>Ga0302325_10036344_pt1 | contig 10043 bp, 11 predicted proteins | sample Palsa_T0_2_FD_201948 | JGI IMG/M metagenome (GOLD analysis project Ga0302325, IMG submission 201948) | Peat permafrost microbial communities from Stordalen Mire near Abisko, Sweden - Palsa_T0_2 | ecosystem: Environmental > Terrestrial > Soil > Palsa > Peat permafrost | place: Sweden: Abisko... | reverse complement strand
AACACGAAGGAAAACGGCGTGGTATTGGTGATGAAGCCTCCCGGGGCGATAGGCTCGCTGGCGGCGCCGTTCTCGACGACGAGCCCCTTGTCACTGAAGCCGAACCGGGCGCCGACCGCCGCCTCCGCGTCGAACGGGCCGGTGTGGTCGTGGAGGGGCTCATAGCCCCAGCCCAGCGTTCCATCGAAGAACGGCGCACTGACATTGGCCGCCGAACGCGGCGTGAGCTCGATCGAGCCGCCGAGGCCCTCGGCCTCGTGATCGGGCAACAGGGTGTAGGTTACGATCATGCCGTCGATGACGCCGGCGGGGACGGTGTCGAATTCCACCGCCCGTCCCCCGCCGCCGGCGGCGGTGCCGCCGGGGTTGGTGTTGAGCAGCGGGATGCCGCCGAAAGTCGCCCCATCGAGATTGGCGTCGATGCCGCGGATCTGGACGAACCGGCCCTCGCCGGTGTCGCTGGAGAGCGAGATCCCCGGCATGCGCCCAAGCGCCTCGGCGGCGTTGAAATCGGGGTACTTGATGATCGTCTCATGCGACTGAACGCTGATGATGTTGGGCGCCTGCATCTGGACGATCCGCGCTTCGACTTCCTTGCGCGGCGCCGCTGTGACCACCAGTTCGCCCACCGATGTCCCCTGCTGGTCGACCTGGGCCGCGCTCGCGCCATGGCCGAGCGCCATGACGCCGGCGGCGGTGAGGTAGAGCGCCGACCTCCGCGTGATGCGCACGAAACCCCCCACCGATCCCTTGAGCCCACCGCAGAGCCTAGGTGCGAGGCGCGACAGTCACGTGACGGATTTGTGAGACTTCTGCGAACGCGAGCCGGTCTTTGACGGCTCTGGCGGCCGGCGAGGCTAGCGCCTCTCGAAACGGGGTTCGCGCTTCTCGCGGAAGGCCATGACCGCCTCCCGGTGATCGTGGCTCCGCCTCAGGATTCGCAGCTCGGCCGCCTGCATGGCGGCGGCGTCCTCGGGGCAGAGGTCGGGGGCGCGCGAAGCGATGCGCTTGGTCGCCTCCACCGACAGCGGCGCGCGCGAGGCGATGCGGTTCGCCAGTTCGATCGCGGCCCCTTCCAGCGCCTCCGGTTCGCACACCGCCGTCACCAGGCCCCAGAGTTCGGCCGTCCGTGCGTCGTGCGGCGAGCCGGTGAGCAGCATCGCCTTGGCGCGCGACACTCCGATCAGGCGCGGCAGGCGCCAGGCCGAAACCATCAGGCCCATGTTGACCCCGGCGCACACGAACCTCGCCTCGCTCGAGGCGATGCGCAGGTCGCAGCACAGCGCCAGCTCGAAGCCGCCGCCGACGCACCAGCCGTTGATCGCCGCGATCACCGCCGCCCGGCAGGCGTCGATCCGCTCCAGCAGTCGGCCGAAACCGGCCAGGTCTTCGGCCGCCTCCTCGCTCGCCTTCAAGTCATCGCCGCTGCAGAACGCGCGACCGGCGCCGGTGACGATGATCGCCCGCAGCGAGGAGTCCGCCTCGACCTCGCCCAGTACTTCCATGAATGTGGTCCGCATGGCGGGCCCGAGGGGATTCATCGGCGGATTGTCGATGGTGAGCCGGGCGACGTGGGGGGCCGGCCGGTCCACCCGAACCGCGCCGGTCACGTTGCGCCCTGCCCTTCCGACGCCTCGCCCACGACGCTCGCGGCGACGAGCTCGTCAATCTCCCTGGCGGTGAGGCCCAACTCGCCCAGGATCTCCCGCGTATCGGCCCCGAGCGCCGGCGGTCCCCGGCCAACCTTGACCGGAGTCTTCGAAAGCGAGATCGGCGCGCGCACGAAGCGGCGCCCCTCGACGTCCTCCAGCAGGCCGCGCGCCCGAACCTGAGGATCGGCCAGGGCCTGGTCGATGCGGTTGATCGGACCGCAGGGCACGCCTTTCGCCAGCAGGCGTTCGACCCACACGCCGGTGGGAGCGGCGGCAAGGATGGTCTCCAGCCGCTGCTGGAGGGCTTCGCGGTTCATCACCCTTTGGCGATTGTCGGCGAAGGCTGGATCGTCCTTCAGCTCCGGTGCGTCGATAGCGTCGCAGAAGCGACCCCACAGGCGGGCGTTATTGACGCCCACGACGATGTAGCCGTCGGCGGTCTTGAGGGCCTCATAGGGCGCGGCCAGGCGATGGCGCGAGCCGTTGGCGGCAGCCACCTCGCCGGTGGTGAGGTAGAGGCCCGTTTCCCAGACCGCATAGGCGACGGCGCTTTCGAACAGAGAGGTCTCCACGTGCTGGCCCTCGCCGGTGGCGTGGCGATGGTTGAGGGCGGCCAGCACCCCCACGGCGGCGAAGGTCCCGGCGTTCAGATCCGACAGCGGCACGCCGCACGCGGTCGGCCGCGTTGAGCCGGCCTCGCCGGTGAAACTCATGATCCCGCTCATGGCCTGGGCGATCAAATCGAAGCCGCCGCGATCGCGATAGGGGCCCGTGCGGCCAAAGCCGGATACCGAGCAATATATCAGGGCCGGATTGACCGCGCGGAGATCCTCGTAGCCCAACCCCATGCGCTCCATCACCCCGGGCCTGTAGTTCTCGACGAACACGTCGGCGCCCTTCGCCAGGGCGAGGATGGTCTGGGCGCCCTTGGGCGATGCGAGGTCCACGGCGAGCGATCGCTTATTGCGGTTGACGAAATCGAAGGCCTTGAACTTCGCTTTGGGATGGCCCCGCGTCGTCTCCCCCTCCAACGGCTCGATCTTGATCACGTCGGCCCCGAGGTCGGCCAGCATCATCGAGCACCACGCCCCGGCGATCACGTGCGTGCAGTCGAGCACCTTCAAACCAGAAAGGGCGGAGGGCAGGGTCATCACGCTCCTTCGGGGCGCACGCCGGGCCGACGATGCGTCTTCACGACTCAGTCGGCAAGAGCCGAGGGCCGATGCGGAGATCGAAGAGGCCCTGATGAATTCCCATATCAGGTCGGGCTGGAGCCGCCTCGAAGCGACGCATTTACGAGCCCATGCCCGTTTACAAGCCCATGCCCCGTTTGATCGCACTGGCCATTTCTCCGAACCGGCGCTCGGCTAATGGCATGTGCACGATCTCCATCTTGATACGATCAGGCCCTAGAAAGTACCTGGCGTAGTAACCGCCAGGGCCGAAGGGAAACTCCCCGGGCGGATCGAGAATCGTTGCACCTAGAGTGGACACTAGCGAGTGCACGGCGTCCACTTGCTCATGCTTCTCAACGTTGAATGCCAAGTGATGTAGGCCTGGCGCATACATCTCATGGTGTTGCTTCGATAATTCTGCTTTGGCCTGCCAAACGTTGATGCCGGTGCCATTGCTCAAATTTATATTCAGCGTGAAATCATTGCCGCTGCGGCTGCGGACTATGTCGCCGACCGAGTAGCCCATGAACTCCAACAACGGCCGGAAGAACTTCATGGCGTTCGGCAGATCGCTGACAGTAATGGACACGTGATTGATCGAGCCATGCAGCCCGGCCAGCGGAACATCGGTGCTCATGGCGCTATCACCCCTCCCAGGCGTTCCCTGCGGCCGCTTCCGGCGCCACCGCCAACGGGAAGGCCGACCCTGGGGCGACCCTGATACTTAGCTCGGCCCGACTCTATTTAACCATCCCTCGTCCCAGTGCTGAACCGACACCGGCCCGGCTTCGTGATGTCGCCTTCTTGGGCTCCATGGCTGAATCCAGCGACGGCTGGTCGATCCGCCCCTTTGCTCGGCGAGCCTCGGGCAGGCATAAGGTCGCCCTAGATGATCAGCCTCGCGACAGCCGCGCCGACCATCGGCGCCGCCTTCGTCGCCTCCTCGGTGGAGGCGGTCGAGGCCTTCACCATCGTCCTGGCCGTGAGCGTCGTGAGGGGCGTCCGGCCGGCCGCCCTTGGCGCCGTGGCCGCCCTGGTCCTGCTGGCGCTGGTCGTCGCGGTGCTGGGACCGCTCATCGCCGCCATTCCGGTTCACGGGCTGCAGCTGGTGGTCGGCGTGCTGCTGCTGGCGTTCGGCCTGGGCTGGCTGCGCAAGGCGGTGCTCCGGGCCGGCGGGGCGCTCGCCCTGCACGACGAGGCCGCCGCCTTCGAGGAGGAAACCCGGGCCCTGCGAGGTGAGGCGCAGGCCCATGCCTCCGCCGCCGACTGGCTCGCCGGCATGGCGGCGTTCAAGGCCGTGCTCCTGGAGGGGACCGAAGTGGTGTTCATCGTCCTGGCGATCGGCGCGCGGCCGGGCCTGCTGGGTCCGGCGGCCATCGGCGCGGCGGCCGCCTGCGCCCTGATCTTCGCCACCGGTCTTTTCCTGCGCGCGCCGCTGGCGCGGATCCCCGAGAACAGCATGAAGTTCGTCGTCGGCGCCCTGCTGGCCGGTTTTGGCGTCTTCTGGTGCTGCGAGGGCATGGGCGCGCCGTGGCCGGGCGGCGATCTGGCCATCGCCCCCCTCATCGCCTTCTACCTCGTCGCCGGCCTGCTCATGGCCTGGGCGGTAAGGGCGATGCGGACGAGAACAAGGACCGCTTGATGTCGGTGCTCCGCGCCCTGGCCTCGACGATCGGCAAGATGTTCGCCGCCGATCTTTGGCTCACCATCGGCGTGGTCGCCATCGTCGCGCTGGCGGCGGCGGCGCTGCGCGCCAACCTCGCGCCGCCGGGGTCCTTGCCCTTCCTCATCGCCGCCGCCATCGCCGCAGCACTGGCCGTTGGAGTCGTCCGCGGCGCGCGGCCCAAGGCCTGAGGGACCATCGATGCCGTACAAGACCTGGCAATGCGGAACCTGCGGCTTTCTCTACGACGAGGCCGAGGGGCTTCCCGAAGAGGGCTTCCCGCCGGGCACCCGCTGGGCGGACATTCCCGATGACTGGGTTTGCCCCGACTGCAGCATGAGCAAGGCCCAGTTCGAAATGGTGGAGATCTGATCATGAACGACCGCATCACCATGACACTCGATCGCGGCGTCGCCGACGTGCGCCTGATCCGCGTCGACAAGATGAACGCCCTGGACGACGCCATGTTCTCGGCCCTGGTCGAGACAGGCGAACGGCTGAAGAGCCTAGCCGGCCTGCGGGCGGTCGTTCTCTCCGGCGAAGGCCGGGCGTTCTGCGCCGGTCTCGACATGGGAAGCTTCGGCGCCATGGCGCAGGGCCCGCGCGTGCGCTCGTCCTCGTCGACCGGCGACCTCACGCGCCGCAGCCACGGCATCGCCAATCGCGCCCAGTATGCCGTCTGGGTATGGCGCGACATCCCCGTCCCCGTGATCGCCGCCGTCCACGGGGTGGCGTTCGGCGGCGGCTTCCAGCTCGCACTAGGCGCCGACCTCCGGTTCGTCGCCGCCGACGCCAGGCTGGCGGTGCTGGAGATCAAGTGGGGCCTCATCCCCGACATGGCCGGCACCCAGCTGATGCGTCACCTGGCGCGCGAGGACGTCGTCCGCGAACTCACCTACACCGGCCGCGTCTTTTCCGGCGAGGAGGCGGTGGCCATGGGCCTGGCGACGCGAGTGTGCGCCGATCCGCGCGCCGAAGCCCTGGCTGTGGCCCGGGAGATCGCCTCGAAGAATCCCGATGCCATCCGCGCCGCCAAACGCCTGCTCAACGCCGCCCCGACCTCCGACGCCGCCGCCGGCCTCATCGAGGAGACACGCGAACAGATCGCCCTCATCGGCAGCCCCAACCAGGTCGAGGCGGTGACGGCCAACCTCCAGAAGCGCGAACCGGTGTTCGCTGAGAGCGGCGGGCGTTAGAGTAGGCCCGCCTGATTAGTGCACCGGTAGAGCGGTTAGTCGGGGAAACCGGTCCTAAAGCGTCCAGCCCGATCACCCAATCAGTCCCCTTTCCGACTTCGCCGGTCCCCCAAAGGGGCGAATAGGGTTCAGTTCGCTTATCCCCCTCGGCGAAACCCAACTCTACGCGCCTTCTCGTGTAGACGAAGGGGTTGGCTGGATCCCAGCCTTGCGCTTGGCGACGTCCGGGCCGATGAGGGACGAATTCAAACGAAGGTTTGAAACGCCCCATGACCGATGTTCCGTCCACGGCCGACGACGTGACCCTCGATCCGCAGACGGACGCGGCGACCAAGGGGTCGGTGCTGGCGGCGGCCGAGCGGTTGTTCGCGGTGCGGGGTTTCCAGAACGTCTCGGTGCGCGACATCACCGCCGAGGCGGGGGTCAACCTCGCCAGCGTCAATTACCATTTTGGCTCCAAGGACGGCCTGCTGTTCGAGATCTTCCGCCGGCGGACCGCCGAACTCAACCGCGAGCGGGCTCGGATGCTGCACGAGGCGGCCGACCGGCATGGCGGCAGGCCGCCGATCCGGGCAATCCTCACTGCCCTCATCGAGCCGCCGCTGCGCTGGAGCGCGCCGCAGAGCGATCGGCGGATATCGCTGCAGTTTATCATCCGCGCCCGCAGCGAGGGCACCGACGCCATGCGCGAAGTGCTCGCCACCGACGTCTCCCACCTGCGACGGTTCGCCGACGCGCTCATCGCCGCCCGGCCCGACTTGGCGACCGCGGACGTCTACTGGCGGCTGCACTTCGTGCTCGGCATGCTGCACAACAACCGCTTCGCCGAGTTCGACCGCCTGCACGTGCTCTCCGACGGCCTCACCCGGGAGGGCGACAACGACGCCCTGCTGACGCGGATGGTCGATTTCGCCGAGGCCGGCTTCCTGGCCTAGATCGGCGGGAACGCGGCCTGCCCGGCCGGAGCGTGGGACGCCCGCTTCTTACTAGCGCCCGGCCCCGGAGATGCGCGCCTTGGCGATCTCGATGGCGATCTCGTCGGTGGGGCGGGTCTCGGCGGCCGAGCGGCCCAGAACTTCGCCGAGGGTTTCGATCAGGCGGACGAGCTTGGTCTCGACCCAGGCCGGATCGAAAGGAGTGCCGGCCTCGAGAGCGCGGATCTCGCCGGCGATGTTGATGATGCCGCCGCCGTTGATGACGAAATCGGGGGCATAGACGATGCCGAGATCGAAGAGGGCTTGCCCAACGGCGGCGTCGGCGAGCTGGTTGTTGGCCCCGCCGGCGATGATCCGCGCCGTCAGCCGGTGAAGACTCTGCCTGCTGATCGCTCCGCCCAGGGCGCAGGGGGCGAAGACATCGGCCTTGGCATCGAAAATCGCGTCGGGAGCGACAAGCCTGGCGCCCGTTTTACGGGCGACCGCCGCGGCCGCCTCGGCGTTGACATCGCAGACGATCAAGCTGGCGCCGGCGGCCGCCAACTTGCGGGCCAGGTGGGCGCCGACATGGCCAACCCCCTGGATGGCCACGGTGACTCCGGCGAGGTCGCGATCCAGGGCGCGAGCGACGCACAGGCGGATGCCGCGGAATATCCCCTCGGCGGTCACCGGGCTCGGATCGCCGGAGGCGGCCGCGTCGCCCTCCAGGCCGGCGACGTATTGGGTCCGGCGGCGAACGAAGGCGAGGTCGGCGGGGGAGATGCCGACATCCTCGGCCGCCCAGTAGCGTCCGCCCAAGGTTTCCACGGCGTGGCCGAAGGCCTCGAACAGTGCCGGCGTCTTGGCGCTCGCCGAATCGCCTATAATGACCGACTTGCCCCCGCCAAGGTCGAGGTCGGCGACCGCGTTCTTGTAGGACATGGCCCGCGACAACCTCAGGGCGTCGTCGATCGCCGCCTGCTCGTTTTCATAGCGCCACATCCGGCAGCCCCCGGCCGCCGGCCCCCTGGCGGTGGAGTGGATGGCGATGAAGGCCTTCAGTCCGGCGGCCTCGTCGCAAAAGGCGTGCACGGACTCATGGCCCTCGAAGGCGGGGGAATCGAAAACGCTCATGGAGACTCGAAAGGACCTTTTGCCGGGAGGGCGCCGCTCTACGCCGCCCCGCCGCCCCCCACAACCCGCGGACACGGTGTGGGGAGTTACGGCGCGAGCGATCGGCTCTGAACGGATAAGGCGCGGGTCTCCGTAGCGCCACCGACGGTCGGGATGGGCGGGGCGCCGGAGGGGAGTGGCGCTTTGGGATCGGTGATGAAGGCCAGGACGTCGGCCCACACCGCCGGGCCCTGCCGATCGCGAAGGAGGAGGTGCCAGCCATTGGCGTACCAGGCGGTGCGCGCCCCTCGGCCCAGCCGCCGCACGGCGGCGAGGGTCGGCGCCTTGGGGATGATCTCGTCGTGGGCGCCGTAGAGGTAGAGGGTGGGCGCCTTGATGGCGCCGACCTCGCTCCAGGCCCGCTGCATGGTCGAAACCAGGCCATAGAGGGCATCGGTGCGCGCCCCCCAGATCATCAGCGGATCGCGGCCCATGGCATAGAGCTCGGGGGTATTGTCGCTGGCCCAGATGTGGCTGGTGAGCCAATCGGGCGGCGTCAGCACCTTGTCCGGCGCCATCCTCTCCGCCAGCCACAGGAGGGCCCTGTAGGCGAACGGCTGGGTCGACCAGCCCCAGACCGCCGGCGCCAGGAGCACAAGCCGATCGGCGGCCGGCGGGTCGGCGGAGGCGAAGGCCTCGATCGCCACCGCCCCACCGAGGCTCTCCCCGGCGACGGCGACAAGAGCGTTGGGCCACCGCCTGCGGGCCAGGGCGACGATGGTTCGCAGATCCTCGATCATCAGGGCGTCGGGCGCCCACACGCCGCGTCGCGGAGATCGGCCAAATCCGCGCTGGTCGTAGGCGATTGTCGCCACTCCCCGGCTCGCCCACCAGGGCGCCGCCAAGTGGAAGGCGTTGGCGTAGTCGTTCATGCCATGGACGCCGACGATCACCGCCCAAGGCTCGCCGCTCGCGGGCTCCCACCGCGTGAGGGCGAGTCTCGCACCATCGAAGCTTACGAAGGCATTGGCCTCGAGGCGCGGGCCGGCGAAACCGGCTTCGGGTCTCGCGGCCTGCTGCAGAGTCGGCGCGCAGGCGGCCAGGACGAAGCCCAAAATCAGGGCCAGGAGCGGAGCGAACGAGCGGAGCCTCACCGGTGGAGGATGTCCTGCACCCGGCGGCGAAGATAGGGCGTCACCTCGGATTCGAACCACGGGTTGCGCGCGAGCCAGGCGGTGTTGCGCCATGAGGGATGGGGCAGCGCCAGAGTGTCGGGGAGAAATTCGCGCCAGGCGCGCACCGTCTCGTCCACCGAGCCGCGCGCCCGCTCGCCCAGGCCCCCGAGCTGGGCGGGCCTGCCGACGAGCAGGGTGAGTTCGACCTTGGGCAGGGCGCCGATGAGCCGCCGCCGCCAGAGGGCGGCGCAGCGGGCGGGTGGCGGATAGTCCCCTCCCCCCGGCGCCGGCCCGGGATAGCAGAAGGCCATGGCGGCCATCCCGATCGCGCGGTGGCCGTAGAAGACCTCCCGGTCGACGCCGAGCCACGATCGGAGCCGCTCTCCCGATGGATCATCGAAGGAAAGGCCGCTCTCGTGCACGCGCCGCCCCGGCGCCTGGCCGCAGATGAGCAGCCTGGTCTCTTCGCCGACGCGCAGGACTGGCCGGGGCTCGTGGCCGAACTCCCCGACGCAGGCCCGGCAGGCGCGGATCTCACCGAGCAGCTCATCGAGGCTCATGGGGGTGAGAATGCGGCTGTGAATGAAATCACTTTCGGACCGATCACGAACGGATAAGCCATCCAATCAATCAACCTATATACATATCAAATACTTCCACACGATACCTCTTCTTCGGACAGAGGCGAATCTAGAACGGCCCCCACCCCGCAGCGCCTCGGCGACGCAGCGTGGGGATTCAGGAAGGCGCGAGGCTCACGATCAGCCATATCAGGCCCGCGCCCAGCAAGGTCGCGACCGTCGTCCAGGCCCTGGGATAGCGATGGTGGCTGTCGGGCAGGAGTTCGCTCGCGCCGATATAGAGAAAGAAGCCGGTGAAGAGAGCGAGCACGATCGCCAGATCGCCCTTGGGCAGGGCGATGAAGCGGCTGGCGGCGATGCCGGCCATGGGGGCGGCGGCGTCGGCCAGGAGCCACCGGCGCGCCACCGCCGGGTCCTTGGAGCCCGCGAGGCTGAGATTGACGGTGTTGACCCCGTCGGAGAAGTCGTGGGCCAGCACCGCCAGGGCGAGCACCGTCCCGACGGCGGCTGAGACCTGGAAGCCGAAGCCGATCGCCAGTCCGTCTATCGTGCTGTGGACGGTGAGGCTTCCGGC
>Ga0302325_10036343_pt1 | contig 10043 bp, 12 predicted proteins | sample Palsa_T0_2_FD_201948 | JGI IMG/M metagenome (GOLD analysis project Ga0302325, IMG submission 201948) | Peat permafrost microbial communities from Stordalen Mire near Abisko, Sweden - Palsa_T0_2 | ecosystem: Environmental > Terrestrial > Soil > Palsa > Peat permafrost | place: Sweden: Abisko... | reverse complement strand
CGTGGTCAGGTTGCCCTCTTCCAACTCGGTCAGAACTTGGCCGCTCTCCCCGAAAAACGCACCGTCGCCGAAATTCGGAACGCCGATACTTTCCGAATTGATCTGCCCCGCTTCGCCCTCCGGGATCACCGAGCGGTCGGCGGTCACGATGAGCAGGGCGCAGCCGACGGTCGGCGAGATTTCGAACGTCGTAGGCGCAGCCGAAGGCGCGGACGAGGGCCCAGGCGAGACGAAGGCCGTGTAGCCCGGGATCGAATATTGACCGGTATACACGTCGAACGAAATCGGGGTCGCCGCGCCGCTCGGGACCGGCGTCGGAGCGGCGGTCGCCGTGGGCACGGGCGTCGGAACCGGCGTTCCGGAAACGCTGAACGCTAGCCATTCGCCCTCGGATTGCTCGTAAACGCTGCCGGAAACGAAGCCTTCCGAAATAAACGCCGTGTAATTCCCCGGGACCGTCACCGGCGGCGGCGTCGCACCCGAACCGAGCGCAAGGAACGTGCAGGGAGAGCCCATGTTGACGCCGCTCGAGCCCAATTGGCCCGGCGTCGGCGTCGCGCGAACCGGGGTTGCAGACGGCGCGCCACCTGCGAGGATCGGAGCAACCGGCGATCCGGCGTTCTGAGAACAGCCGATGACCGTCGCCGTTAGGCACACGGCGAAAAAGGTCCCGACAAGAACCGGACGTCCGAACACGGTGCCTCCAAAAGGGGGAACGAGCAAGTATTAGTTGCGCGTTGCGTTCACGTCCGAAGGCTCGCCTTCCTCGCCGGGGCTAGACCTCCATGATCTCCTTTTCTTTGGCCGCGACCAGGCCCTCGACGTCCTTGATGTATTTGTCGGTCATCTTTTGGACGCGGTCGGCCGCGCGTTTGTTCTCGTCTTCGGTGATCTTCGTCCCTTTGAGCAGCGCCTTCGCCTCATCGATGCTCTTGTGCCGGATGTTGCGAATCGCGATCTTCCCGTCTTCCGCTTTCTTGTGGACGACCTTGACGAGATCTTTGCGCCGCTCTTCGGTAAGAGGTGGAATCAGCAGGCGAATGTTGGAGCCGTCGATGTTCGGGTTGAGGCCTAGATCGCTCGCTTCGATCGCCTTGCGGATCGCGCCGACCGTATTGCGGTCGAAGGCCGCAATCTGCAAGGTCCGAGGGTCGGGCGTGCTCACGGTCGCCACCTGCTTGAGCGGTACGTGCGCGCCGTACGCCTCGACGTGAAGCCGGTCGAGCAGCGCGGGCGACGCACGGCCCGTGCGCACCGCGGCGAACTCGTTGCGGGTCGCGTCGATCGCCTTCTGCATGCGGTCTTCGGCGGACTTGAAGATTCCGTCCAAATCACTCACGTCACACGTTCTCCAACGTCGGAGCGCCGGCGGGCGTGGTGACGAGCGTGCCGATCTCTTCGCCGAACACGACGCGCCGGATGTTGCCCGGCACGTTCATGTCGAAGACGATGATCGGCAGGTCGTTGTCCATGCACAGCGTCAGCGCGGTATTGTCCATGACTTCCAAGCCGCGTTGCAGCACTTCGAGGTAGGCGAGCCTGGTGAAGCGCGTCGCCGCCAGGTCCTTCTTGGGGTCGGCGCTGTAGATTCCGTCGACCTTGGTGGCCTTGAGGATCGCTTGCGCACCGATCTCGACCGCGCGCAGCGCCGCCGTGGTGTCGGTCGTGAAGTACGGGTTGCCGGTGCCCGCGCCGAAGATCACGACGCGGCCTTTCTCCAAGTGCCGGATCGCGCGGCGCCGGATGTACGGTTCGGCGATCTGCTGCATCTGAATCGCCGTTTGCACGCGCGAGGCGATCGCGATGTGCTCGAGCGCGTCTTGCAGCGCGAGCGCATTGATCACCGTGGCGAGCATGCCCATGTAGTCCGCGGTCGCGCGGTCCATGCCGCCCGCCTCGTGCGCCTTCCCGCGCCAAATATTGCCGCCGCCGACGACGACCGCGACCGAAACGCCTTCGCGCGCTACCTCAGCGATCTGTTCCGCCATCCAGGCGGTCGTGATCGCATCGATCGGACTCTCGGAGCCGGCAAACGCCTCACCCGAGATCTTCAGCAGAATCCGATCGTAGGCGGGCAGCGTGTTAGGGTCCCCCGAGCGCGAACTTGGCAAAACGCCGCACTTCGATCTTCTCGCCGAGCACGCCGACCTTCCCGGCGACGAGTTCGGCGATCGTCTGGTCGTCGTTCTTCACGAACGGCTGATCGAGCAGCACGTTCTCCTCGTACCACTTGTTGAGCTTGCCTTCGACGATCTTCTCGATCACGTTTGCGGGCTTGCCCACCGCCGCCTTTTCGAACTCCGCGCGCAGCGTCACGAGCTCTTCCTCCGGCACTTGGTCGCGCGATACGTACTTCACCGGCATCGCGGCGATGTGCATCGCCACGTCGCGGACCAGTTCCCGGAAGCTTTCGTTACGGGCCACGAAATCCGTTTCGCAGTTGATCTCGACGAGGACCCCGATCTTGCCGCCGACATGGATGTACGACCCGACGAGCCCCTCGTTCGCGGCCCGGTCCGCCTTCTTGGAGACTTTGGCCTTGCCCTGATCGAGCAGGTTCTTCTTGGCGGAATCGTAGTCGCCCGTCGCCGTGACGAGCGCGGCGCGGCAATCCATCATGCCGGCGCCCGTGTCTTCACGCAGGCGCTTGATCTCGTCGGCCGACGGCTTGTAGCTGGTAGCGGTGCTCACGGGGAAAAGGTCGCCTTTCTGGGGCTGGCAGACAAAGGCGCCGCACGCGCAGCGCCATCCGTCTCTGCGCTAGGATTCGGGACGCTTAGACCCCGGCCTCCTCGGGGGCCGGTACCGCCGGAGCCTCGGCGGGCGCAGGCGGGGGCTCCGGTGCCGCGGCGTAAGCATCTTCGTAGACGTCGTCTTCGAAGCCGCCGCTCTCGTGTTCGGTGCGGCCCTCGATGATCGCGTCGGATATCTTCGAGACCATCAGCTTGACGGCGCGGATCGCGTCGTCGTTCCCGGGGATCGGGTAGTCGATCTCGTCGGGGTCGCAGTTGGTATCGATCACGGCGATGATCGGGATCTTCAACTTACGCGCTTCGAGCACGGCGATGCGCTCTTTTTTCGGATCGACGATGAACACCGCATCGGGCAAGCGGTGCATGTCTTTGATGCCGCCGAGGAAACGCTCGAGCTTATCGAGCTCGTCGGTGAGGCGCGAAACTTCTTTCTTAGGCAGTAAGTCGAAGCTGCCTTGAGCGCGCATGCCCTCGAGCTCGCGCAAGCGCGCGATCCGCTTCTGAATGGTCGAGAAGTTCGTCAGCGTACCGCCGAGCCAGCGCTCGTTCACGAAGAACGTGCCGGCGCGCTCCGCTTCTTCTTTTACGACGTCCTGAGCTTGCTTCTTGGTGCCGACATAGAGAATGACTTTGCCGTCGCGCGCCATCTGCTTGACGGCGGCGTAGACTTCGCGCAGCATCAGCACCGTCTTGGAAAGATCGATGATGTAGATGCCGTTGCGCTCTTGGAAGATGTAGGGCTTCATCTTCGGGTTCCAGCGGCGGGTTTGGTGCCCGAAATGCACGCCCGCTTCGAGGAGCGCCTTCATTGAGATGACCGATGCCATTGGGGGGTGGGCCTTTCTGGTTTCGCGCCACGGCCTTCCCTGCCGGCGGCACTTGGTGAAACCATCGCGCCCGTCGTCCGTGACGGGCGAATTTGATGAACCGCAGGATTATAACACGGAGCCGAAGCCCGAACAAGCGTTCGACAGGGCCTCCTCGCTGTTAGGAGATGGCTCTCTGGTTATTCTCCGACTCGCGCTGGATCTCGGCGTACACCTCGGCACGGTGGACCGTGACGTCGCGGGGAGCTTCGATGCCCAGACGGATCTGATCTCGATCGACGGAAACGACAACGACGCGGATATTGTCGCCGATAACGATCGCTTGGTTCGGCTTGCGGGTGAGGACGAGCATGGACTCTCCGGTTCCGCGGAACGGAACTCTAGCATTGAGACCGGCAAGACAGCCCAGGGTTCGCGCCACCCGGGTCCGCCCCTTCGCAGTCAGTCTTAAGTCACACTAGATGGCAAACAGTGCCGCGCGCGACGCGGCCCTAGCGAATTGCGAATCTTGCGACATTGGGACAGTCCATTGATTGTAGGCCCAATAGGTGCGCCGTCCGCCTTGCATGTCGTCAAGATGCCTTTACCATCCCGGCACCGCTGAGGGCATAGATTTGGCCGCTACGGCCGTCGATCGCCACATCAAGGAAACTCGTGCCGGCATACTTCGTGGCTTCGGTACCGTCGGGCCGGAACCCAAACATATGAATCCTCGCTAGACGGCAAACTGTGCCGCGTGAAGGGCCGCGTACGCACCGCCGCCGGCGAGCAGCGTTTCGTGCGTCCCGGCTTCGACGACGCGGCCCGCATCGATGAACAAGATCTTGTTCGCGCGCCTGATCGTGGAGAGGCGGTGCGCGATGATCAGCGTCGTTCGGCCAGGCAACAGCCGGTCGAGCGCCGCCTCGATCAAGCGCTCGGAGTGGCTGTCGAGAGCGCTCGTCGCTTCGTCGAGAATCAGGATCCGCGGATCCCGCAGGACCGCGCGCGCGATCGAGATGCGCTGCCGCTGGCCACCGGAAAGCCGCAGGCCGCGCTCGCCTACGGGGGTCTGGTAGCCGAGCGGCAGGTCGAGCACGAACTCCTCGGCGTTCGCTTCGCGCGCCGCCGCTTCGATCTGCGCCTGCGTCGCGTCCAGCCGGCCGTACCGGATATTTTCGGACACGGTGCCGCTGAAGAGCAACGGCTCCTGGGGCACGATCGCAATCGCGGCGCGCAGAGCCGCGAGCTGTATGCGGCCGAGTTCGAGGCCGTCGAGCAAGATGCGTCCCGATTGGGGTTCGTAGAAGCGCGGCACGAGGTTGACGATCGTCGTCTTGCCCGCCCCGGAGGGGCCGACGAGTGCGACGATCTCGCCCGCCTCGATCGTAGCCGTGAGGTCGTGTAACACGGCCGCCGTCTCCGCCTTGTAGGCGAAGGTGACGTTCTCGAACCGCAGCTCGCCCTCGATGCGTTGCGGCGTGACCGCTCCCGGCTCGTCGGCTTCGGCCGGCAGATCCAGCACTTCGAAGACCCGCTCCGCGCCGACGAACCCCTTGGAGAGGTCGCCGATGAAAGCGGCCAGCCGGTTGAGCGGATTGATTGCCAGCACCACCAGCGCCCAGAACTGGAAGACTTGGCCGCTCGTCATGCGTCCCACGATCGCCTCGCGAACCGAGAAACCCATCACGGCGAGGAGCGCGATCGTCACGATCATCGCGACGACGGGCGTCTGCGTTTGCCCCAGCTGCAGCACTTTCATGAAGGCACCGAAATAATCGTCGTTGCTGCGGGCGAAGCGCGCCGCTTCGAAATCTTCGCGTCCGAACGCCTTCACGATCCGCTCGCCTTGCAGAACTTCGGAGAGGTTGGCCGAGAGATCGGCGATCCGTTGCTGCGCGCGCTTCGTGCTCGCCGCGATCAGGCGCGTGAACGACGCCACCACGAGGTTGACGATCGGCGCGAACACGAGCAGAAACAGCGAGAGCAACCAGTCGACGTAGAACATCGTCGCGACCGAACCGATCAGCGTGACCAGCGTGACGAAGAACTGCGGCAACGCGACGCTGAGCGCGTCCGTCATCAGCGTGAGGTCGCTCGAGAAGCGCGAGATCAACTCGCCCGGCCGCCACTTGTCGAACTCGGCCATCGGCAGGCGCATCGTGCGTTCGAAGAGGCGCACGCGCAAGGTCGCGATCAAGCGCTGCCCGCTCCAAGCGGTGAGATAGCTCTGGCCGTAGGTCGCGAGATTCGAGATCAGGTTGACGACGAAAACCCCGGCGATCACCCAGAGCAGCAGCCCGACGGGGTGGGCCGGATTTTCGATTACCTTATCGATGATGAGCGGGAAGGCTTTCGTGAGCGCGAGCGGACCGATGCCGGCGATCAGGCCGAAAAAGAGTGCGAGCGTCAGACGCGGATAGTACGGCCGCGCCTCTCGCAGGAGGCGTTTGGCGACGCGTTTGTGACGCTCGGCGGCGAGCCCGTTCTTCAGTATTGCGAAACCTTTCCAAGATGGCTTCGGTAGATGCCGACGAATCTCGTTCGCCGGGGTAACCACCGTGGACTGTTACTATCACAACGCCGTACCATCCGTCGCCGTTTGCCACGATTGCATGAAGACGATCTGTGCAACGTGCCGCGACGAGCAGGGCATCTGCCCGGGCTGCCGGCTCGAGCGCCGGATGAAGACCGCCGCCTCGGCACGCCAAGGCATCGGCGGCGGCGTCGGACCTTCCAATCCCCCGCCGCCGCCCGGGGGAGCGGCCCCGCAGTACGAGCGCGCTACCGCCCCGGCCTATCGGCCGACCGGGCCGCTGGCGGCAGTTTCGCCGGAAACGCGGGCGCTGCTCGGGCTCGGCTACCCGCTCTGGCCGCTGGCCGCGGTCGCGCTCCTGGATCCGAAGCGCTCGCCCGCCGTGCGCCGCCAAAGCACCCAAGCGCTGGCGCTCAACGGCGGGATGCTCGGGTTGTTTTCCGGCCTTTGGGTGCTCTCGCACTTCTGGTTCATCGTTGCATGGCCGGCCTGGGTGATGCTGCCGTTCGTCGTTCCGGTGTGGCTGGTCGCCACGGTCGTTTACGGTTTCAAGGTCTGGCAGGGCGAAGACGTGCGGGTTCCGCTCGTGAGCGACTGGCTCGACGAACGCGACCGGCGCCACGAACAGGTCATCGCTTAGGGCCGAGCACGAACTCGGCGTAGCGCGCGAGAAAGGCTCGCGCCACGGGTTCGTGTTCGAGCACGGGCGCGTCGTAGTGCGCGCCGTCGAATAGCGGCAGCGGGAGCTGCCGCCTTCGCGACGCCGCCGACGCGTCGAAGATGTCGGCGTCCGGCCGATTCGCGAGTTCGGGAATCCAGCGCCGCACGTACGCTCCCGCCGGATCGAACGAACGCGCCTGTTTGCGCGGGTTGTAGATCCGCGGAAACTGCGCGAGATCCGCGCCGACGCCGGCCGCCCATTGCCAATTCCCGTTCGCGAGCGCCGCGTCGTCTTCGATCAGTTCGGCGTCCCATGTGTCGCGGCCGACGCGCCAGTCGACGCCGAGATCGAAACACAGAAACGAAGCCGCGACCGAGCGCACGCGCGGATGCATCCAGCCGGTCGCGCGCAGCTGGCGTATCCCCGCATCGACGAGCGGAAAACCGGTCCGTCCTTCGCGCCACGCGTCGAGCGCGGGGTGCGAGCGCGCGAAGCGGAAGGTGCGCATGCGCTGCTGCAACACGGCGTCGGGCGACTCTTCGAAGAACCAAGCCAGTTGCAGAAAAAAATCGCGCCGCGCGAGCGCCTGCGCGAACGATTGCAGCGCGAGCCGTTCCTCGGCGAGCAAGAACGGGTCGCGCGCGCGTTCGTCGACACGTTTGAGGATCGTGCGCGCCGAGACGACGCCGAACGAGAGCGGCGCCGAGAGATGCGAGGTCGGCCCGTCGGCCGGAACGTTGCGCGCCGTGCGGTAGTGCAGGATCGGGCCGCCGAGGTATGCGTCGAACGCGGCCAGCACCGCGGCCTCGGACGCCGTGGGCGCCGAAAACGTTCCGCTGCCGCATTCCTGTGCCGCCGGCAGCGATTCGGAAGGCACGGCCGGGTTTGCGAATCGTACCGTTGCAGTCCACGACTCGCGTGACTGCGCGGCCCATGCCGTCAGATACGGCGACAACGCCCGATACCCGTGGCCGCCGTCGGAGGAGCGCGCCGCGGCCGTTTCCTCCGGCGGCACCGCCGGCGCATCGTGCACGATCGTCGCGCGCAGTCCCTGCTCCTCGAGCGCTGACTGCAGATCGCGGCCTTCGTACTGCGCGGCCGCGCCGTAGCGCGCCGACCACGTGACCGCCCGGGCCCCGACCTCTTTTGCGAGGCCTGCGATCGTGCGCTTTGCCGGACCGCGCCGAACGATGAGCCTCGTACCGCGATCCTCGAGATCGCGCGCGAGCGCCGCGACGGCGGCGCAATAGTATGCGCCGCGACGCGGATTTCGCGCGAGCGTCGCGAGCGCACGCGGTTCGAGCACCAGCGCCGCGACCACGTCACCGAATCGCGCCGCCTCCACGAGCCCGGCGTGATCGCCCAACCGCAGATCGCGGCCGAAGACGAAAAGGCTCGTGCCCCGGGCTAGACGCTCGCTAGAGGCTTTCGACGTACGATGCGACGTCTTGCACGTCGCTCTGCGAGAGAGGCGAGGGGAACAGCTTCGGCATCGGCGGTTGCGGGTTCTTGATCCACGCGATCGCGGCCGGATAATCTTTGCGCTGCTTCTCGCCCTTGAGCACCGGGCCGATGCCGCCGCCGGCGCCCGCCGTTCCGTGACAACTCGCGCAGTTCTGCGTGAAGATCGCCTCTCCGTGCTTGGGATCGCCGAGCGCGAGCGCCGGGGCGGCCGTCGGCTTCAAGCCGGACGAATCCACGTCGGTGACCGGTCCCGACGCGCTCGCATTCGCGCTTTCGGACGAACTCGATTTAGAACAGCCCGTAACGAAGAAAGCGGCCAGCGCGCAAACGGCGAACAGCCCGGATAGACGTCTCAAAACAGCGGTCTCCCATCGGCAGGTTTGGGTCGCTCTTCTTTACCCGAGCGACGCATCCCCCAAGCTAGCGAGAGCGCTCCGCCGGGACGCGCAATTCGACCGCAACGCTGCGCGCGGCGGCGCCGTCGTGGCGCGCGGTTTCGATGCCCGCGAAGAAATCCGGCGGATCCGCCAGCGATGGATCGCGTTGCGGACGCGTGCGTGCGAAGGTACGTTTCGGCGGGAGCGCGGGCGCACCGGCGATCAAGCTCGGGCCCATCACGCGATGCTTGATCGTTACGAACGTTTGTGCCGGGAGCCGAACGAAGGGCGCAGTCGCAACGCTCGCGGGCGGGGCGCTCGAATTGAGAATCGCCGCTCCGAGTTTGGCCGCGAAGCCCGTGACGAAGAAAACGTTGACGCCGATCGATCCGGCCGCGGCCCAGGCGAGCGCTCGCAGCGTCACGTGCGTGCGCCGGGATTGCGATGCATGGATCCGGCCTAGCACCTGGCGATCGACCGACGGACGCCAGGTTTCCGCATCCCGCTGCGCGGCAATCGCTTCGAGCCCGCCGAAATCGGTCGTTTCTCCGTAGCACAGCGCGCAGCTCGCCGCGTGGCGCGCGAACTCTTCGCGCTCTGCCGGCGTCGCTTCGCCGAGCGCGATCGCTCCGGACAAGCTTTCGTATCGGTCGTGGCTTCTCACGCCGGCTCTCCAAGAACTTTGCGCATCGCGCGCATGGCGCGGCAGACGCGTTGCCGCACGGCGTCGGCGCTCGTTCCGAGGATCAACGCCGCTTCGGCGGAGGAGTAGCCCGCGTACGTCGTGAGCAACACGCAGGCCAGTTGTTCCTCGCCCAGGGTCGCGAGCGCGCTCTGGAGATCGAGCGACATCGCCGATTGCTCGTCGGTGCGAAAGGCGGAGCCGGCATCTTCCAGGGGAACGATTTCACCGCGCCGCTTCTTCTTGCGCAGATACGTGATCGAGTGATTCGTCGCCGTCTTGTACAACCAGCCCGCGCTCAGCGGCCGGGCGGGGTCCGCGCGCAGCATCTTGTAGGCCGCGAAGAAGACGTCTTGCACGACGTCGAGCGCGAGATCAGCGTCGTTGACGAAGCGGCGCACGTAGCGCGCGAGCTTGGTCTGGTGTTCGTACACGAGCCGCTCGACGCGCGCCTCGGCGTCCAGCGTACGATCCAGACCTAAGACATAGACCGTTTCCATCCTACGCGGGGCCGCCCATAACCGAATCTCCTCGCCGGCTCACCCTCGATACTACCAGGCTCACTTGACCGAGGTAACGCGCAAAGCGGCCCACTTGTGACTCTTTAGCCGCCGATCTCGGAGAAGGCGCGCACTAGCCGCATGGATGCGGCTGTTCGCGCGCGCGCCGGAGGCGCCGGCAGCATCCGCTAGCCGCCGATCTCGGAGAAGGCGCGCACTAGCCGCATGGATGCGGCTGTTCGCGCGCGCGCCGGAGGCGCCGGC
>Ga0302325_10036342_pt1 | contig 10043 bp, 10 predicted proteins | sample Palsa_T0_2_FD_201948 | JGI IMG/M metagenome (GOLD analysis project Ga0302325, IMG submission 201948) | Peat permafrost microbial communities from Stordalen Mire near Abisko, Sweden - Palsa_T0_2 | ecosystem: Environmental > Terrestrial > Soil > Palsa > Peat permafrost | place: Sweden: Abisko... | reverse complement strand
GTGCACCGGGTGCCCGTGCGGCTGGCTCCTGGTCGGCATCAGCCGGCGTGATACCCGGAAGGGCGTCGTACGTTACGAGCTCGTCGCACGCCGCGGCGAGCGATCTGCTGGTCGATCCGGCGACCCCGACCGCCACCACATAACGGCCCAGGCGCCTGCACCGCTGGGCCAGGGCAATGTAGTCCGAGTCACCGGCCACGATCACCACGTGGGTCAGATCGGGCAGGCGGAACATGTCCTCCACGGCGTCCACGGCCAGCCTGATGTCGGCACCGTTCTTGGCGTAGCCGGCCGCGGGGAACAGCTGCACCAGGTCCACCGCGCGGCCGACGAGCTGCCCGCGGTACTCGGCGTTCATCGGCACTGACCAGTCCGCATAGGCGCGGGTGAGCACCAGAGTGCCGAAGGATGAGGCAAAGTCGATGATCGCGCCGACGTCCACGGTGGCGCGCCGGAACTTCGCCGCGATGTCGGGATCGGCCGGCCTGCCGTCCTTGTCGAACCCGCGCGCCTTGTCCCGCTGGAACTGGCCCCGCCCGTGCACCTGGTCGTAACGGGAGATCACGATGTTGTCGAAGTCGATGTAGACAGCGACGCGGGTGACGCTGGGGTCGCTCATGACTGCTCTTTCCTCGTCTCCTGGGGGAAGCCCTCGGGAGTCCAGTCTGCCGGGAACTTGGCCGTCCCCGCCCATCGACGCCCCGTGGCAGCGCTGGTTACTGCATTAGGGCACTACGATCATGCGCTCCATCATGTCGTTGTCTTCGTGCTCGACGATGTGGCAGTGGTGTACGTACCGTTGCGGCTTGATGAGCTTGCCCGCCCCGTTGAGCGCGGTGCTGGGCAGCGAGAACCTGGCGCGCACGACCGTGATCTGCCCCGGGTTCGCCTTTACTGTCTCCTTCAGTCCCGCCTCGTCCGGACCCGGATCGATCAGTCCGGACTTCAGGAACGGCCTCAGCGTGGAGATGTCCAGCTGCGGGACGCCGTTCGCGGTGCCGTATTTCGCGGCGTAGCCGTCGGCGTCGTAGTTGTAGCGGCCCATCACCTTGAAGTGGACCAGGTGGGTGTGCATCGGGTGGGTGTCCGGGGTGGCCGGCTCGGGTAGGTCACCGACTGGGTCGCCCCGGACCGGAACGCGTCCGGCTGCGCGAACGGGTTCCCGCAGGGGGCGGTGCGGGGGCGGGCCGGTCGTGGGCGGCGGCGTAGCCGGGCTCAGGTGTCATCCGGGTTACCCGGGCAGGCAGCGGGCGGGACCGGCGTTTTGCGCAGGAACCTTAAAACTCAAGCTTAGGGTGCGTGCGCCGGGGGCAGGTCCCAGCTGGGCTTGGCGGCGCAGAGCAGAGCAGCCCGCGGATCCGAGGCGCCGGCTTGACGCGGTTCAGCGTGCAGCTGATGATGCGCGGCATGGCGCGCATATCCGCCGAGCCGCCGATGCCCGCTGGCCCTGGCCTCTTCGCAGCCCTTGGCGGCCGTCCGGGCGTCGGCCTGATCGTCGATGGGCTCTACGACCGTCTCGAGCGTGATCGGGAGCTCGCTCGCCACTTTCGAAGCCGACGCCCGGGCGAACGGGAACGTCTGAAGCAGTTTTTCGAGACTATCTTCGGAGGTGAGGTGAGCGGCGTCCGAGATGTCGGCGTACAGCGCCGCCATCTGCACCGCCTCATCACGGCCAGTGAGTCGGCCCGGTGGCTCGGCCACCTCAATGCAGCTACGCACGCGGCCGGCGTCGGTCAGAGCGCACAAGCCGCCGTTATGGACCTGCTGCGGGTGCCCGCGGCGCGCCTCGTGAACGACGGTGCGCCCAAGAACGTGCTCAAACAGGCGCTTGTGCTGGCGGGCAGGGGTGATGTAGATGCCGTCGCCGCCCTCGTCAAGGAGCATCCCGGGCTGATCGATCAGCGCGGCGGAGACGGGGCCACGATGCTCTGGACGGCGGCTCGGCGCGGGCGGCTTGCGCTCGTCTGCTGGCTGATCGCCCAGGGCGCGGACGTCGAGATCCCCGGCTCGGCGGTTCACGTTGTCCAGGTGATGGTCTCCCCCTACTGCATCGCGGTGCGATCACGCCGAGCCGAGGTCGCGCAGTACCTGCTCGAACAGGGCGCGCAGGTGGACGTGTTCTGCACCGCGTTCCTGGGTCACCTCGACGCGCTTCGAGCGCATGTCGCCGAGGGGCTAGCGAACGTGCAGTCACCGCACGAGGACTTCCACCCGGTCACACCCCTGCACTACGCGGTAGACGGAGGATCCGTCGCTGCCGCGCGCCTGTTGCTCGCCAGCGGAGCCGACGCGCGCACTTCGGGCGGAAGGCTCCTTACTTCGGCTGCCAGCCAGGGCTCGATCGAGCTGGTTCGGCTCCTACTTGATCAGGGCGCCGAGGCCGCCCGCGCCGAGAGCCTCGGTCCGCTGCACACCGATCGAACGATCGCCGAGCTTCTCGTTGCGCGGGGATTCGATCTGAACGTTCCCATCCGCGACCAGGAGACGCCGCTAACTATGGCCTGTCGCGCGGACAAGGGCGAGCACCCCGCCGCCGTCGCGGCCCTGCTGGAACTCGGCGCCGATCCAAACGCGAAGAACGCGAGGGGAAGGACGCCTCTCGCGGTCGCGGCGAGCGCCCGCTTCGACAGGACCGTTACGCTGCTTCGTGCCGCTGGAGCGCGTCGACCTTGAATGACCAGCGTTCGCCGGCGCTGGGCACGGTCACCGCGCCCCCCTCGCTGAGCGCAGCCGCCTAGCCCGGACTAAGGCACACTGACTCCGAGTAAGCCGGTTTCAGGCTCGGCTAAGACCTATCTCGCAGGCAAAATAGGGATTTCCTCCAATGCGCCAAGGAGGGCCTTACGGCGAGACTCAATGGTGACCGGTTATGAGATGGCCGGAAACCGAGGAGGAACAATGAACCACAACGTGACGCAGGGCATTCGCGGTCCACTGGCTCGCATCGGCCGGCGCGTCGCCGCCATCGTCGCCGAGTGCAACTACGCCCAGAACCGGGTGACCAGCTTGCGGAACACGCCGGAGCACTTCTGACCCGGGGGAACGAGCGCCCGCCGCCGGGCCGAATTTCCGATCCGGATCTCGAGCCCGCTCCCGCACGAACCAGCCGCTAGCCGGCAGCGCCCACGCCCTGCCGGCTAGCGTTAAATTCCCGCAACGGTTCACTGACCTGTCCGGATGGACCGGTCCGTTCTGCAGCGGGCCAACCCCGTGCTCCCTGCTCCGTGCCAGAGCTGGTCAACGCCGGGCGGAGCCGTTTGGCGCCCGGCTCGGGCAGTTGGCTACGCGCCTCTTGAGGCAGGGCCGGGCCAAGGGCCAGGATTACCGGCAGCCCGCCGGCCCGGTCCTGCGCAGTCTGAATATTTATGCACCGCGGTCGTGAACTACCGGTGCCGGCACATGCCGCTGGTTAGTTCTCGGGTTCGTACTTGAACGAGACCTGAAGCTTGGCGCGGTAGATGACAGCCCCGCCTGGGTCCAGGTGAATGTCCAACTTAGCGACCTCAGCCACCCTGAGATCGCGGATTGTCCCGCCTGCGGTCTTGATCGCCTCCGCTGCCGCCTCTTCCCATGAAGTTTCGCTGGTCCCGATGATCTCAGTCACCCTGTACACGCTCATGACGCTCTCCTTTGACCACTTGTATGCCTGGGCGCCACGACGCTCAGCCGTGCCACATTCGGCTAACCCCGGCCCGGGCTGGCCCGGATCGGTAATGCGACGTTCGCCCCGGACTTGAGCCTGACACTTAGCCCGGGCGACGTCCAGACCGTTGCCCACCGATTTGCGCCAGGTCGGCGGCTACCAGCCAAAGGCCTCCAGGCCGTGGCAGGAATCACCGTTCGCAGACCAGGGACATCACAGGCGCGACGCGGCCACCCGATCCGCGATCGTGAGGCACTACCAACCATTCCGCTGGCGTGGGGATGAAGGTCGTTGCCCTGGAGCCTCAGGCCGGAGCCGGCCGCTCCGGCCCGTCCGCCGTCGTCAGCCAGTCCAGGCAGGTGAAGACTTATGTCCAGCGAAACTGACATCCGTCCGTTCCGGGTCGACATGCCCGACGAAGCGATCACCGACCTTCGGCGGCGCATCGCCGCGACGCGCTGGCCCAGCAAGGAGCTCGTCGCCGACCGGTCGCAGGGTGTGCAGCTGGCGACGATCCGGGAGCTCGCCCGCTACTGGGCGGCCGAGTACGACTGGCGCGCGTGCGAGGCGGAACTGAACGCGCTGCCGCAGTTCACGACCGAGATCGACGGGGTCGGCATCCACTTCATCCACGTGAAGTCGTCGCACGCGAACGCACTGCCGCTGATCATGACCCACGGCTGGCCCGGCTCGGTCATCGAGCTGCTCGAGGCGGTCGGCCCGCTCACCGACCCGACCGCGCACGGCGGAACCGCCGAAGACGCGTTCGACCTCGTGCTGCCGTCCCTGCCCGGCTACGGCTTCTCCGCCGAGCCGGCCGAGGTCGGCTGGGACCCCGGCCGCGTCGCGGGTGCCTGGGCTGTGCTGATGCACCGCCTCGGCTACACCCGCTACGTCGCCCAGGGCGGCGACCAGGGTGCCGCCATCACCGACGCGATGGGCCGCCAGGCACCCAAGGGGCTGCTAGGCATCCACCTGAACTTGCTCGTGACCGCGCTGGGCGGCGGCGCCATGCCGGCCGAAACCGAGCAGGAACGCGCAGCGCTCGAGCAGACGAAGACCTTCAGGACGAGCGGTTTCGGCTACTTCCTGGAGCAAGCCACGCGACCGCAGACGATCGGCTACGCCCTGCTGGATTCACCCCTCGCCCTGGCGGCCTGGATGCTCGACCACGACACCGACGCCTACTACAAGATCTCCCGCGCCTTCGTCGACGGGCAGCCGTCCGGGGGGCTCACCCGGGACCACATCCTGGACAACATCACCGTGTACTGGCTGACCGGCACCGGGGCCTCGACGGCCCGGTCGTACTGGGAGGGCGGACGAGCCCAGGCTCTCGCGGCCGGGCACGCTCCTCCGGAGGTCAAGCTCCCGGTCGGCTTCACCACGTTCCCCGGCGAGATCTTCCGGGCCCCGCGCAACTGGGTCGAGAAGGCCTACCCCAACGTCACCTACTTCCACGAGGCCGGAAGGGGCGGTCACTTCGCCGCCTGGGAAGAACCCGAACTGTTCGCGACCGAGATCCGGGCGGCGTTCAAGCCGCTGCGCTAACGACCGCCCGCACCTGGGTTCGACGGTGACCACCTGAGCGTAAGGCCAGTTGTCCTTACGGGGCGAGTATGTCGTGGACCGTCTGGCGGAGCAGTTCGCCTAGTTCTTGCGTGCTTGTGCCCTCGAACGCGTCACCGGCCAGGAAGAGCACAGAAAATACGGCGCCGAACGAGGAGGCCATCCTGACCCGGTCGCGAAGTGAGACGGCGGGGTCGGCCAGAATCTGGCGGAACCTCTGCTGAAGATCCTCGTGCTCGGCCTCGTGATCCTTGCGATGCAGCTTTTCCAGCGCCGCCTGGTTGCGCTCGTGCATCAGGAAGAGCTTGCGCTGGGCGAGCATCTGGCCGAGCACCGCATCGATCAGGGATTCCCATACCGCCAGGCTGACAGGTCCATCGGTCAGCTGCTTTATGCCGTCCCGTCCGACATCGTGCATGCGCATGTGCAGCGCCATGAGGATGTCGTCCTTGGACGCGTAGTGGTAGTAGAGCGCCGCCTTGGTGAAGCCGAGCTTCTCAGCTATCTCCCGCAGCGAGGTCCCGTCGAAGCCCTTCTCGATGAACAGGTCGAGGGCCACATCCAGGATGCGCTCGCGGGTCGAGCCCGCCTCCGGCGGCTGCTCCTGGCCGGGCTCAGCCTTCGGGCCGCCCGGGGCGCCGCCGGGACCGGCCGGGCCGTCCTTGGCGGCGGTGGCTCGGGTCACGTCACCCTCCCAGTCGATGCTTTGTCTACTCGGCTTTATCTACTTGACGGCCGGTAAGCAATGCACCTAGGGTACCACCAACAGGTATCTTACTAGCCGGCCGGTTAGGACGCAGCAATGCCGAACGACATGATGATCGAGGCCGAAGAGCTGGCCAAGCGGTACGGCGAGACCGAGGCCCTGGCGGGCGTGGACTTCGCCGTGCCGGGCGGAAGCATCCTGGGCCTGCTCGGGCCGAACGGCGCGGGGAAGACGACCGCGGTGCGGATCCTGACGACCCTCGCGCTGCCCGACGCCGGCCGGGCGAGGGTGGCCGGGGTAGATGTCGTCGGGCACCCGGCAGAAGTGCGGCGCCACATCGGGGTGGCGGCTCAGGACGCCACCCTGGACGGGCTGCTCAGCGGACGCCAGAACCTGGTCCTGGTCGGAGAGCTGAGCGACATGGGGCGCAGGGCAGCCCGGCAGCGGGCGACCGAACTGCTGGCCCAGTTCGAGCTGACCGATGCCAGCGACCGGGTGCTGAAGGGCTACTCGGGCGGCATGCGCCGGCGGCTGGACCTGGCGGCCGCCCTGATGACCCGTCCCCCCGTCCTGTTCCTGGACGAGCCCACGACCGGGCTGGATCCGGTCAGCCGTCAGCGAGTGTGGGAGGCCGTCCGCGAGCTGACCGCGGCGGGCGTCACCGTGCTGCTCACCACCCAGTACCTCGATGAGGCCGATGCCCTGGCCGATCAGATCGTGGTCATCGACCATGGCCGGGTGATCGCGAACGGCACGCCCCAGGAGCTCAAGGAGGCGAGCCGCGGCGCGCGCCTGGAGGTGACGCTCACGGCCCCCTATCCCCGCGCGGCCGAAGCGATCGGATCACTGACCGCCGGCCGGGTGCACACCAGTGAGGACGGGCTGCGCCTGAGCGCCGGTGTGGACAGCGCCCCGGGGCTGGCGACCTCGGTGGTGCGCGCGCTGGACGCGGCCGGGGTGCTGGTGGACAACATCGAGATCCGTCAGCCGTCGCTCGACGACGTGTTCTTTTCCCTTACCGGAGGCCACCTCGCCCCCGAGGACGACCAGCCCGGCCCCGGCGCCGCCGACCCTGAAGGCGCGCGGCCCGAGATGGAAGGAGCGGGCGCATGACAACCACCACGCTGCGGCCGAGCCCGGCCGGGACCGGCATCCCCGGAAAGCTCTCGGCCGCTGTGTCGGGCCGCGTCCGCAACGTATGGGGCATGACCCGGCGCAACCTGGTGCACATCTCCCGGGAGCCGATGCAGCTCTCGGATGTCACCCTCCAGCCGGTCTTGTTCACCGTGCTGTTTGTCTACATCCTGGGCGGGGGCATCCCCATCCCGCACGGCAGCTACACGGATTTCGCCCTGGCCGGGCTGCTCGCCCTGAACCTGGTCACCTCGACCATGGGCACCGCGGTCGGGCTGAGCACTGATCTGCACGGCGGCATCGTCGATCGCTTCCGCGCCCTCCCGATGTGGCAGCCCGCGGTCCTCGTCGGCCGGTCGTTCGCCGACCTGATGACGTCGTGTCTCTGCGCCCTCATCGTCGCCGTGAGCGGCCTGGCCGTCGGCTGGCGGACGGACGCCAGCGCCGGCGCGATCATCGGCGGCTTCGCCCTGGTGCTCTTTTTCACCTACTCGCTGTCCTGGATCGCCGCCTGCGTGGGCCTCAACAGCAAGAGCCCGGAATCGGCCGCGTCGTTCGGCTTCATCGTGCTCTTCCCGCTGGCCTTCATCTCCAACGCCCTGGTGCCCACGCAGCACATGCCCGGATGGCTGCAGGCCGTGGCCGACTGGAACCCCGTGAGCGCAGTGGCGGCCGGGGCCCGCCAGCTCTGGGGCAACCCGAACCCTTCCGCTGCCATCCACGCCTGGCCCATGCAGCATCCGGTCGAGGCAGGCCTCATCTGGTCAGCGCTCATCCTGGCCATCGCCGCCCCATTGGCCTCGTACTTCTACCGGCGCCGCACGACGGAATAAGCAAGGGGAGGACAGGCACCGGGCGGCGATCAGGATCGAGAACGCGAGCACGGCCGGCTCTACCGTGAGTGTCAGCTGTTGGCCCGGCTGCTGGTGGCCACGTCATGCTGGCGCCGTCCAATGGGCTTGACCGGGATCAGCCCGGTGAAGAACAGGGCGGCCACGGCGAAGAGCGCGACGACCCACAGCGAGGTGCGCAGGGCCGCGAGGCGGGCGTCGCTGTTGGCCGCCAGCACCGCGTCGGCCTGCGCGGGCGGGACGTTTGCCTTGCCGAGCTGGGCTTTCAGGTCGCTGTCGGAGATGAACGGGACGCCCGCGGCGAACTGCGTGGTGGCCTGGGTCTTCACGTCGGCGGGGATGTCCGAGCTGGCTTGCACGCCGTGGATCAGGCCGGTGGTCAGGCTGGATATGAGCACGGCACCGGCCAGGGCGGTGCCCAGCGAGGCACCCAGATTACTCACGGTGTTCTGAAGGCCGCCCACCTCGGCACTTTGGCGGTCGGGCACCGCGGAGACGGTGATCGCTCCGAGCTGGGAAGCAAGCGCGCCGATGCCCAGCCCCATGAGCACCATGGGGATGGTGACGATTCCCGCGTCCGCGCCTGGGCTGATCCCGCCGATCAGGACCAGGATCCCGGCGATCATCGACAACAGGCCCAGCCGGACGATCAGGCGCGGCCGGGCGCCGGGCGCCAGCCTGGGGATGCCCACCGCGGCGGCCAGCAGGGCAACCGACAGCGGCAGCAGCCGCACACCGGTCTGCAGCGCGGACAGCTCGAGGACCACGGACAGGAACAGCGGGATGGTGAAGAACACCCCGGCCTGGATGAAGAACTGGAAGAAGAACATGGACAAACCGCCAGCCAGCTGGGAGTTGCGCAGCATGGCCGGCCGGATGAGCGGCTCGCGCCCCCGGCGCTGGACGCGAGCTTCCCACAGGAAGAAGCCATAGATGACCAGCAGCCCGCCGATGACCAGCCAGACCACCGGCGAGGTACCCAGCAGCTGGGGTCCCCCGGGTTTCGCCTTCACAAAACCCCAGGTGCCGGACCTCAAGACGCCGAACACCAGCAGGGACAGCCCGGCCACCGACAGCACCGCCCCGACGAAGTCGAAATGCACCCGGACGGCGGGCGGGGTGTCGTGGACCTTGCGCAGCGCCGCGAGGATACCGATCGCGATCACGACTTCACCCACGAAAACCCACCGCCACGAGGCGAAGGTGGTCACCGCCCCGCCGATCAGCGGGCCCGCCGCGACCGCAATCGCGCCCGCCGCGGCGATCATTCCGTAGGCCGCCGCCCGGCGCTGCGGCGCGAAGTTAACCGCGACCAGAGCCACGATCGCAGGCATGATCAGCGCGGCACCGATGCCTTCCAGCACCGACCAGCCGACCAGCAGCACACCCAGGTTCGGGGACAGCGCCGTCGTCAGCGAACCCGCAGCGTAGATGAGCAGCCCGATGGAGAAGGCTCGCCGCCGGCCGAGGATGGCGCCAATCTTGCCTCCGGTGATCATCAGCGACGCCATCACCAGCGTGTACAGGGTGATCGCCGTCTGGATACCGGTCACCGTGGTCCCGATGTCGGCCGCCACCTGGCGGATCGAGACGTTCATGACCGAACTGTCCAGGGTCATCAGGAACTGACTGGCGGCCAGTACGCCCAGCACAAAGCCGCTGCCGGCCACCCGGCCAGACGTACTGGCTCCGCTGGTCATCGGCGTCGCGCTGGGCACTGCGATCAGGCCGGGATCTGCTCATCGAGCCAGTCGAAGATCCGCTCGCCGCGGATGCCGGCGGCGGCGGGTTCGCAGTGTGAGTCGGCCCCCTCGGCTTCGGTGAACGCGATGATCGCTTTTTTGCCGGGGAGCTTGTCGAAGAGTTCCTGGGACTGTCCTGGCCAGAATTGCTCGTGGTCCGGGTTGGTGACCAGGACGGGGGTGGTGATCTGGGCGATCAGCTCGTCGGTGAGCACGTAGTCGCGGGCGGCGGAGAAGAACTCGTACGGTGTGGTGACGCCGTAGGGCCGCATGCGCAGGGCGAGCAGCGACCGCGTTGACGGCGAGATCTTCAGCGTCCAATCCATGTCCCGGTTGAACTTCTCCCGCTCGCCAGCCTCAAGCAGCTTGATCATCATGTGCGGCAGATGCCCGAGCAC
>Ga0302325_10036341_pt1 | contig 10043 bp, 7 predicted proteins | sample Palsa_T0_2_FD_201948 | JGI IMG/M metagenome (GOLD analysis project Ga0302325, IMG submission 201948) | Peat permafrost microbial communities from Stordalen Mire near Abisko, Sweden - Palsa_T0_2 | ecosystem: Environmental > Terrestrial > Soil > Palsa > Peat permafrost | place: Sweden: Abisko... | reverse complement strand
ATCCGCCAAGGCCGAACAAGCGCATCGGAATATCATTGCCGCCGGGCTGGACGAATGGGTCGAAATTCGGACCGGCGACGCCCTGGAGAGCCTCCGGACGAACCTGCCGGAGCGAGTAGACTTGTTATTCCTCGACGGTACCAAGGCGCATTATCTGCCGATATGCAGCTTGCTCGCGCCACGGCTTGTGAGCGGCAGCGTCATCGCCAGCGACAACAGCGAGAAGGAATCGGCGGCTGGTTACCTGGCGTATATTCGTGATCCAGCCAATGGATTCGTAGGCTGCTCGATACAAAGCTCCGTGCTCGGCTATACGAACGGGCATGAGATTCTGATGAAAAGGTAAGTCGTGCTGAATGACGATGGACCTCGGCGGAATATTATCCGTCGGAGTCCAAAACTACGCTGCTCAGTCCGCAAAAGGCCTTATTTCGCGCGGCTCGATATTTTAGCTGTGCGATTCGCCTAAAAGGTCAGATTTAACTTCGAACGCATCCCGCCCCTGTTACCGAGAAGGCACCTTTAGCCGGCCTTTCCTCCGAATCCTGATGGAGATCTGATGGTGGCTGCGCGAGTTCAAATAGACGGGATTGCGGCCGCGGATCAGACGGCACGATTGCCTTGGTCCGCCGAACTCAAGCGTGGCATCGCCTCACTACGTTCGCTGCTTCACGGCTGCGAGGACGCGGCGTTGCGTGGAAGCATCGGCGCCGTAGCATTGCTGGTTGCCGTCCTGACCTGGGGGCATTGGGGAGATATACAAGTCGACTGTGGCAAGGAGCTCTACGTACCCTACGAAATTCTGCGCGGCAAGCTGCTCTACCGCGACATCTTCTACCCCTACGGACCGCTGCCTCCCTACCTTGGCGCGCTGCTGATCGAGATCTTCGGGCAGCATCTGGTGGTCTTCTATTTATTCGGAATCGCGATAGCTATCGGGTGCGCATTGCTGTTGTTCGAGCTGGGCGCGATGCTCGAGAGCCGCGCGGCGGGACTGACGGCGGCCGTGGCGTTGCTACTGGTAGGGTTTGGACCAGCGATTTTCAACTTCCCGTTCCCATATTCCTACGGAGCCACGATGGGCTTGCTGTTGGGCCTGCTATGCGCGTGGTTCACGCTGAGGCACGTCCTGGACTGGAGCGGTTACAACATGTTGATGGCAGGGCTGGCAGCCGGTATGGCCCTGCTGTGCAAGCTGGAATTCGGCGTGGCGTGTTACCTGATGCTGGCTTTCGTCATCGTTATGGAGGCGATACTGCAGCGCTCGCTCCGCCCCCTACTCCGCGGATTTGCCGCGTCCATTCCAGGCATCGTGCTCTGGGTTGGAGTTTACGGATGGTTTTTCTGGAAGGTGACACCTGATGTCATGGTTAACGGCAACTGGCTGGGACCGGGATCTTATTTCAGCCACACCGGCGGGCCTACGCTGTACTCCATGTTCGGCGAGCGCTTTATTCTGGGCGAGCTGATCAACCGGATTCTTCTCGCGGCAGTCACTCTCATGCTGTGGTTTTTTCTGGCGAAAGCGAATCTGAAAGCGAGCAAAATCGCAGCGGCGATATTGGTCACCCTCGTGCTATTCCATCGGTTCGTTCATCTGGGGTCAGTGCTGCCACCTCACCCTCACCTGCTGGAATTCATGACGAAAAATCTGGCTATGCTCCTGGTTTTCCCCGTCGGGATGTTCTTCATAGGTTGTGGGTTTCTCGCATACTCAACTTACGGAATGATCCTGAAGGACGACCGCCGGCGTTTCGCCGAAGTCGCGTTCGCGCTGTTCGCCCTCTTACCCGCCCTTCGTGTTTTAGCCGAAGTCGAGCCTTTCAATTTCAATGTCTACTACTCGATGCCGCTCTTCCTGATTTTTGTCATCGCTATTTCTCGATGCATCAAGGCGGCTACACCGACGCTTTCGCCCGATCGGCAGCGCCGATTGGTAGGCTACATGTTGGCCGCGGAAGTTCTGATGCTCGCAGTCATCTGCCTATGTTCCGGAACCGCACCTGACAACGGTAAACTGGAAACAAGCTGGGGCGCCTTTTACATGGCTCCTGATGAAGCGATCACCGCGCAGCAAATCCTCGCTTTTATGTCCGCGCAGGAGCGGCAGGGCCGCCAGGTCGTCCTGCTCCCCGAGGCTCCTGTTTTCTATGTCTTTGCCGGTACCGATGCGCCAAGCAGGTGGCATACAATTTTGCCGGGATTTCTATCTCCAGCGCAGGAGGACTCGTTCATCGCTGATCTTAACCGGGCGGCTCCCGAGTATATTTTGTTGACGGCCCGGGATACCCCTGAATACGGAGCGCGCAGTTTCGGTATCGACTACTATCAGAAGACCTTCCACTGGATCGAAGCGAACTATCGAGTCGCCGGAGAATTCGGACATTTCCACCGCGACGTGATCCGGCCATCGTTGGCCGCCCTGCTGTATGAGAAAGTCGGTTCCGGTCCCCCCGACTCAACAGCTCTTCGATAACCCGGGCCGGCAGCCTCTGGGCTGAACGGAGGGGGTGGGATTCGAACCCACGAGGGACTTTCATCCCTGCCGGTTTTCAAGACCGGTACTTTTAACCGCTCAGTCACCCCTCCCCGCCTTGATTATACTAGGTTTTCTTGCGCCTAGGGGAGCGAAAAAGGGTCGGATGTAAATGGTTTTGTAAATGCGGCAATTGCCGGCGGTTACGCCGCGCCGCCGCCCCTTCCTCTCCTGCTCGTCCTTCTTCCTTCTATAAATGAAAGGTAGGAAATCGCCCTCTGTTCGAAAGAAAGAAAAGCGTGACGATCACGAATGAGGAGGACCGGACTCTTCGGAATCGAAAAGACGAACATCCGGGCCAGCGAGCGCACTATCGCTAGCCCGGACCGGCTAAACGCGATCTATCGCGTCAGCCAATTCTCAAGTTTTCTCTCTTAGTGCAATCCCGGAGGCGTCGCGACTGCCGCGTCAACGTCGCTCTGTGGAACATCTTCACCCTTCTTCAGCTTGGCAGTCAGGCCGTTTATCTGCTTAATCTGGCCATCCAAATCCGCCTGCGCGTGCGGATCTTGTGACGAATGCTTGCGCATGAACCTGAAGCGTTTCTTGGCGTCTGCCAACGTCTTCAAGGCTGTATCTTTGTCTGCCATCGCGCCGGTCGCGGCTGCCTCTGGTGCGGGTTGCGCGTACGACACTCCAAATTGGAGAGGAGTGCTCATCCCGGCCATCACCATTAAAGCTACAATCGCCACTTTCCGCATATTCCTCTCCCATAGGCGACCGAGAATGGCCGCGCGAGTCGGTCTTTCTTGCCAAACTGAGGTTACCGGCGCATTAACAAAACATTGATGCGAGATGAAATACGCCAATGCTGTAGTTGCTCGGTTCGCTCTCCCGACTATCTTCCTGGCAGCCGATAGCCGTTGATCTTTTCGAAAATGGCAATCGTCTTTTTCGACGAGCCCGCTGGTCCTTTAGAGATGGCAATAGTCCTTTTCGATCCGTGCGGAAGATGGTTCTAGGCACATAAAACATTTACTTTTGATTTACACTGCCTCGAAAACCACACGCGCCCTTGGCCCCTAACCTCGCCGGCTTCTTAGACCAGTTCAAAACCTGCGTGACTTACAACGAATCGAAACCCCTGTCTCCCACCTCGAAATTGCACCTCCACACCTCCTAACCCGGCGCGCGGGCTTTTCCGCAAGGGCCGGACGAGCGGATAAGGGCCTAAGCGGTTGAGCTATTCGGCTACTTCTTTTGCCTCGACTATCCGACAATAAGGTATAGGCATACCGTTACAAGTGCTGACAAATTGTTAATCGAAATGTTAATGAGCTTTCTGTGTTAGAGGTTACTTCTAGCCTTTATGCAACCACTCAAGCGGACGCGGCTTGAAGTGCAGCTCGCGTGACGCCTTCGCGTTCGATGCTCCCCTTAACCGCGTGGCGTAGTAGACAGCATCGGCGCCCAAGGTCTCCAACGCCTCTTGCTCCGTGATGTGTGGCGGCGCTGGCGCTCCTGCGTAGCGCGCAAAGGCGGGCAGCCATACGTGCTGTGGTGAGGGATCGCTGTCAACGACGTTATAAGCGCCGGGTGGGCATTCGAGCGCCGCCACCGTTGCTGCAGCGGCGTCATCTATATGCACCCAGTTCGATACGCCCTCGCCTGCACCGATGATTGGGAGTTGCTGCTGGCGCACACGATCGCCAACGTCGCCATCGCTGATGTACCAGGTGCCCGGTCCGTAAAAGAATCCATAACGGAGCAGGACGGATTCGACCTCCGCAGTCCGCGTCGCCGCCGATTCCAGTTCCAGATACGTGCGGGCGCCCGCCGACACTCCCGGCGACGCATCGACGGCCAACGGCTCCGACTCATCGGCGAGGCCCGCGCCCGGTGCGTACCAGAATCCCGCCGACTGCAGAATGTAGCGGCCAACGCCCGCATCTTTCAGTGCTGCCAGCAAATTCGCGTTCCCCTCAATTCGCACCTTCACGTCGCGTGCAGCCGCCGCTTTCATCTCGGCGGGCGTGTAATGCCTGGGCAATGAAGTCAGCTCGTTGATGACGGCATCCGGCCGAATGCGCGCGATCGCCGCTCGAACAGAACGCGCGTCGAGCGCGTCAGCGGTAACCGCGCCGGCGCCCGCTTCAGTCAGCGCGCGAGCCGACTCCTCCGAGCGCGCCAGACCAAACACCAAATGACCCGCTTCTTTAAGACGACGAATCAGCGGCAAGCCGATCGCCCCGGTCGCTCCCGCAAGTATGACTCTCATCGCAATTCAAATCCCGTCGCAGTCCGCCGAAAAAAACTTCTAACAGGGACGAAGTCCCGCATCTTTTTCTTTCTTAATCCCGGGTGCAGGGGTCACCTCTGCCGAAGGAAGCGTGAAACCCACCGCGGGTTTCACATTCCCTTTCGCTATATGTCAAACAGACGTCATTCCAACGTCACTTTGCGGCGGCCTCATCCTGCCACAGCTTGATACCGCCGAGCAGGCCGTCGGTATTGCTCACTGCCTTGACGTTCGGGGGCAGCTCGAAGTTGATTGCCGCCGCGTTGCCGCCGCCGATATACAGCCGGTCGTAGTTGAAGGTCTTCGCCAGCTCGTCAATCGCTTCGCGCAGGTGCTTGTTCCATTTCTTCTTGCCCCTCTTCAGGAACGCCTCGTTGCCGAGCTCGTCTTCGTAGGTCTTCCCGTTGTGAAACGGATGATGCGCCAGCTCGAGATGCATCCGATGGCCGTCCACGAACAGCACCGATCCGAAGCCCGTGCCGAGCGTGATGACCAGTTCGTCGCCATGTCCTGTGACGCAACTGAGTCCCTGCACGTCGGCGTCGTTGGCGATTCGCACCGGCCGCTCGAGCTTCTTCTTCAACGCCGCCTCGAGCGGATAATTTTCCCAGCCCTTGCCGAGATTTGGGGCGGTGTACACGACGCCATTCTTGATGACCCCCGGAAATCCCACCGATACGCGGTCGAAGTCGCCCGCAAGCTTTGCGAGCTCCGCGATAATCGCAATCACCTTTTTCGGCGTCGCGTTACGCGGCGTCTTGATCTTCTGGCGCTCCGTGATCATCTTGCCCTTCTCGTCCAGCGCCGCCGACTTGATTCCGGTGCCGCCCACATCCACCGCGAGCGTGACGATCGACTTGGGCGCCGCCGGCTCCGCTGGAGCCGCCGGCTTCGGCGCCGCTGCTTGCTTTGCGGCAACCGCCGGCTTCGGGGCCGCTGCTTGCTTCGGAGGAGCCGCCGGCTTCGGCGCCGCCGCCTTTGCGGGTGCCGGTTTCGGAGCCGCCGATGGTTTCGCGGCGGCCGCTGACTTCGGCACCGCCACCGGCTTCGCGGCAGAGGATGGCTTCAGGGCCGGTGCCGGCTTGGCGGGTGGCTGTGCGGGCGCCTGCCCATTAGCAAGTGGTTCTGCTGCCGGGGTCTTCTCGAGGTGTTCTTCTTTCATTTCCTTGCTCTTCGATGAATCTCTGTCCGCGATTCGCTTCTTATATAGCAAACCGCGTCTGCGCGCATACTTGTGGCATGTGCTCGCTGCGACGTGGTAATTCAGGCGTCGCGCATCGTCGGGGGACGCGCACTTTTGCAATCGCGAGTAGCCAATTATTTCGGACTCGAAGCCGCCGGCACCACGGTTCGGCGCGAGGTGCTGGCCGGCGTCACCACCTTCGTCACCATGTCCTACATAATCGCCGTCAACCCCGCGATTCTGAAAGCCGCTGGCATCCCCGAAGGCCCGTCGATGGTCGCGACGGTGATGACCGCCGTGGTCGGCACGCTGGTGATGGGTCTTTACGCCAATCGCCCGTTCGCGATCGCGCCGTACATGGGCGAGAACGCGTTCATCGCCTTCACCGTCGTGAAAGTTCTCGGCTACAGCTGGCAGACCGCCCTCGCGGGGGTCTTCATCGCCGGCGCAATGTTCGCGCTGCTGACCGTCCTCCATGTGCGAAGCTGGCTCACCAACTCGCTGCCGCCCGGCCTCTCCTACAGCTTCGGCGTGGGCATCGGGCTGTTCCTCAGCTTCATCGGACTCAACGAATGCGGCATCGTCGCCATAGGAATACCGGGCGCGCCGGTGCGGCTCGGCAATCTCGCGACGCCGTCGGCCGAAGTCGCGATCATCAGCTTCATCCTGACCGCAATTCTGCTGATCCGCCGCGTGCCCGGCGCAATCCTGCTGGGGATTCTTGTCTCCGCCGCCATCGCGTTCGTAACCGGCGTCGCCAGGCCGCCGCTGGCATGGATCTCGATACCGCCGAACCCGGCGCCGATCCTGCTCGCACTCGACCTGCGCTCCGCGCTGAGCTTCAGGTTTTTCCCGGTCATGCTGACAATCTTCGTGATGACACTAGTTGACACGATGGGCTCGCTAATCGGCGTTTCGGCGCGTGCCGGGTTTCTCGACGCCAACGGCACCCTGCCCCAGATAGAGCGTCCGATGCTCGCCGACGCCATCGCCACGATGTTCGCGGGACTCGTCGGCACCAGCACTTCGGGCGCTTACGTCGAGTCGGCCGCCGGCGTCAACGTGGGAGGACGCACCGGGTTGACCGCGGTCGTGGTCGCGATTCTGTTCGCGCTGTCACTGTTCTTCGAGCCGCTGGTGGCTGCGATTCCGGCCAGCGCCTATGCGCCCGTTCTGGTACTGGTCGGCGCCATGATGGTCGAGTCGGTGGTCAAGATTGACTTCGACGACTACACCGAAGTGATTCCAGCCTTCACCGTCATCGCGTTGATGAGTTTCACCTACAATATCGGCGTTGGCATCACAGCCGGCCTCGTGCTCTATCCGCTGTTCAAACTGGCCGCGGGCCGCGCGCGCGAAGTTCATGCGGGACTCTGGATGCTTTGCGCTCTGTCGCTTCTGTTTTACGTTTTCTATCCGCTTCACTAGAATGAAAACAGTTGACCAGATGTTTAGCGCGGAAAGTCTGGCAGAGGTCGGAAATTTGGCTGTCTTCCGGAAACAATTCGCCACCGGCAACCAATACGAGGACTGGCTCGAGGAGGCCGAGGGCCGGATCATTTTGCTGTCGATTACCAATGCGCCCCGGCCTTTCAGCTCGGCGGGCCAGGAACAGGTAGGCCCGGTCACCGTCACTTACCAGACTCGCGATCCGTCGTTGGCTCCTCCGAGAAGCCTGGCGTCGAGGATCATCCAGATAGCGCTGGTCGCAGCGGTCTTCTTCGCCGCGTTCCTGTACCTGACTTCAAAATTCTAGGGCGCGATCAGTCGGAGCGATCTTCATCCACCGGCGCGGGACTCAGCGAGCCGGGCGCACGCGTTATATGATCAGGCGTCAGCCGCAGCTTGCGCGTCTGCTCGTTGAAAAGTTGCCCGTAGACACCGCCCCGCTTCACCAGTTCCGCATGCGATCCGACCTCGACTATTTTCCCGCGATCGAGGACGACGATCACGTCCGCGTCCACGGCGCTTGCAAGCCGATGCGCAATCAGGAACGACGTCCGTCCCTTCATCAGTCGGCGCACTGCATCGTGAATCAGGTTCTCGACTTCCGAATCAAGTCCTGAAGTGGCTTCGTCGAGGATGAGTATAGGCGGGTTCTTGAGGAACACGCGCGCGAGCGCGAGGCGCTGCCGCTGCCCGGTCGAAGGGCGCACACCGCCCTCGCCTATCATCGTGTCGAGCTTGTCGGGCAGCGACTCGACGAAGTCGCGGATGTTGGCCTGCTCGAGTGCGCGCCAGACATTCAGGTCGGGCGAGCCGGGGCGGCCATATTGCACGTTCTCGCGAATCGACGCGCTGAACAGAATCGCGTCCTGCGGCACGATGCCGATCGAATCGCGCAGCGACTTGAGCGTCACGCTCGAGATGTCGGTGCCATCGATCAGAATCCTGCCGCCCGCCAGTTCGTAGAAGCGCGGGATCAGGCTCGCGAGCGTGGTCTTGCCGGCGCCCGACCTGCCGACCAGCGCGACTGTGGTCCCGGCGGGCACGGTGAGGTTCACGTTGTCGAGCGTGATGCGAATCGGGCCGCCGTCGAGCGGCTTGTAACCGAAGGAAAGTTCCTCGATCTCTACCAGGCCGTTTTTCACTTTCAGCGCCGGCGCGCCAGGCCGATCATGCACCTCGGGTGTCTCGTCGAAGAAGGCGAAGATGCGCTCGATGGCTGCCAGAGCGGTCGCCACGATGATCGATAGTTCAGAAAATCGCTGCAGCGGCAGGTACAAGGCTCCCAAAAAGGCGAAGAACGCGACCACGGTGCCGATCGTCATTTGACCGTGCATGATCATCAGCGCGCCCGCCCAGATGACTATCAGCGGTGCGGCGCGCGAGATGAACTCGGTGAACATCTGATGGGTTGACGAGAGCTTCACGCTGTCGATCGTCAGGTCGTAGAGCTCGGTCGTTCGCTGATGGAAGCGGCGGGCCTCGTCGGCCTCGCGCGCGAACGATTTCACCGTCGAGATTCCGGCGACGCGTTCCTGCAGTTCGCCGGAAAATTCCTCGACCACTTCCTGCAGGTCGTGACTGGTCTCCTTGATTCGCGGTGACAGGATTCTGATCACTGCGACGTAAAACGGAATGACGATGAGCGAGATCCAGGCGAGGCGCACGTTGAGATAGAACAGCAGCCAGATCACGAAGCCGAGCGACACGCCGTCCATCCAGATGTTGATCATGGCGGAGCCGACGAAGTTCTGCGCCATCGAGATGTCGGAGATGAAGCGCGAGACCACGGCGCCGGAAGTGGTGCGGTCGAAAAACGAATGCGACAGGCGCTGCATGTGGAGATAGAGCGAGTAGCGCAGGTCGAAGATCAGCCGATGACCGGCCATGCTCGCCCAGTAGTTGCGGTAGTAGGTCGCGATCGCCTGCACGATGAACAGCGCGAAGAGCGCCGCGGTCAAAGCCTCGAGCTTGGGAGCGGAGCCGGTGCCGAGATGAAGGGCGGCGGCTATTGCGATGCACCAGCGGTCGATCATCTGGTTCAGATGCTCGGGATGCGGCTGTGGAACCAGCAGAACGTCGAAGACGTATTTGAAGGCGAGCGGAAAGGCGAGCGGCAGCGTGAACTTCAGGATGCCCATCACGGAGCCGCCCGCTACCAGCCATAGATGCGGCCGGACGTAGCCGAGAAATCGCACCAGGGCGGTGCGCGGAACGATGCGGTCGAAGAGTCGGCCGAAGAAACCGCGGCTACGTTGGTCGGGTTCGTCGGGAGTGCCGCTCGGCTCTCCCGGGGAACAGTCCGGCGCCGCCGGCGCGCCGGTGATCACAGCAGAACTATGATTTGGCATGCGGGACAGTGTAGCAGGGGGGCAGGAAGCAGAAAATACTCGCGCGAATTGAGCGCGGCGGATGTCGACAGTAACGTCGCGAAATAACATTTATCTGGTGAGTGAGTGGAGCGGATCGATTGTGAACCGCCAGCCGCACGAGCATTCGGAAATCAGGTGGGTGTCACTGGCGGCGGCGCAGGGAGGCGGAATCTTGAAGCGCGCGCGTTAGCGCGCTGGATAAGGACCCTCACCTTCATCCTCTCCCTTGCAGGGAGAGGAGACAGAAGGCGGGCACAGCGGCCCGCC
>Ga0302325_10036339_pt1 | contig 10043 bp, 6 predicted proteins | sample Palsa_T0_2_FD_201948 | JGI IMG/M metagenome (GOLD analysis project Ga0302325, IMG submission 201948) | Peat permafrost microbial communities from Stordalen Mire near Abisko, Sweden - Palsa_T0_2 | ecosystem: Environmental > Terrestrial > Soil > Palsa > Peat permafrost | place: Sweden: Abisko... | reverse complement strand
GCCACGGGCAAATCCAAGTTTCGAATGAGAATTCGCTGGACTGAGGCTTCGGTCGTCCCGACGAGCCAGGGAAGCTTTATTCTGGTTGGGCAAGTACTTCCGCTTCGCACGGTGTGGAGTCAGAATTCCGTGGGGATGGTCGGTGTGAAGATGGGTTTCGCGCTGCTCGCGACCGGATTACTTTGCGCGGTTCTGGCGCGTCACATCGCGGCTCCCATTCGAGCTTTGCAGGTTGCAGCAGGACGACTTGCCGACGGTGATCTCTCCGTTCGGGCGGTTCCTGCAATTCCTGCCAGAAACGATGAGTTGGCCGATCTTGCCCGGGACTTCGACCGCATGGCCGAACGGATCCAGATGCTTTTGCAAAAGCAGCAGGAACTTCTTGGGGACATCTCGCATGAGCTGCGTTCGCCGCTGACACGTTTGAATGTTTCCCTGGAGCTTCTGCGACACGGTAAGACCGATGCCATCGACCGCATGCAAACCGATCTCAACCGCCTTGATATTTTGATCGGTCAAATTCTCATGTTGACTCGCCTCCAGTTCGGCGAAGGCCAGAAGATCGTCACGAAGGTAAACTTGCGTTTCATTGTCGAGGGGGTCGCCGAGGACGCGCGCTTCGAGGGAGAAAAAGACGGCAAGTCGGTCGTAATCGCCCAGGCCGACGACTGCTGGCTGAACGGAGACCCGGCGCTATTACGGAGCTGCATTGAAAACGTGGTGAGGAATGCCGTCCATTACACCAAACCACAGACTGGAGTAATCATCGTCCTGAACAAAGTGAACAGTTCTCGCGAGGCATTGGCCCACGTCCTGGTGGTCGACCGTGGGAGCGGCGTTCCAACGGATTCCTTACCTCGATTGTTCGAACCGTTCTATCGCGTGTCTGAGGCGCGCGATTTGGGATCTGGCGGTTTCGGTCTGGGTTTGGCCGTTGCACAGCGCGTCGTGCTATTGCATCGCGGCAAGATCACGGCTCGGAACCGGGAGGGCGGAGGATTGGAAATGGAAATCGAGCTGCCGCTGGAAAAATCGTGAGGGCCTCACTGCCATGAGTAACAAAATCGACGGCGAAAACTGGCTATTTCGAAAGATCGTGCTCTGGATCGCGACTCTGCTGCTATCAGTGCCGCTCTTCGCACAGAAGCGTGTGAGCGCGTCCCGAGAGGATGGACACGAAACTCCGCTGCTCGTGTACGGTGCTGCCGGAACTGTTACCGGGTGCGCTCCGCTGGCGCTGATTTCCCATGGAGCGGGTGGTTCGGAGGATGGATATCACTACCTCGCCGAATTCTTGTCGCAGAGCGGGTTCACGATTGTTGTCATGGGCCATCGGGAGAGCGGTTTGGCAGCCTTGCGTGCGGACATCCGCGCGGACGGCTTCAGAGAAGGTGTGCGCGCCCTGGTCGCCGATCCGCACGCGGAACAGGCGCGGCTGCTGGATGTCGGCGCCGCTCTCAAATGGGCGGATGCACAGTGCAAAGCTCCTTTCCTCGTATTGCTCGGGCATTCCATGGGTGCCGAGACTGTGATGTTGGAAGCCGGAGCGCGAAATATGATTTCTGTTTCTTATCCACCTGCCGGCCAAGACCGCTTTGATGCTTACGTTGCTCTTTCCCCCGAAGGACCCGGGGTCGTGTTTCCCGAGCACGCATGGAACGGAATCCATAAGCCGGTGCTCGTGCTCACTGGAACGCGCGATCAGTCGCTTCGGGGAGGACCGGAAGCTCGGCTGATTCCGTGGCAGGATTTGCCCGGAGACGGGGTGCGTAAGTGCCAGTGGATGGCGCTGATCGATGGAGCAACGCACATGAACTTCGCCGGGAATGGTATGGGAGCCTCGCACGTCGAGCCGATGGTGACTAGAACGATTTTGGAGTTTACAAAAGGAGTACAAGCAGGAGCCTGCAAGCAGCCCGCAACCACAGATGGGATGATATTGCAAGCGAAGTGAGGCAATCGGGCCTCGTTTAGTTCCGATTCAGCGAGCACCTATCATGACACCAACGTCGGGCATATGGTAGCGCCAAATACCCGTCCCTTCGCAAAGCATCGGACAAGGTTACTGCAGACACCCTGGGGCATTGCAACCAGCAGCGTGATCGCAAGAACCAGCAGAAATATCTTCCCGACTCCTGCAAAGAATGCAGCGAGCATTCTACGCGCAGCGGCGGCAATGAGCGAATGCGCTGTGGTTTGCCTCTGAGCGGTTGCTATTAAAACTTCATCAGCAACCGGTGACGTTTTTATCCTTCGGTTCCGATGGGCCATGCCCCTCAGGGTGTACCCACGGTATCTTGGAAATGTGAGCGCTTCGCTGAGAAGATGCTTGAATCCTATCCAAATGAAACTTCGCCAATGGATCACCGCCTTCGTCTTCGTGCTGCTGCTGGTTGCCGCCGGCGTGGGATTGCTGCGCACGCGCCCGAGCACTCAGCCTCCTGAATCCGAGGACACTGCCAAAACCTCTACCAAACAGCTTCTGGCGGGGAGCGCAACAGCTCCGCGTCCGCTGGTGGATCAGCGCCCGCTGCAGACCGCTCGCCGCATGGCGGCCACGGCCGCGACTCCAGAAGAGCAGGTTCTGGCACATCAGGCCGAAAAAGTTGCCGACCACGAGGTCGACCTAGCTTTCTTCGATGCGCTGCGCACAGCGGAAGAAAATCCTCCAAAGCTCAGTCCTGAAGCCGCGCAGCTTGCGGATCGAAAGAGCAAAGCCGCATTCACTCTAAAGGAGGACCAGGAAAACATTTCGCTTTTGACGCGCAAAATGGCCGCCGCTCCAGATTCGCAAAAAGATAATCTGCAGGATCAGATCGACGTTGCCAAAGCGCAAATGGATCTCGATCAGGACGAGCTTGATGATGCCTCGGAGGAATTGGAGCGGGTCGGTGGCGATCCGCAGTTGAAGATCAAGCGATTAAAGGCGGAGCACGATACCAGCGACCATAGCGCCACCCAGACAGCATCCGCGGTGAATCCTTACGAACTTGACTATCAGGCACACACGATGCTGACGGCTTTCCGCGCGTGGAAAGCCTTGCGAGAAAAAAAGACACAGCTCGGGGAGGCGCTGCAGGAAACCAGTGCGAAGGCGACGCGACTCAGCCACCGGCACGACACTCTCGCTTTGCAAGTGGCAAAGGAAAAGGAAGATCGGGAGGCCGCCAAACTGCAGGCTCGGGGCTTTGCCACGAGCGTCAAAGCAGGCAGCCGCGAAGAGTCGAAAGCGGCGGCGCAGACCGCGCTCGGCGCGCTGAAGCAATACAGCCGCGATCAGAAGAATCTCGCCGACCTGAGCCGCCGGGTTCAAGACCAAAAAGAGCTGGGTGACATTTACGCGGCCTGGATCTCATTGGTCGAAGCGCGCGAGCACGTCGCACTGCACGACCAGATTGAATGTTTTCTTTGGATTCTCCTGGTAGCACTTGCCGTATACCTGGTGGGTCGTTTGATCGACCGGCTGTTCGCCGACATGAATGCGGAAAACCAGCGTATTAACACGCTGCGCGCCATCACCAAGGTAGCAGCGGAAATAGCAGGCGCAATCGTGATCGTGTTTATCGTCTTTGGCATGCCCAGCCAGACAAGCACGATTCTAGGCCTGGCGGGCGCGGGACTTACGGTCGCCAGCAAGGATGTAATCATGGCATTTTTTGGATGGTTCCTGCTGATGGGACGCAATGGTATCCGCGTGGGCGATTGGGTGGAGATCGAGGGAGTAGGGGGAGAAGTCATCGAGATTGGGTTGCTGAAGACAGTCTTGCTCGAAACCGGAAATTGGTCAGACGCTGGTCATCCCACGGGCAGGCGGGTTTCTTTCGTAAACAGCTTCGCCATCGAAGGTCACTATTTTAATTTCTCGACTTCTGGGCAATGGATGTGGGATGAACTGCAGCTTACCATTGCAGACAACCAGGATCCCTACGCCGTGATCGACGAACTGCAGAAGCTCGTTGCCAAGGAAACAGACGCGAACGCGATGAAAGCTGAAGCGGAATGGCAAAATACGAAAACGCGTTACCACGTACAAGGTTTCTCAGCCGAACCTGCCATCAGCGTTCGCCCGACGGGGTCAGCGGTGGAAATCCGCGTTCGCTACATCACGCGTGCCTACGAACGACACGAAACCCGGAAACGGCTCTACGAGGCCTTACTGCAGTTGATGCAGGGCAGGCGCGAAAAAAGTATTGCAGTAGCGAAGCAATGATGGAAGCACCTAGTAAATCTTATACGTTACCTGAGAGATCGCCAGATCATCGTCGAGGAGCATGGCCATTGGTGCCTGCACAAATCCCTCCTCGACAGCATCGAAGCTTGAGCTTCCCGCGTCGGTTCGTAGCATGATCGAGAGAAAAATACAGAGGCTCTCTAACGATGATCAGCGGCCGCTCACTGCAGCCAGCGTGCCGGGGTATGAGTTTGATTCGGCGACTCTGACAGTGCGCGGGTTGTGCGGGTGCAGTAAATTGTCAGTAAATGCGCAAGTGCAGTAGAATGAGAGAACGAGCGGGAGTAACTCAGTGGTAGAGTGCGACCTTGCCAAGGTCGAAGTCGCGGGTTCAAATCCCGTCTCCCGCTCCAGAGTTTTCGCTCGAACCGGCGTTTTCGGCATTTCCCCCGCAAGTAGACTTTTTCCGCACGGAACGCTAACGTATTGGACAGGGCGCGGTACCCAAGTGGTAAGGGAGAGGTCTGCAAAACCTTTATGCGTCGGTTCGATTCCGACCCGCGCCTCCAACTCCAAATCCCCATCGGACCCGCATAAATGGCGGGTTTTTTCATTGATTAATTAAAGATGCCCTGGGGATTTGTGCTTGGACCATGAAGCCGCCGACTGTGTGTGCGCCAATCTCACCCGAGATCTCCGGTTACCTTGGTTACCCGAATTGAGCCAAATTGGCTTCTTTTATCGACCAAATCCAGTAGATTGAGCGTGTCGAGTTCAGTCGTCTCACGTTGAGAATCATGGGAGCCCTCGATGCATGTATGGAAGGATCGCCGGACCGACCATGCCGCCCGGAGACGGGTAGCGGAAATGTCCGCACAGGAGATGAGACGCGCCCTGCTGGTCTCGGAGAAAACTGATCTGCCCAACACGCGCGCCTTCGAAGAGGGCGGAACCAGCGCGTTCGTTGCGATGTGCGACGTGAACGGACTGAAGGCGCTCAATGATCAATTTGGGTACACCGCTGGGGACGTGCTGATAAAGAGACTTGCCGAGACGTTGATCAGCGTCGGATTGGACGCCTACCACGACAAAGGCGATGAGTTTCTCTGCAAGGGAAAGTCTTTTCAGGAGCTTAATCAAGAACTCTCCCAGGCCCAACGCATTTTAAGACAGCAACCATTTGCGGTCGTTGCACTCGATGGTCGCATTACGACAATCGCGGGCGCAGATTTCTGCTTCGGAATTGGGACAAACCTCCTCGAAGCAGAACGGTCGCTCAAGAACCAGAAGGAACTGCGAAAAGTGCCGCGATGAAAGCCCCGAACGAGGGAGCACGGGAGTTTCGATACTACGTGGAGAGCAAGGGCGGTCTTTGGGCGATGTGTGAGCACAAACACCTCACTTGTGGAGAGGCGCTGGCACGCCCGCATTTGTCTTCCTGCGGGGCTGAGACCGTCCCTTGGGGTCCTGGCCGCAGGCGCCGACCCGGCTTACGGCACTTGATGTCAGGTTTGAAAAGCGAACCCCGCCGCATGGGTTTGGGTTGGGAAAGACCGGTGGCAAGTTCGCGAACGCGAGATGAAACATGAGGAGTGGTCGTGCATCGTCTTACGGATATATACGCCGTAAGACATAAGACACGAGAAACTGGCCCAAATCGGGCGTATCCAGTGGCGAATCATGTACCTAAAGACAAGAAATGAATTGACAAGTGATGGCGGGGAGGTTACATTCGCGCCGTTTACTACTCCTTACAACGTGTTCCATGTCGAGTCGTGCGGGCGTTCCGCCGGGGGCGAACGCATTCTGAGCACGCTCAGATCTGTTTTGGTGGGGGATTGTAGCATGAGACGTTTTCGCCTTGTTGTCGCTTTTTTCGCTTGCCTGTGCGCCGCGGTTCTTTTCACTTTGCCAGGGTTCGCCGCAACCTCGCCGTATTCCAAGTGCTCGTCCCTGGCGTTCCCGCGCATCATCAACCGCGTGGACGATAACGCGCTCATGAGCCTCGAAGGCAACCTCCACCCTCTGGCGCGGGCCCAGTATGACCAGGGCAAGGTCGACGACAGCATGCCGCTCGAGCACATCATCCTGATGCTCCGGCGCAGCCCCGAGCAGGAGACAGCGCTGGCCACCCGCATCGACCAGATGCACAACCGCCGCTCGTCCTACTACCACCAATGGCTTAGCGCGCAAGACGTCGGCGGCTGCTACGGAGTCGCCGACTCGGACATCGCCGTGGTCAGCGCGTGGCTCGAAAGCCATGGCTTCAAAATCGACTCGGTTCCGGCCGGTAAGACGCTGATCATCTTCAGCGGCACTGCGGGGCAGGTTCGGAATACCTTCCACACCGAGATTCACAATCTATATGTGCGAGGCGAGCAGCACATCGCCAACATGAGCGAGCCCCAGATACCGGCGGCGCTGGCGCCAGTGGTCGCCGGCTTCCGCTCGCTGCACAATTTTTTCCCGAAACCGCTCGTCCGTGGCGTGGTCCCCCTCCAGCGAGACTTAAAGACGGGGGTGTGGCACGCGCGGGCGGCCGATGGTAGTGCTGCGGACAACAAGACTCACCAGAATGGGAACGGGGGAGGTCGCCTACTCACGTTTCCCGCCACCGATACGATTTGGGCGGTGGGACCGCAAGACTTCTACACCATTTACAACGAGAAGCCGCTGCTTACTGGCTCGCCGGCGACCAATGGCGCCGGACAGACGCTCGCGATCGTGCAGGAAACCGACATCAACGAGGACGACCTTACCACCTTCCGCTCTCAATTTGGGCTCCCGGCATACCCCTCGACCCCGAATGCCACCCAGGGCGGGGTCAACTTCATGATGGGTGTCCCCGGCACCTGCGAGGATCCGACCAACCTTATGGGCGACGCGGAGAGCGAGGCTGACATCGATGTGCAATGGATGGGCACAACCGCGCCGGCCGCCATCATTGACTTTGTGGCCTGCGCCGGAACCGCAACGACTGCTGGCATAGATCTTTCGGCTCAATACATTGTCAACGATCTCGCCAGCACGGTTTCCGCGTTCAGCGTGAGCTTCGGCTGGTGCGAGGCGGAGCTGCCCTCAATTATGAATGGCTTCGGACCTAACTCGTTCTATAGCGGCCTCTGGGAGCAAGCCGTAGCACAGGGGCAAACTCCTGTTGTCGCCGCTGGCGATAGCGCCGATGATACCTGTGATCGCGGAGACGGCGAAGGCCCTAATGGCCAGGATTTGGGTGAAACCGGACTTTCGGTGAGTGGCCTGGCATCCACGCCGTACAATGTCGCGGCGGGGGGCACCGATTTCAGCGACAATTACCAGACGGATTTCGACCCCACCAGCTATTGGAACTCGAATGACACCTCGCCCTATCTTTCCGCCCTGTCCTATATCCCGGAGATGGCCTGGAACAGCACCTGCGCCAGTCCGATACTGACGGATTTTGTCAGGTATACTGACAGCATCACCTACCCCAACGGTCCAGAAGGTCTTTGCAATGATTCCACGGACTTCTCCGTGCCCTACCCATATACGACTCTCGACGGCGGTGGCGGCGGTATCAGCACCAAGTACGCCATCCCCACTTGGCAAAGCGCCTATGGGGTTGGACTGAGCGGCTACTTCACCTCGGCCAGCATGCGCAACCTGCCCGATGTTTCGCTGTTTGCCTCCGACAATTTTTGGAGCCACACGTTGGTGTTCTGCCAATCCAGTGTGTCTGTGTGCGATTTTCACACGACCTTCAACGGGGCGGGCGGCACTTCGTTTGTGGCGCCCATGATTGGTGGCATCATGGGACTCATCAACCAGAAGCACCCCTCCGGCAACGCCCAGCCGACGCGCCAGGGCCAGGCGAATTACACCTTCTATGCCCTCGCCACGGCTGAGTATGGCACGCCCAGCGCCGAAAACACCTCGACTACTAAACCCAGCGTCTACACCTGCGAAGGGTCCAATATCAATGCCATAAGCACCTATCACAGCATCTTTGGCAGCTGCATCTTCTATTCCATCAATAGAACTTCGGCGGTGGGATCCACGTCCTGCCTGGCCGGCACCAACACGGGCTGCCTCGTTGCCGACAACGATCAGCCGTGCGAGCACGGTACCACAGACTGCTACAGGAACACCTCCACCGACACGTATGGCCTCCTCTCCAATTCGACCACCACGTTCGAGGCGGCCTTTAACCAAAGCGCGGGATATAACGACGCGACCGGTCTGGGCAGCTTCAATATCACCAACCTGGTGGCGAACTGGAACAAAGTCACAACTCTTTTCCCCAGTACCACTACATTCGACGTCAGCCAACTTTCGCTTTATACAACCGGCACTACGGACCTTACGGCGACGGTAGTCGCCACAGGCCGGGGTAGCCTCGCTCCGCCCATGGGAACCGTGAACTTTTATGCCGGCACCGCCTGTACCGGTACCGCGTTCGCATCGGCAAACCTGGTTGCGGGCACCGGTAACGCCACTGCCACCGCGTCGGGGGTTACAGGTGCCCAAATTGGTGTCGGCACCACTAGTGTGGACGCCTGCTTCAGCGGCGACGGCGCCAACGACGCACCTTCATCGCAAACAGTCAGTGGACTGACCGTGACTCAGACGGCGCTTACGGTGTCGGCCCCGTCCACTCCTGTCACAATCGTAGGAGGGCAGTCGGGCACGGTGACGCTTGCAGTCTCCGCGAACGCCGCGATCTCCACGCCAGTCACTTTTACTTGTGCCGGTCTACCATCCGACGCAACCTGCACGTTTACGTCGGTTGCCAGCCTGCCGTCGTCGACGAATGTGACGATGACGATCACCACCACCACCAGCGATGCGAAGCTAATCCGCCCCGCCCGCGGATCGTCATGGCTGATGCTTGGCTTCATACTGCCCGGCATTCTGCTGCTGTCCGCTGGTGCGGCGGCAATCCGAAGGAGCAAGAACTGCCTCGGGTGTGGTCTGGCATTGCTGCTGATGCTTGGATGGTTGGGGTGCGGCGGCGGATCGAGCGGTACGCCAACTCCAACACCGACGCCAACGCCCGCCCCCACCAGCCTAACCTATAGCGTGACCGCTACCGGCGCGGCGACGGGCGCTACGTCCGGCACCACGGGGACGATTCAAGTCACAGTCACCCAATAGGCGGCACCATCGGTCGAAGCAGGTCACAGGGGTGCTTATCGTTCAGGCCGCCGTCGCGTGGTTCCTGTCCAATGGATGGGAACACGCGGCGGCAACCGGACTCACCAGAGGTTCTATAATTTCCCTGTGCTTGCCGGTTTAGTCAGGACTTTTTCGTGGGCCCTCGCAGTCGCAGGCTTGCTCCAAGGCAGCTGCGCGGCCACTCCGCAGGCCACGACGCCGGAGGGTCAATCCACCGCGGCGCCGGGACAGGAAATGAAGCAGGGCGTTGAAGGGAATCTGGCTACCATCGTCAAATCTCGCTCCACCAACACCCGTGGCTATGAACTGGTGATACACAATGACGGCAGCGCCACGGCAGAAATTAGTGGCGCCACCGTGGCCCTTCGCTCTGATCCACCGCGATTGCAACAGTTCCCACCCGGAACGATCGATACCAAAACCCTGCGGCGCCTGCTGGCGGAGATCGGTGATGTCAGCAAAATTCCGACCGGAGGCTGCGCGAAATCGGTCTCCTTCGGAACCCGCACTCAGATTACGTATGCGGGCAAGGCCAGTGGAGATCTGCAATGCATCCGGCGTACCGCCTCGGACGGCGATCAGGCCCCACTCCAAGCCTCGGAAGACTTAAGCAAATTCGTGCAGACAACCTTGGGTCAACTAAAGATTAACGACAGGCGCATCAGCTCGAACCGGTAGAACCGGCGGATCCCATCCGGCTCTCGCTGCCCATCCTTCG
>Ga0302325_10036338_pt1 | contig 10044 bp, 9 predicted proteins | sample Palsa_T0_2_FD_201948 | JGI IMG/M metagenome (GOLD analysis project Ga0302325, IMG submission 201948) | Peat permafrost microbial communities from Stordalen Mire near Abisko, Sweden - Palsa_T0_2 | ecosystem: Environmental > Terrestrial > Soil > Palsa > Peat permafrost | place: Sweden: Abisko... | reverse complement strand
CGTTGTTGTTGTCGAGCGGGGGTTCGTACAGCCGTGGACTATCGGGTCCGGGCAAAATGCAAAGCGTATCACTCCAACTGGGGTATTTAGGACCAGTGATATCGAACAGATGAGGATGGGTGTTCTGGAACATCTTGGGATTGCCCAAGCGCCGGCCTGGCTGTTCGCCGCGGAACTACGGGAAGGGACTGTCCTGCGCCTGTTGACGCCCTTTGAGCGAACCGTGCCCATTGTGGCCGTTCGGCCCGCAAGCCGCCGGATCTCTGCCAAAGTGCGCGTGTTCATCGAGCACCTGGAGAAGACTTTCGCGCTTTGTTCCCAGTTCAATCCGCCCCGCTAGATTATGGCCATACACCGAAGATTCAGCGGCCGCCGGAACCCATGAGTGGCTTTTGCCATCACGATGCCCTAGCGTTCGCCATACAGTTCCCCTAGCCTGTCTGAGATCCCGGCTTCACCAAACTAATTAGCTGCTCGCGCACCCCATGTAGGATCTCTCTCGACAAGTTCGAATCGGAGACAGCACGGGAAAGATTGATCGCTCCAAGCAGAGCGCTCAGAATGAGCAGGGCGCGGCCGCGATTATCCCCGCGATGGCTCGATGGAAGGAGGGCGTTTGAGAATGCCAGGCTCCGCTTCACCCGCGCCGTATAGAGCGCCCGCGCGGATTTGCTCGCCTTTGTCATGTCGCCCAGTAACGCTCCCATTGCACAGCCGGTTCCCGGCGCGTCGCGGTGTGCCTCCGTCAGGTAGTTCTGGAGAAGTTGCGGCATGTCGGCCGTTTGTTCTTCCCAAACGTCAAGATCCCTGAACGCGGTCGCGAGCGCCTCCACGACCAGCTCGTCGCGCGACCCGAAGTGTTTGTAAAAGCCTCCAACCGTGACGCCCGATTCCTTCATTACATCGGCGACGCCGATACCTTGGAGTCCGCGCTCTCGAAACCGCTTGGCGGCTACCCGGACAATCCGCTCATGCGTCGTTTGCTTGTCCCTCCTTGGGTGGCCCATATCGATTCCTCAACGGAATTATAAACGTAACCTACCTTTTCGATCGTTGACCAGCGTAAAGGATTCATTTCTTGGCGTCTGCATTTCAGTGGACGCCATACCCTAGCGTTGAGCGCTTGGTCATCTCAAAACGCATCATTTGATGAGTTGGTCGGGCCCTCTGCAGTCGCGCAGGATGCCCTGCCGGGACGAGATACTCACCCCGTGTTTATTTCTGCAACTTCTGGAGTATGAGCGTAATCTAAATACCAAGTCGGTAGCGAGAAAGAACCGCTGCGCAGCACCGAGGAGATCAGAAATGAGCGAATCTGCAACTCAAAGAAACAAGGCTTTTGTCCTAGAAGCGTTCGAGACCCTGTTCAACAGGAAAGACTTCGTCGCAGCCGAGAAGTTCTGGTCGCCGAACTATATTCAACACAGCGCCCATATACCACCGGGGCGCGACGGGCTGTTCGGCCTGGTTAAAAGCGTGCCGCCCAAGATGAAGTATGAGAACAGTTTGATCATGGCGGAAGGTGACATGTAAATGCTGCATGGCCGGTTTAGCGGCCTCGGTCTGCCGTCGAACTGGATCGTGGTCGACATTGTAAGTGCGGCCGCCTAGGATCCGAACGTGAAAAACTTCGCCGCGAAAACGTTGCCAACGTTGCAGGAACACCTGACCATGATTCAGAAGATTCAGTCCGATATCGACATGCAGTAGTACAGCAAACGATGTCCACATGACGCCGAGTGGGTCGATTGTGCAGGAGACAAGAGCAAAGAGCGGCAGTATCGGTGGCGCCCTGGCGGGCCTCCTATCGATATACTGGCAAGGATTCTTGTGACCCAGACCAGGAGGGGTTCTTTACATGATTCACTCACGCCGCGATTTTGGAGCTTGTGCTGTATCTCTGTTTGCTACCGGCAGAACAGTTGCACAGGGCAATAGCCCCACGCTGAAGTCAGAAATGTATCGTTTCGAAGATAGATCTGCGCCCATGCCCCGGAGCTTCGCTCATCCCATTTTCAACGGGGAGCTGCATTCGGGCTTTGCCGTGGAATTGCATGAGACCGAATTACCCGCCGGAGAGGTTCCTCATCCGCCGCACCATCACGTGCATGAGGAAGTCATTCTGGTGAGGGAGGGTACGATGGAGGTCACGATTTCGGGAAGAAGTTTGAAACTCGGTCCCGGCTCGGTTGCGTTCGTCGCCTCCAACGAAGAGCACGGCTGGCGCAATGTTGGGACATCCACGGCGCGTTACTTCGTGTTTGCTCTGGGGCCAGATTGGAATTATCGCCAGAATCCCAGCGGTGTTCCCCGGTAGTTCAGCGGCGCGACTCTTCGAGCAGAACTGCTTGCCGGGCAAGCCTGTTGCCCCGTTCCCCGGCGAACCGGCGAATCCCGTCGAAGATCGAAGCGGGATCCAAATGGGCCTCGCTCAGTACGTCCGATTCGAGCCCGCCAGTGAGCCATTGGTTGTTCCAGTCCGACGTGAGCGAATAGTCGTCGGTAAGCGGACCCAGATCGCGAACGGGCCACACGCGCCGCGTCCCCGTGCTCACCACCATCGCGTCGTAGAGCGCGGCCGGAGGAAGGACGGAATGGCGATACTCCTCTGTTTGTCGGTCAAAGAGCTCTTCGCTGACCGCTGCGATTACCTTGACGTTTATACCGGCTGCCTCCAGATTTGCCAGCTGACCGACGACGTTGACCGTCGAACTCGCGCCTTGCGTAATCACGTATCCATGACGCGGCTGGGCCGCCGCAAAATCCCGGATGACGTAGAGGCCTTTCGCGGCTGCTTTCAGGTCCCGGTCGGCGAACTTGCTGCGATCCGCGATCGCGAAATCCGGCCGCGCTACTTCGATCGAGATGATTCCGACCTTACGGTCCCGCGCAGCGATTTCGGCCGCCGCAAAATAACCCGCCGCCACATCGTTGTAATCCCAGAAGTTCAGATGAATCGTTTGCCCTCGCGGGAACAGCTTCCAAACTTGCGTGGCGAAGATTCCGAAATGCGTGCGGCCGTCGGCTGCCGTTTCGGGACCGGAATGGCCGGCCAGAATGTGCAGCACTCCCATACGGAACCTGCTGTCCTGGTTCTGCTGGCTCCAGACGCGCGCGGGCGTGTACATCAGCGGCGTAAAGGCGCCATAGGTGCCGCTCAATGCCCAGACTCCGGAAAATTTCTCCGGATCGACGCTGGCGCTTTGGCTGACCAGACCGATCGCGGTCGATACATTGCCCGCTTCCTGAATCGCCGCCTTCATGCGGGTCCCCACCGGATTGGAGACGGGATCGTAGTGACCCCACAGGCTCCCGTGTTCCACGTTGATCGATTCGGAAAGGTCCGCCGCCAGCGTCACGAACCGGTTATTTGTGACGTAGTTCGTCCAGGATATGATTTCTGAAACCGCGCGGCGTGGTCCGGCTAACTCGCCCGCCTTGCGGAAGAGAGTTATAGAAACCTGCTTCTCCGCGCCCGACAGCGGATTCGTTGCCGTGACCCTCTGGGGCTCAACTGGGAGATTTCTTACCAGCAGCCGGTCATCCAGAAACGGGTCGTGGGCTGTATCGAATCGCCCGCCGTCGAAGTGCTTCGCTTCATCGTCCTTGATCGAGTCGCCGATTTCCACCAGCCGGTCAGCGAGCCAGTCTCCCAGTCCGTTTCGCTCCAGAAGCGACATCACCACATCAATGTTTGTCTTGAATTGAATCAGCCTTTCGCGCGGATCGGCAACGGGCCCGCCGCGAATGCCTGAGAATTCCACGCCGTAGCGTTCCTCGAAGGTCCTGGCCAGCGCCACGAAGTAATCGGAGTTCATTTTCAACCCGTAGGGATGGCTTTGATAACTGATCAGTTGCTTGCCGTATCCGGGAATCGTTCCGTCCACGGCGCTGGGCCAGTAGCCCTTAACCGTCCGGGCAATGAGGATAATTGGACGGCGGTCGGCGGGATCGACTGCTTCCATTGCCTGGTACGCCTCGACGATCTGCCGGTAATCGCCACCATCTTCGAGTTCGAACACGTTCCATCCGTACGAAGTCCACTGCTGGACCAGATCGTAGCCGGTGTATTTCGAGTCGATCACGCCACCGAGCAGCACATCGTCGATCCCGGCGTTGTTGACGGATAGCACGACGCGCAGACGCTTGCCGACCTGGAGGGCGAGAGCCTGCGTTTTTAATTCCTGTGCATGCCCCTCCGTCATCGCGAACTCTCCTTCCAGGGCGATGATCTTTGGCGAACTAAGCGAATTGGTGGCGCCGACGATGTCCCAGAAAGCCGCCTTACCGGCCGCGGAGGCGATGCCAACGCCGGAGGGGCCCCCGTTGACGTCGTTGGTCACGTCCACGGTTTCGGAGTGTCCGGCCAGTGCCTTGATCCCACGGAGTTTAGCCTGCGCAAACAGCGGATGGCCGTCGAGCCCCAGGCTGCCAAGCAGGGTCTTCATTGCGCCGGCGCCACGCCGGAACCCAAGCGCGTCAATGGGCAGGATCGCGACGTTCGGATCTACCTGGTACTGGGGATCGCCGGTCAACGTATACCGGCGTTCCATGGCTTGGCCCATGATCATCCACAGCGCGTAGCCCGTCGGCACATTGTGTCCTCCGGCCAGCATGAACTTATCGCCGAAAGGATGCTTAGGGCGCCTGTAATCATAGCGCAAGGCTCCATTCTCCGGCCCGGCCAGGTGCGCTGCGACGTTCAGCGGGGTATAAGCCAGTGGCCCGCCGAAATGTCCTGTTTGGGCATAATTGCCGAGCAGCACCAGGGTCATGCAAGTCATGAAACCCACGTCTTCTAGTCCTGCTTCATTGGATATCGTCGTCAATCTCGATCAATCCTCCGGATGCTTGACACTATATCAGATATATGATATGGTATTGCAGTTATTTTATCGCCGGAGGAGTCTGGCCTATGTCTTCTCGAGAATCCCGTTCAATTCTCGTCTTTGTTTCATTAGTTTTGGGCTTGATCGTGGTGTCTGGCGCGCTTTTTTCCCAGGCCAAGCAAGGGGGCCCACAGCCGAATCCTAACGGGTTCCGTCCGGGGATGAGGACGGACAGAAAGCATGTTCTGGCCTGGGCCGACGTCCGGAACGGCTCCCAGCATGAATCGATTTGGCATGCGGTTGCGACCATCGAAAAGCTGGGACACGACTCCGGCCTCTATGACACGGTGATCCGCACGGATTCCCAGGTGATCACGAAACAAACAACGATGCAGACCGGACCGGATGCCACACCCGGCCGGAGCCTGACCAACCTCAACGCCTTCGACGCCATTTTTTTCTACGGCGCTGCGGGAATCGACTTGTCGGCCGATCAAAAGGCCGACCTGCTTTCCTTCATCAAGGAGGACGGCAAGGGTTTTGTCGCGGTCCACACATCGGAGCTTGCGTTCCCCCACTGGGCGGAGTTCGGAGAGATGCTCGGCGGCCGCTATGATGAACATCCGTGGGGAACGACCACCGCGCCGGTGATCGTCGAGGATCGCGATTTCCCGGCGATGAAGCAATTTCCCCCGACTTTTTCCATGCGCGAAGAATTCTATCAAACCAAAGACTTCTCGCGGAAGGACATTCACGTTCTCATGAGGATAGATGCCAGCAAGGTGGATTTGAAAAAGCCGCTGGTGCATCGCGCCGATGGCGATTTTCCGCTGGTATGGGCCAAGAACTACGGCAAGGGGCGTGTTTTCTTCTCAGCGCTCAATCACGAAATCGATTCCTGGGACAATGCGGATTTACAGAAGATGTATCTGGAAGCGCTGAAATGGGCAATGGGAATGACGAACGCCGACGTAACCCCACGGCCGATGCCGGCGCAGGCGTCCCGATAGAACTCCGCCACCGACCATGCGCATCTCCTACACGCTCTTCGCGCTCATACCAACTGCACTTTTCGGCCAGACGGACTGGCCGGTTTACGGGCACGACGCGGGCGCAACGCGGTATTCTCAGCTCAAGCAGATTAATACCAAGAATGTCTCCCAGCTTCACCTGGCGTGGACGTATGAAACAGACAAGGCCGCCGGGGACGATGCGCCGAAGCGCGTGAGCCTGTCCGAGACGACGCCGCTGGTCATTGGCGATGTCATGTACCTGTCGACCCCCTACAACCGGGTAGTCGCGCTGGAGCCGGATACAGGCAAGGAAATCTGGAAGTACAAGTCGCCGGCCACGCCCGCGTATCGCGGGATCGCTTATTGGCCCGGGGATAGTAAATCTCCCGCTCAGATCGTGTTTGGAACGACCGACGGCCTCCTGATTTCGCTGAATGCGAAAACGGGCCAGCCCGTGCCCGGTTTCGGCAAAGAGGGCGTCGTCAATCTGAGGGAGGGGGTCGGCGACAAGTATCCCGATAACCCCTATGGCCTCTCGTCGCCTCCGACGATTTACCGCAACCTGGTTATTACCGGGTCTCATACGCAGGAGAGCCCGAGCCTCGGCCCGTCCGGGGATATTCGCGCCTGGGATATGCATGATGGAAAGCTGGTCTGGACCTTTCACACCGTGCCGCGTCCGGGCGAGCCGAACCACGATATCTGGCAGGATCGCCAATGGGAAGACAAGTCGGGGACGAATTGCTGGGGCGTGATGACGGTCGATTTAGAGCGCGGTATTGTCTTTGTCCCGCTTGGCACGCCGACTCCCGATTACTGGGGAGGCGAGCGCAAAGGCCCCAATCTGTATGGATCGTCACTGGTGGCGCTCGACGCGGGAACCGGCAAGATGAAGTGGTATTTTCAAACCACTCATCACGACAATTGGGATTACGATTTGTCGGCGCCTCCGGTGTTGATCGACGTGATGCGCGGCGGCCGCAGGATTCCCGCGGTGGCAGAAATCTCGAAGCAAACGCTGTTGTTTATTTTCGACCGTTCCACCGGCAAGCCGATTTACAAGATCGAGGAGCGTGAAGTCGCCCGCGATAATCCAACGCCCGGCGACGAGAACTGGCCCACGCAGCCGGTTCCCGTGAAGCCGCCGCCGCTGGGCCGCACCAGTTTCAAGCCGGAAGAGATTTCGACGGTGACGCCGGAACACGAGGCGTTTTGCAAGCAACTGCTGGCGAGCGAAGGCGGTTCCATGACCGGCGGCCTCTATGCCCAATATGGCGCGAAGCAGCGCGTCGTATTTCCGAGTTTTTTGGGCGGGGCAAACTGGGGAGGGGCATCGTACGACCCGCAGCTGGGGTACATCTTTACGAATACGCAAAATCTGGGCGGAATTTTCAAATTGGCCAAGACTCCGGATGGGGAGCGATATGTCCGCAAGGGTCCGGCGCTTTCTCCCCGCGCCCGGTTCTGGCAGCCGGACACTCTATGGCCTTGCCAGCAGCCTCCGTGGGGCGAACTGAGCGCCGTCAACGTAAATACCGGCGACGTTGTCTGGCGAGTCACTTTGGGCGAATATGACGATCTGACCGCCAAAGGAATCGCCAAGACGGGGGCTCTGAACATCGGCGGGACCACTGTGACCGCCGGCGGGCTGGTTTTCATTGGAGGGACGCTCGATCAGAAATTTCGCGCCTTCGATTCGGGAAACGGCAAGGAGTTGTGGGTGACCAAGCTGCACGCGCCGGCCCACGCTGTTCCCATCACTTATGAAGGAAGGAACGGTAAGCAGTATGTCGCCATCATGGCGAGTGGAGACAGTTATCTGGGTGACCCCGTGACTCCGGGGAGACTCTACGTCTTCGCGTTACCCTAGACTTCGGCAGAACAGAGAACCATGACTTCAAAGCCGAGAATTTTCCAAAACATCCCCCGTCCCGATCCGGCCATCGGCAGCGCCCTCCGGGAGCTTGGTACCGCGACGGTTCACGAGGCGCAGACGAGGACCGGCCTCGCGCGGCCGTATCTGCGTCCCATCTACCCTAACGCTAAAATTGCGGGACCGGCTGTGACCGTCTTGTGTCAGCCCGGCGACAATCTCATGATTCACGCGGCCATCGAGGTCTGCGCGCCGGGCGATGTCCTGGTGGTCGCGACCACCTCGGATTCGACGGACGGCATGTTCGGCGATCTGCTGGGTGTGTTGTGCCAGGCTCGTGGCGTAGTGGGACTGATCATCGACGCTGGAGTACGCGATACGGTGGAACTGGCGGCGATGCAGTTTCCGGTGTGGGCCAAAGCAATCTGCGCCCAGGGGACGGTAAAAGCGAGCGCTGGGTCGGTAAATGTTCCGGTGGTCTGCGCCGGCGCCGTGGTGAATCCGGGCGATGTCATCGTGGCCGATTCGGACGGAGTGGTGGTGGTGCCCTTGAAGTGCGCCGCCCACGTCGCGTCGCTCGCGCAGGAGCGGCTTGAGAAAGAACAGACGGCGCGCGAGCGGTTTCGCAAAGGCGAGCTGAGCCTTGACGTTTTCGGGCTGCGGGCCAAGCTGAAAGAACTGGGGGTCGAGTATTGCGGCGACGTGACGGACTTGCCTTCCTGATTATGAAGCGGATTGCCGCCTGCGGCCTCTGGGGAATCATCGCTCTTGCGGGGCAAACCAAGTTACCTGACGGACCGGGAAAGGACTCCGTTCTGAAAATCTGTAACGATTGTCACGCCGTGGAGGTTTTGCAGGGCGTCGGAAAGAGTAAGGAAGGCTGGGCCGCTACCGTGGACGATATGGTGGCGAAAGGCGCAACGGGAAGTGACGAGGAAGTCCAGCAAATCGTCGAATATCTGGCCAGGAATTTTGGGAAAGTAAATATCAATACGGCGACGATGACAGACCTCAAGGAAAAGCTGGACCTCCCAGTTAAGGAAGCGCAAGCGATCCTCGACTACCGTCAGGAACACGGCAGCTTCAAATCCTGGGCCGATCTTAAGAAAGTCCCGGATGTCGATCTCGCCAGACTTGAGGCCAAGAAGGGCAAGATAACCTTTTAGCGGCCTGGATCGGCGAGTTCGTCAGCTTATCCCCTCCATGACTGTCGGGGTTCCAACCGGGATGCTAACGGCTTCCCCACGCTCCCTGACGTCGCGACGCTGAGCCGCCATGCGTGAGCATGCGGCCAGTCCTGAAACTCCGGTCAGGAGGACGTGTTCGAAACGCCTTCGGCGAGACCGAGCCGCAAGATATCGTCCAACGCGCTCAGAATGTGATGTTCCATCAGGGCGGAGGCGCCGCTCGCGTCGCGGGACGCAACCAATTCCGTGAGGCGCGCGTGCTCCTCAATTCCTCGCGACGGCCTGCCCGCCATCCGAATTGTTTTTGACGATAGCATTTCACTCTGGAGTCCGACTTGACTCATGACCGTGGACACGTAGGAGTTCCTGGCCGCCCGGCAATACGCCGCGTGCAGATCCCGGTTATAAATCCGGTATGCGTTGGTGTCCCCATTTTCCAGGGCGCGCTCGCCAACCAACTGATATGCGCGAAGGGCCGCGACATCTTCGTCCGTCCTGCGCTCACAAGCCAGCCGGACACTGAAAGATTCCAGCGCCGCGCGAAACTCATAGAGCTCGCGGATCTGCTGCTTCGTAAACGTCCGCACAACCCATCCCTGATTGGGGTGCTTGACCACCAGGTTGCTGTTCTCCAATCGATGCAGAGCTTCTCTCACAGGAGTCGTGCTCACGGAAAGCTGCCGGGCGATCGCGTCCGGCCTCAAAGGCACGCCAAATTCGACCTGTCCGCTCACGATCTTGTCGAGCAGCGCCTGATACACACGCGACCCCAACTGGAGCGTGGGCAACGGTTCAAACGGACGGTCTTGGGAATTGTGGTTTGTGTGGATGGGCATATTTTCAACTGGCGGCTGGAGCAGCTTGTGTCGTACCAAGCGGACCGGAAGTGCCATTCAAAGATATTCGCTGAATCCGGCCCGCGAGCGTGAAAAGTACGATTGTACCGACCGGGGCAAGCAGTCCGGCGATGGTCAGGACGGGGGCATAGGAGAAATGCGTGACAATCCAGCCCGTGGTCAAGGTAAAGATCATGCTGCCGACGGCGGCGCCCGTACCGCCGAGCCCCGCGACACTACCCACAACTTCCTTGGGGAAGAAGTCGCTGGGCAAAGTCTGGACGTTGCCGACCCACATCTGGAAAC
>Ga0302325_10036336_pt1 | contig 10044 bp, 4 predicted proteins | sample Palsa_T0_2_FD_201948 | JGI IMG/M metagenome (GOLD analysis project Ga0302325, IMG submission 201948) | Peat permafrost microbial communities from Stordalen Mire near Abisko, Sweden - Palsa_T0_2 | ecosystem: Environmental > Terrestrial > Soil > Palsa > Peat permafrost | place: Sweden: Abisko... | reverse complement strand
TGGGAATCGTCTTCTGAGCCTTCATCAGAGATCCCTTCAAACTCTACCTCGGATTCTTCTTGGGAATCGTCTTCTGAGCCTTCATTGGAGATCCCTTCAAACTTTACCTCGGATTCTTCTTGGGAAGCATCTTCAGAATCATCGTTAGAGACCCCTGAATCGCCTTCAGATTCCTCTGAATCATATTCAGAATCTCCAATAGAATCATCATCGGAGTTGTCCCTTGAATCTTCATATGAACTCGATAATGCCCTCTGGCCATCGGCCCCGAGCCACGAAGCTTCAAGGAGCTGATAGAATTTCAGGCACTCGACTCGAGCTTCGCGGCAGATATGGAGTACTGTTGGAGGTCGACGACAGGGTATGCAGATTCTCCCATCCTGATGTCCATAATAACAATCTGCGTATTCTGGGTCGAACTCAACCTCGATAATTCGCGGAATATGTGCTGCGAACTCCCAAATCTTCCTTCGCAACTCGATTGGAAGATTCGGGAGTACCGTGAACGAAGTGCTGATGGTAGGTCGAGGCCCTGCTGCAGGTAGAGTGAGTGGATACTTGGGCACAGAACCACCTTGAATACTTACTATAAGTCCTCTTGGTCCAATGAATCGTCTTACCCGTGGGCTTGGCAGAGGCTGCCACACCACAACTGCCAACCTATCCTGATCCTCATCTCTCGCTGCTTCCAGAGCCTCATTTTCCCGAAGAAGCTCATGCAGTCGCTGGGGATCGTAGAAGACGAATTCCATACTGTTGACAATGCCTCTCTCCGTTCGTCGGCTCTGGCTATCGAAAGGAATCATAGCCATCGAGTTGGATTCTTCAGATAACTCGGAAGTTTGCATGCTTTGAATTGTTTTTGCTGCCAGGCTCGGCCCAGCAGAAAGGTTGTTTGAGGAAGAGGTATTTGCTGTCAGGCTCGGCTCGGCAGAAAGGTTCTTTGAGGAAGAGGTATTTGCTGTCAGGCTCGGCCCGGCAGAAAGGTTGTTTGAGGAAGAGGTATTTGCTGTCAGGCTCGGCCCAACAGAAAGGTCGTTTGTAAAAGACATATTGATGGTATGCAGGAGCTCTGCATCCACTGTTGAGAATCACAGGTCAAATAACAGTCGAGTGTCGTGTTTGCAGTTTCGTTGTTCAGGAGTGCGCTCGTCACGCAGGTCAAGGATTTGTATAGATTTTGAGGTAAACACCGCGATATCAAATATCCGACCCGATGCTCCGGCTATGCCAGGGGCTCGACGTAGCGTATAAAAAAATTGCACTATCAACAGCACGAAGCACTATTCTCTTGATCATATTCCATTGTTTATATTGAGGGCCCCTCTCTCAAACTGCTCGGATAAAGTTTTGGGAAAGAGATACAAATCAGAATTGAAGCATGCCGGGGACTGGAGGCATTTTGGTACCAACATCTGGACTGGGCAATTGACGATACAGATCTCGCGTGGACTTGTAAATATAGTAGAGAAATACAATATTTACTTACCTGAGGTGGTCCATCTTTCTGCGAACAGAGCAAACGTTACCGTTGGTACCACGTCCTGATGCGGCTCTATCTCTGTGCAGTACATCAAGCCTTCGGTGCAGATCATTCAATTATGTACCCTCATCGGGCATCCAACAACACAAAGACAAACCTCCCCCGGTCATGTTCTCACAGTCTACCCCTGAACATATCGAGTAATATTTGTGGTTCCATTCCTGCAGCACAGAGTATGGATACGGCCAGCACCAAGGACACTCTGTGGATTCGTACGATTTGTACTTGGTGGGAAACACATTTTTGGTCATTCGTTGAATGGATCACAAGACCTTCGCAGATATAAGCCATGCGTAATGTACCTAAGCTTTCTGCGATGCTGTAGCGTATTAGAAGGAAATGAGAATATGAAGATTTGGGGGCTTCCTGAGCGACTCAGCTCCTTTTGAAATAGATCGATTCTTGCATCTCAACGACACAGAATGGATCCATCAGCTCCTGCCCCTAGCTGCGCATTGCTTATCTGGTTGGAGGAAGAATGTTGATGGGCGCACGAAGGTCACCAGGGTGGTTAGTGAGATTACATAATCACTCGCTTCGTCTTCACTCTATTCAGACTTCACTCCATCTTGAATATTTCCATGATTGCACAAAAGTATCAATGTACATCATCCAAAATCCCTAATTCTTCCCAGACACGTAAATTTTAAATTGCTGCTCTTCCCGAGTCATTCTCTACCACCCCAACTCATTCCGTTGCACACACAAAAGCCATGCTTTGATGCGCGCAGCACTATTCAAGGCGTGATTCCCTTCAATTAAATGTTTCTTTACTCTGGAGTATCTTTGCGTTGATTTAGAACGCATATGCTGCAAGTTTGATAGTTTCCCTGGTTGTGATGTTGATGAAGGACTGCCTTTGCGCCTCGGAAACATCGCTGGCACGGAGCACACACCTCAAACATCATGACCACCACAAACCTCTTCCAGAATGTCCTAGTAGGCAGCATTCACACTCTAAGATAAGTTGTAGCAGGGTGTGATAGAATAAACAAGATGCTCTTTTGGCGAAGAGCTCACACGCCTGCTCCTTCAGATTTGCTATGTCGCATCAACTTATTCTACACTTAGAACATTGTAATTGGTATGATCAAATTTGTTGTCCTGTAAGTATCTAAGCGCAGGTTGTATCTCCAATTAGCTCTTATCTAGCCCAGCTCAGCATGGTAGGGAACACAAAAGTGTCCTCTTTGCGTAGGCCTATTCCAAACCTGGCGCAGCCTTATGACGTCTTTGTGTGCATTGCTGGCGTCGCTTGTGCTCCTACTGCTTCGATTGTGTCTGATCCACGTGATGTGCGGAGCCGAATTTACCTGATATCCCACACCTTGAATCGAAAATTCGAACCTTTCCTTCTTTCCTCCTCAACAAACTTCCGACAACCTGAGAGGGCGACCTCTCAACGACACACTTTGTAAGTGCATAAATCTCCATTACAGTATCTTCAGTATCATTGCCCGCCCTCTTTCCAGGGGAGAAACACGCTTCCTGCAACGTCGCCGTCGGCCGCGTCAGCAAAGTTGACGGCGGCGCGACACCTCTTCTCCTGACCCTCCCCTGAACTTCCATCCCGCAATTGAGCAATCTATGTAGGACTAACGCGTTTCACTCTATCAGACAATAAATTCTTTTCAACTACTTTGGGTAGCGCCGAGCGTTGCTCCAAAAAACTTGTGTGATGGTGGGAAGCCATGAGGGCGATCCTCCACCCGGCCCCGACCCCGGTCGCGGTAGGGGGAGAGGTGTGAATTCTGGGAGCCGCCGAGCGGCTTTCCAATCAGATAAGAGTGGTGGTGTTAGTGAGACTTTTGGCCCCCGTCGAACGGGAGTCCAAACAAATGAGAATGTTGTTGATGAGACTTTTGGCACTCGTCGAACGGGAGCCCAAACAATTGAGAACGGTGGTGGTGAGATTTATGACACTCGTCGAACGGGAGTCCAAACAGATGAGAACAATGGTGGTGCACCAGCAACTGCACAGTATTGTATTGGAAGTATAGCTAACAGCTCAATCCAGTCTGAGGAAGCTGTGTCTTGCACGCACATTGATAGCTCAGCTGCGACAGTTGAGCCAAAATACCAAGAATCTTCTCCTGCTGCTACCCCTTATACAGGGGAAGCTTTGACAGATTCTCCAGGACAACAAGAGAATGAAGAATCGACGCAATTCATTGCTAAGCCTTCCAGTTTCAGTGCAGATCTGGAGCGGTTCAATACCACCAAGCGTTGGGACGATCCTGACGAATTTGACCTTTCCGAAACTAATGTAAATGCAGCCTCTCTTAACAAAGATCAGCCCGAGTCTTCCCAGCAAGAGGAACTCGACGCCACACCTGCAGAAGAACAAGGGGAAGGAGACTCCACGGACGATCTATATAATTTAAACGACCAGTCAGAGTCAACCTGCAAGATTATCCTTATATGGGGCAACCAACTCCGTCGAGTTGCGGCACAGGCCCTCTTTGATCAACTTGAGATACTTCCAGGTTTCTATGAAATGCGCATCGATGACGATGATTGGAAGTATTCCCTCGTTTTATTTACTGATCATGATAGTGCTATGACCGTCATTGAAAATTGGGAGGAAAGTTGGATGGCCAAGAAGGGCCTCAAGGTTAAGCTTTATATCCCTAAAGAAGTAAGGGGACCAACAGGAGACGAGCCTCTCCAGCTAATCGGGATGTTACGAGAAGAGAGAGATAGCCAGGACTTCATGACTTCTACAGGATTGAGGTTCGTGATCACTTCCAATCGAAAAATTTCATGCTAATCGGGAAAGGTTCTCGTTTGGGATGAGAGACTTGCGCGAGGTCATGTTCGCTGTACGGCAGCGAATTGCGGCAGAGTATCGCAGCAAAGGGGTAGCAGCTCGGCATAGATGGAAAGACCAAACAAAACAAATCGTCGACGAAAACATGGTATGGCTTGATGACCATTTCACGGATATCGTCGTAGCAAGGGGCAAGTGCCAAACGCTCGAGGTGGGTGCTTTCAAAGGGTCAAAGACGGCTTCTAACATCTCTCAGAGCTTCATCTTGAATCCTGGAGATGACCGGGGCACACGTATCTTACGATCCTTCATCAATGCCGCCATATGCGCCATCTACGAGATTCTCACTCAATTCAAGATTCTCAACCTTGCGTATCCATCAGTCTTTCCAAAGCTACCAGATCACCTCGAGGAATGTCGCTCAAAGTTGCGAGATTTCCGGAATGCATTGGCGCATAATGATCAAACTGTGGGCAAGGATTTCATTAATCACCAAGCGATCTTCAAACTTATTCACAAAGATATCGACTATGTGATTTTCGTGTACCGAAAATTTAAAGAGGAATGGGATTCAGGGACAATGGTTCGATCGTAGGCAGAGTTAGATGTGTTGAATCAGGATTGTGTATGGGTTTGGATCACATGTTTCATGTATTGTTTGGTAATAGGCGCCAGGTTTCATGGTATATTGAGTCGGGATGATTACTCTGTCCAAAGTAAACGTATTGGAAGTTTCAAGATGTCGGCATCTCAGACAAAATTTCGCTGCTCCGTGATTTGATTCAAGGGCTGATGGAGTAGTTCATTGTGATCTGCTCATAGAGACCAGGTTCAGACGGAGCAATAAGTACGGTACACATGTTATATAAGAAATGCGTTGATTGAGAACATGAGAGCAAGGGAGCGACCTGTAGAATTTCTACGCGCTTCTTGAGAAGGATCTCCTGTATCAGAGCTCTTGATAGACTCTTCCACCATTGTGTGAATAGAATTTAAAGACGGGCATCTCGGGACTCATCTCTGCCAGATCAACACAAAATAAAGTAGATATGCAGTAAGGTGAAGTGGTTAAATTTTAATTTTTTTTTTCATGTTAGAGAAAGCTCAAGTTAAAGCCAAAGTCGAAGTCACAAGGCTTTCCAAGAGCTTCGTGGCTGTAACGTTACTTTATTTATGACTCGCTTTCGCAGATATTCAAATTTTATGTCACTTCAGGCGCACTGGGACAGCATTTCAAGTATATCAATACCATTTCGGCAGATATATTTGTAATATTACATATTCATCTAGTCAGGCTCCGATGATATCATTCTAATACCACCCTCCCGCTAAGATTCAGAGTTGAGATTTGTCTTCCAGTTCGCAATGCTTGCCGCCCACCACGCCAAATCGTAAATTAATTGGCCGTTACACCTTGCCCTTTCTCCACATTTTAGATTTTGACAACGCCCATTCCTTTAAACGCCACAAGCTCGATGTTGGTACAACGCAACAGAGCATTTTTTAGTCTGTAAAAAGCAATACAAAAGAGATAGGTTGATCAGAAGACCAGCCCTGATACCCAGTTCCGCCATTTTCTCGAAGTGTGCAAAGGGGCACGGGTATCATTATGACAAAGGAAATATGCGTGTATACCAATCGCCTATGAACAGTATCCTTCTGAAAATATCAGACGGTAGAATGCAAAGTAGACAATTAGAAATCGGAATGGGACATGCGAGAAACTTCCGATCAGATCAAGGTCGATCTTAAACGGCGTTCTCAGCGTTACCACCACCCAATAATTCGAGAATCTTGTTGGCAACGGCTCCAGGATAGCCTCTGCTCAACATCTCTTGAACGACGCTTCGAGCGCTCTCCCTATCTTCGACAGCGAGGTAGGCTCTGGTCATGGCTTCGTAAGTGCTTGGCTCTCTCTTCTCGCGACCAACCGAGGAGAAGATGGCCTTGCTCTTTTCGATGTTCTTTTGGTTGGCCCAGCCGTGGATGAGAGTGTTTGCGATATAAGGTGTCATTTCAACGCCTCGTCGGGACATCTCCTTGAGAACTGGCTCGGTATCGGTGACTTGATGGTTGGCGACCATGGACTCGAAGAGTGCTTGATAGAGGCAGGCTTGGGGTCGGATCGAGGGATCAGCCATGACAGAGTCGAAGACAGCTTTGGCACCCTCCATATCGTGCAAGACGCAACCCTTGGCATGAATCAAGGACGAGTAGTGAACTGCCTCGGGTCGTTGTCCAGTGCTTCGGATGAGGTCGAGGACGGCTTCAGCAGCAGGCATGTTGACAGGCTCGAGGGTCGCGTGGGTATCAACGAGAAGCTTGTATGTATGATTGGTTGGCTCGATACCCTTGCTCTTCATTCGCTCATAGTAGGCCAGGACCTTGCTCTTGTCACGCTTAGTGGTGAGGAAGAATTGCATCAAGCTGTTGTATGGAGCAGGGCGAGCCTTGTAGTTGGGCATCGACTCCATTTCCTCAAACAGCTCTTCAGCAAACTTCTCGTCGCTGACACGGCACAGAGCGTTTACGATGGTACCATAAGTAACACTCGTTGGTCGGATACCGAGGCTTCTCATCTCAGCAAAGTAGAAAAGACAATCGTCAATACGACGGGCCTTGCCAAGCTTGCCGATAAGAGCATTGTACAAGAAAGATGAAGGCTCAACACCCTCACTCTTGGCACGGTGGAAGATCTTGACAGCCTCGGTAGCTTCATCAAAAGTCTTTGTCGACTCCTTCAAAGTGGTAATGTAAAGACCAAAGGTGTTGGCAGTTGGTGCAGCGCCCATATCAAGCAGCTCTTGGTGGTATTGAGCAGCAAGAGCACGCTTGTTGAGAGTAAGACATGCCCCAACCATCGCATCAAGGATAGAAACCCAGCCATAACGAACAACCGAGTATTGAGGAAGCATAGGAATGTCAGTTCTGGCCATACCCAGAATATCATGCACAAGGTTGGCTCGCTCCTCTCGTGCAGCCGCAGAGATGAGCTTGGCGTAGGTGATGTAACGAGGGTGACGACCAGCTCGGCGCATGTTTCTGAATCTTCCAAGTGCCTCATTAAGACGTGAGACCTTGTTGCGGCCACCACTACCCTTTTCGAGTTCCTCGGCAATGAGAGCAGAGCCCTTGAAGTCAGTAGACGCGGCATACGGATCGAAAGTGTCCTCGTAGGTCGGCGCCGGCGCATATGACACTGGAGTAAAGCTTTGCTGGTAGATTGGTGATTCTGGCATGACTTGACGAGGATCTGTGATGCCACGTGCCGTCATGAACTTGTTGATGAATTCGACACCTTCATCGACCTCATCGTTGACATGAGCATCAACAGCAGTAGCTCGAATGCGTGCAAACATCTGCTCTGATTGATTCAGACCCTCTGCAACCTGTCCAGAGCCGATCATAGCCACAGCGAACATAGCGGTAGGTTCAATGAAAGCCGTGGTAACGGTTAGTTCAGGGCTCGATAGCATATGCCAGAATCTCTGAGCCGCAGGCACATCTCCTTCGCGAACACTGAGCGCCAACATAGCCATGGCGGGGGTTGCAATATCGTGAAAGTTGGATGGAACGTGAGCAAAAGCAGCAACTGCGGTAGCTTTGTCTCCCTTGTCTGCTGCAATTGTAGCTACCTTGCTCATTGATGCAGCTTTGGCAGAGTTTCCAAGATTCTAAGCCCATTCGAGAGCTTGAGGAAGCATGCTGCGTTCCAAGAAACCTTGAACAAGACCTTGGCTGATGACGGCGTCTCTGAGAGTTTCCGTTGGATAAGCCTCAACAATTCTATTATAGAATTGAATTGCACCCTCCAATCTATCAGCAGTGATGTATGCCTTAACAACGGTGGCATAGATGTGAGCATCTTGTCGGTCACTCAACTCGAGCTTACCCTGGTCGTTTGCAACGGCCAACTCTTTGTACTCATTGTAGCACTCAACTGCAGAGCTCAAGTCTCCGATTTGAGTGAATCCTTTGATCATCGGCGCAAATGTAGCGGCCAATGGAACAATCTTGCTTGACTCCATGTGCTCGTAGAGTCTAATCATCTCCGGAACTCGGCCAGCTTCAGAGCAAGCTGAGATCAATTGATGGTAGGTCTCGGGTGGGAAAGCACGGTCCTTGCGGTAAGCAATTGAAGCCTCAAAGAGTCTCATTGCGAGATCCAATCGATCATCCTCGGCAAGAATGACGAATTCAAATTCGTTAGAAGCGAACATGAATTTACCATGCTCCTCCATACCACCGAAACGAACTCGCTTCTCCTCCAAAGACTGTTTCATCGAAGAAACCTCGAGGGATCGGGAAGACAACAAGTTGATGAGAGTTTTGTATGTGGTGGTGTTTGGAAGAACCTTGCGGCGAAGCATGTCGGAGTAGACATCGAGCGCCTTTGGAACAACCTGGATTCGCTCAGCTGGGAGATGAATAGCAGCATCGAGGAGAGCATTGTAGGCTGCAGCAACAGGTTGGATACCAGCCACAAGCATGGCCTCGAAAACAGCTGGGATCTCGGCATATCGGCGACCTTCAGATAGCTTGGTGAGATGGTCGGCGTAGCTTTGAGATTGGAGCTCAGAAGCTGTGGCGACTGATGTGGCTGGACTAGAGGGTAGCTTCTCAAAACCAGACTCTGTGGATGAAAGAGCTGGAGACTGGAGGGAAGCAACCGGTGTAGGAGCACGTGCTGCGACAACACTTAATTCAGCCTCGAAAATTGCTTGATCTTCCCGGGACTTGATTTCCTTCTCAATGGCAGCATCAATCTTGGCAAGAGCAGCTTCCTCCTCGGCCTGCCTTAGATCGTCTACCGCGCTTGCGCTGTTTGCTCTATAGAGAGCGGGCCTGGAAGCCTCCTCGGCCGCCTGAGCTTCAACATGACTCCGGCCCTCGGTATCAACCTCAATCGATTGGGGCTTCCATTCAATGCGCTTGGCGAACTGAAATTGTGTCCATTCCTTCTCCGGCTCACCGGCTGCGTGTTGCTTCTTCCATGCCTCGAAATATGCATCTAAACCTCCATCGCTCTTCTCGGCGCGGACCTGCTGGACAGTACTCGAAGACTGAGCACTGCTGTGGAAGGCATTTTGAAAGTGGTAGTTCGGGTAGTGGCCGGCCTTGCTTGTTCGTCGACGAAGACCGAATCCGGGTCTGTTGTTCGAGGCGTAAACCTGGGGGTGGGTGGCGGCAACAAGAGATTGAGCGTAACCGTGTGTGAAAGTCTTGGGACCCTGACGTGCAAGAGTCGAGGCGAAGCTGGAGTAAATGGGCATTTAGTGATTGATGGACCTCTCAGGACAGGATGAGAGGAGACTGCAAGGTGAATGTCAGCTTTTGCTTAGATCGGGAGGACTTCACCTCCAATGCGACAAGACACAGGTCGGAGGCTGACTTACGGGGAATCTCAATTTAATAGCTGTTGCAGGTTCATTTGACAGCCAGGCCGTCAAAAAAACGCGCTATTTGAATTGAGTGGTGATTGTGAAGGTTGGGTGGTGTCGACTCTAGATCGACTGAGGTATTCGTCTGTTTGCAACGTTTGCAGGAGCTGTGGCGTGGATAGAGAAAGGCAAGGCCTTAGGTTTTGATAGCTGTAAAGGCCTCAGGAGGTGGCAGACTGAAAGATATTACTTCGTGTCCTCCACGCTAGGCTGCTTGGATGACGAGTAGAGTCGAGTCGGGATTGGTGACCTTCACATGCGGCGAGGTACGTGGAGAATAGCAGAGGCTG
>Ga0302325_10036335_pt1 | contig 10044 bp, 9 predicted proteins | sample Palsa_T0_2_FD_201948 | JGI IMG/M metagenome (GOLD analysis project Ga0302325, IMG submission 201948) | Peat permafrost microbial communities from Stordalen Mire near Abisko, Sweden - Palsa_T0_2 | ecosystem: Environmental > Terrestrial > Soil > Palsa > Peat permafrost | place: Sweden: Abisko... | reverse complement strand
CTCTGACGACGATGTCATCACTTGATAGTATTTATATAACAGGATAGCTTCAATATATATGCATCGCTTTAACAAATAAACCTATACTAAACACCACAAAATTTCATATTTCAGGGGAGATCAACTTCAAGAATATTTTTAAGTCAAGAGAAAAGTAAGGTGCCGAGGTTAACCAAATTCGAACCCATGAAATTGTCTCATCTTTTCATAGTCACTCCACCCAAAGTAACATGGATTTGAAAGTCCACCCCAAGGGCTGCATGAAATTTTGTCGCTTTGCATTATCTAAAAGATCCCTATTCAAAGCATTCCATAAACCAAGTTCATCACAAATCGAGGTTCGGGTCAATATTCAACACTCGATTATGTCAACTGCAAGTCACCCATCGTGGCTTGTTCTTCTGACTATCATCTGGGACACCTCAAGCTTCCCAGATTTCTAAATATCAAGCCCGTGACACCAGTTCCACTGTCCTCAAGGTGAAATCAATTACTTTTTACAAGCCTAAGAGCTTGAATGCCTCAAATGAATCTTCCCAAAGGCACTCTTCGAAGAATGCATCAAAAGTGTTCTTGTTGGACTTGAAGACCTGGAATCCAGACCAGAATTGTCTCCACTTATCAGCGCTGGTAAACCGAGTAATGTCCGCCTTAATGATTACTACTGCCTCCAGATCCCAATAATCACCTTTATTGCAGGGATTGGGAAGTCGCGACTTGAACCGAGGATGTATGATATCGTGTGCATTCAGAGATGCATCGGCCCAGTCCTGGTACCTAGCCCATAGAGGCCCAGCGTCGGTTCTCGGACCCCAGATCCAGGATACCGAGTCGTCATAAGTTCGGTGAACAGTTTTATTGACGAACCTCATGATAGAGATTGGCTTTAATCGGACGTATCTGAAGGTGTAGTTGGGCCCAATCCAAGTCTTAAGAAGCTGCCATAGATAATTTTGTTGTTCTGGATAGTACCGATCTCCGCAAGAGTCCCAGTTATCACAGCACCAAGCCAAGGCACTACAACAGTCATGGGTTCCAAGATATATTGGGCCGGGGTGCTGTGTCTTGAGGCACGCGTACAGCCCCCGACAAGTTAAGCCAAGGCATGTTGCGGAAGCATGCGGTAGAACTTCGAAGATAAGCATGGCCAAATCCGTTGGAAGTGTGTTCATACTGGCTTTGACTTCTTTCTTTTCGGCACGATGGTCTGTTCGAGTTAGAGCAATATTAAAAAGTAGCTAGAATGGATATACCTTGTTGCTCACCTTGCTCCACGCTAGGTCGCGAGCGAGTCTTGGTCAATGACATGATGCTACCTCTGACTGTTGACGGCTCTCTTGCCATATCGCCACATTGTTCGAAATCGGAAAAAGTTGTAGTATCCGATCTTGGAATTGTACTTTGAGGCTGATGGTCACCTTCGTCTTCACCTTGGATTGAAGTGATTGACAAGTTAAGGTGAACCCGCGGACCAGTAACCAGTACATGAGAGGAGAAGATTGACTCGGTTAGAGGTATCGTGTTCGCGTTTGACTCCATTCTTGATTCTATGCGTTTCCTTGATGGAAGAATTGTTGTGCGGAAGAGGTGGTTGTGTTGAAGGAATGTGGGCATGTTACAGAAAGGTAATTGCGGTTTGTTGCTGTTGTGTAATTCAGGAGACCAACCTTTATATATACATATTTGAACCCACCCAGTTAAGCTGGAAACCGCAATTCACTACGACCTAAATACGAGTCAAAATTTCTTGAAGCTGAAACCCGTCAAAATTTTGAGATATACCATTGTAAACCCGAGATTCTCTTTCCACCATGACACTTTCTAGTTGAAATCGAGAGAGAAGACTCTCAAATTATTAAGTAGAATCTCAAATTATCCCATTGACCAGAGCACCCTTAAGACTACGTCCTCCGATCTTCAGGCGAATAGAGAAGTAACAAAATACTCAGAATCCCATCAACTCCAGACCGGCAGACCACATTCCCCAAAGGTAATCCGTGACAAACTCATCAAAAATCCCTTGTATTTGTGGAACACTATAGTCTGAGACCAAAACCTCTTCCAATCCTCCACAAGATCAAGCTGCACCCAGCTTCATTGAAGGAATCACGTGCTGCAAGAGCTGACAAAAATTTGGAAAAGGTGTTTCGTGAGCTTTCCTTTACAGGTTCTAAGATCTGTGCATCTAGATTCCTCAGAGAATACGAGCAACTGCTCATCACCAGTTGGGTTTGCTTATTGTCTCGCGTTTCGCTGACCTTACTCGCCACTAGTGCAGCCATCAATGAAATGCAACAGCGATCTTTGAGACCATGGTCTGCTACAGCCCAATGCCTCATTTCTGAACTCAAGAGAGCGCAAAGACCAATTAGCAGCGTCACTCTCATCCTTATCGGCCACACTCTCCTTCCAACTCTCCACTTGCTGCTATACCTTCGCCATATTCGCCTTGTAGGCGACCCGAGTCTCAAAGAAACTCCTCAGGGTCCCTGAAGTTGGGCTGAACGTCTCCTCGAGGTCAAAATAGCACCACAAACCCGGTATTGTATATAGAGATCCTGCAACATATACCTTGACCTCATCGTACCATTCGTCACCCTTATTGTGTGGATGCGGAAGGGTCATATTCTGATCCGACCGCCGACAGCATTCTAGAGTGATCCCACCCGCCCAATTGTTGAATCGGTTCTCCACCCCCTTTTCCCTCCAAACTATCAGCAAAGGCCCCATAGAAAGCAAGACGTCGTCTATTTGTTCAGGCTCATACCTTCGAGACCGTCGCGTGGAATCTGACAATCGACAATGGCACCTATTCGACAGAAGTTTCGAGAACTATGGAGCTGAAAGCAGTCGGATCCTGAAGGCCCCCTTCCTCATCGCTTAATTCCAACCACAACCAAATTCCTCGGACTCTGCTGATAATCAAAAACAGCCTCAACCCAGCACTCCTTCACCAAATTCGGATATTCCCTCAGAAACAGCCATCGATCAACCACAATCAGACTCTCCACCACTCCAGCACTGAACGCCATCAACGACCACGTCACACTGAGCTCTTTTTTCATCCCCTCATATCGATGTGCATACTCCTCAATTTCCTCATCCGTGATATTTCTCATCTTCTCATGAACCCTCGTACCACGTTCAGAATCCCCACTCAACTTCTCCAAAGCTCCGCGAACGTAAGATTTGAAAGAGCTGTAACACCCTTTGCGTAAAGAACCAATGATCACTGGTTCGGTGCTTTCGAGACTTTCGAGACAATTCTCTTCCTCTACGTTGATCTCTTGCTTCATCTTCGAAACAACGCCGTAATCGAGGAAGACTTTCTGTAGTAGAGCTCGGTAGAAATGTCTTGTGAAGAAGGCATCGCTTTCTTTCTCTGTCCAATTCTGAGGCGCTTGAACAGCCATCATTCGTGCTGTGATGTTAAGTCTGATGCCATTCTCATTGTATGTTCCAATTCGCTCGCTCATTGGGAAGCCGTGAGGATCACAGGCTGATGCTTCTCTAGTGACTCGTGGTGCATTGATGGCGCGCAGATTTGGGCGCAAGAGAGGAAGTTTGTAGGTTGGTGGACCGAGTCGTTCTGTCATGAGGTTGTAACAGCAGCCGACTATGGCAATGGCGTGAACAGACGGATTAAGAAGGAGCGAGCGGATTCCGTGATGAGAAAGATTCCCACAGGAATGTATAGATATCGCCATTAGACGAATATCTTCGTTCTTCGAAATCTCATCAATGACTTCCGGCAACTTAAGAATTTCAGAATCTCCGTTGACGACTTGCGGATTGCCTGATGGCGCCGCCCCTTTCATCTTCTCAATCTGCTCGACAATGTTCGACAGATCTCCATCTTGAACAATATTCTTCACATATTGAATGTAACCCTTCCCTTCAGTAGGAGTGTAGATAGTAGTAAGATCCTTACTCGGCCTCAAATCCGCAACATTGGGGGGCGGAGCCTTCCGCGGCTTCGCGACTATCCGCAACGCTTTATCCTTCAATAATTCAGCAGGCGTCATACTATCCTGTTGTTGCCTAAACAACTTCTTATTCCTCATAACCTTCTCTCTTTTAGCAACACCAGCGAGAACATCCATACTTTTCGCACCATTGATGTTAAGCTCCTTGCTCTCCACTGCAACAATATGTTTGTTGTAGGGAGGGCTGGCCAATGTACGACCGAGATAGTTTTGCCCGCTTCCAAAGTCAACGAAATGAGTGATCTCATTCCCGGATTTTGCAGACACATCATCAGCAACTCGGACCACATAATCCGCGAAATTGTCCACCTCGTGGATCTTTTTGGGGATCATGCCTACCGCAATGTGTCTCGGCAAACTTGCATCCTTTCTATTTCGAGGAGAGACATTTCTGCGCAAAGAGTGCTTTCGGATTTCTCTGATATATTTGAGCAGAGTTTTTGGAGGGTCATCGGTTCTTGGTTGATCGAGATCATTTCGCATCAAAAGATCAAGCAAATCCATTGACCGGCTTGCCATGAGCCATGATCGCCACTCTTCGGGAATGACGGTGTGATAGAGGCTAGGTTCTCTGGTGAAGAAATCAAGGATGTGGACGCCGCCGCAGAGGGTTTGGAAGATGGTTGATGCAGCGCAGAAGTCGAGGAGCGAGGAGACGTAATCGTCTTCGCTTTGGAAATCGTTTGAGAATGGGAGGGGTGTTGGTGGCGCCATGGTGCTCTAAAATGCTGGAAATTTCGTCGACCTCAATATGAGATATGAAATGATCGAAAGAAAGGCGTGTGACGGAATGAGGAGATTGTCAAGGCATTTTGTTGTAGTTTGGAAGTTACGTCGTCAGAATTTTTTCAGGTTCTTGCGAGTTTAGCGAGGTTGGGGATTTTAGCAGGGCTCCTTGGCAATAACCCCCTTTTATTTACAATTGGAGCAGAAGCCGTTTTGAAGGAAGACAGATAGGAGGCAATTCCACCACACACAGTGGGAACAACTATGTGAGGCCTTGTGCACATGTCTAACTTGGGAAGGAAATTGCACAGAGTGTCACGTGATTCTTTACCTGTCTCTAAATTCCGCTCAACCTAGGTAGGTAAGTAGTGAATAATGAAAGTGACAAGTTTTGCAAGATTTAATAACACTGATCGTTGGTTTAATGGTTGCTTCCAATTACTTCAAAGCAGCAAAGTCCCCGCTCTTGGCAACCCATTCCTCAAAAGTCTCCAGGGGTTCTCCAACAAGCTATTCCCAAGTAAGCAGTTTATAATTTGAAGACGCGATCTGCTTACCTCATGGCCGCCACCCAAGCTTTTACCGCTGAAGAACCCATGCGTCTGAATGTACCTCATGTTGTCAGACATATCATTGATAAAGAAATCCGGAACTCCCCTCATCGCCAACGACTTCCTATACTCCTCATCCGTAATCTCCTCAGACATAACATCCAAACCACCAACATCCCTCATGATGCGGACAATATCGTCGGGAGAATAGTATTTCTCTCCAATCAAAACTTGCTTTCCCAAGACTTTCTCTCCGTTCAACAAGATTGCTTTCGCATATTTACCAGTGTCCTCGTCGACGGATATCATAAGAAGCTTGATATTCGTAGGAAATGGAACGGAGAATTTGTAGCTTTTGGAGCCTGGGTTGACGGGTTTAAGGAAGAAGAGGAGATAGCTCATGAAGACGCCGAGATGGACGAACGTGGTTGGGATGCCGAGTGAGCCGATGTACTCTTCGACGATGGCTTTGCTGTCAAAATGGAGGATGCCGGTGATTTTGCCTTCGGTAACTAACCGCTAACTTTTAGTAATTTTCAATGAATGCTGGAGTACTGGGGGCTCATACTCTTTGAGACGTATGGAAGACTGCTCCAAATGAGGCGTTGAACATTTTGTTCCTGTCGAGGTTAGATTGTTGCTGCACGCCCCGGACTGGACATCTTGCCTTTGCAACATCGGCGATGTTTTTGCCTTGCTGAATTTCTCTTTCCTTATTCATAACTTCTTGCCAATTGGTCATCGCGAAGACAGTGTATGCACCTTTCAGAGCGTAGGTCAATGATGACTTGTCATCGAGGTCGGCCTAGTAATTGAAGGTTAACATAGTGTCCCCCAGAGAGAGGAAGAATGTACCTTCACAAGAGAAACTCCCTTTGCCGCAAGAGCAGCGGCAGCAGGTTTGGAAGGATCTCTCGTTATGCCTCGGATCTTGAATTGAGAGCTGATATACGGATCTCCGAGGATAGTTTTGACGACGGATCCTCCTTAATTGCCTGTCATGCCGAACACTACCAGAATCTGCTAGGAAGACATAACTGTGTTTAACGTGAGACTTGGTGTAAAATTTTCGAGTGGAATGACACCAGAAACTCCTCAATTAATAATACTAGAATATCAAACAATAGCATAATGGTAGACAATGAGACTGTTCATGTTTGTCATCCAAGACCGGCGTCTTCTCGATGAGGCGGGATACTTTTCGCCCGTTGCCCCGTTCCCGTGTAAGCTAACTAATCATGTGTTATGCACACATTTACAATCTTGTTCAAGATGTGCTGACAGCAGAACACATACACTGACGGAACATTTTCATCTAGTTATATCCTAAAATAGGTGAGTGCGGCGTTCACGGGATAGATGCAGGTTGGTGTTCGTCATAAGCTCGCTGTTGAATTGCATGCAAAGGAACACGGTATGCGTCCTTCTCACCTACTTCTAGCATGCAAAAGTAACCTTGAACTTCTGAGTTCTTTGAAGGTTACCACAAGCTGAGAGCATTGAAACGGTTTCGGGATCAATCCAGGCTGTGCTGCGTATTGCTTAAAAACCAAGTCTACAACCCACAGATTTTAGTCCGCTTGATCAGCTCGTCCGGTGGACTTCAAAATACAAAGACCATCAGGAACGGCCTGAAGGGGGACTATATAATTTCAATTGGATTGCTGCTACTTCTAGATATAATGTTGAAAGAGAAGATCTTTCAGAAATCAGCTCCACAGACAATTGGAATGGAGAAACGGGAGCGGCATGACCGTCCCAGAGTTCGTATTGTAGAAGGATTTACCCCTCAACCGCCCACGCCAACCCCACCAAAATTTTCTCGATTTTTTAAAGTGCTTAGAGGATTCTAAAAGCTTCCCAGATTATAAAGAATACTCGAAATATCGCGAATATCGTATTATTTCTTCGAGGTTGTGGCGTTAAGGTTTATAATTTTCAAGTTGAGCGGTTGAGGAGTGAATCCTTTAATTAGACACCAAAGCACGATTTGGAGACGAGAAATGGAAACTCTGTCCAAAGTTCGAAAGTTTACCGGACGTTGAAGGGGTGTAAAGAGCGAGAGCTCCGTGAACTTTCAGACATCGGGGTCAATTGATATGTCTTTGCGATCCCGTGACCCTATACCTATGGGAATTCTGACAAATGACAATGATTGAGGATATCAAAAATCTGAAATTCGATTAATTCTGGCAACCAGCTTGTGACTAATAAATCTCGTTGGAACAAGCAAGATGCGGGCGTCAAAGTGCGTTATCCGTCCGGCAACGATCGTGACTCGGGATTCCACTGATCTGGGAGGGCTCGGGACCGCGAGTCGGGGCCGCAGCTCGTGAAGCCGCCACTCCCAATCCCACACGCCGGATCTTGCATGGTTCCCGAAGGCTTTCAAAACTCAAAATCCTGTTGGATCAACACGGGCATCGGCAATCGCGGGAAGTCACGTGGAAGTGTGGCTTGAGACCAAGCCGGCCTCAAAAATTCGCGTCACGCAGAAAGAACCATCACGTCGATCAGACCCATCTCTTCGCTCCAAGTCTGGCCATTTCCCAGGTTGGAACATGCGACAACTCTCTCGATACATCTGAAGTCTGAGAAAGCAGCGTCTGGGGGTTGCGTCTAAGCGTCGAGGGCTCGATCGAATGCGGGCGGCGATTAGGACTAACCTTAGGGACGGCACTGCAACCTTACGAATCACGACTCGCCAAATGACAGAGCCCCGGAGCCCCATCCTCTCTCACTGTTTCCACACAGACTATCTGCATGAGACATGGTCCATCGCCTTTCGAAGAGGCTGAAGGGGGAAAACGGGGCAATCGAGACGGAATCCAGCTCAAGCTGTGACTCTGAGGGTAAACAGCTGCAGCTTCCTATCCTAGTTGTGGAAGTTGATCACTGATACCAACTCTAGATATAGAAGGGCCAGGTGATATTCTACCAAACATACCACTAGATGATATTTGCATCAAGGAGCTGCTAGAACATGACAGCCGTCCAACCTTTATCCTCGACCTGCATGCTCTCGACCAGGCCGGGAACGGCCGCATGCCTGTTGTCTTCGTGAACCGTTCTCTTAAGTTCTTCGATGACTTGCGAAATGTAATTGAGGCTGAAACTTTCTATCCGCCGACTCTTCAACCTACCAGATTGCAAGAAGCTGCCGCTGCCGCTGATGCGGATTTCAAGAGCTGGGCGACAAGCGTGCCCAGCTTCGATGGCTCAACCGATGGCTACCTTCCTCGCTATACTTTCCGTGGCATGTACTGGACTTGTTCTACCTTGAGAGGAAGATGGAGAGTAGTTAGTGCATCCCAAGTGCCAAATCAACGAAAGCCTAGTCACGGGACCCCACGTTCGAGTCGGTCCACCTCGAGATCTGTTGAGACTTCGACAGTTATTAGTACGGCTACTGAACTGACCGAACCAGATCTAGGGCCAGAGGAATTGACTCTTACCAGTCGGCTCGCTGATAGTGAGTCTAAATTCAGAGTTCTCACAGAACTAAATCCTGTTGGCATGTATTATCTGTCACCGGATGGAAACATCCTCTACTGCAATGATATGTGTAAGTAAATCAGAGGCTTATAGATGTTCGCGGTAGCGCTGACAGCTTTCAGGGTATGAAATCACCGGCCACCCGAGAGGACTCGAAGGAGAGATGTAAGCATCCGAACTGTAAATGGTCTTAATAGTCTCTAACTTGTCCGCCTCAGGTCTTTCATGAACGTTATCTCGGAATTGGACCACCCCCTCATCTCAAAAGAGTGGGAGATACTCACTACTCAGAAAGGCAGACGGTCATTTGCCCTTCGTTTGCGAAATCCTTGGATTGATGAGGGGGTACCGAGGCAGAAGTGGATATTGTGCTCCTGCGACCAAGAGTTTGATCAAGAAGGAAACCTTAAGACCATCATGGGCTGCATGTATGCTTTCTATTCAGATGATATTTAATTTGGAAGCTGATTCATGCAGTACTGATATAAGCGCTCAAAAGCATGCAGAAGAGAACGCCGTGGCGCGGGCCAACCTTGTGGAGAAGCTTGCGCTACGAACACAAGAGGCAGCACAGCACGAAAGGAATTTTCAACAGATGGCGGAATTGGCTCCGTGTGGTATGTCCATGCCACAAATTCAATGAAAGTTCCCAACTGATTTTGTCAGGAATGTTTACTTTCGATCCCGAAGGAACAATTACTTGGGCAAATCCACAGTGTGAGTGACTATCTCTCGATTAACGATCATGTTGCGAAAGTTGAAGTGGTCGGATGAGGAACTAATACTCCACAGGGTACGAGATGACAGGGCACTCGAGAGGTCCAGACCAACACTACCCAATGTCAATCTTGAATTGTATCGAGGCGCAGGATCATGCTGCATTTCGCGATCAGTGGCAGAGGTTGACTGTCATGAAGGAGGAAGTGACTTCAGAGTTACGTCTGAAAAAGCCCTGGATCAGACAAGAAAGCAATGAATCAGTGCGCGACACTACTTGGATTCTCTTTCTAGCCCTGCCACAGCTGGATGACGAAGGAAATCTGACCAAAGTTCTTGGATGCACGACCGACATCAGCCATTTCAAATGGGGAGAGTCTGTTCAATTACAGAGCAGACTACAAGCGGAAGAAGCCAAGAGACAACAAGAGACATTTATTGACATGACTTCGTGAGTTGAATTCATCCTGTAGATAAGGGCCTTCTCAGCTGATTTGACAATAGACACGAAATGCGAAATCCCCTCAGTGCAATAATGCTCTGTGCCGATGGCATTGCAAATTCGTTGT
>Ga0302325_10036331_pt1 | contig 10044 bp, 9 predicted proteins | sample Palsa_T0_2_FD_201948 | JGI IMG/M metagenome (GOLD analysis project Ga0302325, IMG submission 201948) | Peat permafrost microbial communities from Stordalen Mire near Abisko, Sweden - Palsa_T0_2 | ecosystem: Environmental > Terrestrial > Soil > Palsa > Peat permafrost | place: Sweden: Abisko... | reverse complement strand
CGAGCCGCCGCCCGTGATCCTCCTTCAGCGCCGCACCAGTGGCGGACTGTTCGATCGGCTCGCCGACGCATTCGAGCAACGCTGGGAGCAGACGACATCGCTCCCCACCCGCGAGCGTCTTCGCGCATACCTCGCCGAGGCCGCGCTCGAACCCTCGCCCGAGCCGGACGTCGAGCCCGCACCCCACTCGCCACAGTCACCGGCGCCGCCGATCGAGCCGCCGCGCCGCTGGCCAGGACGACGGGACTGACCCCTGCGCGGCCGGGCGCAGCAATCAGGAGGGGGCGCCCTGTCACGAAGTCGGCGCGATTGTCGCGCGTGCCACCGGGCCGTCAAGGTCGGGCCTTCGGCCCCGCCTTCGGCGGCCGCTGACGCGGCTTCCTTGACTGCCCGTCGGTCACGCGCAGTGCTCCGCCGAAGTCGTGACAGGGAGAGCCCTGGCCAACCCGCAGAACCGAGCGCCAGGAGCAACGCCATCTGCCGGCGGCCGTTGACGGCGGACGCCGATGGCGGTCCTGTGGGTCATGCCGAGGCTACGCCTTCGCAGCGGTGAGATCCAGCAGCGACCGCGCCTGCTCGTCGATCAGCTCGACGATCCTCGCGAGGATGGGCGCATCCCAGCCCATATCGATCAGCTGCTCGCGCGCGTTTCGCGCCGCGCCGGGCGCGTCCCGGGCCATCCCGCGGAGGCGACGGCGGGCAGCGGCGGCACCGAGCCCAGCCTCGTCGAACATGCGGTCCAGGTGCCGCGCGCGCACGTACTCCGGGCGGTACTCGCCGCCGATGCTCATTGCCATCTTCCGCGTCAAGTTGTGGGTCTTGCGATACGCGAACGTGCTCAACACGTCATAGGCGGGCGCGAGCACCGCCTGCGCGGACTCCGGGAGATAGAGCAGCGAGAAGTTCTTGCCGTGCGCGTCGTTGTTGCCGACCAGGAAGTTGAACGCGACATCGTCGAGGAGCTTGATCACCTCTCGCGCGGGAACAGCGGTCGCTCGCCGGACCAGTGCGAAGCAATCCGCCAGCGACGGTCCGCCCTCGACCTGGTACTTGCGCGCAGTCGGGACTCCGAGCGCCTGGCAGAAGTCCTCCTGGTGCAGACGCACGATCCCGTCGTGGGATTCGTGTCGGTCGTAGCGCCTGACCAGCAGGAACTCTTGCCCTGCCACTCGCTGCGCTGACGCGTCGACGACCTCGACGCCCAGCTGCCGACCGACCATCGGGCAGAACGCCTCGTTGACAACGGTGTGATCGAGCCGCTCGATCGGCGTCTTGATGATGTGCGTCGACGGCGTCTGGCCACGCGTGAGACCGATCCGCCCGTGGTCGTCAACGACCACAGGCAGCTTGTCCTGAGCGCCCGCCAGTGACAGCCGGTACTTGCCGTCCGCGTCGACGTGCATCGGACGCGACGGCAGCTCGGTCAGGAGCTCCGCAAGGCCGGCGTCGTCGAGCCAATCGACATCCCCGCCGACCGGCTCGGGCCGCTCACCCTTCGGTAGCAGGGTGATCGCCCCGGCGGTGTCGCCCGCGATCATCGCGAGCATGCTGTAGTCGTTGCTCTCGCTGACGCCGACAAGCCGCGCGAGCTGGCGCCGTGGCTCACCCTCGGGGAGCAGGCCACCGAAGAACGAAGCCGCCGCCGCAGCGTCGAAGCGGCCATCGAGGGGCAACGACTGCGACAGCGGCGGCATCCCGTCCGCCACCCATCCCGCCGCGTACGCGAACTCGATCCCACCTGTCGTTTGCGTTAGCGTGCCTGCCTGCCGATCGAAGCACCAGACCGCCAGCGCAGCGAGGGCCTCAGACATTCGGATCGTTCATCGTGAGCGAGACGCCGAGGGCTTCAGCGACCCGCAGCGACTCGGCAAGGCGCACCGTCGGCTTGCCTCGCTCAAGCTCCCCCAGGAAGCGGCGACCGACGCCGGCCGCGAGCGCGAGATCCTCGAGCCGCAGGCCGCGCGCAATCCTCGCGACCTTGAATGCGGCTCCGAGCTCTTCGGGTGTTGTCACCGACACGGACGAGGTCATGATCCCGTTCGGGAACACTACAGCGCCTGGCGGACATCGCGCTCTCAATGTTCCCGTTCGGGAACTTAGACCGTAAGGCCGTCCCTAGGGAATAGATGGGAAAGTCCCGGAGTTCCACACCGACTCCGATGACTATCGGCCCGAGGACAAGCTCGGTTACCACAACGACGAGTGCGGATACGGCAATCGGATCAAACGAGACGGCAACGAAGTTGCCGGAACCGCTGGACGTCGTCGCTGCGACCGCTTCGACGACCTAGCCTGGTAGCTCCAGTCGGGGCTTCCATTCAGGTGGTCGCAAGACCGCGCGTGGTTGCGTACGCAGGTAGGTCGCATAAATCGACTTTGCGCTGTCGCGAGACCGTCGCCTCAGCCCGGGAGGCCTCCGCTGATGGAAGCCGCTCGCCGGACCAGACCCGCCACGTCCGACTGTCCACCAACGCGGATCTGCCGCGGGCTAAAGAGACTCCTCGAGTGACTGTCGAACGTGAAGCGGCGAGATGATCGGCACAACCGTCGGGGTGCCTGATTCGCGGATCCACTCTTCTAGCCCCACACCAGCGAGCGTGAAGTCGGCGAACCAGGTGCGACCCTTGGTGTAGACCGAGAGCTCGCGGTCGCCGAACTTCGTACTGGCTCCGGCAACGTTGACGACGTCGACCTGTGCGTCGAGTCCATACTTGGACAACGGTGCTCGGCTTATTGCGTCGACGACGAGCTTCGTCAGTCGGGCGGTCTCCAACTCCGAAAGATCGTCGTCAACAACGACCGAGCACTCAATCGTTCCGTACTTGGTCCGTGCGGGTTTGTAGTTGACAGACTCGACCTCCATCACGACTGCTCGCACCTGTTCTGTGGTGAACCCGGCTCGCAGCACTTGGTTCGCGAGCTCTTTTGGATACTTCAGCATCCGTAGCTCGAGAAGGCGCTGTGTCATCACACTGACCGGAGTCGCCTCTGACCGCGCTCTGTTGGGAGCCGGAGCCGCCTCATGGAACAGCGAGACATAGTCGGGGTTCAGCTCGATGCCAAGCCCACGGCGTCCCTGTGCGCGGGCCCCGGCCACCACGGCGCCGCTACCAGCAAACGGGTCGAAGACGACATCGCCCTCCTCGGAGGACAGAACGATCATGCGCCGTACCAGCTCCCGCGGGAATGGGCACGCGTGCCGGAACGCGGAGTCGTCCCAGCTGCCTTGAATGGGGATCGGTATCTCCCACACGTTGTCGGGTGTCATCCCCCAGGGGTTGTGGCGCTCGGGGTACTTCACCCACCACGATTTGAGGTTGCCCGTCTCGCGTAGTCGGTCGACGTTGAATGTGAAGCTGTTCGACTTGACGAAGAACAGGACGTATTCAAACCCGTTCCGCAGTTTCCCGCGGTGTGACCACGGCCGCGTCCTGTCCTTTCGCCAGATGATCACCTCTCTGAGCGTCCACCCGACCGACTCGGCCAGCGAGGCGAGCTCGAACGGCAGCGCGACAAGCCGCGACGGGGACCCGCTCCGCTGCGGCGCCAGCAAACTGTCGGCGACCACCCACATCGAGCCGGTGCCGAGCGTCCATTGGTAGACACCCTCGAAAACCGATCGGCAAGACTCGAGGTAGTCCGGATACGACTGACCAAACCCGATCTGCTTGGGGCTCCCGTAATCAACAAGGGTCGCGTACGGCGGCGACGTGATCGTGGTCTGCACGAACGCCTGCCCATCGCTGCCGGCGGCACGCGAAGCCCGCTGCAGCATTGCTCCAAGGTCTCGCGCGTCTCCGTGATGGACAGTCCAGAGGCCCGGATTCAGTGCCGGACTGTGCGGCTCGGGTCCAGCCGCGGCCGTATCGTTCATTCTTTCCTCCGACGACTGATCCGGATCCTGGACAAGTCTAGCGAGCGCGCCCGACATCGCCCTGACCGGCGACACGGCGGAGAACTGACGGCCGCTCAAGGTAGCCTTGCGGATCGGAGCCGACCAATGTCGTCGGCCCGGACGGCGAGAGATACTCACGGTGCCAGCCGCAAAGGCAAAGAAGAAGACGAGCCGTAAGCCCCCGGATCCTGCGGTCCTTGAGAAACGTCGCTTCAAACGGCTGATCCGAACGATGTTTACGAACCTGGGGTTTGTACACATCAAGACCGAGGGGAAGGAAGCGCAGTTCGGTCACAAAACCGGCGAACTCGACGCGGTCTTCCTCTACGAGAACGTGCTCCTGCTCGTCGAGGAGACAACCGGCGCGAGTCCGTTCGACCATGCCAAGAACAAACGGCTACTCGCCGAGCAGATAGTCGCCTCGAAGAGTGACTTCATCAACTGGTTAGCGGCCGAGTTTCCGGACTATAAGGACGCGCTGAGCCGATACGTCCCTAGCCGCTTCAAGGTCTTCTTCCTGTACATCTCCAAGACCGATATGGAGCTTGACGAACACGACGAGGCGTTGCTGGCCCCGATGAAGGTCGTCACTCCCCGAGCGCTGACCTACTTCGCCAAACTCGGAAAGACCATCCGCCGATCGGCGAAGACGGATCTCTGGCGATTCCTCGAGCTGACCTCGAACGACATCGGCGCAGTCAACGCCAGCAATGACGTCAAGACGATCGAGACGACCATCATCTCGCCGGACGACAGCACCGGATTTAGCAATGGCGTGCGGCTCGTCTCGTTCATGATCTCGGCCGATGTCCTGCTCCGCAACTGCTACGTACTGCGCAAAGACAACTGGGAATACACGACCGACCTCTATCAGCGACTGATCGACACCAACCGAATCAAGAAGATCCGGGAATACGTCGCGAGCGGATCGGCGTTCCTGAACAACATCATCGTTGGCCTTCCACCGGACGTAACCTTCCAGAAGTCGGACAAAAAGCCGATCGCGCTGAGTGACATACAGGACTTCCAGGGGTATCGGATGACGATCCCCGACGAGTTCAATTCGTTGTGCCTCATAGATGGTCAACATCGGGTCTTCGCCCACTATGAAGGCATCGATGACCTTGAGCCGAAGGTCGCGGTGATCCGTGGCAAGATCCATCTCCTGGCGACCGGGTTGATCTTCCCGGACAAGATGAACGAGCTCGAACGCTTGCAGCTCCAGAGCGAGATATTCCTCGACATCAACTCCAACACCAAGCCTGTGCCGGCGGACGTCCTGCTTGCCATCCAATCACTACGGGCGCCGTTCGCAGACGTCGCCATCGCACGGCGCGTGCTCGAGCTCTTGAACAAGAAGGCGGCGTTCCGCGGCATGTTCCAGCTCTCGCAGATGGACCAGGCCCCGATCAAGATCGCGTCGATCGTGAAGTTTGCCCTCCGCTATCTGGTCGACATTGACTCCGACAACGGCTTGTACACACAGTGGATAAAGGGCAACAAGTCGCGCAAAGCGCTACGGGACAAGGACACCGAGGACCTGCTCGACGAGTACGTGAAGTACTGCGCTACCACGCTCGATCTGTACTTCGGCGCATTCAAGGCCTCCCACTCCGCCGAGTGGACGGACCCCGAATCCAAGATCACCTCCACTACCGTGATCAACGCGATGATCATCGCCCTCCGTCGGTCTCTGCCTGCTATAGGGGTGTTGACCTTCGATGGGTACTCCGCTTTGGTGAAACCCTGGAAGGTGGACTTCTCCAAAGCCAACTTCGTATTCACGTCGAGCCAGTACGCGAGGTTCTCACAGCGCGTTCTACGCGAGATGTTCAAGCTGGTCGAGGTGGACGGGCACTGGGTAGCGAAGTGACCGCGCTCGGGACAGTCATCCTTGCTGCCGTAGGTCGAGCGCTTGGAGTGGGACGCCCTCGCTCCGGCAACGGAGCGGCTGCGAACTAGAGCGGTGCTGCGCCTCCTTAAGGAGGCGCGCTGCCCGAACCTATGTTCGACACTCCGTTTGGTCGCCCGCCCCAGATCTCCACTCGCGATCGTAACGGCGACGGGACAGCAGCGCGGACACGCTCCCGCCCAGTGACCGCCCAGTGACCGCCCGGTCCGCTGGTCGCACGTGGCGAGCGCGGAGCCGCAGAGTTGACCACGCCGGACGAACGTCAAACGTCGCGTCCAGGTTGAGGCGTGAGGGATCCCTTACGGCTTACGCGGGTCACCCACGAACGTTCGCGCAGCGCTCCGGCGGTCGGCGATACTCCGGGGAATGCCCATGCTGCCGCAGGCCCAGCCGGATCAAGAGCTCGTCGTTCGAGGGCGACCGTTGCCGTTTTCGTTCTTCCCTGTTCGCGCCGGGCAGGGAGGTACGGTCGTCGCCGATTCTCTGTTCGCGAAGAGTCCGTGGGGCTTGATGGAGGCGGTCATCACAAACGGTGCTCAGGCTGCTTCGGCGCCCGAGGAGGCGCGAGCTTTTCTACGGCAGGCTCGTAGCTTCTACGCTGCAGCAAACGACCAGCCGTCGAGCAACCCGCTGCTGTACTACTACGCGTTCCTCAACCTCGGCAAGGCTCTCCTACTTGTGCGTGGAGTCCCAAGCCCACTGGCACAAGCTCGCCATGGGATCTCAGAACAGTACTCCGGCGCTGGCGCCGATCCGCGCAACTCACGGATCGTGGTCGTGAACACAAACGGATTGAACGTGTTCGCAGAGCTAGTCGACCGCTTGGGCTATCAGCGGCCTACGGCAGGCACTCTCTACCGGGTGACGGATCTATTCCCCCAGGTCGCGATTGGCCATCGTCTTTGGCGCGAGGCAACGGGCGGCGCCGAGCGCTTTGTGGGACTCGACGCCATGCAGTTCGCGCGCAACTCAACCGCGAAGACGTTACGACTCCGCCTCTACTTCCGCAGCGCGGATCTCACGCGCTACGGCATTACCCACACACGCCTTCTCACAGCCAGCGGACTTAACCAACGATTTCGGCAGGTGGTGAGCCCGGTCGACCCGGATGGCACCGTATGCCTCGAGCAACTCGCGCCAGTCCCCTACCTAGGCCGACGACCGACCGACGTCGTGGCACAACTCGTGGAGCCGATGCGCGAGCGACTGTGGCCGATCGTCACGTCCGGTCCCCCATATCGCAAGTACTACTCGTACCTCGCTCCCGCCAGGACTCAGGCGACGCCACAGATCGCAACGCTGTGGTTGCTCTTCTACTATCTCGGCTCGATCGTCAGATACCGTCCGCACCTCTTTGAGGCGCTGGCGCAGGGTCCATATGGCGCCCTGGTCGCCGACTTCATCGCTGCTCAACCCGAACAACTGCTCTATCTGCTTGCGTCGGAGATGTGCCGGCGTGAAGTCGCCAAGCCAGCGATCGTCTAGCAGTGGCTTAGCCCCGTTTTGTCAGCACGCAGTGCGGCGGCCGCTTTCTGTCAAGGCTCCCGATCCAAGGACCGATTCGGCCTTGTGGCCGAGCATCCCCGACCTCGGACCCGATTCGTACAGACGATCGCTGTTCCACCTGACCCGGCGCGTGGCCAACAATCGGATCGGCGACGCGCCAGTCGTTCGGGCCGACGAGAAGTCCGGGAGGGCGGGCCGGCTAATCAACGTCGCTCCGTCCCGGATCTGCTACTCAGTTGCGAGGCTGAGCATGATCCCGATCGCGAGCGCAGGAATCCCCGCGGCCGCACCCGCTTTGCGCGCCATCCGCGTCCCGGCGGCGACGATCGCGACGCGGAGGATGAACTCGATGAGGGACATGATCCCCTCCCTTCTCAGGGCTTGATCTTTCCGGCGAATCGCTGCCGGGCAGCCTGACGCGAGACTCCCAGCGCGAGCGCGATGAGATTCCAGGATCGACCATGCGCACGGGCGAGCTCGACGCGCTCGACGATCTCGGCCTCCGCGCGCCGCGCAGCGTCTGCGGCTTCCGCGATTGCACGCAATTCAGTGATGTCTCGGACCTTGATGCCGTCGGGATCCAGGTTGTCGAGCCGCTGCTCGAGTCGAGCGGCAGCGGCGGCGATTTCTTCATCGGTGTGGCGACTCATGTGTGTGTACCTAGTGCAGGAGTTAGTGCTGAACCTAGAGCAGGGGATAGAACTCGTGGCGGAGAGCCATGGCATGGATGATCACCGGATCGTCGCCGTCGAAGTCCAGGACGCCGACCTCCAAGAGCGCGCCGTTGCGGTCCGGGCCGATGAACATCAGAACCTCATCGACGTCGAAACCCTTCATCGCATTGCGAACAGCGTGGAACATGTCATCGTCATCTACACCATGCTTTCGGGCTGGCTCGCCGACCCGCATCTAGACAATCTACGTTGTCTTAGCGGTCGCGTCAAGAGATCTTGTCTTAGCTCGTGTTTGGGCCTGACGAGTTCGACGACCGCGCAACATCGCAGACACTGTGTGGGCGCCCGCACTCGCCAGGCTCCAGATCGCGAGCGTTCGCTGGCTTGCTCGGGCTACAGCCCACGCCTCGTTGCGCCCGCTGCAAGATCCGCTGATGGTCACGATTGGGCCGGTGCCGGGCGTGTCGGGCTCACTGCTCGCTACGGTTCCTCGGGCTGCTCGATGCTGTCGCGGCCTCGGGGATACGAAGCCGTGTTCGCGCTGCCTCCGAACGCGGCGGTGAACGCGGCTGCGCGTTCGGTCGCCGGTCGGGCGTGCAGGTATCGGCTCGTGGTGGTCAGTTGCGAATGGCCCATGGCGTCTTTGATGCTCACGATGTCGACGCCGCCCGCGACGAGGAGCGACCCGAACGTGTGGCGGAGGTCGTGCCAGCGGAGAGGGCGCAGACCGGCGGCATCGCGTGCTCGCTTGTAGCGGCGGCGGAGCGCGGAGCCGTCGAGCGCCCGGCCGAGCGCGTTGCAGAAGACGTAGTCATCGGGGGAGACAAAATCTTGGCGCTGGGAGAGCCGGTCGAGGGCAGCCGCAGCCTGGTCGGCCATCGGCACGCGCCGGACATGTCCGGTCTTGGTCGTCCCCTCGACGCCGGAGGACAGCGACCGGCTAATGGTGAGGGCCGACCCGGTCCAGTCGACGTCGCGCCAGCGCAGCGCGAGGAGCTCTCCGAGGCGGAGCCCGGAGTAGGCGGCGACGCGGATCGCTTCGCCGTCGCGGTGGTCCTCGAAGTGCTCGAGCTCGCCGCGGGCCAACACGGCGGGACGGTGGAACCCAGCCTCGAGCGAGCGGGCGATGGCCTCGATCTCCTCGGGCGAGTAGAACAGGAGCACTCCCGGTTCGGGCACGCGCCGGCGGTCGGTGCCGAGGGCCGGATTCGTGGGCAGCGAGTACGTCGTCGGCTTCATGCCGTAGTTGAACGCGGCGCAGACGATCTCCCGCGCCCGGTTCACGCTGCGAGCCGATACGCCGGTGGCGGCGACCGTCCGCAGGAGCGCCTCGACCTCGTCCGGGGTGATCTTCGCCGCCGGCCTGTCGCCGAGCGCGGCCATGACGAGTCCCGCTGTCGTGCCCGTGCCCCGCTTATGCGGTGTCCCCGGCTCGGCGAGGTCGGACTGGTGTGAGCGGATCGTCGAGGGCTTGGCGCCGCGGACCTTCTCCAGCCACTCGAGGTACCCGTGCGCGAGCTCACGGAAGGTGACGCCGCGCGTGCGCCGCTCGCGATCAACGCGCTCGGACTCGTTGAAGTCCTTGACGTAGGTGCGGACGAACTCGGCGGCGGCCACGTGCGCTCGGCGCTCGTCGAGGTACCCGTCGGCGACGCGGCCGCGGCGAGGCCGCCACCCACCTGCGTCATCCGGGGTCAGCCATGCCCGTCCGATACGCCGCTTGACCTGGCGGTCGCCGTAACGAAACTTCGCCTCGTAATGCACCTCGCCGCGCTGCTCGACGACGATGAGCGCGGCGGTCGGAACGGGGTCTGTCGGGGGCATCACACGGAAAGACGAAATCGGTGGAGTACCAGCAGAGTACCACTCTTCGTGGAGTACCACTTTGAGTACCAAACTGGCCGAAACCAGCCCCAAAGCTGGGCTTTTATGACTGAAATCTAGCCCAATTTGCGGGAACTAGAGCAACCTTTCGCGACTCATAACCCGAAGGTCGCGGGTTCGAATCCCGCCCCCGCTATTGATTGACGAATTGTAGAATTCGGGGCGCGATGAGG
>Ga0302325_10036329_pt1 | contig 10045 bp, 9 predicted proteins | sample Palsa_T0_2_FD_201948 | JGI IMG/M metagenome (GOLD analysis project Ga0302325, IMG submission 201948) | Peat permafrost microbial communities from Stordalen Mire near Abisko, Sweden - Palsa_T0_2 | ecosystem: Environmental > Terrestrial > Soil > Palsa > Peat permafrost | place: Sweden: Abisko... | reverse complement strand
CTTTTGAAAAGGCGGAGACGGAAACCTCGCCGGACGAACAGGCGCGGCTGATGACCATGGTGGTGGTCGGCGGCGGGCCGACGGGAGTGGAATTGGCGGGCGCCTTTTCGGAATTGGCGCGGCATGTATTGCGGAGAGACTTCCGGCGCATTGATCCGGCTCTGGCGCGCGTCATTTTGATCGAAGGCGCGCCGAGAATTCTGGCGTTTCTGCCGCCGGATTTGTCCGCCAGCGCGCAACGGCAGTTGGAGGCGCTGGGAGTGCATGTGCGCCTCAACACATCTGTCAAGAATATCGGCCCACGCCTGGTCGAGTTGCAGAACGGCGAAACGATCCGGGCGGCCAACATTTTTTGGACGGCCGGTGTCGCCGCCACGCCGTTGACAAAGAAACTGGGGGTGGAACTGGACCGGGCCGGACGTGTCAAGGTGAATCCCGATTTGAGCGTGCCGGGCCACGCCGAAGTCTTCGCCATCGGCGACATGGCATTGATATTGGGAGAGGGCGGCAAGCCTGTGCCGGGAGTTTCGCCCGCCGCCATGCAAATGGCGGACCTGGTGGCGCGCATCATCGAAGGGGAACTCGCCTCGCCCGGCGCGGCGGCCCGCCCGCCCTTCCGCTACTGGGACAAAGGCACGATGGCGACAATTGGGCGTTCGGCGGCGGTGGCGCAATTGGGAAAGATTCATCTTTCCGGTTTGATGGCATGGCTGTCCTGGCTGGTGATTCACCTGATTTTTCTCGTCGGTTTCCGCAACAAAATCTCCGTTCTATTCCAATGGTTCTATTCTTACCTCACCTACAAACGCGGCGCGCGCATCGTGGTCGGCGGCAAGGAGTAACGGCATTTGAACATTTTGCATTACAGACCGGCCGAACGATCGGACATTCCCGCTCTGGCGCACATCCGGGCACGAGAATGGGAAACGGAGGAATATTGGAGGGTCCGCATTTCGCGCTACCTTGACTGCGAACTGCACCCGCAGCAGGCGCTCATGCCCCGCGTCATTTACGTAGCATTGGATGGCGATTCTCTCGTTGGCCTTATCGCTGGCCACCTCACGCGCCGCCACGCGTGCCATGGGGAATTGGAGTGGCTCAATGTTGTTCCAGAGCGTCGTGGGAGCGGAATAGCGTCGGCTTTGCTTCGCCTTCTGGCAGCATGGTTTGTTGAACAGAAAGCGTCACGCATCTGTGTGGACGTTGATCCGGCCAACACAACGGCACGACGCTTTTACAGGCGCCACGGCGCCGACGATTTGAATGACCACTGGCTGGTTTGGAACAACATCAGTATCGTGCTCGGCAAAAGCTGATCTGAAGAATGTCCACCGACATGGGCGTGTTTTCATTCGACTTTCCCGGCCGTCCGTCCGACAGTGGGTGCATGCGTTGGCCGGCGGATTATCACATGCACACACCCCTTTGCCGGCATGCCTCGGGCGAGCCGGTCGAATACGCCGCGCGCGCCCTTGCCCTGGGTTTGGAGGAAATCGGCTTTTCCGATCATTCTCCCATGCTACAGGATGACTTCGATAATTGGCGCATGCGCCTCGATCAGTTGGATGAATATGTCGAGAAAGTCCGGCGCGCGCAACGGGATTTTCCCAACCTTGTCATCCGGCTCGCGATGGAAGTGGATTTCCTGCCCGGCCACCAGGATTGGATTCGCGATCTGGCGGCGCGGCATCCGTGGGATTATTTCATTGGCTCGGTCCATTATGTTTCCGATTCCTGGGCGGTGGATAATCCGGAGGACATTCCCAAATGGAAAAATCGCGACGCCTTCGAAGTCTGGTCCGTCTATTTTGAGCGGTTGGGGGAGGCGGCGGAATCGGGTTTGTTTGACATCATCGGACACGCGGATTTGCCCAAGAAATTCAAAATCTATCCCGCGCAGGATTGCACGCCTCTGTTCGAACGGTTCCTGGACCGGGCGGCCCGCACCAAGGTGGCCGTCGAGTTAAACACCGCCGGCCTGCGCAAGGATTGCCGGGAAATTTATCCCAGCCGCGCCTTCCTGGAACTGGCGGCGCGGCGGCGCATTCCCATCACTTTCGGTTCCGACGCGCACGCGCCGGGAGAGGTGGGCAGCGATTTCGAGGCGGCGGTGGATTTGGCGCGCTCGGTCGGCTACACCCAATGGCGCCGGTTCGCCGCGCGAAAATTTTCAGAAACGCCACTTTGAAATTTTGCGGAGCTTGTGTAGAATACTAAGATGGATAAGAGTCAATTTCCGCCGTTCAGTTTGACGCGTTTGCTCAAAACTGTCTTTGCTCCGAAACCAGGGGAGCGCGTCGCTATTCTCATCGACTTGCCCGAACCGCGCGACGTCAAGGGCTTCGGCTTCCTGCAAGACCAGAGCCTGACGATTCAACGTTTTGCGCATGATATTTTTTATGTTGAATTGAAAATGGAGGTGCTGGCGGAACTCGGTCTGCAAGGCGGAGATTTCTTCGCCTACAAGATCACTGGCGGCAGCAACCTGGATTTGCCGGCCACGGCCTTCGCCACGTCGGGACGCGAAGTGAGTTTGGAGGGCGAGATTTATCCCAGCTACAATATCATTCTGTGCATCTCCACGTATTCGGCCACGGCGCCGCTGACGGCCTTCGCCAGGAAATACGGCTTTCGCGGCGCGACATTGCACGGATTAAACGACATTATTTTGCGCACCGGTCTTTCTGTCGATTATGAGGAAGTCAGCCGACAAGCTGAAAAGCTCCGCCTCGGTCTGACTCGCGCCGACCGTTTCGAGATTGACTTCGAGGTTCTGGGCGAGCGGCCCCGACTGATCCTTTATTGCCGCGGGCAGGAGGCGCAAAAGAGTCACGGCCTTTGCCGTGGCGACCATCCCGACGTGGCCAACCTGCCGGCGGGAGAGGTTTATTTTGTGCCGCACGGAGCGGAGGGCGTTTTCCCGTTGCGGTACGAAGACGGCACGATTGGCTTGATGGAAGTGGCGGACGGACGAATCCAAAAGGCGTCCCTGCTGCGCGGAAAGCAAACCGTGATTGACGAGCACAATCGCAAACTGAAATCCGACCCCGTCACGGGCGAAATCGGCGAATTGGGATTTGGCACGCAGGAATTGCCGCCGTCCGGCCGCGACATTCAGGACGAGAAGATCCTGGGCACATTGCACGTCGCCACCGGGCGCAGCGATCATTTGGGCGGACATCTGACGCCGGACAAATTTGCCGAGGCCAAAAACGCGACGCATGACGACATTTTATTTTCGCCGACCAAAACGCCTGAGATTAACGTGACGCAGGCGCGAATGTATCGTGACGGGCAAGTGGAGACGGTCATCGAGAAATATCAGCCCTCGGCCTATTTGCGGCGTTTGCTGGCCTCGTGAGGAAAGCGCACGGCGGCATGGCGGCAGATTATTACGACAGCGAGCGCGGGGCCTCGGAGTACCTACTTTTTCATTACGGCGCGATAGGATTGCGCCCGCCGCCGGGATGGCTGCAAGAGGGGGCGCTGGAATTTCCGGCGCGTTGCGTGAGCCAAACGCTTGACATAGCCCGTCTGCCAGACGCGGCCCGCGCGCTCGATTTGGGCTGCGCGGTGGGGCGCAGTTCGTTTGAATTGGCGCGGCACTGCGCGGAAGTCATTGCCATCGACTATTCCAGAAAATTCATCGCCCTGGCCAACCGCCTGCGCCAGCGCCGTTCGCTCAGCTACAAGTCGTTCGAGGAGGGCGAACTGACGCAGGCGCGGCGGGCGGTCGTGCCGCCGGACATTGACCGGAGCCGGGTGAAATTTGAAACCGGGGACGCGATGCATCTGCGGCGGGATTTGGGGGAATTCGACGTGGTGTTCATGGCCAATTTGATCGACCGGCTGGATGAGCCATGGCGATGTCTGGAGCGATTGCCGAACTTGCTCCGTCCGGAGGGCCAACTCATCGTCGCCTCGCCCTACACCTGGCTGGCCAATTACACCCCGCCCAGAAATTGGCTGGGCGGATTCGCCAGCGGCGGCCGGCGTGTGAGGACTTTTGATGCCTTGCGGCGGATCCTCTCCCCGCATTTCAAACTGGCCCGGCGGATGGATGTGCCCTTTTTGCTCCGTGAGCACGCACGGAAGTATCAATTGGGCATTTCCGAGGCAAGTTCGTGGGTGCGCCGATATTGAGCGAAGTTGCAAATGAGTCATGGATAACAATTCGCAACCCAAAAAATACTGGGACAGTCAAGAACAACCCTAGCAAGCTGTTGAAAAACTCAAAGAATGTTTGAATATTGTAAAGGGTCCTTAGCCGTATCCAATGCACCAAGGCTCGGAAATTTCAACGCAAAGCCGCAGATTAGAACAAATTATGGGACGACGCTCTGCGTGATGCCCAAGGGCGCAAAGCGGATTTCTTGTTTAGCAAGACCAGGCCACCACAGGATGAAGCCCCTCTGCGTGAAATTTGCTTCTTTCCTTTGCGCCTCTGCATCTTTGCGTCTTGGCGTTGAATTCCAACTGCATTGTTCTCGTTCACAGAACAAATTCGGTCAACGCCGGGTGAAGGCTGGTCAAACCTCGTCAAAGCTCGCTAGTGTCCAGTTATATCTCATTGAACATCAGTTGGTTAGGAGACTCATTGATGGCAGTTTCTGGAGTAGTTTCCATAAGTAGTTCCAGCAGAGGCGTTTGCTCAAAGGCGCTGACGCTCGCTATTTGCAGAATTTGATGCGGACTTTGCGTCAATTGCAATTGTTTGCGGGCAATGGCCGTGAGCAGGTAGGCGCAGATGGCCGTCCGGATTTGAGCCCGCACGGCATTGGGCGTGCGTCCAAAAAAGGCGCGCAAACGCAGATGCTGTTTGATCCACTTGGGCGATGTTCTTCATGAATGATGCCTTTTGTAAGAAATTTGTTTTTGCGCGCTGATGAGTCGAAGATTTTTGTAAGAAATATATTGAATTCCCATCAATACATGTTAGTCTAACATCCATGCAGGATTTATGCGCCCATCGTGGAACTCAATTAAATTTAAAGATAGGAAGATTCTTTCGCCTCGCCAGCCTCGCGCGGGCAAGAACGTGGTTGAGCGAGTGTCGGCTCCTGGTTTGACCGCGAGCGCCCATGCTGATGAGTCAAGCCTGACTGATTCAGAGGTAACTTGCGGTAACTTGCGGTAACTTGCGCTGAAAAAATTTCCACGGTATTCGTATGACCGGCGCGGCACAGCAGTTGTTGAGCAAGACCCGGCTGGTGGCTTTGCCGCGCATGCAAAAGCTGATTTGCGCCCCGCTATTTCGCGCGGAAAATTCGTGCTTGCCAGCCGCCGTGGATTTGGATATGTTACTGCGCGTGCTGCTGATTTCGTCCAAACATGGCGCGCAAACTTGCGGTCAGGCCGTGTCCTCGAAGCCAAAAGCAAGAACGGACCCAAAGATTATGAATATCAAATCCGCTGTTTCGCGCCGCAAATTCATGGGCGGCCTCGCTTTGGCCGCTGGTTACATCGGCTTTCGCCCTGAATCCAATCTCATGGCCGGCATGCCCCCGTCCGAACTTGGTCCCGATGGCCGCCCTATCTCGACGGAGGGTTACGACAAATTGGCCAAATTGTGCTTCAACGAAAACCCTTACGGCCCGCCGGAATCCGTCATGGAAGCCATGAAGGCCGGGCTGCGCTACGCCAGCCGTTACGGGAATCCCGATGGCGGCATCACGGAGGCCATCGCCGAACACCACGGCGTCTCCCCCAATAACATCATCCTCGGCGCCGGCTCCTCGGAAATCCTCGATGTGGTGGATGAAACTTTCTTGCAAGGTGGCAAAAAAGTCATCGGCGTTCGGCCTTCTTACGGTTCAGTTTATGAATTTGCCCGCGGCGTCAAGTCCGACTCCATCCAGATCGACCTCCTGCCCGACCACCGCCAGGACATCCCGGCCATGATTCAAGCCGTGAAGGATAATCGCCAGGACATCGGCTTCGTCTATTTGTGCAACCCCAATAACCCCACCGGAAGCGTTGTCACCAAAACGGAAGTCAAACAGTTGCTCGACGGCATTCCGGGCGACATGCCCGTTCTGATTGACGAGGCCTACCATCATTTTGTGGAAAACCCGGATTACGCCACATCCGTTCCCTACGTGATCGAAGGGCGTCCGGTTATCGTGGCGCGGACGTTTTCCAAGATTGTCGGGCTGGCGGGCATGCGACTGGGCTATGGGATTGCGCCGGAATCGTTGATTGCGCGGATGGAGCCTCGTTCCATCGCCAGCATCAACACGGTCGTCAAGTGGGGCGCGGTGGCAGGATTGAAGGACACCGCCGCGCAAGCCAAAGTCAAATCAATGACCATCCATCTCCGGCAAAAGACGGCGAACGAACTCACCGCCCTGGGTTATGACGTTATTCCTTCGGAAACCAATTTCTTCATGGTGCATATTCGCCGTCCTGTGCGTCCGGTCATTGGCGCTTTTCATCAACGCGGCGTCCTGGTGGGCCGGCCTTTTCCGCCGATGGACGACTATCTTCGGGTTTCAGTGGGGAATGCGGATGAGATGGCCCGTTTCATGGTCGCCTTCAAGGAAATTTTCCCGGCCGGACACGGCGTGGCGGCGGCCAAGCCGGCATGATTTTCAAACTTAGCGTATCCACCCGGTAAGGCTGGACGATTTCAACGCAAGGACGCAGAGGCCCAAAGGCGCAAAGGAAGATGGCGAAACTAAGGCCATGTTCTTCTTTGCGTCTTTGGGTCTCTGCGTTTTTGCGTTAAGCTCCTAATGATGTTGCTGGAAGTTTCACAACTCAAGAAATCGTTCCACGCGCCGGATGGCGCGGTGCATTGTGTCGTCCAAATCCCTCAGTTCGGCCTGGCGGAAAAGGAGCACGCGGCCCTTCAGGGGGAAAGTGGATGCGGGAAAACTACCTTTCTCCACTTGATCGCGGGCATCCTCAAGCCGGATGGCGGCGCCATTAAAATCGACGGCAAGGAAATGTCGGCTTTGCGGGAACCGGTCAGGGACCGGTTGCGGGCCACGACCATTGGTTACATTTTCCAGGTATTTAATCTGCTCCAGGGTTATACCTGCCTGGAAAATGTGCTGCTGGGGATGTCGTTCGGGCCGGGCATGGACCGGGCCTTCGCGCAGACTTTGTTGCAGCGGGTTGGGTTGGGGCATCGGCTGCATCATTATCCGCGGCAACTCTCGACAGGACAACAGCAACGGGTGGCGGTGGCGCGCGCGCTGGCGAATCGGCCCAAACTGGTGCTGGCGGATGAACCGACCGGAAACCTCGACCATAAGAACGCGAGGGAGTCCCTGCAATTGATCCGCGAAGGATGCCGGGAAAACGGCGCGGCGCTGCTGCTGGTCAGTCATGACCGCGAGGTGCTGGCGCAGTTTGAGAATGTGCGGGAATTTGCGGCCATCAACCAGGCGGCGCATGAGCAGGTTCAGCCATGACTCTCTGGCTCATCGTTTGGAAAAGTTTGCGGCAGCATGCCCTCTCCACCATCGTCACCGCACTCTCGATTGCCCTGGCCGGCGGACTGTTGATGTCGGTCTGGACGGTCAAAAATCAGGCGCAGGCCACGTTTACGGGGATCAATGAGGGATTCGACGCGGTGCTGGGGGCGCGTGGATCCAAATTGCAATTAGTGCTCAATTCGATTTTTCACCTGGAATCATCGCCGGGCAATCTGGCTTGGGCGGATTATCAGGACGTCGCCCATAATCCGAATGTAGAACTGGCCGTGCCCATTGCGGTGGGGGACAATTATCACGGATACCGCCTGGTGGGCACGACAGAGGAATATTTTTCCCAGGTGGAGTACGCGCCAGGGGAAAAATTTGCCGTCCAACCAGGAGGCGCTTTCTTTGATCCGGCCCGAAAAGAAGCGGTGGTGGGAGATTTTGTGGCGCGAAAAATGAATTTAAAAGTCGGCGATACATTTCATCCCTTTCACGGATTGATCTTTGACGAAAAAAGCCAGCACGCCGAGACCTACGTGGTGACAGGTATTTTGAAGCCTTCCAACACCCCCGCCGACCGGGTGATTTGGACTCCGTTGGAAGGCATCCAAAAGATGACCGGACACGACCCAAAGGCGGCGACGGATGTCAGCGCGGTGCTGGTGAAACTCAAGGCGGGCAGCGCCATGGCCGGCTTCCGCATGGATATGATGTATAACAAACAAGGCAGCCGGCTTACTTTCGCCTGGCCCATTGGCCGGGTGGTGGCGGAATTGTTCGACAAGATCGGGTGGTTCGACAAGGTGCTGGCGCTGGTGTCCTATTTGGTGGCGGTAGTGGCGACGGCGTCCATTTTGGCCAGTATCTACAATTCCATGAACGAGCGGCGGCGCGAAATTGCGATCCTGCGGGCCTTGGGGGCGCGGCGAACGACCCTCTTCGCGGCCATTCTGCTGGAGTCTGCTTCGATTTCCGCCTTGGGAATGATGGCGGCCTTTCTGGTTTATGGAGCGATCGTTTCAGTTGTGGCACACATTATGCGGGCACAGACCGGCGTGGTGATTGATCCATTTAAATTTAATCAAATGATGGTCATTGCGCCGGTGTGTCTGGTGTTGATGGGGGCGCTGGCAGGAATTGTTCCGGCCATCAAAGCATATCGAACAGCGGTGGCTGAAAATCTCGCGCCGCTTTCATAACGGAAGATCTGACAATGAAATTGCATGACGCAAAATTTGCGCGAGCATGGAGGCTCGCCGTGTTCCTCGCTCTCATCACTTCGAAGGCGCAGGCACAATCGAGTTCCAACCAGAGCGCGGCGGCCGTTCACGGGACGGCCATTGACGCCGCTCCGACCGCGGCAATGAAGCCGGCCGACGCCGGAACTCCCAGCGCGGCGGCCATCCAGATCACCAAAGTCGGTGGCAAGGAATATCTGAATGTCGATTTCCAATTGCTTGCGTCATTCCCTTTTGAAGCGCCGAACGACAAGTTGACCAACGACACGCAAATCGCGCAGGTGGAGAAGCAGATTCCCGCCGCCATTAAGGCACTGGATGGCAAAAACGTGATGGTTCGTGGTTTCATGGTGCCGGTCAAGGATGTGCAGGGCCATTCCACGGAGTTTCTCATCGTGCGCGATCAACCGACCTGTTGCTACAGCGGCATGACGACCATCACCGAGTTTGTGAGCGTCAAAGTCCCGGGCATGGGTGTGGAATCGATTTTGGACCAACCCATCACCGTGCAGGGTAAACTGCATGTCGGCGCCGTTCTGGAAAGCGGCTACGTGCTGGGCGTCTATAGGATGGATGGGGAGAAATTGGCCGAGCCTCCCAAATCCTGAGAAGCTTCTGACCTGCCCTGGTTTAAGCCATTGGCAATACAGCCGATAACATTCGTAGGATCGTTCAACGCCGGTGAGACTCGGCGAATAATTTAGTATGGCAATACGCATCAATCTTTTAGCAGAGGAACAAGCAGCGGAGGAGATGCGACGAAAGAACCCGGTCAAACTAGCCATTTGGATTGGCGGTTTTCTCGTCGCGGTGGTCACGCTCTGGATTCTCGAACTCCAACTGGAAATCGGGGTCAGCAAGAACACGTACAATGCCATCGAGCAGTCGTGGAAAGACAATACCAAAAGGTACGCCACCGTGACCAACAACATGGCCACCACGGCTCAAATGGATCGGAAATTGGCGGCCTTGGACCGGCTGGCTACCAACCGCTTTTTTTGGGCGCCCGTTCTCAACGCTCTGCAGCAAACCATGATCGATGGGATTCAAGTCATCCGCCTGACTGGCATTCAGAGGTACGCCAAAGAAGACCCCAGGACTCCCGGCACCGGGGCCAGCGCCAAGAGAATTCCGGGGGCCATGGTGGAAGGAATCAGCCTCTACATCGAAGCCAAGGATTTCCATCCCAACGTGCAAAACTACAACAAATTCAAAGAGTCCCTATGCAACTACGATTTTTTTGTCAGGAGCCTTGGCCGGAAGGATGGATTCATCCTGGATGGCACGTTAAGCTCGGTCACGGTGGACGCGTCCGATCCCAACCGGCAGTTCGTCACCTTCAAGCTGGCCTCTCATTGGCCGGAGATACGTCGCAGTGAA
>Ga0302325_10036328_pt1 | contig 10045 bp, 7 predicted proteins | sample Palsa_T0_2_FD_201948 | JGI IMG/M metagenome (GOLD analysis project Ga0302325, IMG submission 201948) | Peat permafrost microbial communities from Stordalen Mire near Abisko, Sweden - Palsa_T0_2 | ecosystem: Environmental > Terrestrial > Soil > Palsa > Peat permafrost | place: Sweden: Abisko... | reverse complement strand
GGCAGCCCCGCCCTCGCCTCTGACGAAACCGTTGGCCCGGGCGTCGAAGGTGAAGCAGCGGCCGTCCGGGGACAGGCCGCCGGACCGGGCGGCGCTGAGCGTGGTCTCCGGGATGAGGTTCAGGTTCACCCCGCCCGCAATGGCCAGCGTGGACTCCCCATGCCGCAGGCTTTCGCATGCCATATGCACCGCGACCAGCGCGGACGACTGTACGGCGTCGACCGTCAGGCTGGGGCCGTGCACCCCAAGGGTGTAGGACACCCGGTTGGCGATGATTCCGCGGTGCAGCCCGGTGAACGTGTGCTGGGGGACAGCGGGGCCGCCCTGGTAAAGCAGGTACGCGTAATCGTCCCAGATTGTCCCCACGAAGACGCCGGTGCTGCTGCCGCGGAGATCGCCCGCGACAGTGCCCGCATCCTCCAGTGCTTCCCAGCTGAGTTCGTGCATCAGCCGCTGTTGCGGATCCATCGCGACGGCCTCGCGCGGGGAGAGGCCAAAGAATCCTGGGTCGAAGCTGTCGATCCGGTCGAGGAATCCGCCGTAGCGGAGGGCGTCCCGGACGGGTGGTGAGATGTCAAGTTTGAGGAGCGCATCCGGGTCCCAGCGGTCGGCGGGAAGCTCTGTGATGGCGCTGATTCCGTCGCGGAGCAGCCGCCAGAAGGCATCGGGATCCGGTGCCTGCGGGAGGCGGCAGGCCATGCCGATGATGGCGATCGGGTCGTGCCCGGCGGGACGACTCCTCGAACTGGCGTCATCAGGCTCGCTTGTCATGTCGACGTACGCCTTCCTCGTCCTGAGCGGTTTCGGTTACCCTTTCGAGCACGAGGGCCAGCTGCGTGAAGAAACTGTTGGCCGGGTCGCGAATGAACAGGTGGTCACCGGACACCTGGCGGAGGTCGTCGAGTGCCTGAGTGTGCTGGGCCCAGGCTCTGACCGCCTCGGCGGGCAGCATGTTGTCCGCCTGACCGGCGAACGCCTGGATCGGGCATGGTAGCGGTGGGAAGTCGGAATACTGGTGGCTGCAGCACAAGACCAGGTCGTCGTGGGCCAGCGCGGCGGCGGCCCGCAGCCAGTCCGGGTAATCGAGCAGCAGGGCGGACATGCCGCCCATCTGGATCAGCCAGGCGGCCAGCTCGTCGTCGGGCAAGTCTTCGACGCCAGGGGGCACCGGCCGGAGATGGGGCGCGGCGCAGGCGCCGACCAGCAGCATCTCCGGCGCCGGGCGTCCGTCGGCCAGCAGCAGCCGCGTCAGGTTGTAGGCGATCAAGGCGCCCATACTGTGGCCGTAGAACACGTAGGGCCGGCGCAGGAACGGGCCGAGGTGGCGCTCTAGCTCAGCGGTGAGAACCGTCATCTCCGTGATACGGGGCTCCCGGATGCGCTTCTCCCGGCCTGGCAGCTGAACTGGCAGCACCTCGGCCGACCGGCCGAGTATGGTCTGCCAGCCGCCGAACACCGAGGCGCTTCCGCCGGCGTGGTGGAAACAGAACACGCGCAGGCGCGGCTCGGTTGCCGGGCGAGAACTCAGGTAGGGGGTGATCGCGGGCTCCTGGCCCGGCGGGTCACTGGGGTTTAGTCTCACGCCGTCCCTCGGGCGAGCCGATCGGCGGTCGGCAGGCCGCGCATCTGGAGCGTGGACGAGATGACCCACAGTTGCGACTCGGCGACGTGGTGCGGAGATCCGTGCACATCGTCGTTCTCGACAAGTCGCAGGTCACGCACGTGATCCCGGAGCCGCTGCACGTCGCTGCCGGGGATGACCTCGTCCTGCAGGCTGGCCAGGTAGCAGACGGGGATGTCCAGGGCCTCCAGCTGGCCGGCGGTCAGCGCCCAGCCACTGATGTGATCGGCGAGATCCGCAGCCTGCACGCCGGTCAGGTAGGCCAGGGTGTCGATGGTGATCCGGGGGAGGTTGCGCGGCCAGGCGGCGTTGGTGAAAAAATCGCTGACCGGCGCGCCGATCGTGACGATGCCCCTGATCCTGGCGTCGTCGATCGCGCAGCGCAGGGCGAGATGACCACTGAAGCTGAGCGCCATGGCGTAGGTGTGCGCCACATCCGCGCGGTCACCGACCGCGTCGAGCACCCCGGACAGCATCCGCCAGCTCTCGGCGTCGTACCGGAGCGTGTTCTCGCCGACGCTGGGCATCTCGGTGACGACCCCGGCCATGCCGAACCGCTCGGCCTGGGCGAGGATCGGGGCCCACTGTTCCTTAACGCTTATGATCCCGCCCATGACCAGCAGCAGCGGCAGGGGCCTGGCCGCTGATAGTCCGGTCGTCCAGCAGCGGACCCGGCCGCCGGGAAGGCTGACGTCGAGAGGCTGGATATCTGTTTCTGCCTGCCGCCAGCTGTCGAACACGTGCACGCTTCGTGACGCTGCCTCCTGCCGCGTCGGGCCATCCACATAAGGGAACCGGGCCAGGATGTAGTGCTGGCAGGCGCTGAGGAGGTGCCCTTCCCGCTGCTGGGCGTCGGCCGCCTGGCCCCACTCCCATGCCCAGGAGCCTGGCGCGCCCTCGTCGTCGGTCCGGATGCGGGCGAGCACTTCGGGAGAGTGGTGGATGTTCATCGCGACCGCATGCGCCGCCGCGAACTGCTTCATCTCGCCGACGTCGTTCATGCCAGCCTCGCCTCCGTGGTGCTGTCGGTCCCCGCGAGCAGAGCAGCGGAGGGGGTGGAAACAGGCCAGGCCGGGAATTGCTCAAGACCCTCCTTGAGGTCTGCGAGGACGTCAGCGGCCTCGGCTCCGTCGATCACCCGGTGGTCGAAGGCCAGGCTGAGCCGCATGATCGGGGCGATGACCACGCGGCCGTCCTGGGCCACCGGCCGGTCGTGGATTCTCCCCAGCCCGAGGGTGACTGTTGTGCCTCCCAGGGATTGGAAGCTGTCGACCGGCCGGTGCCGGAGCGAGCTGACGGCGAATGTTCCCATCAGGGCGGGGCGCCCGCGCAGCGACCGCAGCTTGGCGCGCAGCACCACGCGCCCGAGCGGGACGGGCACCCGGCCCAGCACCCGGATGCCCGCGAACTCGGCCATCTCGGCCGGGTCACCGTCGCGGTAGCGGTCGACCTGGTGCTGCACCTCGTCCATGCTCGCCTGATCGAGGTCTGGCAGCACCGCGCTCACCACAACGCGGTGGCCGTCGAGGGTTTTGTCCAGGGCCAGCTTCCCGCTGGCTGCGGTGTAGTGCGCAATCCGGGGCCTGAGCCGGCCGCGGATCGCGGCGTTCGCTTCCGGGTGGCTGGCCAGCACCCGCGCCGCCGCGTGCAGCACGTAGGTCACCAGCGAGTACCGGTGGCCCTCGCCGAGTGCTGCGGCCTGATGCTCGCGCACCCGGGTCATGTCGACCTCGGTGTCGAGGAAGACCGGCGCGAACCCACGCACCCAGGACTGGAAATGCAGCGTGGCGCGGCGCTCCCTGGGCAGCGGCGTGATGGTCATGTCCCCGCCGCGGCCACGTAGAGCTCCTTGAGGCTGGACGCCTCGAGGAGTTCGGGCAGGGAAATCGTATGGCCTGTCTCCTTCTCGATGGCGGTAAGCAGCCACAGCAGGTAGACCGAGTCCCAGCCGGAGATCTCATTCAGCGCACGGTCTGCGTCGTCGGCCGTCACGGACAGGCCGAGCCCATCACGTATGAGCCCGAGGAAGTCGTCCATGCTGTTCACGAGGGGCTCCTTTGAAAGCTTTCGGTCAGGTGGACGTATTCCGGCGATGCAATGATGTCCACCAGATCGTGACGGAACGTGGTGGTCGTCGTGTCGTCGTCGGCGACCGGCACGAAGCCGTAACGCGGGTAGAAGTGCTTGACGGCGCTGTTCTTGGCGGTGGGCCGGTAGCTGCCGAAGACCGCGTCAGCCCCGGTGTCGCGGGCGTGGCGGAGCACCGATGCCAGGCATGCGTGCTCGATGCCCCGCGAGAACACCCGGCAGCTGAGCACGAAGTTGTCGAGATGCACGGCGCCGCCGTCGCGTCGCGCGAGCACCACGCCAACGAGACCGTTCTCGCCGAACCGGTCACTGGCGTGGATCGCGAGCACCCACCACGCCGGATCGTCGGCGAGAGCGCGTACGTCGGCCTGCTGGAGGCGCCGGGTAGTCAGGTTGAACTGGTTTGTCCGCAGAGTCAGCTGGGAGACACGCGGGATGTCCTGTTCGCCCGCTACGGCCAGCCGCACGCGGATGTTCAGCTCGTGCAGGTAATCGTCGAGGGAGTCGAAGGTGTGCAGGAAGTCTTGGCGAACCAGCTCATCACGGTACTTCGACGCCCTGGTCCGGTCCGTCGCGGTCAGTTCGCGGACGTCGAACCAGCCATCCCGCAGCAGCTTGCTGACGTGCAGCGCCGGCTCGTTGTCCAGCTGTATCACCGTGACATCGGGAAGCTGGCGCCGCACCAGCCCGCCCTCGTAGGGGCTGTCATCGGCGAAGACGAAACTGTCGATCCCCACGTTGAGATCCTCGGCGAGCTCGGCGAGGTTTTCGTGCTTGGGCCGCCAGTTGGCGATGACCTGCACGAAGTCGTTCTCGTGCAGCGTCATGGAGGGCTGGTCGGTCAGTGCCTTGCGGACCGGCTCCACATCGTTCTTGCTCACCGCGGCGAGCAGTACGCCCTGCGACCCGATCTGCTTGACAACCCGCTGGAAGGCGCGGAATGCCTCACCACGGTAGGACTCAGCCACCTCGATGCCCTCCATGCCGACCTCGCCAAGCACCCCGCCCCACACGGTGTCGTCCAAGTCGAGCGCCAGGCACTTCTTGGTCCGGCCGGCGAGGTGCCGGGCCAGGTTGCCCACCTCCCGTGCGTACCCGGCCAGCAGGTCCTGTGACAGGTGAGCCTTGGCGTAGATGCTCATCCGCGGGTCGCTGGCCCTGACTCCCTCGGCCAGGATCGGGTCGAGGTCGATGACGACCGCTCCCGCGTGCTGGTCGGCCACGCCCAGCAGGCGGGCGTTGGCCTCACGCCACACCGCGCCCAGGCGGGCGCGGGACTGGTGGTCGACCAGTTGCGCTGTGTGGCGGTGCAGCAGTGGGATGGTGTTCAGCACGAGGGTTCCCCGGCTGGCCGCCTCGAACCTGGCCGCTAGCTGCCCGATAAGGTTGAGCTTTTCCCCCAGGACACGTTCCACGTCGGTGGGTCGCCAGGGCACCGGTACCTCGTCGAACACCATCATGGGGTCCAGCACGCAAAGGACCAGGTCGGCCTCGGCCGCGTACAGGGCGCTGCCGGGATCGGATAGGTCGAACACGTAGCTGTCGAAGTCGGCGACGTGCGGCCGCAGCAGCATCCCGTGCCGCGCCAGCTCGGCGGTGAGCACCGGCACCAGGGCCGACAGCGTGCCATGGCCGGTGATGGCCACCGTTACAGCGGGGACGGTCGGGTGCTGGCGCAGGATCTCGTCAGGCGCGAGGCGGGCCAGCAACTGCCCGGCTTTGAATAGTTCAGGGCCGGGCAGGTCGGCCACGAGATGCCCGACCCTGGGGTACTGCGAGATGAGTTGCCCCGCCCGATGCAAGGCGAGAATCTCCTGGTCTGGGTGGTCGCCGTTGGACGTGCCGCTCGTTGCGGGGAAGGCAGGCATCCGTCAGAACCTCTCCAGCGCGAAGCCGGCTTTGATCCACTTGCTGGACTCGACCGAGATGCCGATCGCCCGGTCACCGCTGACCATCCGGGGCAGAACTCGTTCGATCTGAAAGAGCGCGATCGCATTGCCGGTGTTGCCGGTCTCTGCGACGCAGCTGATCTCCTGCGCCCCCGGGACCGTGAGCCCCTCCACGATCCGCTCGGTCATCCGGCCAGACAGTTGTGGTGGCAGCAGATAGTCGATGTCGTCTTGCTTCCAGCCCGAGTCGTCGAGCAACTCCTGGAGGACCTCCGCCGCCATCACGGGCACCGAATGTTCGATCGCCTTGTAGTCCTCGGCGGTGCCTGCATCGGGCCGGTCACCGTGCCGGTCCCCCTGGCCGAAGTATCCGAGGCTCTGGCCGGGCGGCCGGTGCAGTCCGGTCAGCCGGACGAAAGTCTGGCGGAGCACGACCGAACCGGGCCTCGGCTTTGTGCTGAGGACCACAGCGCCCGCGGCGTCGCTGAACAAGACGAAGTTGAGCAGCTGGTCGGGAGCGAGCCCGCTGAGGTCCCTGCGGTAGTCCAGGTGCTTGACGCTCAACGCGTCGCCCCCGATGACAAGGGCATTCCGTCGCTCACCGGTCAGCAGCATCCGCCTGGCGACGTCCAGGGCCTGGACAGCCCCGCTACATCCCGATTGGAGCTGATACGCGGGCACCCCGTCGATGCCGAGCCGGTCGGCGATCATATTGACGGTCGCCGGCACAAGCATGTCCGGCGAGCAGGTGCCCATGACGACCAGGTCCACCTGGCCAGGTTCGAGGCCCGCGGCGGCCAGCGCGCGCGAGCCAGCCATCTCGCCCAGGTCGGCTAGTGAGCCGCGCGTCTGGCCGGTGGCCATGTCGACCGAAAAGTGCCGCGCGTGTGTCCCCACGAAGGCGTCGATCCACTGTGCCCACGCCGCGCTCTGGTGGAGCTGCTTGGCAAGCTCGGCGTTGTCTATGGGAGGTCCAGCAAGCGCTGTTCCCGCCGACAATATTTGGATATCTGGGACGTCCATCCGGATCCTCTCTGGTAACTGCAAGATTGCGATCCGTGCCCTTACCGGCAAGGGGACGTCAACGACACAGGACAGTTTTTGCTTGCCCGGAAATTACAGGAGCCGTTGTACTGTCCGTTTGGGTATCGTTTGCTACTATTCCGGGGCTGCCAAAGTGGCTCTAAAGCCGCCCTAGCTCCGTGCTTGGGGCAGTGGCACTGCACTGGCAGCACGGGGCGCACGGAAGCCCTTATTGCGGGCGGCTGCTCGCAGTAAGGGCTTCCGTGAAGAGCACGAGGCGGCGTTCAAGATCTCATCGAGATGACGCGGCGGCGCGCCGTCGGCTATTGCGCGTCCGATTCCCGGTACCCGCCCCACACCTCGCGGAGCACGTCGCACACTTCACCGACAGTTGCACGGGCGCGGAGCGCCTCACGCATCGGGTACAGGAGGTTGCGGTCACCCGTTCGCCTGGCGAGGGAGAACCCGCTGTGGGGATACCGCCGGATCCACGGTGAGCTCACCAAGCTCGGCGTTACGGTCGCGCCGTCGACAGTGTGGCAGATCCTGCACGCCGCAGGCATCGATCCGGCGCCGCGCCGTACGGGACAACGTGGTGTTCCTCGGGCCGCCCGGCACCGGCAAAACCCTCCTGGCCATCGGGCTGGCGATCCGCGCCTGCCAGGCCGGGCACCGGGTGCTGTTCGCCACCGCCGCTGAATGGGTCGCCCGCCTCGCTGAGCGCCGCCAAGGGGTCAAAATTCGAGCGTCGTTGACACGAGTCGCGGCCCCGGGTCGGCACAGCCTTGCCGCGACGGCCCGTGGGGCCGCAAACGCTGAACCGTGCACGACTACCTGCAAGCCGGGAAACCGTGGACGATTAGGCAAAGGCCAATCGTCCACTCAGGTCGATCACGGCCGGGCTGATCGCGTTCCGCGCGTAGTCGCCATGTGCAGACATTGTGGAGATCATGTGGAGATTGCGGGTCTGCTCGTCTTTGTCCTGCTCTGGCGGTCCGCGGCCGATGTCAGGAGGAATTGCCGGGGCTAACCTGAGGCCCTGGAGGCCTCGTCGACATGCTGCACGTATCCCTCTTGGGGGAACAGGCCATTAACAAGGACGGGACCAGCGTTCAGGCACGTTCATCGCGTGCGGTTGCTCTCGTCGCATTCCTGGCTGCCCACGCCGGGACGCCGCAGTCCCGGCAGCGCATCGCGGGGATGTTCTGGCCGGAATCGACGGACGCACAGGCACTGACGAACCTGCGCCGCGAGTTGCATCATCTGCGGCAGATCCTGGGCAAAGAGAGCTCACTCGTCGTGACGTCCCGGGACCTGTGCTGGCGTGACACCGATACCTGCCGCGTCGACCTGCGTGTCTTTACTACCGCGCGGTTGGCGGCGATGGCGGCGAAAGCGGCAGGCGATGACGCGGGAGTACTGGTGCACGCGGCCACGGCGGTGAAGTGCTACAAGGGCGATCTGCTGCCCGGCGTTGACGACGAGTGGCTCCTCGACGCGCGGTCAGAACTCGACCGTCAGTGTGCCGACCTGTGTGACCTGCTTGGCGCAGCCCGTGCGCGGGCCGGTGACATGCCCGGAGCGGCGCAGGCGGCGCGGCGCCGGATCCAGCTGCAGCCGCTCGAGGAGATCGGCTACCGCACCTTGATGCTGCTGCAAGCCGACCTGGGCGACCGGGCCGGCGCGGTCAGCACGTACCACCGCTGCGCTTCGGTACTTGAACGTGAGCTGGGCGTGATTCCGGATCCGATGACACGCCAGGCATTCCAGCGGCTGATCACGGACGGCGCCCCGGACGGCGCGAGCCGGCCGGCGGCCCAGCCTGCCCCGCGCTCAGGCGTCGCGGCAGCTCGGCTCGTCGGACGGTCGCAGGAGCTCGCAGTGCTCGGAGAGCTATGGCGGAATGCCACTTCCGGAGCCCCCGGGCTGATACTGATCCGCGGCGGCGCCGGCGTCGGCAAGAGCCGTATCGCGGCCGAGATCGCCACGATGGCGGGGCTGGGAGGCGCGGTGGTGGCCAGCAGCCAGTGCTTCGGAACGTCGGGGCGGCTGGCGCTGGCGCCGGTGGCGGACTGGCTGCGGCACCCGGCCGTCCTGGGGGCTTCGGCCGCGCTCGATCCCGCCTGGCGGGCCGAAGTCGGCAGGCTGCTGCCGGCTGAGGGACGCGAGGAACGCGGCGTCGGCTCCCGGGCCATGGTGGATGCGTGGCAGCGCCATCGGTTCTTCGAAGGCTTGGCCCGGGCGCTGATGGCCGTCGGCCGGCCGATGCTCCTGATCCTGGACAACATGCAGTGGTGTGACCAGGAGACGCTGGCGTTCATTACCTTTTTCCTAGGACTGGCCGCCGGCACGCCGGTGCTGGTTGCCGGCACCTGGCGCAACGACGCCTTCGATGACGACCCGCACCTGGCGGCCTGGACGGTGCGGATGCGGGCCGCCGCACTGCTGACCGAGCTTTCCCTCAGCCCGCTGGACGCTGCCGGAACCTCGCGGCTGGCCGAGGAGATCTCCGGCTGGCCGCCGCCGGAATCCGACGCTGACCTACTCCAGGCCGCGACCGGAGGTTTCCCGCTGTACATCGTCGAGGCCATGCGCGGCCGCGCCGATGCCGGCGGCACCTCGCTGCCGGCCGGCGATCTGGCGGCCGTGTTGCGTAACCGGCTCGAGCAGGCGTCGGCGCCGGCCCGGATAGTCCGTCGTCTTGTCGTCGCATTACGCTCCTACGAGGGGGTTAGCCGTCTTGCCCCCGCCGCGCGGACGGCGACCGCTGGGCGGACCGGCGTGCGCACAGCAGGCGGATGCACAGCACCGCCAGGCAGACGGCAAAGATGATCCATGGAGCCACCACGATCACGTCGCTTCCAGTCATCAGCCCTGCCTTATGCTGCGGTGCTAGCGGTATTGCTGTGCGGTGCCAGTGCACCCGGCGAGCGTGCCTGCCCGGTGTAGTTGTCATGGTGACGGTGTGGAGCCGAGCCAGGCGGCCGCGACGGGAGGCGTGATGGCAGCCACGGTGCTGGTGGTCGAGGACGAGCGCAAGCTGCGGGATTTCATCAGGTCATACCTGGAACGAGCCGGCTTCACGGTGCTCTCCACCGGTTCGGGCGCCGAAGCGATCACCATGGCGGCGGACACGGTGCCGGACCTCGTGGTCCTGGACCTCGGCCTGCCCGACGTGCCTGGCGAGACCGTGGCCAGGGAACTGCGGGCGATGTCAGCGATCCCCATCCTGATGCTGACGGCCAAGGCGGCCGAGGAGGACCGGGTGCGCGGGCTGGAGCTGGGCGCGGACGACTACGTGACCAAGCCGTTCAGCCCGCGGGAGCTGGTCCTTCGGGTGCAGGCGATCTTGCGCCGCGGCGGTCCGGCCGCCGCGCCGCGGGGCGTCGCCAGCTACGGGGGAGGAGCCCTCGTCATCGACGAG
>Ga0302325_10036327_pt1 | contig 10046 bp, 5 predicted proteins | sample Palsa_T0_2_FD_201948 | JGI IMG/M metagenome (GOLD analysis project Ga0302325, IMG submission 201948) | Peat permafrost microbial communities from Stordalen Mire near Abisko, Sweden - Palsa_T0_2 | ecosystem: Environmental > Terrestrial > Soil > Palsa > Peat permafrost | place: Sweden: Abisko... | reverse complement strand
GCGCCCGCTGAACCACAACGACCGAGATGGACACTCGTCCACCTCGGTCGTCGATGATCCGTAGATCCGTAGCCGTAGGTACCTGGCACGCTGGTCGAGCCAGCACGATGTTCGGGCGGTTGTTCAGGCCCGAGTGCGCCGACGCCGCGTGTTGGACAGCCCTATCAGCGCCATCCCCCCGGCGACCAGCGAGCCACCCACGACGGGCAGCAGCGGGTTGATCCCGGTGAACGGGAGCGTGCCCGAGCCCGTGGTTCCGATCGGCGTTCCCGACCCGGTCACACCCGGCGTCCCCGGACTCGTTCCCGTGCCCGACGGACTGGGCGTCTTCGTAGCGGTCTTGGCTGTACCCCCGGTGCCCGTGGTGCTGCCGCCGGTGGAGGTGGCGCACGTCGGGCTGGCGATGGTGTCGTTGATGAGGGTCACCGCACCGTTGCGGGCCAACAGGCGACCGTTGATGGTCACTCCCTTGTTGACGCTGACCGAGGTGAGCGCCATGAGCGTTCCTCGGAAGGTGGAGGTGGTCCCGAGGGTGGCTGAGCTGCCAACCTGCCAGAAGACGTTGCAGGCCTGGGCGCCATTGATCAGGTTCACGCTGCTGGTGGACGCCGTGGTGAGGCTGGAACCGGCCTGGAAGACGAAGAGCGCGTCGGCGTTGCCTTGACCGTTGAGCGTGACCGTTCCGGTGAGCCCCAGCGACGACGCCGAGTTGTAGGTACCGGGATTCAGGGTCTGTCCACCGAGGTCGGCGGCAACCGCGGTCGCCGGGCTCTCGCCCGCCGCGGTGTTGTAGGCGGTGACGAGGTTGTTCTTCGCACCCTGGGTGACAGCATCACCGGCGTGGTTGGTGCCGGTGATCGTCATCGACCCGGTCCCCGTCTCCGACGTCGTCGGGTATGTCCCGACGTCGCCGTTGATCGTCGTCGCGCCGGTGTTGGTGATCCCGCTGCCGGCGAGGATGGCGAAACTGCCTGCGGTCCCGAGGCCGACCGGAGTCTGCGCTGCCACTGCGCTCACGGCGGGAGCCAGGACGACGCCGCCGACCGCGATGACCGCCAGGGGCGCCAGCCAGCAGGAGATGTGGCGGGACCGAGTGGTCCTGCCGACGGGAAATGTGACTGCTCGACCTGAAACCATGTGACGTGCCTCTTCCATTGAGTAAGGAGAGGACACGTCGAGCCTCGGCGACGGGAACCGAATCCGGATCCCTGACTAAACCAGGCGCCCCTCTCAGGGGTCTGTCGTTCCCTCGGCTTTCGCGGGATCGATCTTTAACGACCCGTGCACAAGGCGTCACCGTCTTCTGCCAAAGAATTCTCGGGACGGCGCAGTCACACGCGCGACAACTCACGGTGACCGTGGCCGCCCACTCTCTGCACGTTCTGTTCCCGGTGACGTCCTTGGCGTGCCACCCCGTGACGTGTCCAGCCCGTTTGTGAATGTGCGAACGCGCGCTGGGCCGGCGCCACAATGCTTGTAGGCGGGGAGATCTCACCACTACGATCTGGAACCGCATTACTTGACGAGTCCTCCGCCCAGTCCACGCGGCCCGCTTCTTTTGCTTGCCAGGGGGTCTCATGGAGATCGAGCGGCGGCTCTCCGATGTCCTCAGCGAGTTCGCGAGGACACTCGTAACGGACTTCCCCATTCAGTCGATCCTGGATCATCTGGTGGTCCGGATCGTCGACGTGCTGCCGGTCAGCGCCGCGGGCGTCACCCTGATCTCCCCGGGGTCCGACCCTCACTACATCGCGGCGTCGGACTCGGCGGCGATGCGCTTCGAGCATCTGCAGACCGAATTGGGTGAGGGCCCGTGCCTAGTCGCTTATGAGAAAGGTGAAGCGGTCCTCGTCCCGGATCTGCGGGTCGACGATCGCTTCCCCACCTTTGCCCCCCGTGCGCTCGAAGAAGGACTGGCTGCTGTCTTCACCTTCCCCCTGCGCCACGACGACCATCAGCTCGGCGCGCTGGACCTCTACCGCACCAGCCCAGGGCCCATGAACGCCGGGGCGATGACCGCCGCGCAGACCCTGGCGGACGTGGCGGCGGCCTATCTCCTGAACGCACAGGCTCGGTCCGATCTGCGCGACTCGGGCGAGCGCGCCCGGGAGAGCGCGCTGCACGATGCCCTGACAGGATTGCCCAACCGGACCCTTCTGGTCCAACGCCTGGTGCATGCGATTCTCCGGTGTCGACGGTCCGAGAAGCTCGTGGCGGTCCTGTTTGCGGATCTCGACCGGTTCAAGGCCGTCAACGACACCTATGGTCACCACGTCGGTGATGAGCTATTGGTGGCCGTTGGCGCGCGACTGAGCGAGCTCTTGCGACCGGGCGACACCTTGGCGCGCCTGGCCGGAGACGAGTTCGTCATCTTGTGCGAGGACCTCGACGCGACGTCTCAGGTCGAAGCCCTCGCCACCCGGATCGACCACGCCCTGGGCGAAGCCTTCGTCCTGTCAGGTATCGAGGTGCAGGTCAGTGCCAGCGTCGGCATCGCCTTCGCCGGCCGCGGGGACGACCTCCCCGAGCAGATCCTCCAGGACGCCGACACCGCGATGTACCAGGCCAAACGCAAAGGGGGAGCCCGCCACGGGATGGTGGACATCGGCGAGCAGCGCCTGGCCGACAATCGCGCCACGCTCAATCGCGACCTGCGCGGTGCTCTGGCCCGTCGCGAACTGCGGACCGAGTACCAGCCCATCGTGGCCACCTCCGACGGGCGGATCACCGGGGTCGAGGCCCTTCTTCGCTGGGCGCATCCCATCCGCGGCATGGTCGCGCCGGACACCGTCGTCCCGTTGGCTGAGCAGTCCGGCCTCATCGTCGAGATCGGGCGATGGGTGCTCATGCAGGCCTGCCTCGACCTGCACCGGTGGCAGCGCCACGAACACCACCGCCAGCTCGACATGTGCGTCAACATCTCCACTCCCCAGTTGATGGCACCGGACTTCGCCCTCACCGTGGCCGAAGTCCTGGCTGAGACTCGTACCGATCCGAGCCTCGTGACTCTCGAGATGACCGAGAGCGTCTTCATCCAGGACAGCGACCGCGCCCTCATCGTGCTCAACGACCTGAAGCACTTGGGCGTCAAACTTGCCCTCGACGACTTCGGGACCGGCTACTCATCACTGAGCTATCTCAAGCAGTTCCCGGTCAACATCGTCAAGATTGACCGGGCCTTCATCGCCGATCTCGGCAGTGAGCCCACCAGTCGGCTCATCGTCAGCGCCATCGTCAGGCTGGCGCACAGCCTCCAGATGACCGTTGTGGCCGAAGGGATCGAGTCGGCGCATCAGTACGACGAGGTGGTGGCGCTCGACTGCGACTCCTATCAGGGCTACTTCTTCGCCCGACCTGCCTCAGCAGACGCGCTGGACTCGTTGATGGCGAGTGCGGGGGCGACGGCCGCCACGGCGTAAGCGCGTCTCGTCTCTCACTGGAGGTTGTTGCCCGCGCGGGATCAGATCTCAGGTTCCGGGGCCCATCCGCCGATCTAATCGTGACAACTTTGACGTCAGGCAGTTCCCAAGATGATGGCACGCCTGCCCTCGGGAGGGATGCCGTGCCTGATTCCGCTGAGCCCACCGCCGACTCGGTCGATCCCAAGGTCCTGCTGAACGTCCTGGCCCAAGTCAAGTTCGGCGACTTCACCGCCCGTATGCCGCTCGAATGGACCGGCGTCGCGGGCAAGGTCGCCGATGGCCTCAACGACGTGATCATCGCCAACCAGGCTCTCGAGGCGGAATTGGCCCGTGTCTCGGAGGTCGTCGGTGAGCAGGGCAGGCTCTCGCAGCGCGTCGTCCTCAGTGGTTCTTCTCGGAGTTGGTCCGGCAGCGTCCAGTCGGTCAACAACCTCATCGAAGCCCTGGTGCGTCCCACCAGCGAGATGCAACGCGTCATCGGCGCAGTAGCCGGCGGCGACCTGAGCAAGAAGGTTTCCGTGGACGTCCACGGCGAGATGTTGGAGCTGAAGAACACCATCAACGCCATGGTCGACCAGCTGAACGGGTTCGTGTCGGAGTTAACCCGGGTAGCTCGAGAGGTCGGCACCGAGGGCAAGCTCGGCCAGGCCGCTGCGGTCACCATCGAGGTCGGGGGGGTGTGGAAGGACCTGACCGACAACGTCAACCTCATGGCCGGGAACCTGACCGGCCAGGTCCGGAACATCGCTGAGGTGACGACGGCGGTGGCTAACGGCGACCTTTCCAAGAAGATCTCCATCGACGTGAAGGGCGAGTTCCTCGAGCTGAAGAACACCGTGAACGCCATGGTCGACCAGCTCAATGCTTTCGCCGGCGAGGTGACGCGAGTCGCCCGAGAGGTCGGGGTCGAGGGCAAGCTCGGCGGCCAAGCCCAGTCGAAGGAGGTCGCCGGGGTTTGGAAGGACCTCACCGACAACGTGAACCAGCTTGCTGCCAACCTCACCAACCAAGTGCGGGCGATCGCAGAGGTGGCCACCGCGGTGACCGAAGGGGATTTGACGCGGCAGGTCTCGATGGAGGCGAGCGGTGAGGTGGCGGGCCTCAAGGACACGCTCAACGAGATGATCCGCAATCTCCGGGAGACGACGAGGCAGAACGTCGAGCAGGACTGGTTGAAGACCAATCGGGAGCGATTCACCCGCATGCTCCAGGGTCAGGACAATCTCGCGACCGTGTCGAACATGATCCTTTCCGAGCTGGCCACACTGGTCTCGGTCCAACACGGAGTCTTCTACTCGATGACCAGCCCGACCGACGGCAGTGAGGCGGTGCTCGAGCTCCAGGCCGGCTACGGATTCGAAGAGCGGCGACAGCTGGCGACCTCCTTCCGGCTCGGTGAAGGCCTCGTCGGCCAGTGCGGCAAGGAGAAGAAGCGCATCCTGCTCACCGAGGTACCCGGCGACTACGTGCGGATCAGCTCGGGTCTCGGCGCATCCACCCCCCTGAACATCATCGCCATGCCGGTGCTGTTCGAGGGCACCCTGTGCGCGGTGATCGAGCTCGCCTCGTTCTCTTCCTTCTCGATTACCCACCAGACGTTCCTGGACTCGATCACCGAGAGCATCGGGATCGTGTTGAGCACAATCCAAGCCTCCGCACTGACCGAGATCTTGCTGCAACAGGCTCAGACACTGGCCGAAGAGCTCCGCACCCAGCAGGGCGAGCTGCGTGAGTCCAACGAAGGGCTCGAGCGCCAAGCCAGCCTGCTGGCCGAGCGCAACAGGGAGGCGTCGAACAGGAACCAGGAGATCGAGCAGTCGAAGCGTCTGCTCGAGGAGAAGGCCGCGCAGCTGGCCATCTCGTCGAAGTACAAGTCCGAGTTCATCGCCAACATGTCACACGAGCTGCGTACGCCGTTGAACAGCCTCCTGATCCTGGCCGAACAGCTTCAGGACAATCCGGACCACAACATGACCGACACCCAGGTCCAGTATGCGAGCGTCATCAGCACCTCGGGGACGGAGCTGATGGGCCTTCTCAACAGCATTCTCGACTTGGCCAAGGTGGAGTCCGGCACCATGGAGGCCGAACTCGCCGAGTTCTCCGTGGGTGAGCTGCGGAGCGCTCTTTTGAGTGAATTCGAGCTCGTCGCCAAGGGAAAGAGCCTGGCGTACTCGATCGACATCGCACCGGGCACTCCCGAGACGATCGTCACCGATTCGCAGCGGCTGCGCCAGGTCTTGAAGAACCTGCTCGCCAACGCCTTCAAATTTACCGAGCAGGGTCATGTGCAAGTTCAGTTCGGTGTCACGGACCACGGGGGAAGCCCGGAGCAGGACTCACTGGTCGATGCCTCGCGCGTCATGTTCATTTCCGTCCGCGACACCGGCGTCGGCATCGGCGCCGAACAGCAGCAGCGGATCTTCGAAGCGTTCGCCCAAGGTGACGGCACCACCGCTCGGCTCTATGGAGGCACGGGGCTCGGACTGTCGATCAGTCGCGAATTGGCCAGCTTGCTCGGCGGAGAGATCACCTTGACCAGCGTGCCAGGACAGGGGAGCACATTCACCGTGTACCTGCCAATGGACGGTCCGGCGCCGGCGCCTCTGCCGGTTTCGGCCCCTCCCGCCAGGCCGGATCTGGTCTCCCAGGTACTCTCTGCCAGCCCCGAGCTGCCCGAGACCACGATCGCGGTGCGCGATCGTCGCCAATCCGATGGAGCGACGGACACCGACCTCACAGGGTGGAAGATCTTGGTTGTCGACGACGATTTTCGCAACATCTTCGCTCTCACCGCTCTCTTGGAACGGGCCCACGCAGAGGTCCTCAGCGCTGAGAGTGGCTCCGACGCTCTCGTCACATTGGAGCGTGTGCCGGCCATTGACGTCGTGTTGATGGACATCATGATGCCGGGTGTGGACGGATACGACACCATGCGTGCTATTCGGGCAATCGAACAGTTCAAGGACCTCCCCCTCATCGTCGTCACGGGCAAGGTAACGGCGGGCGAGCGCCAGCGTTGCCTCGACGCCGGGGCAAACGACTATGTTCCCAAGCCTGTCGACAGCGCTGAGCTCCTCGCAGCGGTCAGCTATTGGCTCCCAACGAAAGCTCCTTCCGTCACCACAGGGGCGCCTCCCGATCCGGAAGTGGTCCTGTCTGCCTTGCAACAGCCGCAACCAGGTGTCGCGGTCAGACCGATGGTGGCCAAGGAGAACGGTTCATCGGGCCACGACGTCGCGAAGGCATCGGAGAGTGACAACCGCGGCCCCAAGATTCTCCTGGTCGATGACGATCTCCGCAACACATTCGCGATGTCGGCTCTGCTCGAACGGGGCCATCAACTCATCGTCGCAAATAGCGGCGAAGAGGCCCTGGCGGAGCTGGCACGGACTCCGGACATCAGCGTCGTGTTGATGGACATCATGATGCCGGGAATGGATGGATACGACACCATGCGTGCCATTCGCGCCATCGAAGAGTTCAAGAGCCTGCCCATCATCGCGGTCAGCGCCAAAGTGACGACCGGTGAGCGCCAGCGCTGTGTCGATGCCGGAGCAAGTGACTACGTTCCTAAGCCCGTCGATTCTGCTGAGCTCTTCGCCGCTCTTCGGCCTTGGCTCCCGCATGTGATACAGCCCACTGCGGCATGAGCGCAACCATGCACTTCGCGAAGCCGCGTAATGTCGACCTGCGCTCCGCAACCGCCAGGCTGTCTGTTCCCGTCCTGGTGGTCGACGACGATCCGGCCAAACGGTTGGCGCTGATCTCCGTGCTTGCACCGCTCGACTACAGCATTGTCGAGGCGGACTCGGGAGTGTCGGCTTTGCGCTGCGTCTCGGCCCAGAGTTTTGCTGTCATCTTGCTCGACGTCCAGATGCCGATCATGGACGGGATCGAGACCGCCGTGCTCATACGGCAGCGTCGCCAATCGGAGATGACCCCGATCATCTTCATTTCGGGCGACGCGGGCGATGAGGTCACTGGCCACGATCGATATGCCGCAGGGGCGGTCGACTTCATCTTCGCCCCGGTGGTGCCCGAGGAGCTGCGGGCCAAGGTCTCTGTCTTCGGAAACCTGTTCAGCAAGGCGCGGGCACTGGCTGCCCAGGCACGAGAGGTGCAGGCGTCGGCCGACCAGCTCCGACTTCTCACCGACGCCGCACCCATCGGCATCTTCCAGACGGATACGGAGAACAGGTATGTGTACACCAATCCGCGCTGGACCGAGATCACCGGGACCTTGGCCGAAGAAGCGAGTGGATGTGCTTGGGACTGCATCATCGACCCGCAACAACGGGCCGACCTCGCCTCCGAATTGGCTTCTGCCACCACCGATCAAACCGAGATCTCCCGGCGATTCGAAATCGACCTTTCGGGGAGGGGCCCGCGCATCGTGCTCGTCACCTCGAAGCCCATCCCCGACGTCGACGGCGGTACGGCCGGCTGGGTGGGCACCCTGGCGGACGTTACGGCCGAGGCAGGGGCGGAGATGGCGATGTCCGACGCCCGCGACAAGGCGACCGAGGCATCGCGCCTGAAATCGGACTTCCTGGCCAACATGAGCCACGAGATCCGCACCCCCATGAACGGGGTCATCGGCATGACCGACCTGTTGCTCGAGACCGAGCTCGACGCCCGCCAACGTGACTACGCACAGACAGTCCGCAACTCCGGTGAGGCACTGCTGTCCATTATCAACGACATCCTCGATTTCTCGAAGATCGAGGCGGGGAAACTCGACGTCGAGGACATCGAGTTCGACCTGCGGGCCATCGTCGACGCGGTCACGGAACTGCTGGCCGGTCCGGCGCAGGCCAAGGACCTGGAGTTGATCGCCGTCATCGAGAGTTCGGTGCCGGCCGTGGTCGTGGGCGATCCCAGTCGGGTCCGCCAGGTCCTGACCAATCTCATCGCTAATGCCATCAAGTTCAGCCATGCAGGAGAGATCGTCGTCAGGGTGACCCGATCGGTGACAACGGAGGCTGCCGACAACAACATCCGTTTCGAGGTGTCCGACACCGGCGTCGGCATCGCGCCTGACAAGCTCGAGATGATCTTTCAACCTTTCGTCCAAGCCGACTCGTCAACGTCACGCCGGTACGGGGGGACGGGTCTGGGGCTCGCCATCAGCGGTCAACTCGTGACGCTCATGGGAGGTGACTGCGGGGTATCGAGTCGCCTGGGACAAGGAAGCACGTTTTGGTTCACGATCCGCGGGCATGCCGACGCCGGTCAGGCGCTCGCTTCGGTGTCAGAGCCCGATGACGGCCTCGCCGGTGTCACCGCGCTGATCGTCGACGACAATGCCACGCTACGCGGTGTCCTGTCCGCCCACCTCTCGGACTGGGGCATGACGGTCGGTACCGCCGTCGATGGCGAAGCCGCGTTGGACATGCTTCGCGGCGCAGCGACCGACGGCCGGCCGTTCGGTGTCGTCCTCATAGACCGGTCCATGCCCGGGATGGACGGGTTGGAGTTGAAAAGAGTCATCGTCGCTGACCCCAGCCTCGCGTCGGGCGTCGTCCTCATGACCGGCTTGGGCCAGGATCGTGATGTCGGGGATGTCCATGAGGTCGTCGTCTGCTCGACCCTGTCGAAACCGATCCGACGCGATGATCTCCGGACGTGTCTCCGAATCGTGCTGGGCCTGGAGGTGGCTGCTGAGGTCCGAGGGTCGCTGCCGGTCCGGCTCCCCGCACCTGAGGAAAAATCTACCTTGGGCCGACTCCTTCTGGCCGAGGACAATCCGATCAACCAGAAGGTGGCTGTCGCGATTCTCACCGCAGCCGGCTACAGCGTCGACGCGGTTCCCAACGGGGCTGAGGCGGTGCGTGCCGTGGCGGCGCAACCCTATGACGCGATCCTGATGGATTGTCAGATGCCGGAGCTCAACGGGTACGAGGCCACCGCCGAAATTCGGGCCCAGGGAGGGCCCGGCGGGCGCACTCCCATCATCGCCATGACCGCCGAAGCGCGTCGGGAGGACCAGGAGCGCTGTCTGGCCTCGGGCATGGACAGCTATCTTTCAAAACCGGTGAGCAAGGACTCGCTTCTCTCCCTCGTGGCCCGGTCGGTGAGGACGGATCGGCGGTGACCTGCGATCGCATCGTGCCCAGGTCGACCCAATACCTTCACTCTGTGAAGCCGTGGACCGATAGAGGGATGTGGAGAACGAGATGGATCTGACGCACGCGAAGACCGCTCCGACTCTGGAGGATGATGTCGGATCCGAGGTCTACCAGGAACTGCTGGCGGCGTTCCTCGCCCAACTCTCGGTGCAAGTGGTCGAGCTCAATGTCGCGGCCGGCGCCCGAGATGTCCCTGCGGCCCAATTCGTGGCGCACCAGATAAAGGGCACCGCATCGAGTTTCGGAGCAGCTCGCCTCGATGAGCTGGCCAAGCGCGCGCTGAGAATGGACGAAGACGAGGTCGAGTTGCTGGGGACACTTGTGAGCGAGATCGAGGTAGAGGTTGCACAATTTCAAACGGTCGTCGGCGTCTAAGCCTGCCACGACATGATCCACGACAGTCGCACGACGGCCGACGTCATGGTCACGACCTCACAGGTGCACCGTTCAGACTTGCGAGCGAACAACCGGAGTGCCCCGAAGCGCGTGCGAC
>Ga0302325_10036326_pt1 | contig 10046 bp, 9 predicted proteins | sample Palsa_T0_2_FD_201948 | JGI IMG/M metagenome (GOLD analysis project Ga0302325, IMG submission 201948) | Peat permafrost microbial communities from Stordalen Mire near Abisko, Sweden - Palsa_T0_2 | ecosystem: Environmental > Terrestrial > Soil > Palsa > Peat permafrost | place: Sweden: Abisko... | reverse complement strand
CTGAAGTCGCTCGAGGATGAGAACGCCAAACTGAAGAAGCTTTTGGCTGAGGCGATGCTCGACAACGCGATGCTCAAGGATATCGCCGCAAAAAAATGGTGACGCCCGCCGCCAGGCGAGAGGCCGTCGCGCAGCTTCGAGTCGTGCATGAGGTCAGCGAACGGCGGGCGTGTTCGGCACTCGGAGCGGATCGCACGCCGATCCGTTATCGCGGCAGCCGGCCGGACGACGCGGCAGTACGGGGACGGCTACGCGAGCTCGCTGCCGTCCGCCGGCGGTTCGGTTATCGACGGCTACACATTCTGCTCACACGTGAAGGCATTGTCATGAACCACAAGAAGCTGCGCCGGCTCTACCGCGAGGAACGGCTGCAGGTGCGGCTCAGTTCACGATCCCTCAATTCTCTCCGAATGCAACTCTTGGCTACATGAGGAAAGTTACCGGCGAGGTTAGCGAGACGGCCGTAAGGCGACCTGCTTCCAAAAACAAGAAATAGCGAATTCAAAGATCTAACCAGGCGATGTTTACTGTCCGGCAGATAGCTATTTGAGCAATCGCGCTTCAAGCACACTAGACTGAACTCTCCATCCAGCCCTCGTATTCAGCCAGGGTCATGGCTGGAAAATTTGTAGACGCCGGATCCTCTTTAAGCTTGCGTCGAATTTCACCGCAAATGCTGTGTACCGTCGCCGCGGAAATTCCCAAGGCGCGACACCGCGCAACCGACGCAGAAATCGCGGAATTGTTAAAACGCACGGGTTTAGATTAGCAACTGTCGGTTTCGGACGTCCGCCTTTTGCCCCAGGCTCTCGTTAACGGAGACGCTTAATACCATCAAGACCCAACCCCGTACCGCTGTGGCGATCGCGCCTGGCCTCGCAAAATGCCCCGACCCTTCTGATGTATCTAGCGAACGGCCTTCTTGGCGCGGCCCTTCGCGCGCATGCGCGTTTTTTTACCCGCCTTAATTTCCTTCAGCTTGATACACACAATCGTTAGCCATGTGATGTCGAAGGCGTTGCCGAGTGCCTCGTCGTCCTGATGTTTCATACTGCTGTAGGTATCGTCGATACCAACTCCCCATATCTCTTCGCCAGCTTGCCTCAGTGCCTCGACGACGTCCGCGCCGTCCATGCCGGACGCTTGTTCTTTAAAGAGATCCCATAGCTTATCCCGAAAAGGAGAAACGGTATCCCGCAGCGCCTTCTTCCGTTTTGGCATATGTGCGGCTCCTTTTAGTTGGTTAAGAGCGCAATCAAGCCCTTGATAGATAGGTATCGGGTGCGCAAGCGTGGTGATGCAAGTCGAATTGTCGATATCCCGCTCGGACTACGAACTAAGCATCTCGCTTCCGCTCAAACTATCGTGTCGTGATAATAGCACTTGAACCGCGCAGGTCTCCTTCAGAGCTCCGCTGCAAACTCAGCCTCGCCCATAACAAGCCCGGGAGGCCTCTGTGAACTTCCGCCCGCCGCGTTTGGGGAACCGTACTCTCCGACGTTAACATGAGGCATCAGCCATTTCACGGAGTTCACTATGGACAGCGAACACATCAAGGGCGCCGCCGATAGGGCAAAAGGTGCCATCAAGGATACGACCGGCAAATTGACCGGTGACCACAAGCTGCAAACGGAAGGCAAGTTAGACAAGGCAAAAGGCGCGGCGCACAACGTTGCAGGTAACATCAAAGACGCCGCCCGAGACCTTACGAAGTAGCCGAGACCTTACGAAGTAGCTTAGATAATAAAAAAATACAGCGAACTCGCCGCCCGCAGGGGCGGATTTTTCTTTTACTGACGTCGTTAAATATGGAGGCGCCCATAGCGTTGATCGGAGTCGCTTGGTTAAGGCTCGGCTTACTCAAATCACCGCCGCAATTTGGGCGTCTGCCAGGCAGCGGGCTGTTCCCCCCTCCCTTTCTTTACTGGATTGAGCACCCGCAGCTCCCCGTCGAGGGGCAAGCCCTTGACCGCTGCGTCCTATCCAGGCGGACGCAGACCCGGAGCGAACGCCAAGTGACCATCGACCTGGCCAAGTTTCATTGATCGGTATAGGACCCGGCGGGACTGCCGCCCGACCAAGCGTGACCAGCTCCATGAGGGGGCCAATCTGCGTCGTTCCGAACGTTTGTGACCCGGCACTCATTCCTATAATCTGGGCTATTAGCTGGCGGTATGCGCCCCGCAACGAGGCCGCTGTGAATTCCTGCGGCAAAAAATGGGAGGAATCGACATGAACAGCACCGCGAGTGCAGCACGTCCCTGGCTGCTCGGATGCGCCGTCTTCACCCTCGCGCTCGCCCCCCTGGGCGTCTCCGCGCAGACCTCCGAGCCGATCAAAATCGGCGTCATTGCTGAAGCGCAGGCTGTCGCCGGCTCGTCGATCCCGCTCGCCGCCCAACTTGCAGCCGACGAGATCAACGCTGCAGGCGGGCTCGACGGCCGTCAGATCAAGATTTTCCCTTACGACAATCACTCATCCGCCGTGGAATCGGTTCGCGCATTCCAGCGGGCTGTGAACGAGGATCACGTCAACGCCGTTATCGCCAGCTATGTCAGCGAGGTCGTGCTCGCGCTCGAGCCTTGGACCGGACGCCTGAAAACGGTGACGGTGACGCCGGGCGCCGCCTCCGACGTCATCACCCAGAATATCGCCAAGGATTACGACCACCTCAAATACACGTTCCACGGCTATGCGACCTCGACCAGCATTGCCGACGCCACATGTGCAGCGGCCAAAGATCTTCTCGTCGACCAGCTGAAGGTGAAGACCGCCGTCGTCATGAGCGAAGATGCGGCCTGGACGACACCGCTCGATGCCGAATACTTGAAATGCCTGCCCAATATTGGGCTGAAGGTCCTCGACCACATCCGCGTCTCGCCCGATACGACGGATTTCACGCCGATCTTCAATAAGATCGAGGGTGAAAAGCCTGATGTGATCATCACCGGCATTTCGCATGTGGGCGTGCAACCAACGGTGCAGTGGAAACAACAGCAAGTGCCGATTCCGATGTTTGGCATTTCCTCGCAAGCGAGCAATTCCAGCTTCTGGAACGACACCAACGGCGCGGTCGAAGGCGTGCTGTACCAGGCCTTCTCCGGACCCGATGTCGCCGTGACGCCTAAGACGCTCCCATTCGTGGCGGCCTTCCAGAAGCGCTACGGCAATTTCCCCTCCTATTGCGGCTACACCGCCTACGACGAGGTCTATTACATCGCCGACGCGATCAAGCGAGCCGGTTCGACCGATCCCGACAAGCTGGTCGACGCGCTGGAAAAGACCGACTACGTGGGCACGATCGGCCGCATCGAGTTCAAAGGCAGGGACACGCCCTACCCGCACGCGCTCAAGATCGGCGCCGGCACGATCACCGGCCTGATGCTGCAATGGCAGAACGGCAAGCAGATCAACCTGTGGCCGGCCAACGTGGCCAATGGAAAGCTGAAATTCCCGAGTTTCATCAAGATTGGCTCGGCCAAATGACGATGGAATGATCGACCGCGTTCGTGCCTCTCCCCCGCCTGCGGCCCACGCGGCGAGAAAACTTGAGTGGAGTGAGTGAGCGGGACTTTGCTCGGCCTCTCGTCCACACCCCGACGGCGATCACTTGCCGCTGGCGCGCGGGGACACCCTGCGGCTTTGCGCGGATCTAACCGATGCTGTTCTGGCAAATCCTGATCGACGGTTTTGCGATCAGTTCGCTTTACGCGTTGGGTGCGATGGGCTTCGCTCTGATTTTTGGCGTCTCCGGCGTGCTCAACCTATCTCATGGCGCGCTCATGGTCGCCGCCGTTGTCGCAGCCTGGGCCGCCGGCAACGATCTGCATGTCGGACCTTATATCGGGGCGGCGCTTGGCGTGGCCATCGGCTTTGGCGCCTCGCTTCTGACTTATTTCCTCATTGTTCGACCGCTGCAACGCACCCGCAAAATCCGCGAGGAAGAAAAAGAGATCTTCATCCTCACGGCGACGCTTCTTTGGGGCATCATGATCCAGGAGCTGATTGCCTATCTCTATACCAATAATGCGAAAACCGTGGCGCCGATCGTGGAAGGCGTGGTGTCGATCGCCGGCGTGCGCACGCCTTCGAACGAAATTTTCACCGCCATGGTTTGCTGGCTTGCCATAGGCCTGCTCTGGCTCCTGGTGAACCGGACGCGCGCCGGCAAGGCGGTTCTCGCCGCTTCGATGAATCCGCGCGGCGTGACGCTGCTTGGCATCGAACTGTCGCAGGTCTACCTCGCCGTGTGGGCAATCTACGGCATACTGGTAGGTATTGCCGGCGTGCTCCTTGGGATGTTTCTCGGCGTTTCATCCTATAGCGTCGGCCCGCTGACGGCGAGCGCGTTTGCGATCGTAGTCTTGGGCGGGCTCGGTAGCGTCTCCGGCGCGCTGATCGCGGCTTATGTCGTGGGCTATCTCGAGACCATAACGGCATATCTTATTTCGCCGGCCTATCGCACCATCCCCGCACTCCTGCTTCTCTTGGCCATGATTTATGTACGTCCGCGCGGACTATTGGGGCGCAGGTAGATGCATTCGATTTCCACCGCGCGGGTGCTCCTTATCGCTCTCGGCGTAATCGCGGTCGCATCCTTTTTGCCGCTGTGGGTCACCGGCTACATTCTCGGTCTTCTGACCATCGCCTATTACTTCGGCGTGTTCGCAATGGCGTGGGACCTGCTGTTTGGCTTCGCCGGCGAAGTGAATTTCGGGCCGACGTTTCTGATCGGGACCGGCGGCTATACGGCGGGCATCCTCGATAATCTCTATCAGCCGCCGATCTGGATCTGCCTCGTCGCGGGCGCGCTCGCCGCCGTGACCGGCGGCGTGGTGCTCGCGCTGCCGGCGCTTCGCGTGCGCGGGCCTTATTTCGGACTGACGACGCTGGTCGCTGTGCTCATACTGCAAAATTTTATCGTGGTCGCCGCCGCGCTGACGGGTGGCGAAATCGGTCTCACCGTGCCTGACGTGATCTCGATCAGCGACACGACGAATTACGAAATCGCGCTCTGGTTCATGGCGGGGAGCGGCGCGATCCTGTTCTCGCTGTCGCGCTCCCCGGTCGGCCTCATCCTTCAGGCGAGCGGGCAGGACGCGGTGCAGGCTGGCGCGCTAGGCTTCAACGTGACGAAGCATAAGCTTGCGGCTTTCATCATCAGCGCCTTCTTCTCGGGATTAGCCGGGGCGTTGCTCGTCTTTTACTTGGGCACGGCTTCAGTCGGGACCCTTGTCGACATTACGGTCGGTGTGCAGATCATCATCGCCGCGGTGCTCGGCGGCAGACGCACCATCCTCGGCGGCGTGCTCGGCGCCGTCTTCCTCATCGCCATGAGCGAGGTGCTGCGACCGCTCGGCGACCTGTCGAACTTCGTCGTCTTCGCGATGGCACTTATCGTGGTACTGGTGTTCCCGGGCGGTCTTTTTGGCCTACTCACGCGCACGAAGGAATCCGGGTGAGCACGGCGGAGGGCGCTCATCTCGAGGTCAACGGCCTCACCAAGCGCTTTGGCGGCCTTGTCGCCGTGAGAGACATGGCGCTCGGCGTGCGTGCCGGCGAAATCCTTGGGCTGATCGGCCCGAACGGATCGGGCAAATCGACGGTCATGAAACTCATCATGGGGATCGAGCGCCCAGATGCGGGTTCCGTACGCATCAATGGCGTCGAGGTTGCCCGCCGGCCTTCGCACGAGATTGCGCGGATGGGGATAGGCATTGTGTTCCAGCATTCGCGACCGCTGCACCGCCAGACCGTGCTTGAGAACATCACGCTGGCGCTTCTACCCGACAAGCTCACCCGGCTGTTTGCCGATCCGGCAATCGAAGCGCGCGCCCGCGCCATCGCTGCGCGCGTCGGGTTGAGCGCGGTGCTCGACCGGCGGCCTGGCACCTTGCCGTTCGCCGATCTGCGGAGGATCGAGATCGCCAAGGCGATTGCGCGAGATCCGCAGGTGCTTTTGATCGATGAGCCGTTCGCGGGCCTCACCTCGAAGGAAACGGCGATGTTCTCCGACCTCATCTGCGAGCTTCGCGACGATGGCCGCGCCGTGCTGCTGGTCGATCACAATGTGAAGAGCGTGGCCCGGTTGGTCGATCGCGTGCTTGCCATGTATGTCGGCGAGCGCATTGCCGAAGGTACGGCGGACGAGGTGATGCGCAATGAAACCGTCAGGCGCGTCTATCTCGGCGGCAGCATCGAGACCGCAGCGCGCGCCGAATCATCGTTCCGCGATAGCGTTACCCCGTTCCTCGAGGTCAATAATGTCAACGTCCACTACGGCAAGGCGCAGGCCCTCGAGAACGTGTCGATCCACGTGCACGCGGGGGAATTCATCTCGGTCGTCGGCCTCAACGGCGCGGGGAAAACCACCCTCTTCAATACCATCTCGGGCTTGCTGCCCTATTCAGGCGACATTTGCCGCGAGGGCACATCGCTGCGCGGTTTGACCGCGGCGACGATCGCACGCAATGGGATCGTGCAGTGCTCCGAAGGCCGCGATCTCTTCACCGACATGACGGTGCGCGAGAATCTCGATCTCGGCGGCCAGCACTTGCCGCCTGCTGAGAGCGTGGAACAGATCGGTTGGATTCTCGACCTCTTCCCGATCCTGCGCGAGCGGCAGAAGCAGACCGCCGGTACGCTGTCGGGCGGCGAGCAGCAGATGCTGACCATTGCACGCGCACTGATGATGAAGCCAAAGCTATTGATTCTGGACGAGCCGACGCTGGGCTTGGCGCCCGTCATCCTCGAGCAAATCTCGAAGGCGCTGGAAAGATTGCGGCAGACCACCGCGATCACGGTTCTGCTCGGCGAGCAGAACGTCACGTTCGCGCTGCCGCATGCCGACCGCGTCTATGTTCTTGAACACGCCCGCATCGTGTGGGAGGGCAAGCCGGCCCGCTTCGCGGCGGAAGCCGGAACCGGGTATTTGTAGGACTGGGCCAGCACGGGCAGCAGTCTGGTTACTCGTTTGGACCAGCGCCGAGGCGGCCTTCGTTCGAAAATGGAGCGGTGACCCGAACATGGGAAATTTCGACGACGCCACAATTTTGAAATCATTCGGCGAGGTGCCAGAAACTTGGACGAATTATGACGGCTTGATCCCGGTCCCGCCGCACCTCTGGCATCTCACGATTTTATCTCCCTTCTTGAGCGTGCCTTTTCCTTCGCAATTTTTGCACGGTTTCTTCTTTTCTTCGGTGCTCTTCGGCAAGGTGTCCTCGCAATCCAATCGTTCGATTTATAGGGGACCTTCGGGCTCAGCCCTTTTGTTTGGCCATACGTTAGGCATTTTCGCTTTTCACCCAACACCGGACATATCGCTGCACCACACTAACTGACGAGGAGGACCAGGAATTGTGCTCAGCATTGTTTCCTAACCGGCAGCATAAACGATGGTTGCAACCTTTTCGACCCGCCCAGCATTGTCGAAAGCACGCTGGCTTTTGCGCTCCTGCCTGTCGGAACTTTCTGGTGGATTGTCGTCAAGATTTGCGGCTACCGAGAGATCGTCATGCAAATCCCGTTGCAAGTGACTTTTGAAGGATCCGATCCGTCGGAGACTGTGCGCGCTGCCATCGAACGCGAAGTAGAGCGGTTGGAAAAGCACAATCGCCACATCATTGGATGCCGCGTCGCTGTGATCGCACCTAGCCACAAACACCGTCACGGCAGCGGCTTCAATGTCCATATCTCGCTTACAGTACCACCGCACGAAAGCGTCATAGTCAATCACGACCCGTCTGACGACAAACGATACGCACATGAGCATATTGAGGTAGCGGTCAAAGACGCGTTTGCCGCAGCCCGACGTCAACTCGACGATCTCGCGTAGCAAAGTTCGGTTTTATCACAGTTATTTCGAAGATCTTGTTGCGCCTAACTCGGTGCTGCGCCGGCACGGCAACGGACCTGACCCCCACGTAAAAGGGAAGTCACCCTTACCAAATCCGTGACGTAGGGCAAAATGGAACTCTTCGAGTTCCATGGCCATGTTTCTTTTTTTAATTCTCTATCTTTAGCTGCAATGTGGCTTAGCTAAAGGAAGTTGGTTGAGTGATGACATTCAAGCAATATTTCACAAGTTATTTGGAGGAATTGCGATGACGAATGCAACGCGTGCGACCGCCGGCTCGCCCACGAGCGATGCTACTCGGGCGTTCCCCGGAAATAACTCCGCGCAAGCTAAAGCAGCTTTCGAAAAGATGAGCGCCGCCACGGGTGAAGCTGCTGCTCTATTCAAGAACAGCTATTCTACAGCCATCAAAGGTGCGCAGAACTACAACAACAAGGTCCTCGAATTTGCTCAGACCAATACCGAGGCCGCGTTCGGCTTTGCCCAAAGTCTATCGGACGTAAAGTCGCCTTCGGATTTTGTGGAATTGTCGACCGAACATTCACGCAAGCAGTTCGAGACGCTGACCGAGCAGACCAAGGAGCTCGCAGCATTGGCCCAGACGGTCACGCTCGCGACCGCTGAGCCCCTCAGGACAGGCGTCACCAAAGCATTCAGCCAGCTCGGCTGAGCTGAAGCACGCCGAGATGGTTGCGCGAGAGTTGTTGAACAACCCAGGCAAAAGAGCAGCAACTTTTGACGCAGCCACTTGGCTTTGGAGGCGAGAAGCACGACGACGCAGTAGATGCACCTGTCTACTTGATCCTGGGACTCGTTGGTTACGGAATCGAGGAGCAGTGGTTACCTCATATCTGAGGAACCGCGACCCGTCTCCCGAGTTGTGCTCAACAGCGATTACCGCGAAGGAGTGCATCATGGACCGCGAGCATCAGAAAGGCGACGTTGATAAGACTAAAGGAGCCATCAAGGACGCTGCCAATAAGCAGCCAGAACCAAAATTCGACAAGCCGCTAGGTTCATCGCACGACGATAAGGCCGACCTGAGGGACGTGGCGCGAGAGGCGGCCAAAAAGTCCCAATAGAGGATCAATATTGCAAACTCTTCCCGCGCAGGATCCTCGCGCGCCGCGACCAACATAATGAGCAATCAGCGCGTGGCTTGACAAAGACAGCAACGAATGCCGCCACCCAATGATCGGCAGGGGAAAGTGCTCAACGGAGCCCTGTTTTATACTTCGGACAATATCTGTTTTGCGACGCGCACTTTTCCTTGAGCGCAATTCTCACTGATTTGAATAACGGCGTCCGCGCCGCATGACCCGACGCGGGTCGTCGGAGTCGTCTGTCAGTCCGCACTTTACCAGCATGGCAACGCCCGCGAGAGTAAGCGCGGTCATCACTCCAATGGTGAAAAAATGCGATCCAGTTCAGCAAAATGGTCCATGCTGCGCTTATCCTTCTGATGCTTGAGGCCGTACACACGGACTCGTTTCACCATCAGCCTGAAGCGCAGCACCCAAAATCTTCAGCTATCCACAAGCTCGCCGGCCGATTACCCCATCTCTCGGGATAAGCGGACAATCGCGCGGACATCGCAAATCGGTCGCTTGTGACCCGAAAGGTCGGTCCGTCGCGACGCAGCGATACGCCAGACATGTGGAGGCTAAGCCGACATAGTCTATCCGGCGCGGATCACTAGAAGCGTGCCGCTGTCGTTACAATTTGCTGTTTACGCCGCAATAGGTGACGATCACACCAAGAACACGCACGCCTAGCGAACGGGAGGAGCCGCGTCATGCATATTGGGGAAATAGTCGGTTACCTCGCGGCCGTGCTCGTCTTCCTGACTTTCTATATGAAGACGATGATTCCGCTGCGCATGATCGGAATCTGCAGCAATTGCATGTTCATAATATACGGGGCTCTCGACGGCATATATCCCGTCTTGGTCCTGCATTTAATACTGCTGCCGTTGAATTGCCAACGTCTTCGCGAGATGCTGCGACTGACGAAGCAAGTGCGCGTGGCCGCGCAGGGTGATCTTAATATGGACTGGCTCAAACCATTTACCGCGGCGCACCGGACTAAGAGCGGCGATGTGCTCTTTTGCAAGGGTGACGTCGCCGATGCGATGTTTTTCGTCGCCTCCGGTCGCTATCGTCTGACCGAGCTCGGAATGGATATTTTG
>Ga0302325_10036325_pt1 | contig 10046 bp, 6 predicted proteins | sample Palsa_T0_2_FD_201948 | JGI IMG/M metagenome (GOLD analysis project Ga0302325, IMG submission 201948) | Peat permafrost microbial communities from Stordalen Mire near Abisko, Sweden - Palsa_T0_2 | ecosystem: Environmental > Terrestrial > Soil > Palsa > Peat permafrost | place: Sweden: Abisko... | reverse complement strand
CGTTCAAGCCCAGGATCTTCGCTACCAGCGGATAGACGTTTACGTTTTCGAAGGGCTCGAGCTTGGAGCCGGGACGGATGTCCGGGCCCACGGCGACGAAGAGGGCGCGCATGGACTTCATCGCGTGCGGATCGAAGCCGTGTTCGCCAATTGGAGGCGGATGATCGGTGGAGCCGGCTTCGGGCGCGTGGGCGCGTATGGCATACGGGCCGTTGAGGACGATGACGGGATCACCTGCGCGAGCATTGCCGTCGTTGTGCAAAACCGCCGGCAACCGCTTACGGCGATATACGGTGAAAGCATCGGTCTTGATCTTCAACCCCTGGTAGGCCTTTTCCGCCGCCGCTTCGGAGCTTGGGTACAGTAAAGGCCCGACGGTGGTCATGGCCGTTAGATCGATGTATTTATCCAGGTTGATCCAGTCACCCTGCTCGCGCTCCATGCCGTGATCGGCGAGCACTATCAAATCGATAGGCAGCTGCAGGCGCGCGAGCTTGGCCTCCAAAGCGCCCATCAACTCATCGACGTGCGCAACGGCAGTCGCGGTCTGTGGGCTCTCCGGCCCGTATTCGTGCCCGGCGTGATCCACCGTCGAGTAGTACAAAAAGATCAGGTGCGGGCGCTGCGCAGCCGGCAAGCGGAGCCACGCGATCACCTGGTCAATCCTTTGCTCATCGGGGAAGTGATCGTCGAACTTGAGGTAATAGGACGGCCGCTCCCCAGCAATCTCCGCCTCCGAGCCGGGCCAGAAGAAGCAGGCGGTACGCATGCCTTCTTTCTCCGCCAGCGACCATAGCGGAGTGCCCCCATACCAGCTCCCGTCGCGGACAGTCGCCGGATCGCTCATGGAGTACTGCTGTTTGCGGACCGGATCATAGAATTTGTTGGCCACAATCCCATGGTGTTCCGGATAAAGCCCGGTCACCAGGGTGTAGTGGTTGGGAAAGGTGAGGGAGGGATAGGAGGGGATCATACCCTCGCTCGCAATCGCGCCGTGCGCGCCTAGCTGCAGAAGATGTTTAGCGGCATACCTCCGGGCATAGTCGTAGCGGAAGCCATCGAGCGAGACCATCACCACGTAAGGTTTGGCCTGCTGTGCCTCCGCGTTCGGTCCGTGGTCGACGGCGATGACCTGCGCGGCCAAGCGCAAGCAGAGCACCCAGGGCAACCACAGCAGCCGGAGGCGCCCGCGGCTCATGCCAATCCCTTACCTGCAGCGCGCAGTTGTTCGGCCGCGGTCTCGGGGGTGATGTCTCTTTGTGGCATGCCCAGCATTTCAAAGCCAACCATGAATTTGCGCACCGTGGCCGAACGCAGCAGCGGGGGGTAGAAGTGGCCGTGAAAATGGCACTCGGGGTGCGCCGCGCCGTCCGTAGGCCGTTGGTGAAAGCCCATGGTGTAGGGGAAGCTGACCGAAAACAAGCGATCATAGACCATCGTTAGCTGCTTGAGAATGTCCGCCAGTCCATGTTGCTGCGCAGGGCTGAATTCATCCAGGCTCCCCACATGCCCGCGGCTGAGAACCAGCGTCTCAAAGGGCCACACCGCCCAGAAAGGTACCAACGCGACGAATTCCTGGTTTTCGCAAACCATGCGCTGGCCTTGCTCGAGTTCGATCTTCAAGGCGTCACACAGCAGGCAGGACTGGTGTTCGAGGCGATAGGCGAGCTGATTGGCCAGCTCGGCTGCCGGCTCGTCGGGAATGTGTTCCGTGGCCCAGATCTGACCATGGGGATGGGGATTGCTGGCCCCCATCATGGCTCCGCGATTTTCAAATATCTGCACATGGCGCAGCTCCGGACGCGAACCGAGCTCGATGTACTCTGCCGTCCAGGCCTCGACCACGCGAACGATGTCGGCCACCTCCATCCCCGCCAGGGTCAGGCTGTGATCGGGATGGAAGCACAAAACGCGGCAGACCCCGCGCTCGCTCTCCGCGCGCAGCAACCCGTGGCCGATATCGGTCGCCATGGGAGGCGCGTCGGGCATGAGCGCCGCGTAGTCGTTGGTAAAGGCAAAGACCCCGGAGTAAGGCGGGTTCTGCTTGCCCCCAGCCCGCGTGTTGCCGGGGCAAAGATAGCAGCTGGGGTCGTAGCGAAGGGCTGGGGTGGTATCGGTCCGGCTTACCTCCCCTTGCCACGGACGCTGGGTACGATGCGGGGAAACCAGCACCCAGCGGCCGCGCAGAGGATCGAAGCGGCGATGAGGAGATTGCATCTGTTCGTTCATTTCACCTGCCCGGTCACGCCTTTGCCTTCCTCGACGGCAAAAATCCTGTCCACCCCGGGTAGGTTCACCTTCTCCTTAACCCCGCTCGGCCAGTGAATCTCCACCGCATCGACCTTCTCCGCGTCGCCCAGACCAAAGTGCACCCGCGGATCGTTGGAGGAGACATAGCTGCCTCCGCTCAGCACATCGCCGCGCTGGCGCAGGCCGCCGGCGGTAAGATACACCGCCGCACCCACCGCATCGCGCGGGCTCTTCGCGCCCCCGGTCAGGCTCAGCTCCACCCAATGGTGCCGGTCAGGGTTCACATTGCGCAAGAGCGCGGGCACGGTGTCCATGTTATTGATTACCACGTCGATCCGGCCATCGTTGAAAAGATCCCCAAAAGCCGCGCCCCGGGCCGGGATCACCAAGGCGAGCCCCGAGCCTTCGACGGCCGGGAGCAGGTCGAACTTCTTTCCCTGCTGGTTGTGAAAGAGCAGCGGCCGTTCGGCGTAGGTGGTGCCCCAGTTGTTGTGGTCGACTGCCGGGTAAACATGGCCGTTGGCGAGGAATAGGTCTTTCCATCCGTCGTTATCGTAGTCAATGAACTCTGTGGCCCAGCCGAGAAACGGGACGGTCAGCTCCGCCACGCCGGTGGCATAGCTGTCATCGGTGAAGTTGCCATCGCCGTCGCCCCGGTAGAGCACATCGTAGTCGTCGGAAAAAGTGGTGTTGAAAAGGTCTAGCAATCCGTTATTCCGGTAGTCTCCCACGGCGACACCCATGGACGCGGTTTCCCGCCCATTCTCATTCAACGCGTAGCCGGAGGCGTAGCTGTCATCTTCGAAGGTGCCGTTGCCTTTGTTGATGTACAGGTAGTTCGGGGTGGAGTCGTCGGCCACCAGCAAGTCCACCTTGCCGTCGTTGTTCAGGTCGACAAAGATCGAGGTCAACCCGTAGTAGCCATTGGGATCGCTCACCCCCGCCTTCTGGCTGACATCGGTGAACGTGCCGTCGCCGTTGTTGTGAAAGAGGTGGTCGTGCTCCCCTTTGAGCCCGCGCGGCCCGCACATCACGGGGACCCCACGGAACTGGCAGAAGCTGGAGGCTACTCCGCTGCCATTCCCCCCCGGCGGTTTGTCCTGGTCGTAGTGCACATAGCCGGAAACGAACAGATCGAGCCGGCCATCGCCGTCGTAGTCGCCGAAGGTCGGGCCGCTCGACCAATTGCCCAGCTGTACGCCGGCCTTTTCCGCAACGTCGGTGAAGGTGCCGTCATGGTTGTTGTGGTAAAGACGGTTCTTGCCAAAGTTGGCGACAAATATGTCGGGCCAGCCATCGTTGTCGTAGTCGCCTACCGCTACGCCAAATCCCCAGCGATCGTTGACGACTCCAGCCTTGGCCGACACGTCGGTGAAAGTGCCGTCGTGGTTGTTGTGGAACAGCGCCGCATGGGGAGAGACTGCCTTACCGGCAAGTGCGTCGTAGGTTGAGCCGTTGACCATGTATATATCGAGCCAGCCGTCTTTGTCGTAATCCAGGAGAGCGACCCCGGAACCCGTCGACTCCAGGATGAACTGCTTCTGCGGGGTGCCCATGGTGTGATGCCAGGCGGTCAGGCCGGCTTTGGCGGCGATGTCTTGAAACACCACCGGCCCGGTCTTCACGAAGCCGCCGGCGGTAATGGGTCGCTTTTCGGAATCCAGCACTGGCGCATGCGTGCCACCGGTGTTGACTCCCATGGCTTGCGGTGGCGGCTCGGGAACACCGCTTTGCATAGGCAAAAGCAACGACAACAAAAACAGACTGCGACCAAGCAAGAAGTTCACCCCATACAAAGGATAAAGGATCTGCCCTTCGCCCGCGTCGCCGAGGCCACGCGCAGAATATGTCACTGCAACTGGCACAAATCCGCGATCAGCCGGCGCGAACCCTGCCTTCCCAAGATGAAAAGAAGTTAACCAGGAAAAAAGCTATGCTCAGCTATCCGTATGAAGACAGGCGGCCTGCTCAGGGACACCACCCACCTTTCCATTGGACAGGGCCTCAGGCTCGTCATTCAGGCGGCGTACTTTGTCCTGGTGGCGCGCTCGCTGGGACCGGACGCCTATGGCGCGTTCGTGACCGTGGTGGCCATGGCCGCCCTCCTCGGTCCCTTCTCCGGCGTGGGCACGCAGAATCTCTTCATCAAGAATGTGCGCTCCGGCAAACGCGAGGCTGCCGTTTGCTGGGGCAACGGACTTCTGCTCACGGTGCTTTCCGGAACCTTGCTGGCTGCCCTCGGGATGGGACTGAGCCTCGTCCTTCATCTGAAAACCCCATCGTTTGTGGTTATGATCGTTTGCTTTGCAGACCTGGTGCTGCTGAAAGTAACCGAGCTGGCGGCCTTTGGTTTTACCGCAACGGACCGGATGAAACAGACCTCCATCCAGAATGTCGTGGCCAGCCTGCTGCGGCTGGCCGGAATTTCGGCATTGATGATTACTATGCGCCGGGTAACTCTCCAGCGATGGGTACTGGTCTATCTGCTCACGACCTTTCTCGGGACGGTGTACGCGGTGAGGAAAGGACGGCAGATGTGGGGACGCCCGTGCACGGACCTGGTTGCTTTGCGCGAAGATACCGCAGAGGGGGTGTTGTTCAGCATCGCTAGCTCAGCAGCCACGGTCTATAACGACATCGACAAAATCATGCTCAGCAAACTGGCGGATTTGGCCTCTACCGGCGTATATGCCGCCGCCTACCGGGTCATCGACGTAACCATGACCCCGGTCCGCTCGCTGGCAGGGGCCGCCTACCCGCAGTTTTTCCGTAAGGGAATGGATGGCTTGGCCGCGACCTATCGCTACGCGTTGTCGCTGATTGCCAAGACCGCGATTTATGGTTTGTTCGCCACTGCCGGACTGTGGCTATTGGCACCGGTTTTGCCCCATGTATTAGGACCCAGCTACGCCGCGGTGGTTCCGGCAGTCCGCTGGCTGGCGCTGATTCCCTTTCTGCGCTGCATCCACTCCTTTCTGGCGGATGCCTTTTCCGGTGCGGGGCTGCAGCGGGTGCGCACCGCGATCCAGGTGGGTGTGGCCTTGCTCAACATCGGGATCAACCTGGTGATCCTGCCCCGCTATACCTGGCGCGGGGCCGCATGGGCCAGCCTGGCTTGCGACGCATTACTAGCGTGCGCATTTTGGTTATCTGCTCTTTTTTACCTTCGCAGGGTAACTTGAACTCAGCGGTCTGTTCGCTACGCCTAGCCCGGAACTGAGTAACCTTTTTAGCCGGTGACATTTATTCGGAGGTAGAGGGTCGTACAGTCCTGCTCTACATGTCGCATATCGATACAATCGCGGTATCAATTGTGCGGACCGGTCTGGGACTCGTACGCCTTTTCTGAAACCGCAAAGGTCTCCTGCGCCCAGAGGGCAGGATTCTGCTTCTTGACGTGCGGACCCGGAATGCTATACTCGGTCCTCAATAGTAGGAAGTTCGGTAACAATTTTGTTCTGTCCCCCTTGCTGCTGATCTTCAATCCTGATGAACCAAAATCAACCGGGCCAGCGCATGGCATACCGAAATCCGGGAGAAACTAATTGAGTACGAGTGGGTTGATTGATCACAGTCGAAGTTTGGATGACGGCGCAGTACGGTACGATGCGATCTCCGTCCCAACTTTTATTGACGGCCCGAGGACCACGCATCTGTTGTTGGGCGAGCACAAGCTCCGCGCGCACCTGGGAGAGATACTCGAGTTGCGTCGCCGCTGTGGCCAGGCCGATGATCTGACCACCGATCCGGAATACTTCATCGCGGCGAACACCCTGGGCAACCGAAGGTGCTCAGCAGTGCTGATACGCCGGGACAGCAAACTGGAAGCCTGTGTGCTGTTTTACGAACATACCCGATTTGGCATTGGGCTTGGGCTCTTCCGGGGCGGAGACTACATTGGGGAAAGCTTGGTCGCTGGTCCCGAACCATTGCGCGTACAGTTTGTCTATTTAGCTACGCAGGCACTGCTCAAACAATGGCGTGTCCATGGCGTAAGCCTCTCCATCAAAGCGGCAACCGACGAGTGTATCGCGGTCATGGGTCCGGCGAGTAACTGGAGAAGATTTTGCGGAACCGAAATACAGCATAAGCTGCCGCTGGCCAACACCTACGAACGCATGCTGGCCGGCTTGGGGCCGCGCACGCGGCGCAGCCTGGCCGGCAAGCGCCAACAGTTGGAAAAGAGCGCGAACGTCAAGTTCATCGCGGAGCTCGATCCGGAGCAGTCGCTGCAAGTGATGTTGGAGCTGCGCCCCAACTCGATGCCGCCGCGCATAGAAGAGTTCTTCCGAGCGCGGTATCGCTTGTTGCTTGCGCAGGGGAATTCTTTCTCCATGGGCATGCGCTTGCCGGATGGGCCGTGGCTAAGCTTCCTGAGCGGCTGGCGACGCAATGGAGTGACCTATGTCGACCTACAACTGAACGACAAGAATTACAAAAAGGAATCCCTTTCCGCAGTCATGCGAGCTTTCCTGTTGGAGCATGAAATTGAACGGAAACAGGAGCTGATCAACTTTGTCGGAGGCTCCTCTTTGTTGCTGAGACGATATTGCGAGCCGATCGAGCCGTGCACCGACATCTTCTTTTCCAAGCCGGGCCTTCGTTCCAATTTGTTCGAGACGATGGCCAAGCGAGTGCGCGCGGGAAGCGTGTATGAGCGGTTAAAGCCCGGGGTCGAGCTGAGGGCGGCAGGAGAAGGCGAAAACTAAGCCGCCTGTTTAAGTAGCGCCGTTGAAGATCGGTGGCGCGCTCAAGCCAAAAGCAGGCTGAGTGCGCCACCCGGAGAGTCGCGCCTTATTTGGCCGTCTTTTCCTTGTGTCCACCAAATTCAAAGCGCATGGCGGAAAGCAGCTTGTCCGCGAAATCAGCCTCGCCCCGCGAACTGAATCGCTCATAGAGGGACGCTGTGAGCACGGGCGCCGGAACGCCTTCGTCGATCGCCGCCTTGATGGTCCAACGACCCTCGCCGGAATCGGAGACGTGACCGGCGAAGTCTTCTAAGGCGGGACTCTTGGTCAGGGCGGCAGCGGTCAGGTCAAGCAACCAGGAGGCGATCACACTACCCCGCCGCCATACTTCTGCCACATCCGGCAAGTTGAAGTCGTATTGATAGTGCTCGGGGTCGCGCAGCGGGGTAGTCTCGGCATCGATCTCCCCCAAATGCTTTCCGATATTGGCATGCTGCAGGATGTTCATACCTTCCGCATACGCCGCCATGATTCCGTACTCAATGCCGTTGTGCACCATCTTGACGAAATGACCGGCGCCGCTGGGGCCGCAATGCAGGTATCCGTCCTCCGCGGTGCCTCCTATTTTTTCCCGCCCCAAGGTGCGGGGGATATCGCCTACGCCGGGAGCGATGGTTTTCAAGATCGGCTGCAGGTAATCGACAGCTGCTGTCGGGCCGCCGACCATAAGGCAGTAGCCTCGCTCCAGACCCCAGACGCCGCCGCTGGTCCCAACATCCACGTACCGGATGCCCTTGGGGGCAAGCTCCTGACTGCGCCGGATGTCGTCGATGTAGTACGAATTGCCGCCGTCAATCAGAATATCTTCCGACTCCAGGTGCGGAGCGAGTTCAGCAATGGTATCGTCCACCACCCCCGCGGGAATCATCAGCCAGATGGCCCGCGGCTTTTCGAGCTTGCTCACCATGTCCGCCAGCGATGAAGCGCCCACGGCTTTTTGCTTTTCGAGATCCTGCACCGTCTGCGCTGAGCGGTCGAACACCACGGCGGTGTGACCGTTATTAAGCAAGCGCTTCACCATATTGGAGCCCATCCTGCCCAGGCCCACCATTCCTAATTGCATAGAATTGCTCCTCTTTATCTGTGTGATCTTCGTCAGTTGCGCCGTTTACTTGAGCTTGCGGTAGCGGCGAATCAGGTTGTTGGTGGAGGCATCATGCTGCAGTCCCGCGTCGGACGGGCTTTCAATCTCCGCAATGATGTGCTGAGCCAGGACCTTGCCCAGTTCGACGCCCCACTGATCGAAGGAATCGATCTGCCAGACGGTGCCCTGAGTAAATACCGAGTGCTCGTACAGGGCTACCAGCTTGCCCAGCGTTTCCGGGGTCAGCTTCTCCGCCAGAAGGACGTTGGATGGGCGGTTGCCCTCGAACACTCGATGCGGTACCAGCCAGTCCGGCGTCCCTTCCGCCTTGACCTGCTCCGCGGTCTTGCCGAAAGCCAAGGCTTCCGCCTGGGCGAACACGTTGGCCAGCAAGATGTCATGGTGCTTGCCCAGCGGATTGAGGGTTTTCTCGAAGCCAATAAAGTCACAGGGAATAAGCCGCGTGCCCTGGTGGATCAACTGATAGAAAGAGTGTTGTCCATTAGTACCCGGCTCGCCCCAGTAGATGGGGCCGGTATCGTAATTCACCCGTTCGCCTTCCACGGTGACATGCTTCCCATTGCTTTCCATGGTGAGCTGCTGCAGATAGGCGGGAAAGCGCTTCAGGTATTGCTCATAGGGTAAGACCGCCATGGTCTGGGCATCGAAGAAATCCGTGTACCAGACGGTCAGCAGCCCGAGGATCACCGGAAGATTGCTTTCCAGTGGCGCGGTGCGGAAGTGCTCGTCGATCTGGTGAAACCCGTCGAGCAGCGCACGGAAATTCTCCGGCCCAATGGCCAGCATGGTCGAGAGGCCGATGGCGGAATCCATGGAGTAGCGGCCACCAACCCAGTCCCAGAAGCCGAACATGTTGGCGGTGTCGATGCCGAACTTTTTCACTTCCGCGGCGTTGGTCGAAACCGCAACGAAATGCTTGGCGACCGCCGCCTCGTCCCCTAGACCTTTCACTGCCCAGTCGCGGGCGGAGTGGGCGTTGGTCATGGTTTCGAGCGTGGTGAAAGTTTTCGAGGAGATGATGAACAACGTCTCCGCGGGGTCCAGATCGATGACCGCCTCGGCGAAGTCGGTGCCGTCGACATTGGACACAAAACGAAACACCTTGGACCGGTCGGTGTAGTGCTTGAGTGCTTCGTAGGCCATCACGGGCCCGAGATCGGAGCCACCGATGCCGATGTTGATGACGTTGCGAATTTGCTTGCCGGTATGGCCTTTCCACTCTCCGCTGCGTATGCGGTTGGAGAAGGAGGTCATCTTGTCCAGCACCGCGTGGACTTCCGGCACGACGTCCTCGCCATCGACGAGGATGGTTTCTCCTTCGGGCGCCCGCAAGGCGACGTGCAACACCGCCCGCTTCTCGGTCAGGTTGATTTTTTCCCCGCGAAACATGGCGTCCCTGCGCTCTTCGAGGCCAGACTCCTGGGCAAGCTGAAGCAGGAGCTTGCGTGTTTCTTCGGTGATGCGGTTCTTGGAGTAGTCGAGGAAAAGGCCGGCCGCCTCAATAGTGAAGCGCTCCGCTCGTTGGGAATCGTCTGAAAACAACGAGCGCAGAGAAACATTGCGTATCTTTTCGGAATGGGTCTGGAGCGCCTTCCAGGCCGCTCGTTCCGTTAGGGGCTGCACTTTTACTGCCGTTGCCATTGCTTTGCTCCGTTCCCTGGTGGGGCTTACGGGCTTAGATGCCCCGCCGGCTCATTGGATCTTTCCTGGGCAATTTTCCCAGTGCTCAGATTCTCTCAGAAGAAGGCTCACGCCGCTGGACGGGCGCAGTGGAGGGATTAAAATCAAGAGAATTTTGGGCAGGGACTGTACCCCACTCAAGCCAGGGCGGCCAGCGAGTCCTTGATGGAGGGCGTCTGCCCTGCCGCAATATTGTGGCGCCGGATGTGATGAAATTTTGACAGAACAGCGTTTGCCTTGGCCAGCGCCTCGATCCGCCGCGC
>Ga0302325_10036324_pt1 | contig 10046 bp, 8 predicted proteins | sample Palsa_T0_2_FD_201948 | JGI IMG/M metagenome (GOLD analysis project Ga0302325, IMG submission 201948) | Peat permafrost microbial communities from Stordalen Mire near Abisko, Sweden - Palsa_T0_2 | ecosystem: Environmental > Terrestrial > Soil > Palsa > Peat permafrost | place: Sweden: Abisko... | reverse complement strand
AACTCCCGAAGCCCTCTGGCGAAGAGATCGTCGAAGTGGGCGATGACGACCGTGATGGGGGTATGTGGCGGCATAGGCGGCCCAGGCGTGGGCCAGCGCCTAGGACCTCATCGACAGAAGACAGCGCCAGGGTGAGCCTCGCCTAACCCTCTCCCTCCCCCATAACTCCCCCCAAGATCACCCCACCGGAGGAAGAACCATGCCCCTACTGCCCTCAGCATGTAAAGCGTGGCTCGTCTGCTCCTCCCGGTCGTCCTCGCGACGACGTTGCTCCTGCCCGCGTCGGCCGGCGCTCACGGCGACCGGTCTCACCATTCTCATGCCTCGAGCAGGACGCGCCGGCACGCCGGTGCTGTGGCGCCAGCACCCTCAACCACGAATCCCGTGGCGCTCTCGTTGAAGCTCGCCGAGCGGTACTGGCATGGCGTCCCGGCATGCGGCACGCCCAAAATTGTGATGAGCGCTCATCAACTTCCAAACTCTGAGTACGAAACCGTCACGAGCCCCGAACCCAAGAACTCCGTCGTCGAGATGTGGACTGAAGTGCAGAGGTGCACGATCACGATAAACGCCTCTCTATGGCCAAGCTGGCATCAGGACGATGAATCCTTCCAGTGGTTCTGTGACGCAATGACGCATGAGGTGGGGCATCTATTTGGACATCTCGACAGCGGACAGACGAACCCCGCATCGATCACCTATCCCTTCCTCGATGGGGCGAGTCCCAACTTCAACTCTGTCCCCGAGTGTCATGGAGTCACACTGCACTACGGCTCAGAGGAAATTCGTGACGAAGAAGTGTTCCGCCGTCACCGATCGCCGCCGAGGACGTAGGATCGAAGCAAGACTGTTTGTAACGACAAGAAGGAGAGTGGCAATGACCGATCACAGGACCGGAACGCGTGAGGAGTGGCTTGCGGCCCGGCTGGAGCTGCTCGAGGCCGAGAAGGAGCTGACGCGGCGTAGCGACGAGCTGGCGCGGCTACGGCGGGAACTGCCCTGGGTTCGGATCGAGAAGGAGTACCGCTTCGAGACCGACGAGGGGACGGCGTCCCTGGCCGATCTCTTCAAAGGACGCTCGCAGTTGCTCACCTATCACTTCATGTTTGGGCCCGAGTACACGGCGGGGTGTCCATCCTGCTCGGCGATCGCGGACGGCTTCGACGGCTCCGTTGTCCACCTCGCCAATCACGACGTCACGCTCTGCGCGGTGTCGCGAGCGCCGCTCGCGAAGCTGCAGACGTACAAGCGGCGGATGGGCTGGAGCTTTCCCTGGGCGTCTTCGTTCGATAGCGACTTCAACTACGACTTCCAGGCTGGTCACACCACGGAGCAGAGGAAGTCGGGAGCCGCCGAGTACAACTTCCGCGCGATGGACGATCGGCCGCCGGAGCCCGGCGAGGAGGGTCCCGTGCTCGCCGAGATCGCGGCGAGCGTCGGAACGGACTGGCCGACGTTCACGCGAGAGGCGCCCGGCGTGAGCGCGTTCGCGCTCGAGGATGGCATCGTCTACCACACCTACTCGGCCTACGCACGCGGGCTGGACGGCCTCTGGGGCATGTACCAGTGGCTCGACCGCGCGCCACTCGGTCGCAACGAGCCCGGCTTCTGGTGGCGCCGCCACGACGAGTACGACAGCCGGTGAAGAGCGCTGAGACAGTCCTTCGGCCGGGGTCTGAGCAAGGCGGGCTCACCGCTACCTTTATGACGATGCGCGCCGAGCCCGGGATGGTCGCGGCGTTGCTCGCCGCGGCGGGCCTGGCGTGGTGGTCGACGGCCGAGCGGATGGCGGGGATGGACTCAGGGCCGGGGACCGACCTCGGTGCGCTTGGCTGGTTCACGGGCGTGTGGGCGGTGATGATGGCCGCGATGATGCTGCCGTCGCTCGCGCCGACGGCCGCCGTTTACGCCGCGTTGGTGCGTCGTGAGCCCAGCCGGGTGCTGTTGTTCGCCGGCGGCTACCTGCTCGTCTGGAGCGCCGCGGGGGTCGTCGCCTACGGGCTGTTCGAGCTCGGCAAGAGCCTGTTCGCCAGCGCCCTTGAGTGGCAGGGCGGCGGGCGCTGGCTCGCGGCTGCTGTGCTGCTGCTCGCCGCGCTGTATCAGCTGACGCCGTTCAAGCACGCTTTCCTTACGAGGTGCCGAAGCCCACTGCGATACCTGCGCGCGAGTTGGCGCGAGGACCGGTTAGGGGCATTTGCGATGGGCTTGCGTAGTGGCGGATGGTGTCTCGGATGCTCGTGGGCGCTGATGGCGGCGCTGTTCGCGCTTGGCGTGATGAGCCTCACCTGGATGGCGCTGATCGCGGGGCTCGTGGCACTCGAAAAGGTGGGGCCGTGGGGACGCGCGGCGAAGGTGGCGAGCGCAGGCGTCCTGGTTGTGCTCGCGGTCACGATTCTGACCGTGCCGCACGACGTGCCGGGGTTCGCCGTTCCAGGCCCGCCCGGCTCGATGCACGCCATGAAAGCGATGTAGGTCCAAGCATGAGGCCCAATCGCTCGATCCCCGAGTCAGAACTGACGAGCCATGCGGGCGTTCCAGGCCCGTTCGACCTGTCGCATGAGGGCCGGGTAAACAACCCAATGCCGGAACGGCGCGATCAGGGCCATGTATCCCGCCCCGGATCTGCCGCGAGGCTTGACGTACACCCCCATCTGTCCTTGATAGCGCCCTGCACCATGATCGACCCAGGCCAGGTGCATCACGGCGTGAACGGTTCGGTTGGAAAGCTCAGCCGCCCACTCCACATCGGTGCGGTAGAGGGGCTGGAAGCCATATGAGCTGAGATCCGGCCCTCCCGTTGCGGTGTTGCGCAGATCCTCCGGGAGTCGCGCGCGCAGGGTAGATTCGGTGTCGGCGGGGATGGCGAGTGGGCGCGGTGCGTCATCCCACCCGAACCAGCCGCCCACGCGATAACGAATACTGAAAAGGGCGCGGGTCGCAAACGACCCCCCGTTGGCCGGATCGAGGGAAGCCATCACCTCGAGCAATGTTGCAAAGTCATCGGCGCCGCCCTGCGCCGGTAGCGCCCAAACATCCTCCAGCCTGAAGTCGGGCGCAATTTCGCCGATACGCCAGGCGTGAGACTCGTGCTCGCTATTCGAAAGCCTCATGCTCCACGGCTAACCGGTCCGCTGCACCTCGAGCGTCTGTCCGGCGCTCCGCAGTCGCTCGATCAGCGTCCTACCGATCGCGGTCGCCGGCGTTAGCACCCCGGCGCGTTGCGGCAGCAGGTCCCCATCGAGTGCCAGAGCAAGGCTGCTCTCGCCGAACATGACCGCCGTCGCCTTATACCCCGGGTCGCCCTGAGCGGCGACGCGGCAGAGGTACCGCGCGCCGCTCGAGGTCCGCGCGTGGATCTCGATGCGGAAGAAGCCCTGCTCGCGCTGCTTCTCGCTCGGGCCCTCGCCGGGGGACGGCAGCACCCGGTCGAGCACCGCGCGCGCGGGCGGGATCGACAGCCCCGCCACCAGCGCACCGACGCCGCCGGCAACCGCGCCGGCCTGCAGCGCGGCAACCGGACCCGACCCGAAGCCCATCACCTCCCGGTAGCGAAACCGGGGTCCGTAGGCCCAGTCCTGTAGTGCGTTGCTGCGCCGCACGGCACGTGTGTTGATCGAGCCCATGATGAACGGGCCGACCCACATTCCGAGCTCGTGGTCGTTTTGTACGCCGCGCAGGTCGGGCTCCGGGCCGAGGCGTGGCTCGGCGTCGCGGTCCGGGCTCAGGGCATAGGGGTCGGCGAGTACTCGCGCCAGCTCGGGGCTCCTGCGGGCATCGTCGACTGTGCCCTGCAAGGACGCGATCGTGCCACCGCTAGGGCCGCCCTTCATCGCCCGAACGACCAGCGTCGTGTCCTGCAGCTGCCCGGCGTCGTCCGCCGTGACCGCTTCGTACAGCGCCAGCACGCCGAGGTCGGACGGGATCGAGTCAAAGCCGCAGCTGTGCACGATCCGCGCACCGCTCCCCGCCGCGAGCGCATCGAATTGGTCGATCGCATCGCGCATGAACAGCACCTCCCCGGTGAGGTCGGCGTAATGCGTGCCCGCCGTTGCGCACGCCTCCACGACTCCCAGCCCGTAGCGGCGGTAGGGGCCGACGGTCGTGGCCAGGACACGAGTCTTGGCCGCGAGCGCACTCAAGGACTGCTGGTCGGTCGTATCGGCGATCAGCAACGGCCAATCCGCGGCGCGTCCGCCGAGCGAGGCCTGTAGGTCGCTCAGCCGCGCGAGCGAGCGGCCCGCCAGCCCGATGCGCGCCTGCGGCGGCGCGGCGCGCGAGAGGTACTCGGCACACAGGCGACCTACGAAGCTCGTGGCGCCGAAGAGGACAACATCGAGCTCGCGGTCTGTGCTCACGGGCGAATACTACGTGTCGCAACCGTATCGCCCTACGCCCCCTGGGAAGGAGGTCTAAGCTTTCTGCCGATGAGTCAGGCTGGCACCATGCGCTCGATCGACGATCTGCCGGGACCGCATGGGCTTCCGTTGCTGGGTAACGCACATCGGGTGCGCGCGGATCGCCTGCATTCGGTGTCCGAGGAGTGGTGTGAACGGTACGGGTCGATGTTCCGCTTCGATCTCGGCCCGCGGCGCATCGTCGCGATCGGCGACCAGGAGGTGATCAACACGATTCTGCGGGAACGTCCAGAGGGGTATCGCCGTTGGCAGGAGTTGAAGGCGATTCTCGCCGAGTTGGGCAACGATGGGGTGTTCTCGGCTGAGGGGGAGGATTGGAAGCGTCAGCGGCGCCTGGCCGTAACAGCGTTGAACTCCAACCATCTGCATCGCTACTTCCACATCATCCATACCGCGACCGAGCGGTTGTATCGCCGGCTGAAGGAGGCCGCACGGGACGGGCGGGCACTCGACATCGCCGACGAGCTCACATCGTTCAGCGTGGATGTCACATCGGCGCTTGCGTTTGGTCACGACCTGAATACGCTCGAGCGTCGCGATAACGAGCTGCAGGGGCACATCAAGACGCTGTTCGAGGCGGCCGGTCGTCGTGTCGTGGCGCCGTTTGCATACTGGCGTTGGGTAAAGCTTCCCGCCGACCGCGCGGCGGAGCGTTCGATGACGGCGATCCACGCGGCCGTGCATGGGTTCATCGCGCAGGCCCGTCGGCGGATGCTCGAGCGACCCGAGCTGCGGGAGGCGCCCGAGAACTTCCTCGAGAGCATGCTCGCCGCGCAGGAGACCGAAGGCACGTTCACCGACGAGGAAATCATCTGGAACACGCTCACGTTCCTGTCCGCCGGCGAGGACACCACCGCGCACACGATCGCCTGGACACTCTGGTTCCTTTCCGTCAGACCCGAGATCCAGACGCGCTGGGCGCGGGAGGCGCAGGCGGTCCTGGGCGAGCAGCCCTATCCCGCCGGCCACGAGATCGTCGAGTCTTTCGACTACGGCGAGGCGGTGCTGCGGGAGTCGATGCGCCTGAAGTCCGTCGCCGCGATCCTCGCCGTCGAACCGGTCGCCGACACGACGATCGCCGGCACTCGCATCCCGGCGGGGACACGCCTGCTGCTGCTGACTCGCCGCGCCGGCCTGCGCAGTAGTGGCGCCGAGTACGAACCCGAGCGCTGGCTGGCGGACAGCGAGCTCGCGACCCCCGATCAGAAGTCGTTTCTCGCCTTCGGCGCCGGCCCCCGCTTCTGCCCGGGGCGCAACCTCGCGTTTCTGGAGTCGAAGACCGCGATGGCGATGATCGCCCGCAACTTCGAGGTGGAGCTCGACGAATCGCGCGGGCCGGTCAGGGAGCAGCTCAGCTTCACGATGGTTCCCCACGGCCTGCACCTGCGACTGCGCGAGCGCGTTGCGGAGCAGCCAGTGCCGGCGGTGGGCGCCGGCGCGTAAGGCGAGCTCGCGTACGGCGCCGACGAGTACCTTCTCGTCATGCCTGTGCCGACGATCGACGAACTGCTGGTGGGCGACGATGCCGCGCGCTGGGCGGAGCTCGGCTTCACGGTCTCTGACGAGTGCCGCTGTGAGATCGGCGGCGTGCGCCTGCGGTTTCTTGGCGAAGACTCCGGCGGGCGAGGCATCCTCGGCTGGACGCTGCGCGACATCGCCGCCACCGAGCTCGACGGGCTGCCGACGTCCGTATCCAAGCACCCGCCACGAGCTCCTGCCCCAGCCCACCCGAATGGTGTCATCGCGATCGATCACATCGTCGTGGCCTCGCCGTCCCTGGATCGCAGCGTCAATGTGCTTCAGCGCGCGGGCTTGGACCTGCGTCGGATTCGCGAGCAGCCCACTCCCGCGGGGGCGCCGCGTCAGGCGTTCTTCCGCCTCGGCGCCGAGATCCTTGAGCTGATCCAGGAGCCTGAGGACTCGATCCAGCGTGCGGGCGGCCCGGACCACCCGGCGCGCTTCTGGGGTCTGGCGGTGTGCGTCGCGGATCTCGACCGGACCGTTGAGCTGCTCGGCTCGAACGTGAGTGAGATCCGGCCCGCGGTTCAGCCCGGCCGGCGGATCTCGACGCTACGTCGCTCGGCGGGCGTCACGGTTCCGCTGGCGCTGATGAGCAGCGCCCTCGGATAGGCGCGCGCGGCGGCGGTCTACGAATCCAGCCGGCCGTCGTAGAGCGCGAACATCGCGCCCTGCGGGTCGGCCACGACGGCGATCCTCGCGACGCCGATGTCCATCGGCCCCGCGTGCGTGGCGCCACCGAGCTGCTCGACTTTCGCGAGGCTCTCGTCGAGGTCGTCGACCGCGAAGTACACGAGCCAGTGCGGTGGCGGGCCCGGCGAGTTCAGCGGACGGATGCCGCCGTTGACCCCGTCGCCGTTCTTGATCGTCAAATACGGTTCTGGGCTGCCCTCGAACGGCTCGACGCTCCAGCCAAACAGAGACGAGTAGAACGCGCTGGAGGCATCGAGATCGGGCGAGCCGAGCTCGTTCCAGCTAAACGCGCCGGGCGCGTTCACGAGCGCCGCGCCGAAATGCTGGTTGGGCTGCCAGATCAGGAAGTACGCCCCCTGCGGGTCCTGGATCGCGGCCATCCGGCCGGCCTCCATCACATCAAACGGCGGTGCATGTACGGTGGCGCCCAGCTCCTTCGCACGGTCCGCCACGGCGTCGGCGTCCGTCACCGACACGTATGAGTTCCACGTCGGCGGCACGCCCGCCTCGCGCTGCTGCTCTTGCTGCGGTGAGATCGCGGCGACGTCCTTGCCGTCCACGCGCTGCATCGAGTAGTAGACGCCCTCCCCGACCGGCATGTCCTCTGCCACCCAGCCGAACAGCCCGCCGTAGAAGGCCTTCGCCCCCGCCTGATCGGTCGTCGTCAGGTCGGTCCAGCAGAAGGTTCCCGGCGTATATCCAGTGCGCTCACCCATGGCTGGACCCTAGCGCGATCCGAGCGCCGCCGCGACCGCGCGGCCGGCGATGCGCCCGGAGAACAGGCAGCCGCCGAGGAACGTGCCCTCCAGCGAGCGGTAGCCGTGCACGCCACCACCGCCGAAGCCCGCCACCTCGCCGGCGGCGTATAGGCCCTCGAGCGGCTGACCATCGGCCCGCAGCACGCGGCTGGACAGGTCGGTCTGCAGGCCGCCGAGCGTCTTGCGCGTGAGAATGTTCAGGCGAACCGCGATCAGCGGGCCGGCCTTGGGGTCGAGGATCCGGTGCGGGGCGGCGACGCGGGTGATGCGGTCGGGAATGTATTTGCGGGCCCCCCGGATCGCGGTGATCTGGAGGTCCTTCGTGTAGGGGTTCTCGATCTCGCGGTCGCGGGCAACGATCTCTCGCTCGAGCACCGCCAGGTCGAGCAGCGGCTCGGCGGTGAGGGCGTTCATCCCGCGCACGAGCGCGGCGAGGTCGCGCTCGACGACGAAGTCCGCGCCTTTCTGCTTGAACGCCTCCACCGGGCCGGGCGCGCCCTTGCCGACGCGCGACTTCAGGACCTCGACGACGCTCTTGCTCGTCAGGTCTGGATTCTGCTCTGAGCCCGAGAGCGCGAACTCCTTCTCGATCATCTTCTGCGTCAGCACGAACCATGTGTAGTCATGACCGGTCTTCATGATGTGCTCGAGCGTGCCCAACGTGTCAAAGCCGGGGAACAGCGGCACCGGCAGCCGCTTGCCGGTCGCGTCCAGCCATAGTGGCGACGGGCCGGGGAGGATGCGGATGCCGTGCTTGGTCCAGATCTCCTCCCAGTTACGGATCCCCTCTGTGTAGTGCCACATCCTGTCCGGGTTGATGATGTTCGCGCCCGCGGCCTCGCTGATCTGAAGCATCCGGCCGTCGACGTGGTCGGGCACTCCGCAGATCATGTTCTTCGGCGCCTCGCCCAACCGCTTCGGCCAGTTCTTGCGCACCAGCTCGTGGTTGGCGCCGATCCCGCCGGAGGTGACGATCACCGCCTGCGCCTCCAGCTCGAGCTCGCCGGCGGCCTCCCGCGAGCTGGCCTGCCCGCGGGCAACGGCGCTCGGCTCCAGCACGTGGCCGACCACTCCGGTGATGGCGCCGTCGGTAACGGTCAGCTGGTCGACCTGATGGCGGAAGCGCAGCTCGACCAGGCCACGCTGCTCGGCCTCGCGCACGCGGCGCACGAATGGCTCGATCACCCCGGGGCCGGTGCCCCAGGTGACGTGGAAGCGCGGGACGGAGTTGCCGTGGCCGGTGGCGAGATAGCCGCCGCGCTCGGCCCAGCCGACGTTCGGCACGAAGCGCATGCCCTGCGAATGCAGCCACGCGCGCTTCTCCCCGGCGGCGAAGTCGACGTAGGCCTCGGCCCAGCGACGCGGCCACTCGTCCTCGGGACGGTCGAACCCCGCGGTGCCCTGCCAGTCCTGCCACGCCAGCTCACGCGAGTCATGAATCCCCATCCGGCGCTGCTCGGGGCTGTCCACAAGAAACAGGCCCCCGAAGGACCAGAACGCCTGACCTCCCAGAGACACCTCGGGCTCCTGCTCCAGCAGGATCACCCGGCGCCCGGCGTCGGCCAGCTCGGCGGTTGCGACCAGACCGGCCAGACCGGCCCCGATCACGATCGCGTCGGCGTTGTGGTCGGCGTTGTGCGTTGTGCTCACGAGCGCGAAGGCTACAAGCCCACCGACCTCCTCGCCCACGGCTCCGATTGCGTGCGATCGGTGCGCAACACGCTTCAACAACCACGCGTTAAGTGTCTAGTACAGAGGGATCGAACTTATAGAACCGCTGCGCGTTGCCGATTGGGGACTGCGATGACAGTTCAACGCTCGAGCTCAGAAATGGACGGGACGCTCCTCCCGACGCCGCCGTCGGCTCTGATGGAGGAGCCCTCGGACGATCTCTGTCGGCTTGGCGAGACGCTCAAGGCGCGAGCGGAGGATGTGCTGCACTTGACGGTCGCGCGAACCGCGGGATCGGGCGAGGCGATCGACGCCGTGGTTCAGGGCAGCTTCGAACGGATCAGCAGGAGCTCCACGATGGCGGTGGCTCGCTGGATCGCGGGGGAGGGCATCGAGGTGGCGGTCGAGGCCGGCCGGGAAACCTGGGAGATCTTCGGCGAGCTGGCCGCTCACCGCGCGGCGTCGTTGAACGAGGTGACCAGTCGCTGTTTTTCCTGGCGCAACGTGATGGCTGAGGTGCTGCACGAGAGTGGGGCGCAGCTGGACGTCTCGCCCGAGGCGCTCTCCCAGGCCCTGAGCATTTTGCAGCTGAGCCTCGAGTTCAGCCTCGTACGGATGTGCGAGTGCTTCGAGATCGAGCGCCGGCGAACCGATGAAGAGCTCGAGCGGCGTGAGGAGGAGCTTTCGTTCCTGGCAACGCACGACGCGCTGACCGGGCTCCCCAACCGCACATTGATCCTGGACCGCGTCGAGCAGATGCTGGCGCGCTCACGCCGCAGCCAGACACCGGTGGCGGCGCTGTTCGTCGACCTCGACAACTTCAAGTCGATCAACGACACGCTCGGTCACGGCGTCGGCGATGAGCTCCTGCGAGCGGTCGCCGCCAGGCTGAATGGCGTGATCCGCGACGCCGATGCGCTGGGGCGCCTCGGCGGGGACGAGTTCGTCGTGATCTCCGAGGAGCTTTCGCTGGCCGCGGGCCCCGAGCTGG
>Ga0302325_10036323_pt1 | contig 10046 bp, 9 predicted proteins | sample Palsa_T0_2_FD_201948 | JGI IMG/M metagenome (GOLD analysis project Ga0302325, IMG submission 201948) | Peat permafrost microbial communities from Stordalen Mire near Abisko, Sweden - Palsa_T0_2 | ecosystem: Environmental > Terrestrial > Soil > Palsa > Peat permafrost | place: Sweden: Abisko... | reverse complement strand
CCCAGCGCCTCCGCGAGCCGTGTTTTCGCACTGCCGGGAGCAAGTGGCTTTGGCTGGCTCTCATGAGGCGCCCAGGCGGTCAGGTAGATCACGTCGAATGTCGCGCGTAGCCGCCCCGACTCATCGGCGTCGTTTGCCGCGTAATGCGCGAGCGTCGCGGTGAGCGTGTCGCGACGAAGGAATTGTCGGCTGCGTTCGGCGAGTGCATTGGTTTCACCGAGCGCACGAAGATCATTCGCGAGAGTTGTGAATTCGCTGTAGGCCACGTCGATGCGTTCGACATCGGCCACGGGAAGCGCGAAGCCTGCCCGTTGGAGTAAGCCTCCGAGATCGCGCACATCGGCAAAGGGCGCCACGCGCGGGGTCATGCCGCCGATCGTTTCGCTTTCGCCGAAGGCAAAGGCGCGGCGCAATTCGCCCAGCGTGCCGCCACCGAAAAGCGCGGCAAGGAAAAGCCCATCCGGCTTCAGAACGCGGCGGATTTCGCTGAGCATCCCCGGAAGGTCGTTCACGGCATGTAGCGACAGCGCGCTCGTTGCGAGATCGAACGTCCCGCTTTCGAAGGGCAGCGGAATATCTTCGCGCGCAACGGACGTTCGGGTCCAGTTCGTTGCGCGATCCTGCAGGACCCGAAATGCGCCGTCGCGCGAATGAAGATCGAGCGCAGTCGAGAACGTCCGCTTCACCGCACCCAATCGCTCGGAAAGATTTTCCGCGACCTCCGCTTCCAGGAAAGTTTCACGTCCGCCGCGAGCGGCACGTGTCCGCCGCATCGCATAGGCGCGGGAATCGAAGATGCGCGGGACGGTCGCGGAAAAATTCGCCATGGCTTAGAGTAAGCGGGATGACGGCATTGTTCGAGAGCGGGCCAAAGACGAAAAGGCGCTTTGTGCGAGGGCTTCGCCGGGCAGCGGCAGGCGCGCTCAATCTGTTGTTCCCGCCGCTTTGCGTCGGCTGCCGCGCGCCTGTGTTCGAGCCCCATTCGTTATGTGCGGCCTGCTGGGGAAGCATCAGCTTTCTGGACGGCCCAGCTTGCGAATGTTGCGGCTATCCGTTCGATATCGATCCGGGGCCGGGCACGATCTGCAGCGCCTGCCATGCCCGCCCACCGGCCTTCGCCGCGGCGCGCTCGGTCATGCGCTATGACGAGGGCAGCAAGAAGCTGATTCTCGCCTTGAAGCGGGCCGACCGGCTCGATCTCGCTCCCGCTTTCGGCCGCTGGTTGGATCGCTCGGGGAGGGCGCTGCTGGCGGAGGCCGAACTGATCGTCCCGGTGCCGCTGCATCCGCGCCGGCTCTGGCAGCGGCGCTATAACCAGTCGGCGATTCTGGCCCAACGTCTTGCCGGGTTGACGGGCAAGCAGGCCGATCTGCTGATCCTGCGCAAGATTCGGGAGACGCCCAGCCAGGGCGAGATGCCGTCGGCCAAGGCCAGGCGGCGCAATGTGCGCGGCGCGTTTCGCGTGCCGCCCGAGGCGGCGCCGGTTCTTCGGGGCAAATCCGTGTTGCTGATCGACGATGTGTTTACGACGGGTGCGACCATCGATGCCTGCGCGCGGGCGCTCAAGCGGGCAGGCGCCGCCAAAATCCTGGTGCTTACGCTCGCCCGCGTTGTCCGGCCCACGGCAAGCCTTATATAAAAGGTGGTCAGTCAGGAACCCGGTGCCATGGCGCGCGTCAAAATCTACACCACCCCGATCTGCCCCTATTGCTCACGGGCGAAATCGCTTCTGAAAAAGAAGGGCGCGGAGATCGACGAGATCGACGTGTTCATGGACGGCGATGCGCGCAGCGAAATGGAAGCGAAGTCGGGCGGGCGGCAGACCGTGCCGCAGATTTTCGTGGGTGACACCCATATCGGCGGTTGCGACGATCTCTATGCGCTCGAGCAGGACGGCCAACTCGATTCACTGTTGAACGGATAGATCATGACCGCGTTCAAGGCCGCCTGCGTTCAGTTGCGTTCGTCGGATGATGTCCAGGAGAATATCCGCATCACCACCGACCTTATTTGCGACGCGAAGCGCAACGGTGCGGACTTCGTGCTCACGCCTGAGAACACGACATTGATGGCGCCCGACGGCGGCGCAAAGCTCGACCGCAGCTTTATCGAGGATTGCGATCCGGCGCTGCCCGCCTTCCGCACGCTCGCGGAAGAACTCGGCATCTGGCTTCTGATCGGCTCGCTCGCGATCAAGGTGAGCAACGACAAGACCGCGAACCGTTCGTTCCTGATCAATCCCCGCGGAGTGATCGCGGCGCGCTACGACAAGATCCATCTGTTCGACGTCGATCTGCCGTCGGGCGAGAAATATCGCGAATCCAACACGGTCGCCGGCGGCCACGAGGCGCGACTCGCGCAGACGCCGTGGGGCAAGATCGGAATGACGATTTGCTACGATGTGCGCTTCCCGCAACTCTATCGCGCGCTTGCGAAACAGGATGCCTTCGCGCTCACTGTGCCGTCCGCTTTCACCGAGACGACGGGCAAGGCGCATTGGCATGTGTTGTTGCGCGCCCGCGCAATCGAAAACGGCGCGTATGTGCTGGCGCCCGCGCAAGGCGGTGTGCACGCCAACGGCCGACATACTTACGGCCACAGCCTGATCATCAATCCCTGGGGCGAAGTGATCGCCGAAGGCGGCACGGAGCCCGGCGTGATTTACGCCGACATCGATCCAGCGGAAGTGGCGGCAGCACGCACCCGCATTCCCAACCTGCAGCACGATCAACCGTTTGACGGGCCGTGATCGTTCGGCGTTTTGCCAATTGCGTCTTCAGAGGAATTCAAAATGCCTGCAATGAAATTGGCGCGTGTGATTCTATTTACTGCTCAGATCGATGCGATGAGCAAATTCTACGGTGACGTGCTCGGCCTGAAGCGCGTAACCAACGAAAAAACCTGGCGGGAGTTCGCAGCAGGCAGCGCGCGGATCGCGCTTCATTCCGGTCCGTCATCTCCCGGCCGCAAGGGACCGAAGATTGTGTTCTATGCGAAGGACGTCGCCGCCATGCGCGAGAAGCTCGTGGCGCGGGGCGCGAAATTCGGGAAAGTCCACGAGGGCGAGTTCTGCCTGTGCGACGGCAAGGACCCGGACGGCAACCCGATTCAATTGTCCAATCGGTGAAGGCCGAATAGGGACATTACACCTATTGGGCGGCTCGCTTGCGGAACGGGACATTTACGCCCATCTTATATGTTGAATCTGTGACAACCCGGAGAAGCCGCGCGTGATCGTTTACAGTCTTCATTGCCCGAAGGGGCATGCGTTCGAGGGCTGGTTCCGGGATAGCGCGGCGTTCGATTCGCAATCCGTGGACGGCAAGCTCGTGTGCCCCGTCTGCAATTCCCACAAAATCGAAAAGGCGCCCATGGCGCCGGCGCTCGCGAATTCGGCCGGCGAGCGCAAATCCGCGCCGGACGAATTGCGCAAGGCGCGCCAGTTCGTGACGGGCCTGCGCAAATATGTCGAAGAGAACGCCGAATTCGTCGGCCCGAAATTTCCCGAAGAAGCCCGCAAGATTCACTACGGCGAATCCGAAGAACGCCACATTTATGGTGAGGCGACGATCGAAGAAGCGCGCGAGCTCATCGAGGAGGGCGTCGACGTGGCGCCGTTGCCGCCGGATTTGAGCGAAGCGAATTGAAAGCGGTTCTTTCGGCGGGGCACCCTTCCGCCTCGCTACGCTCGGCACCTTCCCCCGCGAGGGGGGAAGGCTAAGAAAAAGATTTGCGGCTCGCTTTTCTTTTAACCTTCCCCCCTCGCGGGGGAAGGTGTCGCGCGGCGTCAGCCGCGTGACGGATGGGGGGCCGCGCCGAGAGACTTCCGCTCCGCCACCACCATATAGTTCACATCCGTATCCGCAGACAGTCGCCAATCCCAGCCCAGCGGGTCGAAGCTCACGCCTTGTGTTTTCAACACCGTGAGTCCCGCATCGCGCAGCATTGCCTGAAGTCGCTTCGGTTCGACGAAGCGGTTCCAGTCATGGGTGCCGCGGGGCAGCCAGCCCAGGACATATTCCGCGCCGAATTTGGCAAGCGCGAGCGCCTTCAGCGTCTTGTTCAACGTCGCGACGAACATCAATCCGCCGGGCCGCACCAGTTTTGCGCAGGCGTCGAGATACGATCTCAAATCCGCCACGTGCTCGATCACTTCCATATTCAGCACGACATCGAATGCTTCGCCGGCTTCGGCCAGCGCTTCGGCCGTTGTGCAGCGATAGTCGATGCCGATGCCCGATTTCTCCGCATGGCCCGAGGCGATGCGGATGTTGCGGTCCGCGGCATCGGCGCCCGTGACGGCAAATCCCAGCCGCGCCATCGGCTCCGAAAGCAGCCCGCCGCCGCAGCCGATATCGAGCAGCGAAAGTCCGTCGAAGGGCTTGAGGCTTCGCGCGTCGCGCCCAAAGTGCTTCGACACCGTATCGCGGATATAGCCGAGCCTGACCGGATTGAACTTGTGCAGCGGCGCGAATTTGCCTGTCGGGTCCCACCATTCCTCGGCGAGCGCTGCGAACTTCGCGATCTCCTCCGGGTCCACCGAAGGGTGCGCCAAAGTTTGGGATGTATTCTCGGTCATATGTCTCGTTTCGGCGTTGAGCGCGGGGCACCCGCCGTCTATGTATGCCACCAACAGTCCATTCTCGCGAGAGTCCGGGGCAGGGATGTCCAAGATCGTCATGAAATTCGGAGGGACCTCGGTTGCCGATCTCGATCGCATCCGGCACGTGGCGTCCCTCGTCAAACGTGAGGTCGACCGCGGCCATCAGGTCGCGGTGACGGTCTCGGCCATGGCGGGCGAGACCAACAAGCTCGTGGGCTGGACGCGCGAGCTGTCGCCGCTGCATGACGCGCGCGAATACGATGTCGTCGTGGCCGCGGGCGAGCAAATCACGGCCGGGCTCCTGGCGGTCGCGCTGTCGGCCATCGGCGTGAGCGCGCGCTCCTGGCTTGGCTGGCAGATTCCGGTGCGGACCTCGGCCATGCATGGCTCGGCCCGAATCGAGTCGATCGATCCGACCCTGATGAACGAGCGACTGGCGCAGGGGCAGGTCGCCGTGGTGGCGGGCTTCCAGGGCATTGCGTCCGACAATCGAATCTCGACCCTCGGCCGCGGCGGTTCGGATACGAGTGCGGTCGCCGTCGCCGCTGCCCTGCAGGCCGACCGCTGCGACATCTACACCGACGTCGATGGCGTCTACACGACCGACCCGCGCATCGTTCCCAAAGCGCGCAGGCTCGAGAAGATCGCTTTCGAGGAAATGCTCGAAATGGCGTCTCTCGGCGCGAAAGTGCTGCAGACGCGCTCCGTCGAGATCGCCATGCTTTATCGTGTGCCCGTTCGCGTGTTGTCGACATTCGACTCCGACGCGGGCGGCACACTTCTGTGCGACGAGGAAGATATCGTGGAAAAGAAACCGGTCACCGGCATCGCCTATTCCCGCGACGAAGCGAAGATCACGCTGCGCCGCATTCCCGATCAACCGGGCGTGGCCGCCACGATCTTCGGCCCGCTCGCGGATGCCGGCGTCAATGTCGACATGATCGTGCAGAACGTGTCGGAGGACGGCCGCAAGACCGACCTCACTTTCACGGTCAGCCGCAGCGAACTTGCCCGCGCGCTCGATGCGATCGAAAAGAACGCGTCGGCCATCGGCTACAAGGATGTGACCTCGGATGGGGATGTCGCGAAAGTGTCGATCATCGGCATCGGCATGCGCGCCCATCCCGGCGTGGCTCAAACCATGTTTCGCGTGCTCTCCGAAAAGGGCATCAACATTCAGGTGATCTCGACCTCGGAGATCAAGGTGAGCGTGCTCATCGCAGAAGAGTATGTGGAGCTCGCCGTGCGTGCGCTGCATTCCGCCTACGAGCTGGACGAAGCATGATCTCCGCATTGATCTATCCGCATTCTGGAGAAGTCTCGGAATCGACGGAATCATTCCCTCCCCCTTGTGGGGAGGGTCAGGGTGGGGGCGAATATAAAGAGTCTTTCGCGCGCGGACGCGCGCATCCCCCCATCCCGGCGCGCACGTCGTGCGCGCTCCTTCCCCACGAGCGGGAAGGGGTAGACTGCGTCAACTCAATTCAAGAGTGGTCTGATCCTCTCCGGACGGAGACCTGCTGATGGCCCCGAGCGGCGCCGGCAGTCCCCGTACGCTGCTCCGCCGCTTGCGTGAAATCATGGCGGAGCAGACGAGCGCCCAGGCGCGCCTCGACCGGCTCGTGTCCGTGATCGCGTCCATCATGGTGGCGGAAGTGTGCTCGATCTATCTGCGGCGAGCCGGCGGCGCATTCGAACTCTTCGCGACCGAAGGCCTTAACCGCGAAGCCGTGCATCGCACGCGCATGAAGCAGGGCGAGGGTCTCGTCGGTCTCGTGGCCGAAACGGCCGAGCCCGTGAATCTCAGCGACGCATTCGGTCATCCGAGTTTTTCCTATCGCCCGGAAACCGGCGAAGACCCGTATCACTCGTTTCTCGGCGTCCCCATCGTGCGTGGCGGCCAGGTCTATGGCGTGCTCACCGTGCAAAACCGCGTTGCGCGCCAATATGAAGAGGAGGAAGTCGAGGCGGTCCAGACCGTGGCGATGGTGCTTGCCGAGGTCGTGGCGCATGGCGGGCTGTTCGACATTGCCGAACTCGACGAGCCGGAGTTGCGGCCCGATCGGCCGCTGACATTCCACGGCGACGGATTGTGCGAAGGTATCGCCATCGGAACGGTCGTCCTGCACGAACCGCGCGTGAAGGTGGAGCACCTGATCGCAGACGATCCCCAGGCCGAGCTGGCGCGTCTCGACATGGCGCTCGCCGGGCTTCGCAGCGCCGTCGACTCCATGCTCGATTCCGGAGAGCTGGATCTCACCGGCGAGAGCCGCGAAGTGATCGAGGCCTATCGGCTCTTCGCGCAGGATCAGGGCTGGCAACAGAAATTGCACGATGCCGTGCGCACGGGACTCACGGCCGAAGGGGCCGTCGAGCGCGTGCAGGATGAGTTGCGCCTGCGCGTGTCGCGTATCAGCGATCCGTTCCTCCGCGAAAGGCTGCACGATTTCGAGGACCTCGCGCGGCGCCTGCAACGCGAACTCGTCGGCAAAAGCACGTCGGACGGTACGCGCGATCTGCCGCAAAATGCCGTTCTCATCGCCCGCGCGATGGGGCCGGCGGAATTGCTCGATTACGGTCGCGACCGCCTTGTCGCGCTGCTCGTGGAAGACGCGACCGCCACGTCGCATGTCGCAATCGTCGCGCGTGCGATGGGTTTGGCGTTGGTCGGCGGGACGAAAGGAATTGCCGATACCGCCCGCGCCGGAGACCCGATCGTCGTCGATGGCGAGAGCGGAGAAGCGCAATTGCGGCCGCCGGCGGAGATCGTCTCCGTGTTCGAAGCGCGCCGCACCTTGCGCGAGCAGCGCGTCGCGCAATTCGCGGCCGTGCGCGATTTGCCCGCGGTCACGCGCGACGGCGTACCGATCCAGTTGATGATGAATGCGGGACTTCTGATCGACATGCCGCATCTCGACGAGTCCGGCGCGGACGGGGTGGGACTGTTCCGCACCGAACTGCAATTCATGATCGGCGAAACCATGCCGCGGCTTGCGGACCAGATTGCCTTCTATCGCCGGATCATCGATGCCGCCGGCGACAAGCCGGTCGTGTTCCGCACGCTCGATCTCGGCGGCGACAAAATTCTTCCCTATGGCCGCTGGGATCGCGAAGAAAATCCTGCGCTGGGTTGGCGGGCGATCCGCATCGCGCTCGATCGCCCCGCATTGCTGCGCTACCAGGTGCGTGCGTTGTTGATGGCGTCGGCCGACAAGGTGTTGCGCGTTTTGTTGCCGATGGTGAGCGATGTCTCGGAGTTCAATGCGGCGCGCGCACTGATCGATCGCGAATTGGAGCGCGCCCGTCTTATGGGATTGCCCCAGCCGCGCCAGACCCTCGTCGGTGCGATGCTGGAAGTGCCGGCGCTGATGTTCATGCTGCCCCAGATTCTGCGCAGTGCGGATTTCGTCTCGATCGGGTCCAACGATCTCTTTCAGTTCATCTTTGCGGTCGACCGGACCAATCCGCGGGTTGCACGCCGTTATGACGCGTTAAGCCCGGCAGCGCTGACCGTCATTCGCCAGATCGTGCGCAGCGCCGGCGATGCGAATGGCGAGGTCTCGCTCTGCGGCGAAATGGCCGGGCGCCCCCTGGAAGCCATGGCCCTGATCGGGGCAGGGGTGCGCACATTGTCCATGCAGCCGGCCAATATTGGTGCGGTTAAGATCATGATCCGCAGCCTCGATACCCGCGAGATCGCGCATTTTGTGGACGGATTGTGCGGCCGCACCGATCACAGCCTGCGCACGCGCCTGGCGGCGTTCGCCGCCGAACGCGGAGTCATGATCAAATGACGTTGAACTATCGTTGAATATCTGCAACATTCAGTTGACAGAGGCCTTGCGATTGGGGCGGGCGTCCTCTCAACTTATCCATCTCCAGGGAAAGGGTACCCGATGCGTAGCTCAATCGTTCTTTTGGCGGGAATCGTTGGTTTGCTTGGTTCCGGTCTTGTCGCATTGGCTGATCCCGAAACACCCACATCGGCAGCTGCCGCGACGACGACTGCCAATCCCCCCGACACCGCTTCTGCCGCTTCTCAAAGCGATTGGAATGACATGGTCTGCAAGACGATGGCGCCGACAACCGGGACGCGCCTAGGGCCAAGGCGGGTGTGCCAGACGAAACACGAATGGGATATGCAGCAACAGGAATCGCGGCGCGAGCTTGAGCTCTACCAAAACGGGGCAGCAGCGGGTGTTCCTGGCGGCTGACGACCAGCTTTCTGCGTTTGAGTTTCGGGCGCGGATAGGTTCGATTGGTTGCCGGGAGCGAGCTTCCGTTACGTCACCGCTGTTCTCGATTCGAGATTAATTTGACGTAGAAATGGCCACTGCCGCTGGAGTGTCGGGCGGCCAGGCTGTATTCGTTTTCCCGATGACCAAAGTTACCCACCTGACGCTCGACGAAAGCGGCGCGCTGAGCCGCAAGCGGATTCACCTGCGTGAAATCTCGGGTGACGCCGATGCGCCTCTCGAAACGGTAGGACAAGACCTCCGTGCTGCCCGCCTGCGCCGCGGAGACGACCTCGCGTCCGTTTCGCGTGTACTCAAGATCCGCAAGGATCATCTTGAGGCGCTGGAGGAAGACCGGCTCGAATCGCTGCCGGGGCGGACCTATGCCGTGGGCTTCGTGCGCTCTTATGCCGACTATCTCGGCCTCGACCCGGTTCAGTGCGTCGAGCGGTTTAAAGGCGAGATTGCTGGTCGCCAGGACAGTTCGCAGCCGACGCCCATCGCGCCCGATTCAAGCGAATCGAGGCTCCCTCATGGCTGGGTGGTTATCGCGGTGGTCGTGCTGGGATTGGTGTTTTACGGGGCTTATCATTTGGCAATGTCGGCGGATTCCCTGCTGCGCCAGCCGGTTGCGCCCGTCCCGTCCAGGATGGAACCCGCGCCCGCCACGGCCGTCCGCGCCACGCCGCCCGTTCAGACGGCTGTCGTTGCGCCGCCGGCCGCGACAAATCCGGCTCCGGCGGCCATGACGGCGCCGCAAACGGCCCCGGCCACCGCGTCGACCAATCCGAACGCCGCGGCGCCCGCGCCCGGTACCCAGACGGCCGCCCTTCCGCCGGGCAAGATCTATGGTCTGCAAAACGTCAATCCGAGGGTCATCCTGCGGGTTCGTACGGCGACCAACGTGCTGATCCAGGGTCCGGACGGAAAAGTGTTCCTCAACCGGGTGCTGCAGCCGGGCGACAGCTATCATGTTCCCAATCTGGTGGGCGTGACTTTGACCACCCAGGACGGCAGCGCAGTCGGGTTGGAGCTGGACGGCCAGCCGATGGGGAATGCCGGGCATGGCGGTAAGGTGACGGAGGCATTATCGTTAGACCCGCAGGCAATCGTCGACCGTTACAATAGCGGGAACTGAGCAAGGACAAGCCGATGAGCGTTCGAGCGTATCGCGACATCTCCAGGCGCAAATCGCGGAAGATTCGCGT
>Ga0302325_10036321_pt1 | contig 10047 bp, 9 predicted proteins | sample Palsa_T0_2_FD_201948 | JGI IMG/M metagenome (GOLD analysis project Ga0302325, IMG submission 201948) | Peat permafrost microbial communities from Stordalen Mire near Abisko, Sweden - Palsa_T0_2 | ecosystem: Environmental > Terrestrial > Soil > Palsa > Peat permafrost | place: Sweden: Abisko... | reverse complement strand
CAAGGGATTAGCGACCAGGGATGAGTCGGTGAGTCGGGATTTCGAAGGTCAGAAGGAAACAAAGATTGGCGAAGACCGAAGACGAGGAACCATGAACTGCCCCTTGCCCCTTTGCCCCTAGCCACTGGCTAGACAAGAGATAAGTGAAGAGTGTTCGCAATCCCGCCAGCTACTGCGGATTGAAGTGGATTTCCACCGGCTCTTTCGATTCGCTGCTGGCGGTGGCAAATTTCCACTTGGAGACCGCGTCTTGCGCCGCCTGGATCAGCACCGGGCTTCCGCCCATTGGTTGCACCGTTTTCACCGTCCCGTCCGGCGCCACCGTTGCCAGCAACCTCACCGTGCCGGAAAGGTTCATCTGTTTCGCGATCTGCGGATACATCGGGACCGTCTTCCGCACCACCCGCCGCGTCTCGCCCGCCTCCGAGCGCCCCTCCGGGGCAGCACTCTGTGCTCGAACCGGAATTGCCCAACCGCCGGAAAAACAGAGCAAGAGCAAAACTGCAAGATGCCGAGTCCGCATGGTCGACGTCCGTGAGAAGAAGATTTTTTCTGCACTTTATAAAGCAGTTGTCGGTATTGCGATCTTTTCTGACGATCTTGTCTCGAACGATCTTGTCTCGAACGATCCTGCCTGCAACGATCTTGTCTCGAACGATCTCCGGGCTCGATCCTAAGGCCTCCTATCATTTCGCAAAAGTAACCGTGGTAATCAGAAGACGCACCCTTACAGGATGATGGCTTCAAGGCCTGTGCCGGGGCGGTCGCAGTCGCCCCGAAATCTCGTCTAATCTACGACTTGAGGTGCTGACTTGAGGTCGCGACAGCCCTCGGAAAACCAATCTGAGTTGCTCATTATGTGCATTGAGTTGCACTTCGCCGACTTTCCTCAGTGTTCCGAAAACCAGCTAACACTCCCCCTGTCAGCTACTTAGCCGAGCCCTCGCTATTGGTTCACAGGATGCAATTCCCCCTGTGCCTGCCAGCTTGGGGCAAAGAACCGGAGTGCCACTTGACGACCTTATTCGAGAACGCCAGCGTACCCACCGTAGCTGCCACCATGGCCCCTGCGATCGACGCGCCGGCCACTCCGAAACGCCGCGGATGGCTGCCGCTGCTTACCGTGCTCTTCCTGATTTCCTATGGCTTGATGACCGCGCTGATCGTGGAGCAGGGCGCGACTATCGAGTCCCAACGCGCCTTGATTCGTGAACTTTACCGCGACAGCAGCGAACTGGCCGCCATCAGAACGAGAGCTCAGCAGGAAAAGACTGTGGCTGACGCTCAGAATAACAACAGCCAGACCCCATCCGCGAAAATCCAAACTCCGGCGACCCCAGGTTCGGCTCTGACGCCGTCAATACAATCCCCGTCAAGCCTGACTCCGTCTACCCAGACTCCGTCTACCCAGATTCCGTCTACCCAGATTCCGTCAACCCAGATTCCATCAACCCAGGCACCAGCCACCGCGACCCCGTCTTCCCAGGCGGCACAACAACACCGTACCCAAAGCAAACCAGAAAAACAGAAACCTCAGTTCCAGATGCCCACCAAGCCCGCTTCCGATTTGGTGGACGATCCGCGAAACTTGAATGTGATCTAAGAGCTTGAGCGTGATAAGGCGTAGAACGTGACTACTGTAGAACGACCCTAAAACGATGATTCTGAGACTGAAGCAAAGATCTCAGACGCGAGTACGACAAGCAGCGCTCTGTGGGTAAAAGCAGTGAATGGAAGCAGTATGCAAGAGCAGTACGAACCGGAAAGCTGAAATCATGAAGGTCCTGACCCTAGCCTTGTTGTTAAGTCTGCCAGTCGCCCCGCTGTTACCGACTCAACCGTTGCGCCAACCCACTATCCAGGCCACCAAGCACGCCAAAGGCGGACGCTGGTACTTTGCCGCCAGCGGTCACGCCGTCTATTGCTACGGTCCGGTTATGACCGTACCCCGCGCCAACGGCGACCTGCAGCGCGTCGCCACGATTTGCCGCGACGGCAGCGCCGTGGTCCCGCTGAAAGACTAACGGGCACGCATTCCCTTTTCGCTGATTCCGCGTCCGCTTGGTTATGTCCCCGTCCCGGTAAGCTTCACTTCCATGGGAGTGTCCCCGCCGCCATTCCAAATGTAAAGTGTCGATGTTCTTGCCCCACCGTCTCGGGGGGTGAATGTAACGCTAAATGTGCAACTCGCGCCTGCTGCCAGACCTGTTCCACAAGTGTTGGTCTGGCCAAAGGAAAGGAAGTTGCCTCCCTTGATTAAGACGTTGTAGATCGGAACAACCCGGTGGCTGGCATGGTTGGTCAAGGTGATCGTCAGCGGAGCGCTGGTCGTTCCCACAGGCTGGCTGCCGAAGCTCAAACCGGTTCCCGACAGGCTCATCGCTGTGCTAACGCCGCTGAGGGTAACCGTTTGCGGGCTGTTAGGAGCGCTGTCCGTGATGGTTAGAGTGCCAGTCTTAATGCCAACTCCACCCGGCCGGAAAGCCACCTCGATGACGCAGTGCGTTTCCGCCAGCAGGGCAGGACCGCACGTGTTCTTTTGCAGGAAGCCGGCGCTGGAGACAATGCTGGCGACGTCCAGCGTGGCGGTCCCGGTGCTGGTCAGGATCACCATCTGAGGTTCGCTCTCGGTAGCAATCAACTGGCTTCCGAAATCTAAATTGGAGGTAGAGAGTGTCGCTGCTGGTCCTGGCGCCTGCTGGATGAAAACGGACACAGAGCTGGCGCCCCCATTGGCGACGGCCAGATCGAGACGGCCATCGCCATTAAAGTCGCCCACCACGACCTGCTCGGGCGCCAGCCCAGTAGGAAACGTGATCGGATTCTGAAACGTCCCGTCCCCGTTGCCCAGCAAAACTTGGACAATACTTGATGGGGAATACCGCACGATGAGATCCAGTTTGCCGTCGCCGTTGAGATCGGCTGTCGCTGCGGTACAGTCGCTATAGTTACCACCGCAGGCGGCGCGAAGCTTGGTGAAACTCCGGAATGTGCCGTCCCCGTTACCGAGCAAAATTTCGATCCCCGGAACCCCTCCCTGCTCTCTGAAAACAGCCAAGTCGAGCTTACCGTCCCCGTTGAAATCGGCGAGAACCAGAGACTCAGGATCCTCAATGGTGGGAAAGGAAGTGTCGCTCTGAAATGTGCCATCGCCATTACCCAGCAGGACCGAAAATGTGCTGTTAATTACATTCCCGACGATCAGATCCAATTTGCCGTCTCCGGTCAAATCGCCGACTGCGATTGGGATCGGATTTGACCCTGCCGGATAGTCCACATGCGGCTTGAACGTACCATCCCCGTTGCCCAGCAAGATGGACACGGTACCAGCGGCGAGGTTCGTGGCCGCAAGGTCCAGCTTCCCATCCCGGTTGAAGTCTGCGGCGACCATGCGGGAATCCCCCAATCCCGTGGCAAAATTGCTGGCGGCCTGGAACGTGCCGTCGCCGTTGCCCAACAGAATCGAAACCGTGCTGGACTCCTGGTTTCGAACGGCGAGATCCAGTATGCCGTCGCCGTTGAAATCCCCTACTACGACCGTGCTGGGAGTGGGGCCGACGGCGTACACAACCTGAGGTCTAAACGTACCATCGCCGTTGCCCAGGAGAATTGACACGGTCCCGTCTCCGTTGTTTACAACCGCCAGGTCCAATTTGCCGTCTCCGTTAAAGTCTCCGGTCGCTGCTTCTATGGGGGATTCCCCCACCGCGACATCTGTCCGGCTAAATGCAGGTATCGGGATAGCCGTGGCAATCGGCAAGAACACCACGTTCGACCTGCCACCCCCCGGCGCGGGATTCACCACCGTTATCCGGGCGGTGAACGCGTCGGCAATGTCCAGGGCCGATACGGTCGCCGTCAGTTGCGAACCATCGACGAACGTAGTCGGCAGCGCGTTGCCGTTCCAATCGACGATCGACCCGGCTACGAACCCCGTGCCGTTTACCGTGAGCGTGAATTGCGGTCCACCAGGCGCCGTCGCAGCCGGCAACAGCGGCTGATTGATGAACGGTAAGGGACTTTGCGCCCTCAGCGCCGAAAGCAAGAGCAGAAATATAGTGGCATGAAGGAAAAAGCTCTTTCGCATGGTTGATTCACCTCCGCGGAAACTCCAGACGTTGCGGCTCGCAAGTAAAACCGTGGCACTCGGGGAGACTTTCTCGCGCCGGGGGAATGAGGCCCGCAACAAGCCTCGGCCAGAAGATCAGTGAGATTGTACGCTCTTTCTCAGGACGAATGTCTACTGGTTGCTCAGCCTGGACTGCAATTCCTGAATCGCCGCCGTCCAGTCATTCAAGCCGTCGGCTTCCATCCACAGATCTTTGACCTCGGAATTCCTGCGTATCCGCTCCAGCGCTCGAACTGCGAGAGCTCTCAGCTCGGCCGTCGAGGCCTGCGGATTTTTCCTGGCCCACTCCACAATCGAAGTTGGCACGCCCGGCGCCGGGGAACCGCCCAGCACAGCCACCACTTCAGCCGCCGCGACCGCCACGCTGGCATCGTGCACCTCCAGATAGCCAGGATGGTCCGCGGCCTGAAGCAATATCTGCGTGACATCATCAGGCTTAACCGCGCTCAATTCTGCCACCCACGCGGCCGCGTCATCATTCTCGAAGCTGCCTGTGCCCCAACCCGCCACTTGTCCTCCTCACCACCAGGTTACAAATTCCGCGGCGCAACCGCGGCGGCCGCCCACTCGCCCATGGGACGCGCCTCGCCACATTCCATACATTTTGTGACCGGAAACTGCGTCCCGCACTGCGGACATGCGGCATGAGTCTGAAACGTATCGAACGCCTGCCCACAGCGCCCGCACTTCCATAGATCCCCCACCGGCGGCGCCGTCCGGCAGCCAGGACACGCAAATCCAGCCCGCCGCGGCAACTTCGCGACCTGCAACAAGGCCTGCGCCTGACGGAACCCTCCCCAACAACTCATGACCAGGTACAGCGAAATTAATCCGAGCCAGAGGTCCCCCACGCGGATCGCAAACAGGATGAATCCGGCCACTCCGATGAATCCGACGATCGCCGCTGCCAGCAGGGCGCGGGCGCGTCCCATCACGAACCACAGCAGCGCCCAAAGGATTTTGCCGCCGTCGAGAGGATAAACGGGCAGAATATTGAAAACCAACAGGCCGACGTCGATCCACAAAACCGCACTCACCAGCAGATAGAGGTCGGGGAACGTCACCCTCCAGCCCAGCGAGCCCAGCGATCCAGCTGAAAAGTAAATGCCAAACAAAATCGGGGCCAGCGCCACATTCACCAGCGGCCCCGCTGCGATGCTCCACAGGGTTGCTCCGGGCCGCTGCGGCGGGTCCACGTAGGCTACGCCGCCGAACGGCCACAGCAGGATCCGGTTCGCGGTTCCACCCACCGAGCGGCAGGCCAGCGCATGGCCGAACTCGTGAGTGAGCACGATCGCAAACAGCGCCAGGTATTCCAGAACGTTCCAGACAATCGACGAATATCTGCCCGACCGGGCATTGATTTCGTACACCGCTACCAGGAACCACGACCAGTTCAAAAATACGTCGATGCCGGCCAGCCGAAACAGCCGGATCGATCCTCGCTCAGCGCTCGCCATCTTGCGAGATTTATAACACAGCCGGTGCGACCGCAGCCCGCGTCGTGACGGGCGCCTTCGCCCGTCCCGCGAAGGCGAAGCCGAGCGGATCGGAGGACCCATGTTCGGTGCTCCAGCGCAAAAGCGTCCGTCAGGCGCCTGGCGGCATCAAATCCTCAAGTTCTAGTTTCAGCACCGTATCTGTAGCGCCGCCGTCCCGGCGGCTGTCCGGTGAGCGCTACGCGTGCTACACCTCTGGTTCCAATAGTTAAGTGAATCCCAATGCCCGAACTCCCTGAAGTCGAAACCATCGCCCGCGGCCTGGCGAAGCGCGTGACCGGAGAGGTCATTGAATCCGTCTGGCTCGGCCAGAAGAAGGAACCACTGAAATCGCCGGCGCCTGAAATCGTGGCCGCGCTGGAGCGAAGCCGCATCGTCTCTGTCCACCGCATGGGCAAGCACATCGTCTTCGATCTCGAGCGGGATAGTCTGGGGCGGACACTCCTGTCCGCCAGGCGGCAGCAGCCGAAACAACTTCCGCCATCCAAGCGGAAGCTCGCGCAGGCTTCGTCGAATCCACCGGCAGAAGCGGGCGAGAGCGCCCGCTCCACACAAGCCAAAGCGCAGTGGATCGTTCATCTGGGCATGACCGGACGCCTGCAAGTCTGCGATCCGCAGGCGGAAGTAGAAAAGCATACGCACGCCATCCTGCGCCTGGCGTCAGGAAGGGAGTTGCGCTTCGTCGACCCTCGCCGCTTCGGCCGTCTCAGCGTGGCCAGCGCTGCCGGCTTCGACGCTGCCGGTATTGAACCGCTTGAGATCGATCTCGAGCGCTTCACTAAATTGTTTAGCGGCCGCAAGACTCCGATTAAGAGCGCGTTGCTCAACCAAAAGCTTCTACGCGGCGTAGGAAACATTTATGCCGATGAATCTCTCTTCCGCTCCGGCCTTCGCCCGCGCCGACGCGCTTCCGCCATCACGCGAGGGCAATTCGGCAAGCTCCACAGCGCGGTAAAAGGAGTTCTGAATGAAGCCATCGCCCTCGGTGGATCCTCCATCTCCGACTACGTCGACGCCGACGGCGAAGAAGGATTCTTCCAGCTCCAGCACCGCGTCTATGGCCGCGAAGGCGAACCCTGCCTGGTCTGCAAAACTCCCGTCAAGCGAATCGTGATCGCCGGCCGCAGCAGCCACTACTGCGCCGAATGCCAGAAATGAAATTGCTGAGTGCTGATTGTTGATTGTTGATTGTTGATTGAAAACCTTGGACGCAGAGTTTTTCAATCAACAATCAGCAATCAACAATCAGCAATGCCTTCTGTTACTCTTTTCCCCATGCCCGATTTTTCCATCGGAGTCGATCTCGGTGGCACCAACCTGCGCATTGCCGCAATCACCACCGAAGGCCAGCTGCTTGAAAAAATTACGCTCGGCGTGAAGGTCACGCTTGGCCGCGACCATGTGATCGGCGAAATGTGCGACGCCATTCTCCGCCTGACCGAACAATATCGCGGCAGCGGCAAGTTCGTCGGCGCCGGCATTGGCGTCCCCGGCATTATCGACGTGGAAGCGGGCATGATGCGCAAGTCGGCCAATCTCCCCGGATGGTCCGACTATCCCGTAAGGGACGAAATTGAGCGCCGCCTGGGAGCTCGTGTATTCCTCGATAACGACGCGAAAGTCGCAGCCTTCGGCGAACAGTGGCTGGGCGCAGGCCGCGGCGTCGATAACATGGCGATGCTCACGCTGGGCACCGGCATCGGCGGCGCCATCGTCATCAATGGAAAAATCTTTTACGGCATGAACGGGATGGCCGGCGAGTTCGGTCACGTGACGGTTGAACCGGACGGCGTTCCCTGCGGTTGCGGCAATCACGGTTGCGCCGAACGCTACGCTTCCGCCTCCGCGCTGGTGCGCATGGCTCGCGAAGCCATTGCCACCGGGCGCGCGCCTGGGTTGGCGAAGGCTGCCAATTCCGACCCCGAGTTCAGCGCCCGCTCGATTTACAACCTGGCGACTCAGGGCGACGAAGACGCCCGGCGCATCTTTCACCGCTTCGGACAGGTTCTGGGCATCCTGATGGCAGGTCTGGTCAATGTGCTGAATCTGGAAATGTTTGTGGTCGGCGGCGGAGTCGTCAGCGCCTGGGACGCCTTTGCTCCGACCATGTTCGAAGAACTGCGCGAGCGTTCGATCGTGTATGCCGCGACCGCCCCGGACGCTCCTCAGACCGCAATGCCCGGCCGGATCGTCACGCGGAAGAAAACGATCATCACCCAAGCCCTGCTGGGCAGTGACGCCGGCCTCTACGGCGCCGCCCGACTCCCCGCCGTGTAGTGCTTTTGGAGTGGCGCAGCGCTTGCAGCGCTGTGAACAAGACGGGGGCTAAAGCCCAGGGCAAGAAGAACGGCCTTATCGCAGCGCTGAAAGCGCTGCGCCACCCAAAAGCATGTTCCTCAGCCCAAAAGCATTCTTCTTCAGCAATCTGTTTCAGCAATCTGTTCAGCTGCGTTGGTAAGCTTTCGATCGCCTGCCATCCGCTACTGCTTCGCGCCGATCTTCCGCACCGCGTTCAGAAAGAATTGATTCTGCTCCGGCGTCCCAATGCTGACCCGCACAGAGGTCGGTGCTCCCCAAACTCCCAGAGCGCGTACGCTCACGCCCTCGCCGCGCAGCCTGCCGGCAAAGTCAGCCGCATCTTCGCCCACGTCGCAACACAGGAAATTGGCCGCGGTCGGCACCACGCGGTAGCCTAACTCTGACAACCCCACACCCAGAACCCGCGCCTGCGCAGCATTGCTCGAAACCACTCGCTCAATAAATTTCGAGTCGTCCAATGCCGCCACCGCCGCGGCCTGGGCCAGCGACGAGATGGAGTAGGTGTTCCGCATACGCGCGCAGTAAACCATCAGCTCCGCTGGTCCCATGCCATAACCGACGCGCAGCCCGGCCAGTCCGTGCGCCTTCGAAAAGGTTCGCAGCACAACCACGCTGGCGCCCTGCCGCAAATAGTTCAGCGACCTGGAGTATTCAACTTTGCGCTGCGCCGCGAAGCGCTCGGCGAATTCGTAATAGGCCTCATCCAGCACCACCACAACATGTCCGGGAACCTCGGCAATGAAGTTGTCGACCGCATCGGCGTCGATCATGCTTCCGGTGGGATTATTGGGATTGGCGATGAAGATGATGCGGGTATGTTCGTTGATGGCGTTCAGGATCGCGGCCAGGTCGTAACCATCATTTCGCGCCGGAGTTTCAATCAGTTGTGCCCCGGCTGCGTGCACCGCCATGGAATACACAATGAACGAACAGGCGCTGGTCACGGCATTCAGGCCCGGCCCCAGCATAGTCTGGCAAAGCAGGCTCAGCATTGCGGTTGAGCCCGCCGTCACTAAAACCTGCTCCAGCGGCATGGAGTTGAAGCTGGCCAGCTTGCTCCGCAGTTCGGTGCCGTCGTCGTCGGGATAAAGATGCGCCGACGCCAACGCCCCGCGCATCGCTTCCAGCGCACGCGGCGACGGCCCAAACGGACTTTCGTTGGAGTCGAGCTTGAGCAGGCGCTTCGGCACCGCGGACGCCCGCCGCGCCCGCGGATTCGGCACGTAGCTGCCCATCTCGCGCGCCGGCTTCGAGACCAGATCGAAAAATCTGCTCATCCTGGTGGAAGGTGTTGAAGGCTTGTCATGACACGGATTTCTTACTATTCCTCACGCCGCCCGTTACACGGGCCTTGGCGCTGGCCTTGACTCCGAGAGCTACGCTGGTCGTAACGTTCACCTTGGCGCTAATCTTGCTGGCCGCGTTCAACTTTTCTACTTCCCTTGGCGTGAGCGACCGGAACTTTCCTGGGGGGACGTCGAGCGTGAGCGGTCCGTAGCGAACCCGCTTGATTTTTTCCACATGATGGCCGACCGCCTCAAACATGCGGCGGATCTGCCGGTTCCGGCCCTCGACCAGCGTGATCTCGTACCACGGATTCGCCGCCTCCTTCACCACGCGGACTAAAGCCGGCCCAGTCTTCACTCGCTTGCCGTCATCCGTCGCGATCGAGACTCCGGCCCGCAGTTTCTCGATCGCATCGTCTTTCGGAGTGCCCGCGACCTTCACCACATAGGTCTTGGCCACATGCGACGCTGCTTTCATCAACCGGTGCGCCAGCTCGCCATCATTGGTCAGCAACAGCAAGCCTTCGCTGGCATAGTCGAGCCGCCCCACCGGATATACGCGCCCCTTCACGCCGCGAATCAAGTCCATGACGGTGGGCCGCTTCTCAGGATCGCTCATGGTCGTCACGTAGCCCTTGGGCTTGTTGAGCAGCAGATAAACGTGGCGCTGCGCTCCGTGCAGAAGTTTTCCATTGACGCGTACATGATCGGTCTCGGGATCAGCCTTGCTGCCCAGTTCCGTCACGACCGTCCCGTTTACCTGCACAGCCCCGGAAGAAATCAGTTTCTCCGCGGTTCGGCGGGAAGCAACTCC
>Ga0302325_10036319_pt1 | contig 10047 bp, 11 predicted proteins | sample Palsa_T0_2_FD_201948 | JGI IMG/M metagenome (GOLD analysis project Ga0302325, IMG submission 201948) | Peat permafrost microbial communities from Stordalen Mire near Abisko, Sweden - Palsa_T0_2 | ecosystem: Environmental > Terrestrial > Soil > Palsa > Peat permafrost | place: Sweden: Abisko... | reverse complement strand
CCCGTTGGGGAGGGAGGACCGGGGTTGGCAAGAGTGGTGAGGATCGATATTAGGGTTAGAGGGGAATGAGTCTGAGGTTCTGGCAAGGTCGTGGGGGTTGCATGAGAATTTGGACTCAAGATCGCAGGTCAGAATTTAGCTAGCAATGATGGTAGAGTCGGAAAAAGAAGTCAAATCGTAATGACGCTACAAGACCACTACTAGTAATCTTCCACTTTCCTTAACAACATCTAGCAAGGGCAGAAATGGGAAGGACATTCCTCTGGTCACTGAGAAAGATGCTTGAGCAATATAGAAAGCCGTAGTACAATTTCCCTAGAGCGAGTTATCGATTCCTTTTCGGATATCTCAACGTTTGATACTCTTCAGATCTGCTTCGATTTGCATTGTTGCGCTGTCTATGCTACAAAGTGACAATTTTTGGTATGTAAAGCCAAACTCCCCATCAACGCCGATACTGTGCTTGAATTTTCTCCACCTTGCCTCAAATCCTCATAAACCCTATTGTGACCTAAAGACAACCGTGCTCTATCTTCTGGGAGCAGCGAAGCCTGGTGGTGGTGGGCCACCAGCAGGGAATCCAGGAGGAAATCCGCCAAATCCTGGGGGTGGTGCTACCGATTTTATTAGCTGGATTTTCAAAGAAGAGATGAGGTTAGGTTTACCTCCTCTGCCAAAGCCTGGAGCTCCAGGGAAGCCTCCAGGAAATCCGGGTGGAGGTCCGCCAATACCTGCAGCAGGTCCCTAATAACATTAGTTGGATATCCAAATCACAACGAAGACCATGAACATACTGCCAATCCAACGGGAGCCCCTCGTCCGGCAGGTCTTGCAATGCCCGCACCAGCGGCTAGCGATGAAGCAATTCCTCCTCCTGGCGCACTTGCTCCCAAGCGTGCAGCTGGGTCCGCGGGTGGTGGGGACTCCACAGACAGAGAGATGATATGAGCGCCTCGAACGATTGTAAGACCCAATGTACGTTTCTCTTCCGACTCGACGAGGGGTGCTGAGCTGCTGCTGGCACCTGGAGCTGCTGCTGCCTTTGTCGCCTTGCGCTTGACACGCCTGAACTCTTCGGTATCTGCGAGAACAAGATTCATATGCTACATAGAAGTAAGCGTTTGCACATGTATTGAACTCCCAGACTCGCGCATACCTTGTCAAAGGCCAACATCTGTCCAACCATCTGGCGTCCATCGTTCATGGTGACCCTCATCCTGTAGTTGATCTATAGGCCCGTCAGTATGCGATCAGGTTGCTCAATCGGCGCAACAAGCTTCAAGAGCTCGCGCAATGGGTATAACATACGAGCCCAGCCTGTGAGAACACCAGAAGTCAGCCTATAATGTCAACATGGAGCTTCTGAAGCTGAGGAGGTGGAGCTTACCATCTTTCCCTGCTTGTTCGCCATGATGATCGAGATGCACGGTGAAACGGCTTCTCTTGGGTTTCAAAGAATGGATATTTGAAGTTTCGGGACTTCGGTCAACTCGTCGGCTCTTGCAAGCTGTTTGAGATACGACTTGATATCCAGATCCTAGCTTTGAGGAGGCTCCATGGAAATTTGCCCAGATCGTCTACGCCAAATAAGGTTTAGCGCCTCGTTAGGGTATCGCGAGCCCACGAGGTTGATTTTCGAAAATCGACGAACCTCGAACTTTTGTTGAACGACAAACCTAACGACAAAATCTCCCACGACAACCCTTCAGCATCAATCACCATGGCTGAATCCGGGGAGAAGAGCGGCAACCCCATGAAGGAGCTCCGCATTCAAAAGCTCGTCCTCAACATCTCTGTCGGAGAATCTGGTGACAGACTTACCCGTGCTGCGAAGGTGTTGGAACAATTGAGTGGTCAAACTCCTGTCTACAGTACGGATCACTTTGCTCTGGATCAGTTCAGCAGATTCTAACATCAATTTCCATAGGCAAGGCCAGATACACCGTCCGAACCTTCGGTATCCGTCGTAACGAAAAGATCGCTGTGCACGTCACTGTCCGTGGACCAAAGGCTGAGGAAATCTTGGAGCGTGGATTGAAGGTCAAGGAATACGAACTCCGAAAGCGCAACTTCTCTGAGACTGGCAACTTCGGTTTCGGTATCAGCGAACATATCGATCTCGGGATCAAGTACGACCCAGCAATTGGTATCTACGGAATGGACTTCTACTGCTGCATGTGAGTAGAAGGATATACAAGAGATGATTTGAATAATATTGACGAGTTGTAGGACCCGACCTGGTGAGCGTGTTGCCAAGCGTCGCCGATGCAAGACCCACGTTGGAGCCTCCCACAAGATCAAGCGCGAAGAGACTGTCAAATGGTTCAAGAATCGATTCGAGGTAAGCTTTAACGCAACTCAGTTTCCCGGGCTTTGTATTAATTTGCATCTCAGGGTATCGTCCGATAAATTTCTCAAAGTGGTTCACTCGGCATGGGTTTAAGGAGTAAATGACTTGTGCATGCAAGGAGCATCATTGGCTGTATTTTACTGGATCTACGGATCAGTTTACAATGAAGCAGTCTACCAAACTGTTCAGCGTGCTCCTTCGGGACCGCTGCGGCCTAAGAGACCGACCGGCTCGCCGGCTTTTTGCAAGTGCTGAATTTGTGTCGTGAGACCTTGGTGAAAATGCGAGCTGATTGATATTTATTTTATCATATAATTTCCTTCCCTATCAAAACGCCAATTTCCAGATGTGAAATTGAACATTCAATGCTATACCAAGTCTGCCTCTGCACTCGGATGCCAAGAGGAAAGAGATTTTGCCAGGCAACCATCTCCCATCCCAAAGTGTCCATCATCTCCACTCAAAAGTCGCTCACTTTGTCTTGTCCGTCCTGTTGATCATATTGTTGAATATCTTGGCGATCACCGTAGGCTACATCCATTTCATCCTAAGTCTTGCTTTCGAGGACAACATACCTCACTCCGTTGATCACTGATACCCTCCACAAACTTCGCACTCCCAACACCCTGATGTTCTTCTGCAGCACCGTGCTGATTCTGGGATCCCAACGCCGATGCAGAACCTGGTGTATGATGGTCCGAGGTACCCGCACGACTGTATGCGGCTTCGATGTTCTGCACACCGAAGGTCTTGCCAGACATCACGCCATCAAGTATACCTTTCTGCTCCTTGTTGCCGGTCGTCGTGTCTTGATTTGCGGACATGTTCTTCGTCTTTCTTGAAAATAGCAAAGTTTGATCCTTAGATTGAGAAACAATATGATCTTGGTCTCGGTGTGAGTAAGATTATTTTCATATACCAAGCTGAGGCAAACATTTGTCACTCTGCTTGGGGTTCTTTAGTTCAACCGCCTCATCGTCTCCTTTACATAATCAGTCAAAGGCTTCCTGGTGGTCCACAGGCTTTAGAAGGGACCGATCTCAAGGCAAAACGTCATAAAGAACCTTCGGTTGCGGTTACTAGTTCAAACCCTTGATAGACTATACTAGTACGTACCGATGACCACCACTACCACTTGTAAGGATAAGCACTTCAAGACTCTTTGGCATTTGAGTTATCTTGGGAAACTTTGCTTTCACATGATTTTCAAACTCCGAGCAAGAGAAAGCGCTTGGCCCTTGAAGGATATCGTCAATCTGTTTCAATTTCCGAGAGTCATGAAGTTCATAGATATATGAGAGAATGCAGTCCAGCAATACGAATACAACCCATGCCTAAAAGCACCGCAAACTTCTCCACCTCCCTTGGCCATCTCATCCCTTACTCTACTTCCACTTCTACTCCCACCTCGAGATAACTATCTTCACCACCACGTGCAGCCTTATGCATCCCGTCATTTATTCTCCGGAGATCCCGTAGTGAAGCTGTGTGTTGGTCAGCCGATTCCATTCACTCCGCTCCGGCCGCCAAATGGGGAAACGTATACGTACTTGTGCCACATCTTGCCAATGAATCCTGCTTGAGGTTTCTGGTCGTGGAAGCTCTGGCGTCGAGCAGCGGCTGCAGCATCTGTGCTGTTGCGCTTCTGGTTCATGAGGCTGGAAAAGAGACCGCCTCCTGAGTTGGAGCCCTGCGTGCAGGAGCATGTCAGTATTTGCTTTAAAATGAAGAGATAACAATAAGGACAGGAAAGGTGAGATATAGAAGACATACTCTTCGGTTTGCATCGCCTCCAACGTTATTGGGAGGTGTGCTCTCAATACCAGTGCCACCCGACACAGCAGTAGTTTTCCCGGTGGAAGCCATGCTTAAGATCTCGATATGTATACGTTTTCGAATGAAAAGTTTTGAGTATGGTAATCAAACAGATATCGGAAGAAGAAAGGCAAGAGAAGAGAAAGCTGCAGAACGGGAGAACAGCATTCATATACCTACTGCAGCCCACCCCGACCCCGTGCCGACAAGCAGCAAGCAGCAAGCATGCCATCCCATCCCATCCGAGCCATCCACGCACGCTCCAACGAGTCTAATTCCACAAAAACAAGCACACAATGATCTCATCAGCCAACCCACCAATGCCCTCTCCCATCCAAAGCCCAAACGAAACGCACACATTCAGCCTCGTAACCTCTTACCCCGCGCCAGTGGCCTGACCCTTCCACCCCCCACCAACCACAACCCCTCTTCCAAAAAACCCTACATACCTCTCTACCAACCAGCATCAAAAGCACAATCAAAACCCCATACTTTCTCCCCTTTCAAAACTCTCTTGCACCCATCCACTCAGCACTCGTCAATCCTGCCCCCCCTCGCCCCATCGCTCTCTCTGCAAAACCCCTCCACACCTCCCGACCAACCCTTGCAACACTACTGGTACGTTGTACTCACTGAATCGTCCACTCTCATAGCACCGCCTCCCGTCCAATCGCCTGCAATCGAAGAACCCCCCGATACTAGTCAGGGAAGATGCCTCATGCGTAAAACTCGGGTTGCCGTATCACACGAGAGTCATGACGGCGAACTGATTGCTAGTGCGATCGGATCATGGTGGAAGGCCCCTTTGGCTTATCAAGGAGAAAAGTGCCGATCTTGACAGGTTTGGGGAACTGAACATGTGATAACTGATCTGTAAAGTACTTTCTCGGTTTCATGCATCCTAAAGTCAAGGCGTCATGCTTTTACGCCGAGTTTGAGCGAGAGCTTGAATGATATTCTGAGAATTCACGATCAAAACGGCGCGAGGTTAATTCATGAAGGCATTTACAATCGTCCCAAAACCAATCATTTCACCGACCATCTCGTCACCAACCACTGCTTCATATCTGTTCAGTCTCTCTCCATTTATCATTTTGTACTTCTTGTAGCCCTGGTCGTCTTACTTCTTACTCGGACTTGACAATTTTACAGATAAGGTCGGAGCCACCAACCGAATCACCCTCCTTGATCTGAACACTGGCGACCTTTCCAGCATGCGGCGCAGAGATGACCATTTCCTGAACAACATTAGCAATAACTCGGTGGGTAGTCCTCGATGTTACTGACCATCTTCATAGCACTCAAAACAGCAAGTGGATCACCCTTCTTGACCTCGCCACCATCCTTAACACGAAGCTCGACAACAACACCTGCCATTGGTGCTCCAACCTGGCTACTGTCTCCAGGATCGGCCTTTGGTCGGCTGGTGTTCTCAACAGCAGCTTTGTTGTCGTCGACTGTGACTTGGCGGACCTCACCTGCGCAGTATCGTCAGTCTCAGTTGTATTCCCAACGTGGATGTAGTCTTACCATTCATTTCATAAAATACTTCTCTCTGACCAGTAGTGTCGGACAAAGGACCAACAGCAAGAAGCTTCAAGATCAAAACCTTACCCTTCTCAAGCTCAACATGGAATTCTTCTCCAATCTCAGGCTTCGACAGGAAGTATCTGGTCGGAAGCACGCTCAGATCACCGTACTTCTGGATGAATTTTCGGTAATCATCGAAGACCTTGGGGTACATTGCGTAACTGGCAACATCACACTCGGTAACGCTGCCCCACTTCTTGTGAATGTCCTTCTTGATTTGTTGGAGGTCAAGGGGCTCAAGGGTCAAGCCAGGACGCTTGTCGAGCTTGCGTCTACCACGAAGAGCATTTGTTCTCAATGGCTCGGGGAAGCCACCGTATGGCTGTCCCATGAGGCCCTCGAAGAACTCGAGAACCGAGCCAGGGAAGTCAAGCTCGGCTGCCCTCTTCTGAACATCATCGAAGCTGAGCTTGTTGGAGACCATGAACTGAGCCAAATCACCAACGACCTTTGATGTTGGTGTAACCTTGACGATGTCTCCAAGCAAGTCATTGGCTTGCTCGTAAGCCTTTTTGGTCTCTGCCCATTGAGCACCAAGACCAAGCTGAGAAGCCTGAAACATCATGTTGGTAAGCTGTCCACCCGGAATCTCGTGCTCGTACACTTCTGGATCGGGGCCTTGTAACCCAGCCTCAAATGGCGAGTACATAAGACGTAATTGTGCCCAGTAAGTATCGATAGCTCGGACGTGGTGGACATTCAAGCCCGGGTCAAAGTCTGAGCCTTCCAGTGATGCGAGAACCGCACCTACACTGGGCTGGGATGTCATGCCCGACAAGCTGTCCGTAGCAGTATCCACGACATCAGCACCTGCATTAGCGCAGGCAACCATCGATGCAACACCGGTACCAGCTGAATCGTGGGTGTGGACGTGGATTGGTAAATCTGGATATTTCTTACGAATAGCACCAATGAGGAGAGTGGCAGCCTTTGGCTTCAGGACTCCCGCCATATCTTTTATACCTAAGACATGGATCTTGAGGTCGACGAGCTTGGCGACCAAGTCCATGTAATACTCGAGGTTATACTTCTTCTTGGGATTCTGATGATAGAGTTAGTAAATGTTGTAGTGCTGTTAAGCTAGAATGACGAAGCAAAGTATAATGATAAAGAAAATAGTCCAAGAAAGTCCAAAATAGTCCGCAGGCCCTGAAGGTAAGTCGAGCTAAGAGCTCGACTGGACCGGAGCCACCTTCTTGAGGTGCTGTACCGCCTTGAGATGATTATCGAGCTTTTGCTAGGTCTTGGCAGCATAATCGCAAGAGCTGAAAGTAGTATTTCCGTGCAGTAAGATTACGGGACATGCATTCCTTGACCGTGGGGTTTTTGACAGTTTTGATGATCCCGCTAGCATTGTTGATGTGCTTCTGAATGAGTTTATGGTTCTCAAGCTGATTGTTGCGCCGAAGGAGATATTGCAAAGGCTGCATGAGAATTTCTTAGAAGCCAAGGCTTTCTCCCGCTTGTTCTTTTGATCATATGCTGTTCTGTCCTGACCACGTGTCTTCCTATCTCTCCGGCTATTTCGTAGTTTCCTTTCAGAATCGACGATGTCGATTTGCTCAGGAGTGAGGTTCTCATGAGTGTCTTGAACCTTTTCGGTCAGGGAGAAGTGTCTGCAACAGCCATCGTATTCCAGGGTATCGAGAAACCAGGGGCAGAAATGAGCCATGCCATAGTCCTTTTTCCGAGACACCATAGTCCAGAAATAAAGAGAGAAGGCAGCTTTGGCAATAAGATGGAGGGCGCGGAGTCGATATTTCTCTGCAGCAGTTGGGAGTGGTGACCAGCAGAGAAGTCCTTTGTGAGAAATTATGTATCCGTCGTCTAAAGCGCGCTAGGTATACGTCGCTAGGTATTTTCCTCTGTTGTATTGACCGATCCGCGTACATACGCCACTTCTACTCTCCGTACCACTTGTTGAGTTGGAAGGACTAGAGCAAAGACTCCATTTTCCCGAGCGGCGGGAGTGTGAGAGACACAAGTCCAGCTCAACCATACTGCGAACACGGCGATGTCGGTAGTCGTAGGTGCCATACTGATGATGTTGACACACAAGTTGCGATAGAGGAGTTTCCAGTATATACGGAGTCGAGATGCAGGTCGGAAGAAGTGAGGAGTAGCTCCATGACAACAAGAAGACTGTTGTAGCACTTGCTGCCTTCCTCATATGAGGTTCTTAAAGTAGGAAATGGTAGACACAGTCCTACACTGGAGGACGTACAAAAGGGTAGGAGCGAAAGTGTGAAGAGAACACGAATGAACATACCAGGAAGTCGCCACTGTAGCAGACAGTGCCTTCAACAACACCACCAGCCTTGTGGACGGCTTTAATACCAACCTCAAGCTGGTTGATGTCGTTCAAAGCATCGAAGATTCGGAAAACATCGACACCGTGCTTCTTCGCCTGCTCGCAGAAGTGATAGATAGCATTGTCTGGCAGTGAAGAATACGCCACACCGTTGGCGCCACGAAGCAGCATCTGGAAAGGGATGTTCGGAACCAACTTCCGCATCTTTCGGAGTCTGTCCCAAGGATCCTCGTAGAGGAATCGCATGGCAACATCGAAGGTTGCTCCACCCCAACATTCAAGACTATAGAGATTGCTGTAAGCGTGGCTGGTCTCCTTCGCGATATTCAGAAGATCAACAGTTCGGACACGAGTCGCCAGCAGCGACTGGTGAGCATCACGCCAAGTGGTATCCATGAGAAGACATCCCTTGTTCTTTCGAACAGCCTTAGCAAAGGCTTCAGGGCCTTCCTCAATAATAATGTTTCTCCAACCCTTCTTGCATGGCTCAGATGTGTCAATCTTATTTCCGGCCTCATCAAAGAGCTCTGGCATGATAATATCACCCTTGAGCTTCGGCTCTCCAATCTGCCCTTTGATGCTGCTTCCGTTGACGGCGAGGTCTCCCAGGTAGGCGAGCAACTTTTGGGCACGATTCTGGCTGCCAACGAGGTCGAATAGTTGAGGGGTATCATCGATGAACGTAGTCCAGCAGTTGCCCGCAATGAAGGTAGGGTGAGTGAGCAGTGATGCTAAGAAGGGAATGTTGGTCTTTACACCACGGATACGGAATTCAACTAGAGCACGGAGCATCTTCCGGCGGACAATTTCGTATGTGGAGCCATGACATGTACATTTGACCAACATGGAATCGTAGAATGCTTTTGAAAGGTCTGTTAGCAAGTATAACATGTTTAAACGATAGAATAATGAGTCTGAAAGGGTCCAAAAAAAAAATTTACAGTCGAGTCCGGGGCGGGCTACCTACGAGTGATGATTGCGCCTGCAAATCCATTACCACCATCCAGACGGACTCCATTACCACCAGCAGATCGATAGACTTCAATCTTTCCAGTGTCTGGTCGGAATCCTTGGGAGGGATCTTCGGTGGTAATACGACACTGAATAGCAAAGCCTCTTGTGGAGATACGATCTTGGGTCAACCCAAGTTGAGCCAGAGTGGCACCTGCAGCAATCTGAATTTGCGCAGCGATGAGATCAATGCCAGTGATCTCTTCAGTGATAGTGTGCTCGACTTGAATACGGGGGTTGATTTCGATGAAGTAATAGCGGTTCTTCTGGTCGACCAAGAATTCCGCAGTTCCAGCATTGCGGTAGTTGACCGACTTTGCGAGTTTAACTGCATTAGCAAGGAGGTTGTCTCTGACCTCTGCTGGGAGATCCTTTGCAGGAGCCAACTCGACCACCTTTTGATGTCTTCGCTGAACGGAGCAGTCGCGCTCGTACAAGTGGACAATGTTTCCATGGTTATCTCCTAGAAGCTGGACCTCGATGTGCTTGGGTTTGTCAAGGAAACGCTCAACAAAGACGGTTCCGTTGCCAAAGGCAGATTTGGCTTCGGAGGTGGCTCGCTGGAAGGAGTCTTCCAAGCTTGCTTGTTCCCGCACGACTCGCATGCCACGTCCACCGCCTCCGTATGCCGCCTTGATAATGATTGGGAAACCATATTCATCTGTGAATTTCTTTACGTCCTCGAACTTGTCAACTGCTCCTTCGGTTCCGGGAACAACCGGTACGCCTGCCTTGATCGCAAGAATTCTGGCAGAGACTTTGTCGCCAAGCGAGTCGATAACTTCGGGGGAGGGGCCGACAAACTTGAATTACCAAAGTTAGTCGCTAGCCCAAGACATCTAATATAAGATCTAAGGTGACAACGTACAATAAGTCCTGCCTTCTCAACACTCCGAGCGAATCCAGCATTTTCAGACAGGAATCCATAACCTGCGCGAAGAATTAGACAAAGTTCTTGTGTGGGTGACCT
>Ga0302325_10036318_pt1 | contig 10047 bp, 13 predicted proteins | sample Palsa_T0_2_FD_201948 | JGI IMG/M metagenome (GOLD analysis project Ga0302325, IMG submission 201948) | Peat permafrost microbial communities from Stordalen Mire near Abisko, Sweden - Palsa_T0_2 | ecosystem: Environmental > Terrestrial > Soil > Palsa > Peat permafrost | place: Sweden: Abisko... | reverse complement strand
GCTCCGACATCGACATGATGAGCGCAGCCGCCGACGGCCGCTTCACGCACAAGGACGGGACGCCCTATCCGGAGCGCTAGCCTGCTTTGGAGCTGACTCGATTGCCGAAGACGGCCCGGGCCCGCTTGAGTAGGGTTCGCGCAAAGCCCAAGGGAAATGCGATGTCCGAGACCCAATTGGCCGCGATCGGCGACCTGGAGCTGCGCGGCGGCGGCCGGTTGCGCGCCGCCGAACTGGCTTACGTCACCTATGGCGAACTCGCGCCCGGCGGACGCAACGCGGTGCTGCTGACCCACGGCTACACGTCCAGCCATCTGTTCGCCGACGGCGCCGAGGGCGACTGGTCGACCCTGATCGGGCCGGGCCGCCCGATCGACACCAACCGCTGCTTCGTGATCAGCTCCAACATGCTGGGCTCCAGCTTCGGTTCCACCGCGCCGCGCAGCCTGAACCCCGCCACCTTGCGTCCCTACGGACCCGAATTTCCGCGCCTGACCGTCGCCGACATCGTGGCCGCCCAGCGCCGTCTGCTGGAGCAGCTCGGCGTCGAGCACCTGATCGCCGTCGTTGGTCCCTCATACGGCGGCGCGCAGGCCTTCACCTGGGGCGTCGAATACCCGGACTTCATGAGCGGCCTGGTTCCGGTCTGCACCGGCATCCGGTTTCCGGGCCGCGGCGGCGCCCCGCTGCGCGAGCGCTTCGCGGCCGACCCTGGCTGGAACGGCGGCGACTATTACGCCACCGGGGGCATGCCGCGGATGATGACCACCCTGCGTGAGGACACGCTGCGCAGCTACGGCATCGAGGCCCAGCTGGCTGACCAGTTCCCGGGCCCGGCCGAGCGCGCCGCCGAGATCACCCGCCAGGCCCGCGCCTGGGCGGAGATCTTCGACCCCAACTCGATGATCGCGCTCGCCGATGCGGCCGCTAGCTACGACGTCACCGCCCAGCTGGGCCGTATCCGGGCGCGGGTTCTCTATGTCCTGTCGCGGACCGATGCGCTCTTTCCCCCCTCCCTCGCCGAGGGCGTGATGGCCGCCCTGAAGGCCGCGGGCGTCGCCGCCGACTACGTCGAGATCGACAGCGAGTTCGGCCACCGCGCCTCGGGCGCCGACGCGGCCAAGTGGGCCCCAGCGCTGCGGGCGTTCATGAACAGCCTGGGCTGAGCGTTCGCGCCATCCCTGGTCTCACGCCGGGCGACCACCTAAATCTAGAGGTAGCCGCGGAGGGACCATGTCGAAATCCATCGTCGTCGTCGGGTTCGGGCCAGGCATCTCCACCGCCGTGGCCGAGAAATTCGGCGCGGAGGGCTTCTCGGTCGCGCTGGTGGCGCGCAACCAGGCGCGTCTGGACGCCGGCGTCCTGGCGCTCCAGGCCAAGGGCGTCGCCGCGGCCGCGTTCGCGGCCGATGCGGGCGACCCCGCGGCGATCCGCGCCGCCATCGGCAAGGCGCGCGCGGCGTTCGGCCCGATCGCCGTGATCCACTGGAACGCCTTCAGCGGCGGCGAGGCGGGGAATCTGATGACCACCGACCCGACGGTGGTGCGGGGCGTCTTCGACGTTGCGGTGGTCGGTTTGCTCAGCGCCGTTCAGGAAACGCTGCCCGATCTGAAGAGCTCGGGCGGCGCCGTTCTCGTCACCAACGGGGCTTTCGGCGATACGACGCCGGTCATGGACGGTTTGGCCATCGCGCTGAAGGCCATGGGAGTGGGACTGGCTAATGCCGCCAAGCACAAGCTCGTCGGCATGCTCTCGGCGGCGCTGAAGGCTGACGGCGTCTATGTCGGCGAGGTCACGGTGGCCGGCGTGATCAAGGGCACGTCGTTCGATACCGGCCGGGACCAGGGGTTTCCGGGCATCGAGGGCTCGGCGGTCGCCAACAAGTTCTGGGAACTCTACCGGGCCCGCGACGAGGTCCGCGCACGGATCCCCTGAGCCAGCGGCTCGCGGCCGCCACAAGGGGCGTTTCCTTCGGCCGCTCGAGGGCCTATATGACCTGCCATACAACGCCCGGCCGAAAGGCCGGGCGCCGCTGTTTCTGGAGGGCGCCCGCTCGGGCGCGAGACCCATGGCCGACCAAATCCTGATGCCCAAGGCGACCGCCGTCTGGCTGGTCGACAACACCTCGATGACCTTCGAGCAGATCGCCGATTTCTGCGGCCTGCACCCGCTGGAGGTGAAGGGGATCGCCGACGGCGAGGTGGCGCGCGACATCCGCGGCGCCGACCCGATCGCCAACGGCCAGCTCACCCGCGAGGAGCTGGATCGGGCGACGAAAGACCCGGCCTATCGGATGAAGGCGCAGAAGAGCCGCCACGCCGAGCTCCTGAAGCCGATCAAGAAGGCGCCGCGCTACACCCCAGTGTCGCGCCGCCAAGACCGGCCGGACGCCATCGCCTGGTTCGTGCGCAACCACCCCGAGGTCACCGACGCGATGATCGCCAAGACCCTCGGCACCACCAAGGCCACCATCGACCAGGTGCGCGACCGCACCCACTGGAACGCCACCAACATCAAGCCGGTGGACCCGGTGACCCTGGGCCTGGTCACCCAGCTGGAACTGGACGCGCTGGTGCGGATGGCGGCCGACAAGAAGGCCAAGGACGACGCGCGCAAGGGCCTGAACCAGCCCGAGGGGCCGACCCTGAAGCCGGCCGCCGAGGCCGCCGTGGCGGTCGCCGCCGACGAGGACGAGGACGACTGAAAGCTAGTGGGGCCGGGCCCTCAGGCTCTCCATCTCTTCCTTCAATCGCAGCTTCTGTCGCTTGAGGTCTTTCAGGCGGACATCGTCGGCGGCGGGGCGGGCAAGCTCGTCCTCGATCGCGCGTTCGAGGGTTTGATGACGGACTCCGAGTTCGCGGATGCGAGCTTCGATGGCCATGGTCTCCAGGCTCCCGTGCTGACGATTCCGCGAGTCAACACCCCTCACGGGCGGCTGTCAGATCACATATGGTTGCGCGACGTGGCGCCCGCAGGCGGCGCCCGCGGCGTGGGCTGAGAGGCGAGGGGCATGAGCGAAAACGGGACGCCGCCGCTCGTGGTCGGCATCTCGGGCGCCTCGGGGGCGCGGCTGGGCGTGCGGGTGCTGGACGCCTGCCGCGAACTCGGCGTCGCCACCCACCTGGTGGTCTCCCGCGCCGGCGCCCAGACCCTGGCCTCCGAAACCGGCCTCGACGTCGCCCAGGCGGCGGCCAAGGCCGACGTCAGCCACCGGGCGGGCGACATCGGCGCCTCGATCGCCTCGGGCTCCTTCCCCACCCGGGGCATGATCATCGCCCCCTGCTCGGTGCGGACGATGAGCGAGATCGCCACCGGGGTGACCTCGTCGCTGATCACCCGCGCCGCCGACGTGACCCTGAAGGAGCGCCGCACGCTGGTGCTGATGGTGCGCGAGAGTCCGCTGCACCTGGGCCACCTGCGCACCCTGGCCAGCCTGGCCGAGATGGGCGCGGTGATCGCCCCGCCGATGCCGGCCTTCTACGCGGGCCTTGCGACCCTCGACGAGGTGGTGGATCAGTGCGTGGGCCGCGCGCTGGACCTCTTCGGGCTCGCCTGGGGCCCGGTCCGCCGCTGGGGCCGCGACGTGGGGCCGATCGCCGGCGGTGAAGCTTGAACGGCGAAGCGCTCTGGCCCTACTCGCTGGAGGTCTACGGCCGGCCGGGCGTCGAGGCGTTGCTGCTGGAGCTGCAGGACGGCCACGGCCAGTGCGTTCCCTACCTGCTGTGGGCGCTGTGGCTGGCGACCAACGGCCGCCGCGCCGACGACGGCGCGCTGGAGGCCGGCGCGGCGCTGGCGCGGGCCTGGCACGAGGCGGCGATCCGCCCCTTGCGCGACCTGCGCCGGGGCCTCAAGGCGGCCAAGCCGGCGCCGGCCGCGCGGGAGCGGCTGCGCGGCGGCGTCAAGGTGCTGGAGTTGGAGGCCGAGCGGATGTTGCTGCAGATGCTGGAGGACGCCAGCCCGCCCGAGGCCGGCGCCGGGCCCGCCTTGCGCGCCGGCCTGGGCGAGGCGGCCGTGGCGTGGGGCGGCGATGCGCCGGCCGCCCTGCTCGACCGCCTGGCGACGCTGGCGGGCTGATTTCCGCTCCGGCCGCGGCGACTTTTCTGCTAACGTGGCGGCCGGGAGGCGTTGGTTTCTGAGCATGGACGACGCGGCGCTCAGTCCGGATGAAGAGGCGCGCATCCGCACCCAGATCGCGACCCTCCGCGAAGAGCACCAGGACCTCGACGACGCCGTCCGCGCGCTCGAAACCCTGCCGATGCCCGACCAGCTGCGCATCGCCCGGCTGAAGAAGAAGAAGCTCACCCTGCGCGACCAGATCGCCAAGCTCGAAGACCGCCTGACGCCCGACATCATCGCGTAGCGGTCGGCGGTGTAACCCCTCACCCTCCCACGCGGCCGCGCCGCGCGGGCCCCTCCCTCTCCCTCAGGGAGGTGTTTCGCGGCCGCCCCTCGTTTGACCGCTCCCGGAGGGAGAGGGAGGGGCCCGACCGCGAAGCGGTTGGGAGGGTGAGGGGTTATCGCCTCTCCGCCGTCGGCCTTGCCGCCCGCGGGCCCATCGGCCATATGCCGGCCATGGATGAGCAGCTGTTGCGCGACGTGGTGGCCCGGGCGCGGGCGGCGGGGGCGGATGCGGCCGAGGCGGCGTTCGCGGAGCGGCAGTCGCTCTCGGTGACGGTGCGGCTGGGGGCGCTGGAGGAGGTGGAGCGCGAGGAGAGCCGCGACCTCGGACTGCGGGTCTTCATCGGCCGCCGCCAGGCCACCGTCTCCGGCTCCGACGTCTCGGCCGACGGCCGCGCCAAGCTGATCGAGCGGGCCGTGGCCATGGCCAGGCTCGCGCCCGAGGAGCCCTACGCCGGCCTGGCGCCCGAGGACCGGCTGGCGCACGGGCCCTACCCGGACCTCGACCTCTACGACGCCAGCGAGCCGGACGCCGAGACGCTGGAGGCGCGGGCGCTGGAGGCCGAGGACGCGGCGCGCGCCATCGAGGGCGTCAGCAATTCCGACTCCAGCACCGCCGCCTGGTCGAACAGCGGCTGGCGGCTGGTGACCAGCAGCGGCTTCTGCGGCGAGCACCGCGCCTCCAGCTTCTACGTCGGCGCCAGCGCCATCGCCGGCGAGGGCGCCGCGATGGAGAGCGCCGGCGAGGGCCGCCAGACCCGCTGGCTCGCCGATCTGCCCGACGCCGGCGCCATCGGCGCCGAGGCCGGCCGCCGGGCGGTGGCGCGGCTCAGTCCCCGCAAGATCGCCTCGACTACCGCCCCGGTGATCTTCGAGAACCGTATCGCCGCCTCCACCCTCGGCCCGCTCATCGGCGCCATCTCCGGCCCGTCGGTGGCCCGCGGGGTCTCGTTCCTGAAGCACAAGCTCGGCCAGCCGCTGTTCGCCAAGGACGTCACCATCACCGACGAGCCGCACCGGGTGCGCGGCCTCGGTTCCTCGCCGTTCGACGATGAGGGCGTGGCCAACCAGACCCGGGCGATCATCGACGCGGGCGTGCTGACCACCTGGCTGCTCAACGCCGCCTCGGCGCGCCAGCTCGGCCTGGAGACCACCGGCCACGCCTCGCGCGGCCTCGCCGGGCCGCCGGGCGTCTCCACCACCAACCTGACCCTGCTACCAGGGACCAAGGATCAGGCCGAGCTGATGCGCGAGGCCGGCGCCGGCCTCCTCGTCACCAACATGTTCGGCCCCTCGCTCAACCCCAACACCGGCGACTGGTCGGTGGGCTGCGCCGGGTTCTGGTTCGAGGCCGGTGAGATCGCCTATCCGGTCAGCGAGATCACCGTCGCCGGCAACCTGATCGACGCCTACGGCCGCATCACGCCGGGCTCGGACCTGGAATTCCGCGGCGCGGCCAACGCCCCCTCGCTGCTGATCGACGCGCTGGCCATCGCTGGGAAATAGCCGCCATGCCCGACACCCAGCTCCTGCACCTGGTGATCGGCGGCGAGCTGAAGTCGGTGGACGTGCACGAATTCCGCGACCTGACCAAGGTCGACTTCGTGGGCGCCTATCCGAACTACGCCGCGGCGTTCGTCGCCTGGAAGTCCAAGGCCCAGGCTACCGTCGACAACGCCCTGGTGCGCTACTTCATCATCCACGCCCACCGCCTGCTGGACCCCGAAGCGGAGGGCCACGACCACCACTGAGCGGATGGAGTGACCGCCAGGGCCATATGTCGGCACCCATCCTTAACGTTCGGGCCTGATATTCGCGCCGAAGACGAGCATCGGGGGTGCAATGTCCAGGGCCTTGGGGGCCGCACAGCTCGGCGGCGAAAGCATCGTCGGCGACCTCGATCTCGAAACGCTGCGCGAGAGCTTCAACCGGATCGTCCGGGTCGCGGTCGAGCTGCTGGACGGGGTCGGCGGCGAGGTCGCCATCCGCGGCGCGGAGCGGGTCTGGCGCTCCAGCGGCCGGGTCGTGCAGCACACCCCGATCGCTTCGCTGGTGGAGGTCGCCGACGGGGTCCTGTGGGTCGACGACTGGACCAAGGATGCGCGCATCGATCCGCGCCTGGTCGCCGACGACGTCAGGGACTGCCGGCTCTATGTCGGGGCGCCGATCCGGCTGCCGGAAGGCCGTTTGCTGGGCGTCCTCTCGGTGGTCGGGCTGCAGCCGCGTCCGCGCGACGAGGCCAAGGCCGCGCGGCTGATGGATCTGGCCGGGCTGATCGCTGACGAGGTGGAGCGCCGGCGCGCGCTGGCCGCCCGGGCGCGGGCCGAGGCCGAGGCCGACGCCGCCCGCGAGACGGTCTGGTCGATGGTGATGAACGCACCGTTCGCGGTCTCGATGACGGATCGCGAACTGCGCATCCTGCAGGTCAGCGATCGCTGGCGCGAGGATCGCGGACTGGTGGGGGCCGACATCATCGGCCGTTCGATGTACGATGTATTCCCCCATGACAACTGGTCGGACGTGCACGCCCGGGTGCTGGCGGGCGAGACGGTCCGCCGGGAGACCCAGATCAGTCTGCGCGACGGCCGCCGGCCCTGGCTGCGGATCGAACACGCCCCGTGGCGGGACGCCAGCGGCGAGATCGGCGGCCTCCTGGCCATGAGCGTCGAGGTCTCGGAGCTGGTCGAGGCCCTGCAGCGGGCCGAGACCTCCGAGCAGCGGCTGATGCTGGCGCTCGAGATCGGCGAGCTGCACATGTGGGAGATCGACCTGCGGCGCAGGACGGTGACCGACGGCGGCGCCAGCCCCAACATCTCCACGATTCCGCAGAGCTTCGAGGATCTGACCGACGGGATCCTGCGCGGCGTCCACCCCCACGACCACGCCATCGTCGAAGCCGCGTGGCGCGATCACCTGGCGGGCGCCCCGTTTCGGATCGTCTGCCGTCTGATCCAGGAGAACGGACCTCACATCTGGGTCCAGGCCGCCAGCGAGGCGATCCGCGACGAGGCCGGCGAGGTGGTCCGCATCGTCAACGTGCTGCGCAACATCGACAAGGCCAAGCGCGCCGAGCTCAACCTGCAGCGCGCCCGCGACGCCGCCGAGGCCGCCAACCGCGCCAAGAGCGAGTTCCTGGCCAACATGAGCCACGAGATCCGCACGCCGCTGAACGGCGTCATGGGCGTCGCCAGCGCGCTCGGCCGCACCGAGCTCTCCGAGGGCCAGCGCGAGATGGTGGGCCTGATCACCAGCTCCGCGGAGACGCTGGAGAGCCTGCTGTCGGACGTGCTCGACCTGGCGCGCATCGAATCCGGGCGCCTGGAGTTGAAGGCGGAGGACTTCGACCTGGCCCAGGCGGTGGCCGACGTCGCGGCGCTGTTCGAGCCCTCGGCGCGGGCCAAGGGACTGGAGCTGACGGTCGAGACATCGCCGGACGCGGCCGGACGCTTCGTCGGGGACGCGCCGCGCATCCGCCAGGTGCTGTCCAACCTGGTGTCGAACGCGGTCAAGTTCACCGACACGGGGGCGGTCGCCATCCGGCTCGTGGCCGGGCCGGCCGAAGCCGGCGCGGCGCTCAGCCTCTCGGTGACCGATTCCGGGATCGGGTTCGATGCGGAGGCGGCCGCGCGCCTGTTCGACCGGTTCGAGCAGGCCGACGGCTCGATCACCCGCCGCTACGGCGGCACGGGCCTCGGCCTGGCGATCTCGCGCTCGCTGGCCGAGGCGATGGGCGGCCAGCTGCGGGCGACGTCGACCCCCGGCCGGGGCTCGACCTTCACCCTCGAGCTGGCGCTGCCCCGCGCCGCGCGGGGGTCCGCGGCGCCGCAAGCGCGGCCTGACGAGAACGCCCCGCGGGCAGATCTGGGCAGGCTGCGGGTGCTGCTGGCCGAGGACCACCCCACCAATCGGCGCGTGGTCGAGCTGATCCTTGGCGCGGCCGGGGTCGCGCTCACCTGCGTCAAGGACGGCGCCGAAGCGGTGGACGCATGGGCGGCGGGCGACTTCGATCTCATCCTGATGGACATGCAGATGCCGGTGATGGACGGCCTGAGCGCCACCCGTGCAATCCGCGACGCGGAGGCCCGCCGCGGCGGTCCGCGCATCGCAATCTATTCGCTGACCGCCAACGCCATGCCCGAGCACGCCCGCGCCTCCGGCGAAGCAGGCGCTGACGGTCACCTGACCAAGCCGATCTCCGCCGAGGCGCTGCTGCGCACCGTCGCCCTCGTGGCGACCGGCTCGGCGCCGGCGATCACCCCGCGCCGCAGCGGTCGGCTCACGCGCCGGGCGTGAAGTCAGTCATTTGGTTGGGCCGAAAGCGCCGCGAGCTCGGCCTGCTGCTTGCGGGTGAGACCATCGCAAACCAGCTCGTAGGAGCTCACCGCGAGCCGCTCGACCTCCTCGGCCGGCACGTCGGCGTCGAGGCTGACGCTGATCCAGTGGCGCCGGTCAAGGTGGTAGCGGTGTCCGACACCGGCGTAGCGCTCGCGCAGGATCTCGGCCAAGTGCGTATCGCACTTCAGGCTGACCGCCTCCACGCCGCGGATCGAGAGGATGGCGAAGGTCTTGCCCATGACCTTGTAGATCAGCGCGCTGGGGGCCTTGGCGCGCGGCGCGGAAACCGGCTCGGCCACGGCGCCTGGCCGCGCCTCGAGGACAGCCTTCACGGCGGCGGTTCGCTCAGTCACGTCACGGCGCTCCGTCAGGAGGGACGCAACCTTAGCAGCGGTCTGGCTCACGCCAAAGCTTGGGAGCGCGCCGGTCAGAGCGCCAGCAAGGCGCCGAAGAAGGCCACCAGCGCGAAGACGCCCACCGCCGTCCAGATCACCGGCGCGATCTCGCCGCCCGGAGGGGCTACGACCGCATCGCCAGGCGTCAGGTCGTCGAGCGTGCGCCCGATCTGAGACATTTCGAAACGGGGGCCGTCAGCGGCCGGAAAAATCCTGTCCATGGCGGCACGAGACCATCTCCTGGAGCGATGCGCCTTGATGCGGATCAAGTCGCCGGGGCTGTCACCAAATTTGGACTGCGCCCGTGGCGCGCGGCGGCGCGGTGAGCGGGCCGCTAGGCAGCGGAGATTTGCCAGCAGGCGCCGCGTCCTGAAGCGTTGGCGGCCGCAGACTACGGCCGGGCCAGGCGACTCCATTTCGGTGCAGGCAAAACAGCAGCCGGTCCTCGTAGCGGACTTCCACCAGCCGCCGCTCGGGATCAGCCGCCAGCGCCGCCACGGCCAGCGCTTTCAGGGCCGCCACATCCGCGGCGATCTCGAACCTAAGCGACGGGACCGCGGCGGCGTCATGGATGAGGAAGCTGTATATGGGCATGCCCCGATGTCCCCGCGTCATAGGCGGCAGCGCATCCAAGGCGCTCCCTGTCACCGGAGCCTAGGAGCCGCGACCGGTGATGCTTGACGCTAGGCGGTCCGCTTCAGCGAGTCCGTCCAAAACCGCACACAGCGCCCCGGCCATGCTCGATCCCGCTGGCGCTGCCTGCGGAAGCTCTGGCCCCAGCTGACGACTCTCAGTCGCCGATAGCGGCGAGGACCACCCGCAGGACGTCCTGCGCATCGGCGAGGGCGGCCAGGCGGCGCCACTCGGCGGCGGTGGCTTCCAGGTCGAGCACCAGCCGATAATCGACCGGCGCATGGGC
>Ga0302325_10036317_pt1 | contig 10047 bp, 6 predicted proteins | sample Palsa_T0_2_FD_201948 | JGI IMG/M metagenome (GOLD analysis project Ga0302325, IMG submission 201948) | Peat permafrost microbial communities from Stordalen Mire near Abisko, Sweden - Palsa_T0_2 | ecosystem: Environmental > Terrestrial > Soil > Palsa > Peat permafrost | place: Sweden: Abisko... | reverse complement strand
CGAAGTCCAGGCCGGTTTCCTGGCCGGCGAATCCGAAGCTGCCGTCGTTGGCGCCGAAGGTATGCTGACTTATCTGGTCGTAATGAAAGTTTCCGCCGAACTTCAGCGAGTGGGCGCCGACTACTTTTGAGTAGTTATCGAGCAATTGGTAGGTGTTGTTGTATTGCTGCAACGGAAAGGCATTCGTGCCTAGCACGAAGTTGTTGAACGTTATATTGGGCACGCCCTCAAACTGCGGCGCCAGGGGTACGATCCCGAGCGTGTTCGCTCCGGTTACGAATCCCAGGGAGGAAAGAGACGGCCCGACGCCTCCCTCTGGTTTCCCCTGATAGTTGGTGTTACGCACGTAATGCAGGCGAATCTCATTTACCGCAGTGGAGCTCTTGGTCGTAGTGTCGCTTAGGTTGACCATCTGCGCTTTGCCAAAGTTCAGGACGGTAAATCCCGGCAGCGACGCGAAACAGTAAGGGCACTGCTGACTGTAGTCATCGACGAAGTAATACGCGGAAAGCATACCGAACTGGCTGCTGGCATCGATGCGGGTTCCGCCTTTATCGTCCCGGAGCACATTGTTGTACGCGTCGGTCTCAAAAAACGGCTGACCATCCAGCGTTGAGTTCGGCGGCGGGATGTACTTTAGAAGCGCCTTGGCCGGGGCGGATATTGCCGAAGGCGGGATGACTGCGTTCGGAAACACGCACGCCGCGGGACTGGTACAGCCCGGCACATAATAGTTCTCGCCAGCCGTAACCGGATAGCCTAGCTCTGACGAGAGCACGCCTGCCCAATATGGTCCACTGACCACGCCGCTCAATACGGCGGCTGAATCCGCCAGGTTTCCGGTCAGGTCAGCGCTGGAAGGGACCGGCACGTCGGCCACTTGCCCTTGAATCTGGCGCGTGCCTTGATAGTCGGTGAAAAAGAAAATCTTCTGGCGCTTGATGGGGCCGCCGAAAGTGCCGCCAAATTGATTCTGTTTGAAGGCCCCGCGAATGCCGCTAAAGAAATTGCGCGAGTCGAGAGCATCGTTTCTCAGAAACTCAAACGCATCTCCATGCAGATCATTCGTACCTGACTTGGTGATCGCGTTTACTTGCCCGCCGCTATAATTGCCGTACTCGGCATCGAAATTATTGGTGAGGATTCGAAATTCCTCGATGGAATCCAGGTTGGGAACGATCGCGGTCGTCTGGTTTACTCCTTCATTCACGTTCCCGCCGTTCACCATAAATCCATTCGCGGTTTCGCGCTGTCCGCTGACGGAGATGCTCCCCGGGTTCAACGACCCGGAAGGTGCAATCGGCTCGTACTCTCCCGAGCTTTCCGGGGCTACTCCGGGTTGCAGCGCTAACAAATCGGTATAGCTCCGGCCATTGAGCGGCAGGGAGGTCATCTTGGCGCTTCCAATCACCTCGCCCATCTGCGTATTGGTGGTTTCCACGCGGACCGCGGTCGCGGAGACTCTCACTTCCTCGTGGATTGTGCCTACCTGCAAACGAGCATCCACTCTCACCGCGCTATTCGCATCGATGGCGATGCCGGTCTGTTGATATTCCTTGAAGCCGTTCTTACTCACGGTGATGGCATAGGTTCCGACCGGCAACGCCAAAAAGGAATAGCCTCCATTCGGGTCGGTGACAACCACCTGCTGAATACCAGTTTCATTGCTGATCGCGGTAACCGTTGCGCCCGGCACGACAGCGCCAGCGACGTCTCTAACGATTCCAGAGATCGACCCGGTAACGCCGGCGAGGGCGATCGTCGATGCGAGTCCAACAAGGAAAGCTAGAATTACTGCGCGCCTGATCAAGATGCTCTCCTGTACGGAGGAATTCGGCCGGTAACCTGCTTGCCATTACTACGCCGAACCGGTTCTGGTTTTCGACAACCGACGCTTGTGGAGCCAAAAGCTCAATTTGCCCGGAATCTAGTAAACGCGTTTACTGAACCGATTTACGCTTATAACGTAGCGTTGTCAAGTAATTTTCGGGAGAGAACAGAATTGTCGAACTAACGACCTGGATCCGGCAAGTCAAACGGCCGTGGTGGATGCGCGGACAACCAGAACTGGCTCCAGTTTTCGGTGTGCCGCCTGGGCCCTCTTTCCATTGCCTTGCGGGCCCAGGGTGGACTGCAAAAAGACAGAGGCACCGATCTGCCCAAGATCCTCCATGGAGTGGCTCACCGTAGTAAGGGGCGGATTGTAATACGCAGCCGCGGGCACGTCATCGAAACCGACTACCGAGCATTGCTCCGGCACCTTCATCCCTGCCTGGGTCAAGGCGCGAATGGCTCCGAACGCGGTCATGTCATCAAAGGCCATCACCGCACTGAACCGCCTGCCCCGATGGAGCAGCTCATTCATGGCTTCGAATCCGGCCTCCGAACTGGAGGCTGCGTCTTTCAGTTCGATGATTAGCTTCGGATCTACGTCAAACCGGGTTCTCTTCGCGAATTCGCGGATTCCTTGCCAGCGCCGTCCGCTGTCTACCACTCTCTTCGGTCCCCGAATGAATGCGATCCGGCGGTGGCCATTCACGTAAAGATGCTCCAGCGCGATGCTCGCGCCCCGTTTGTTATCGACGTATACCGAACTGATTCCCCGATGGGAGGATTCGCGACCGATCACGATCACCGGAATCCCGCTCCTGGCCAGAGTGCCCAGCATTTCTGTTTGAAGTTGCAGTGAATTTGCGACTGCGATCACCCCCTCGATCCGCCGTTCTAGGAGTGTAGCGACATACTTCCGAAATCGCGCACGACTATTCTGGATGTCGATGAGAACCGGAAGATAAGTGGAAGGATAGAGCGACTTGTTAATCCCAAGCAAAACTTGGGCACAGTACGGATCGCTGATGTCCGGAACCATAACGGCGACGGCCTGGCTGCGGCTGCTGCGCAGGGAGCGCGCAAATTGGTTCGGATGATATCCGAGCTTGTGAGCCAATTCGCGAATACGTTGTTTAGTCTTTTCCGGAATATGCTGGCCAGCGGGGGAGCTGTTTAGAACCAGGGAAATTGTGGTCGGCGAAAATCCACTGACCTTCGCAAGTTCTCGTATGGTTATCATTTCGAGGTCGTCGGGAGGGCTGCGCGTCTCTCCGCGTTTTCCAGGTTGAGTGTAAATAAACTAACCCCGAAACGCGAACGATTCCGGAGAATGATCCCGGAGTCTGGCGGCCAGACTTGTTTACATCAGTAAATCAGCTTCAGAGAGAACTGGATTTGGCGCGATGGGCCGGCGGTGTGGTTGATTATTCCGAAGCCGCTGCCCAGCATCGTGTTTGCAGGCAGGCCGAAATCGACGATGTTAAAGATGTTAAAAAATTCGGCACGAAACTCTAGTATTCCCAATTCGTTGGCTCCCCGGTGGCCTACGGAGGTGTCCTTTATAAGGGCGAAGTCGAAGTCCCGAAAGCCAGGACCGCGAAAGGTGTCGCGGCCAAGCGTGCCGAACCGGCCGTGGTTGGGGCCGGTGCCGCCCGGAACGTTGATGGGAATGTCGAAGAACGAGGCGTTATCCGCGCCGCGGCCAAAGTAGTCCTCGCGAATGGTGCGGCTGGTGGAGAAATCGGGCTGGGCCACCGGATCGGGGCGGTCGGCTCCGCCGGCTCCGGCGCCGGTTTGTTGAATACCGGAATATACCGAAAAGGGCAGGCCGCTGCTGATCGCGGTGATATTGAGCAGCAACCAGCCTTTGGTGAGTTTTTCTCCCACTGGCCTGAAAAGACCTATGCGATCGAATGGCAGGGACTGGATCAAGTTCAGAGAAAATACGTGGGTGACATCAAAAGTGGAAGGACCTTTGTCGGCTGCGGAATCAAATGGATTCTGGGGCAAAGTCTGATTGATAACACCAGCATTGGGGGGCGTACCTCCGAGGGCGTAGCTGGTATCGTCGAGGGACTTGGAAAACGTATAGCTGGCCTGAAAGCTTAGGCCGAGGCGCGGCGAGTTTTTGGTGAGGCTGGATTGCAGCGCGTTGTAGCTGGAATGGGCTCCTGTAGTGATTATCCCTTCCGACCCGAATCCTCCGATGGCGTGTCCCGCACCGTCGAACTGGGTATACCGCGCAAATGCCGGATCCGCGCCGGCATAGCCATTGGGCGAAAACATACTGGCGAGATGAACTCCGGCAGTGCCCACGTAAGAGAGATTGAGCGTTACCGCACCAAAATCATGATCCAGCCCCGCGGTGTAAGTGCCGATATAACCGTTGCGAAAATTGCGTGCGATGGCGCCGGTGCCAATTAATTGGACCTCATGGCTAGGGGTGAGCGAGTCGAGATCATTCTGAAATCTCTGCCAGTCGATGGGCGTGTTGGCCGGGATTTTGGAAATACCTCCCGGAGGGACCAACGGCTGGCCCTGGGTGTTATAGAACGCGGGCAGTGTGACCGGGTCCACTGTGTTGTGGAACACGACGGGTACGTCCGTCTCAGCGGTGACAAGCGGTTGGACTGCAAACGGAAATGCGCCGGTTACGGAATTGTCCTGCCACAAATTGGGAAGAATCGTGGTGATGGCCCCGCCAGCATGAAAAATGGTGTGGCGGCCTAGACCATAGTCCACGGAAACACGTGGACCCCAGCCATTCCAATCCATGGGATACACGGGTTGGGGATTGTACAAAAAAGATTCTGTGGCGCCCGGGGTAAGAAACGTGGTGGGCCTGCCGCCAGGACCGATGGGTTGAGCAATCGAGGTGCGATCCTGAGCTTCCTTGATGCGGCTGTTGACCTCGTAGCGCAAACCGTAGTTGAGACTGAGGTGCGAAGTCGCTCTCCAGGAGTCCTGAAAATAGAAGTTGTAGGCCTGCCGGCGAACCGCGGCTTCGTCAAATTTATCGCCGGCAGGTGTGAAACTGGCGGCAACGGAAACGGTATAAGAGTACGGCGTTGCGGTAAGCAATCCGGTCAGTGAGTCTGGCAAAGCAGCGCCGGGGAGAATATCGTGCTGGCCGCTTAGCGACGGAATCAAAACGGGCGAGTACGCTGTGCCTCCGCCGAATGTATAAAGGCCGTCAGGGTTGGTTCCGAAGACGGTTGCGTCTACGTTCCATCGAATTTCCGTTCCCCACTTAAAGGTATGCGCGGCGTGCGAATAGATCATGTCGTGGCGGAACTGGAACAGGTTCCCGAAAGACCCGAGGATCGAGCCGTCCGCTGAATTGAAGCCTTCCAATAAACCATCACCATAGCCAAGCGCGGGGTCGGTATGGTCCGCCGCGGGAAAGGTCGGGGTGCTGCGAATGTAACTGAAGGCAGTGGTGAAACTGAAACGCGGGGAAACGGTGCGGGAATACCGGATCGCGGCGTTGCGTTGGTGATCGAAAAAGTTCACGCCGAAATTGGGGTCGACGGCGGTTTGATCGGGATTGGTGGTGGGACCGTTGACCTGGTTCAGGCTGAAGCGGGTGAGTAACGTGGATTGGGCAGAAAGCTGGTGATCGACGCGGACAGAAAACTGGTCAGTATTGGTTACCACCTTTGAAGCGACCGAATAGGTCCGCGCGCCGTAGGGTCCCTGCGGATTGTTGGGCAGAGGATACCTGTCCAGCAACGGGACGATCGACGGGCTCACCGGAACGATCAGGGTATCTCCGGGAACGCTGGTGGTATCAATGCCCTGGCGCTCCGCGGCGGTGGGCACGGCGAGAACCTGAGTGGTACCGAGTAGCTGACGGAAGCCCTGATACTCGACGAAATAAAAAGTTTTGCCGCGGCCATCGTAGATTCCCGGGAGTACTACCGGGCCGCCATTGGTCGCTCCAAATTCATTGCGCTCGAAGGGCGGAATCCGGCGGGGATCAACGGCGCTTTGGTGATCGAAGAAATTTCGTGCGTCGAACGCGGCATTGCGAACAAACTCGAAAGCGCTGCCGTGGACCCGATCGGTTCCCTCTTTGGTTATCACATTCGTAAAACCGGATGCGCCATGGCCGATTTCCGCCGGCATTACTCCGGAGCTGGATTGCACTTCCTGGATGGCATCGACATTGAAGTTAGAGAAGGTGGCGCCGCCTTGTTCGGGATCACTGGTATCCGCGCCATCCGTCGCAAAAACGGAGGCCACACCGCGTTGCCCGTTGACCGCAAACTGTTGGGTGAAATTTGCGGCGCCGTTAGTGTCGGTCATGGTGCCTGCGGCGAGCAGCAGCAGTTTGCTGAAATCGCGCTCGTTCAAAGGCAGGTTGGAGACCTTGGCGCTGGAGAGAGTTTCTCCGCCGCTGCCTTGCGCCGTGGCGCTTTTCTCTCTTAGCAGCACGATCAGGCTCTGATCTTTTTCCGATAATTCGAGGTCGGCAGTTAGCGGCGCCGTCCCTTCCGCAATTGGGATGGGATTAGCAGTCTTCCAAGTGTTGCCGGCGATGGTGACCGTCAACGCGTAACTTCCGGATTGGATGGCCGCGAACACAAATTCGCCGCTGGCCGAGGTCCCAGCGGAATACTCGAGAGTTCCGGCGAGCGCACGCAGCGTGAGGGCTGCGTGTGGCAACGATTGTCCGGCGTGATCGCGCAGCACGCCAGTCCAAGTGGTAGCCGCGGCAGGGCGTATGGATAGAGTGAAAAGAAAGAGAGCGACAATAAGATATCTGGAGCCAAATTTGAGCGGAGAAATCAGCACGGACCCAAATTATACCCGCGTTCAGTGCTGCGCGGGCAAATGACGCTGGCGAAGCGTCCATCACTCATTAAGAAAAAGTTTTTCCCTCGTAGACTCTCAATACCTCCCGTGAAGATCAAAGCGTGCCAGAGAAGCAGCTGCTTGCCACATTGAGAAAGTCAGCAATCTCGCGAAAGCCGACCGTATTTTCAACTGGCAGTAGCACGTCACTCCAGGACCTCCGTTTCTTAGACTCCCGCGGCTGCACAGTTGTTGCCCCACGTCACCGCATCCAGTCGCCAGAGCAAGCCGGTTTCGCGGGGACTGCTCAGCTATCGGAAAAAATTGCTCACGCCAGTGAAATTCGGAATACGTTCAGCATAATTAGCGGGGGGAGTCCACCTCTCATCCCTCATCGTGAACCGGCGTCACCGTTTGGTCCAGCCGCAGAAGGTGGGTGTTTAGGTTTAGCCGTTGTAGCCGTTGGCTTGCCGTCGCAGGTGGGTGCCCCACACGTCGGTGTGACGTGTGGGTTTTTTGACCTACAGGTTCGCCGCTCCAGCCTTTTCCTTATCAAATTTCGAGTCGTGCGGAGTCGGCCAAATCTAACGACATGAGAGCGCCCTTCAAATCGTTGCTAACCCGCAGGGAGATGCTCAAAGGCATCGCGTTGGCCAGCGGTGTGCTCCTTTCCGGCTTTGAAAGATTAGGTTGGCCAGCGATGGCGTCAGCAACTGCGGCCGTTCAGCAGGGCTCGTCCGGCGGGCGTCAACTAGGCTTGGTCGAATTTACCGGTGAACCGCGAATCGAAATGGATACGGTGAACGGCGCAGAGTTGAACTGCAGGCTCTTTACTGACCTATCGACGCTCACCCCCCGAAAATCCGATCAATCCCGACCAAAAACTTCTACATTCGTACCGGAGTCTCGAAGCTCCTGGAAGACAGCAAGCCATGGACCATCCAGCTCGGCGGCCTGGTGGAAAAACCGGTGACGATCACCCAGAAACATATGGAAACTTTAGCCAAGCCCGCCGGCACGCACCTGATGGAGTGCGCCGGCAATTTTCGGACCGCGCAGTTCGGCCTAATGAGCGTGGCCGAATGGGCCGGAGTTCCGATGGCCCAAGTGCTGGAGTCCGTAAAAGCGCTTGCGCGCGGGAAACGCATTTTGGTTTCCGGTTTCGACCGTTACGAATCCGAGTCGGCTCTCGATACCGGGCGCAAGCTGGATCTTCACCAGCGGGGAACTTAAGTCCACCGGCGCGTTCCTGGCGCAAATGAATGGCGAGCCGTTAACTAGGGATCACGGCGCTCCGGTTCGCCTGGTGATGCCGGGCTGGTACGGATGCACGTGCATCAAGTGGGTGAACGAAATTACCGTGGTCGATGAGAATGCCGCAACAACCTCGCAGATGCAAGAGTACGCGGGAAGAACTCATCAGCAAGGAATACCGGACCGCGCACGCGATTTTCACCCCGCATTCATTGAGCACGCCGCCATGCCGATCCGAATCGAGAAGTGGTTGGTGGACGATGAAATCAAGTACCGCGTAGTGGGAATCCTATGGGGCGGCGCGCAGCCTGTGAATATTTTGGAGATCCGATTCAATCCGGAAGAGGAATATGTGCGGGTGGAAGCTTTACAACAATCTCGCGGGGGCTCGTGGACTTTTTGGACCCATAGTTGGCCCCCGAAAGAAAAAGGGATCTATCTGATTCGATTGCGAGTGAAGGATCCGGCAGTGCCGCAAACACGTTTGGATGCCGGATACTATGTTCGGTCGGTGGAAATCACCGAGCCCGTAGGCGAACGTTAGGAATGCAGGCGCCGGCTGCCGGTTAGTCAGGTTTCAATCTTTTTGCCCAACGAGAAGATAATTGAGTCCATGCCCATGATCGTGTGACGCCACTCCTCGTGAAATCCGCCGTACCAAGTGATTCGGACCGAACGCAACTTGATCGTCCTAGAGCTTGTAGAACTCCGCGGAGGAGTTTATTGTTGCTCACCCTAATTTCCAGGAGACCCCGGATGGAAGATATTCACAGGCTCGATCAGAATCTCCGCAAAGCACTCCCTCGCCGGAGCTTGCTCGGGTACCTAGCTTCGGCAGGAGCAGCGCTCGGGCTCGGCTCTGGCGCCTCTGCCGCTGAGCCGAAAGCTCTGGAGCAGTCCTCCCACCCCATCCCCTCCCAGATCGCAGAGCTACCGAGATTGCGGAACTATCGCGCGCGGCGCAGTTCGAGCGCGGATCGCAGCGGCGGGAATACCGATTATGTTTCGATCGAGCCTGGCGCGACTGCCACCGTTCTCGAAACGGCCGGTCCAGGCACGGTCACCCACGTATGGTTCACGATTAACTCCGACGAACCCTATCACCTGAAGAAACTGATCTTGCGCGCCTACTGGGATGGGGAAAAGGACCCTTCGGTGGAGGTTCCGGTGGGAGATTTCTTTGGACTAACTCTGGGAGACTACTTTTCGTATCAGTCCGCGCTAACTACGGTCGCTTCGATCAAAGCATTGAATGCCTATTTCCCAATGCCATTCGCGAAATCGGCACGGATAACAGTGACCAACGAGGGCAACGTTCGCACCGACAGCTTTTATTACAACATCGACTATATCGCTCTGCCTGAGCTGCCTTCCGACTTGGGCTATTTTCACGCACAGTACCGGCAAGCGGCACCGAGTGCTGGTTGGACCAATGACTGGAAGAGGAATTCGGACGATTTAGTTAACACCAGGAAGAATCTTACAGGCGAGGGCAATTATGTTTTCCTGGAAGCGCAAGGGAAAGGGAGCTTCATCGGAGTAACCCAAGGAGTCTTGCAAAATCAGGACGGCTGGTTTGGTGAAGGCGATGAAATGATTTATGTCGACAACGATCCCGGATTGTCAATTCTCGGAACAGGGACTGAAGATTATTACAATGGCGCGTGGAATTTTGGAGGGCAGCCGTTCGCGTACTTACACAATGGAGCGCCGTTCATTGTGAATTTCGAGAAGGTAGGAGGGCGATACTGTTTGTACCGATGGCATATCGAAAGTCCCATCCCCTTTGAAAACTCTATCAAGGTAACGATCGAGCACGGACACGCCAACCATCGTTCCGATAGTTTCTATTCGACCGCGTTCTGGTATCAGTCCGAGCCGCATGCTAAATTCCCGGTTCTGCCGGCGTCCGAATTACGCATCCCCCGGACCTTCGCGGTTGGCGGCCCCGGTCCGGCTCTGCTACCGCGCACCGAGTGAGCCATCTTGGGTGGATAGCAATTGGGGCCCCACTTGTAAACTCTATCGAAATGGAATCAGCAGAGCAGCGTTGTCTAAAGTTCCCTGTGTTTCGCTTCGGCAACTTCCGTGTCCGCCAGCGGCTTGCACCTCGCCACGCTGAAATCTTTCACGTCGTTCAACACAAACACCGGCGCATCCGCGGCC
>Ga0302325_10036316_pt1 | contig 10047 bp, 8 predicted proteins | sample Palsa_T0_2_FD_201948 | JGI IMG/M metagenome (GOLD analysis project Ga0302325, IMG submission 201948) | Peat permafrost microbial communities from Stordalen Mire near Abisko, Sweden - Palsa_T0_2 | ecosystem: Environmental > Terrestrial > Soil > Palsa > Peat permafrost | place: Sweden: Abisko... | reverse complement strand
CGCCCGGCGGTCGCCATCGGCGCGGCGCACACCGGCCGCGACCCTGCCGACGTGGCGCTGATCGGGATCCTCATGTGCGCCGTGCACGAGGACGTCGAGGTCGCGCGCCGCCAGATCGCGTTCTCGATCGCGCAGTACGCCGCGTCGCGGGTGTATGACCGGCTGTTTGAGCTGCACGGGTGGTCAGAGCCCCAGCGGCGCATCCGCGACGCCGCTCGCGCCGGCGACGTCGAGGCGCTGATCGCCGCGGTGCCCGAGGAGGCGATCGACCTGATCGCCGTCGCCTGTCGCCCCGGCGAGCTTCCCGAGGCGGTCGCCCGCCATTCGGCCGACTACGACCACGTCGACCTCACCGGCCCGGCGTGGGGTCTGGACCAGGCCGAGCAGGAGCGCGCCCAGGTGGCGATCCTCGAGCAGATGCGCGGATCATTGACTGCGGTCGTCTAGTGGTAAGCGCAAGCCGATCTTCAACGGACGGTGAAACGCTCACCGGCGGCTTGGCGATCGGTCGGACCGGTCAGGCCCGCGGCAGGCCGAGCACCCGCTCGGCGACGATGTTGCGCTGGATGAACGTCGTGCCGCCCGCGATCGAGGTGCCACGCGCCTGGTAGGCCAGGCGCAGCCACGGATCGAGCTCGTCGTCGTCCTCAAGCTGGCCGTCCAGACCCGCGATCAAGATCGCCAGATCAGCGAGATCCTCGACCAGCGGTGCTGACCACAGCTTGCCGATCGAGGTCTCGGGACCCGGCGTCCCGCTGTCCAGCGAGGCGAGCGCTCGCAGGCTGTTGATCCGTTGGATCTGCGCCCGGACGTGCAGGTCGGCGATCCGGCGACGCAGCGCGGGGTCCTCGCCGAGGGGCCGGCCGTTGGCGTCGTGGGCGTCGCGCACGAGCTCCACCAGGCGCTCCATCCAGCGGCGGATGTTCACCCGCCCGGTGGCAAGGGCCACGCGCTCGTAGGAGAGTGTCGCCATCGCCACCCGCCAGCCAGCGTCGACCTCACCGATGCGCAGGTCGTCGCCGAGCACCACGTCGTCTAGGAAGACCTCGTTGAACTCGGCCTCGCCGAGGATGTGGCGCAGGGGGCGGATCGTCACCCCCGGGGTGTCCATCGGCAGCAGGAAGTAGGTGATTCCCTTGTGGCGCGGACCGCCGCCGGTTCGCGCCAGGAGCATTCCGTAGGACGCGATCTGGGCGCGACTGGTCCACACCTTCTGGCCGGTGATCCGCCAGTCATCGCCGTCGCGAACCGCTTTGGTCTCCAGCGCCGCGAGGTCCGATCCGGCGCCGGGCTCGGAGAACAGCTGACACCAGATCTCCTGACCGGTGAGGATCGGCTCCAGGAACCGGCGCTTATGGGCCTCGGAGCCGAAGTCGATGATCGTCGGGCCGGCGAGGCCCTCACCGAGGGTGTTGAGGCGGTCTGGCGCGCCGGCACGGTCGTACTCCTCCAGGAAGATCGCCTGCTCGGTGAGCGACGCCTCGCGCCCGCCGTACTCGCTCGGCCACGCCAGGCCTCCGAAGCCGGTCTCGTTGATCAACCGCGTGAACTGCTGGAAGTAGGGGAGCTTGGCCTCGGTGGTGGCCGGCTCCGGACCCGGCAGCTGGGCCACGGCGTCCTGCAGCGCGGCACGCGCCCGCGTGCGGAAATTGGCGTCCTCGGGCGAGTCGCGGAAGTCCATGGGCGCAGCCTACCAGTAGGTTAACAGCCGTTCACGAGACGAACGCCGCCCAGCGCCTCCAGAGCGGCGACTCGGTCCCACCCGCCTCTCCTCGTCGAACTCCACAACGCGCCGCCTCGCGGGCACTAACGATCGTTAACCCTCTGGTACGGTGGCGCACATGAACCGGAACGGAAACGGACGCGTCGCGCTCGTCACCGGTGGCGGGCGGGGCATCGGTGCCGCCATCGCGACCGGTCTGGCGCAGGACGGACACAAGGTCGTCATCGCCGACATGCGCAAGGCGGAGGCCGACGAGACGGCTCACGCGATCTCCGAGGCGGGGGGGACCGCCCTCGCCTTCGAGGTCGACGTGACCGATTCGGCCGGGATCACCGACGTGATCGCCCAGACCACCGAGCAGCTCGGTGCCGTCGATGTACTGGTCAACAATGCCGGCTGGGACGAGCTGATGCCGTTCCTGGCCACCGATGAGGCGTTCTGGGACCGGGTCCTGGACATCAATTTCAAGGGTACGCTGCGGCTCACTCACGCGGTGCTTCCCGGCATGGTCGAGCGCAAGTGGGGGCGGATCATCTCGATCGGCTCCGACGCCGGGCGCGTCGGCTCGTCGATGGAGTCCGTCTACTCGGGCGCCAAGGGCGGGATCATCGCCTTCAGCAAGACGGTGGCACGAGAGGTGGCCCGGTCGGGAGTGACGCTCAACGTCGTGTGTCCCGGGCCGACCGACACCCCGATGATGGCCGAGACGACCGCCAAGGCCAAAGACGCTGAGGCCATGCTCACGGTGATGACCCGGGCGATTCCGATGCGCCGCCTGGGCAAGCCCGAGGAGGTCGCCGCCGCAGTGCGATTCTTCGCCGACGAGAGCGCGGCGTTCATCACCGGCCAGACGCTGTCGGTGAGCGGCGGCCTGACGATGGCCTAGCGGCGCCCCGGCCAACTCTGTCACCGCAACCTCCGACCGAGAAACATAAGGAGAGCCCCAATGCTCGACGGACTTACGGACGTCCTCTACGAGATCGACGCCGGCCTCGCCACGATCACGATCAACAGGCCCGATCGCTTCAACGCCTTCCGGGCGCAGACGGTCGATGAGATCATCCGCTGCTTCAAACATGCGTGGGTGAGCGGCGAGGTCGGCGTCGTCTGTCTCACCGGCGCCGGCGACCGCGCCTTCTGCGCCGGCGGCGACCAGAAGCAGCGCAACGAGACGGGCGACTATGGCCCCTCGGAGAGCGGGCTGTTCGAGATCGAGTCCCTGCACCGGGTCCTCCGCGATATCCCCAAGCCGGTGATCGCCGCGGTCAACGGCTACGCGATCGGCGGCGGTCACGTGCTCCACGTCCTCTGCGACCTGACAATCTCCTCCGATAAGGCCGTCTTCGGCCAGAACGGCCCTCGGGTCGGCTCCTTCGACGCCGGGCTGGGCAGCGGATACCTGGCCCGGGTCGTGGGCGAGAAGCGTGCTCGCGAAATATGGTTCCTCTGCCGCCAGCTGGACCCGCAGACCGCACTCTCGTGGGGCCTGGTGAACGCGGTTGTGCCTCACGACCAGCTGATGGCCGAGGTGCGTAAGTGGGCCGACGAGATCCTGGCCCTGTCGCCGACCTCACTCAAGGTCCTCAAGACCTCACTGAACACCGATACCGAACACTTCGTGTCGATCGGGCAGATGGCCTACACCAGCCTCGAGCTGTTCACGTCCAGCCCCGAGGCGACCGAGGGCATCACCGCGTTCAACGAGAAGCGCGCACCGGACTTCTCGCCCTATCGGGGCGTCCGCTGACGCCGGTGCACCTTCAGCGCCAGCCGTGACCAACGACCGCGCTTCGCCCCCCGACGACCTCGCAGGTCTGCGAGTCCTCGACCTCTCCAGCAACATTGCCGGACCGCTGGCCGCGATGGTCCTCGGCGATCTTGGCGCCGACGTGATCAAGGTTGAGCGGCAGGGAGCGGGGGACGACTTGAGGTCGCTGTCTCCCCGCTTCCGGGGAACCGGGACGCTGTTTCTCGCCTTCAATCGCGGCAAGCGCAGCGTGGAGCTCGATCTCGCGGCGCAGCCGGGCCGCGAGGCGCTGCTGGCGCTGACCGAGACCGCGGATGTCCTGATCGAGAGCTTCGGCCCCGGGGTAACCGACAAGCTCGCGATCGATTTCGACACAGTGCGCGAGCGCAGTCCGCGGATCATCTACGCCTCGGTGTCGGCGTTCGGCGACGGCGAGATGGGGCGCCGCCTGCCCGGCTATGACTCGCTGATCCAGGCCTTCTCGGGGATGATCTCGATCACCGGTCATCCCGATGGCCCGCCGACGCGGGTCGCGCCGTCGTCGATCGATATCTCGACCGGGTCGTGGCTGGTGATCTCGATCCTGCTGGCGCTGCGCAGGCGCGAGCGCGACGGTGAGGCGCGGCACGTCACGGGCGCGCTGATCGACAGCGCGTTCAATCTGATGGGCCATCAGATCCTCGGCACGCTGGCCACGGGGGAGGCCACTCGGCCGCTGGGGACCGGCTCGCCGAGCACGATGCCCAACGGCGCGTTCCGCGCCGCCGACGACTGGATCGTCGTCGCCACCGCCAACCAGTCTCAATGGCGGCGGCTGTGCGAGGCGATCGGCGAGCCGGAGCTCGCCGAGGACGTCCGGTACGCGACAGTCGAGGACCGCATCGCCGCCCGCGAGGAGCTCCAGCGCGAGCTCGACGGGCGTTTTGCGCAGGCCTCGGCACAGAGCTGGATCGAGCGGCTGCAGGCGGCGCGAGTGCCGGTCGGTCCGATCAACGACCTGATCGAGGCGATCGAGCATCCGCTGGTCGCCGAGCGCGGCCTGCTGGTCGCGGTCGACGGTGAGGACGAGCAGCTCCCGCAGTTGCGGCTGCCCATCGATCCGCACGGCGTCGGAGTGCGCAGCGGCCCGCCGCGCCTGGGGGAGCACACCGCGGAGGTGCTGCGTGAGGCAGGCATAACGGAGGACGAGATCCGGGGCTGTTAGCGAGCGCTGCTACCGTCCCGCGTTAACGACCGTTAACCAGCACTGCTGCGGGAGGAGGGAGAGCCAGCCATGAGCGATCTGAACTCGCCGTTTCGCGCACACGGGCGCGACGTCCTGATCGTCGACGCGGTTCGCACGCCGATCGGTCGCGCTCATCATGAAAAGGGGGTCTACCGAGACACCCATCCGAACATCTTGCTCGCCGAGTGCTACAGGGCGCTCATCGCGCGCACGGGGATCGACCCCGGCGAGGTCGAGGACGTGATCGCCGGCTGCACCGCCCCGTTCGGCGAACAGTCGCGCAACATCGCGCGCAATGCCTGGCTGCAGGCGGGCTATCCGGTCGAGGTGCCGGCGATCACGATCGACCGCCGGTGCGGCTCGGGCCAATCGGCGGTCGCCTACGCGTCGGCGCTGGTCGCATCGGGCACCCATGACCTGGTCATCGCGGCCGGCGTCGAGCACATGCAGCACGTGCCGATCAACTCGCCGCTGAAGGTGATGGAGCTGTTCGGCTCGCCGTGGCCGCAGGAGCTGCTGGACCGCTTTGACTTCGTGCCCCAGGGGATCAGCGCGGAGATGATTGCCGAGCGCTGGGAGATCCCCCGCGCCGAGATGGACCAGCTCGCCGTCGAGTCCCACCGCCGGGCCGACGTCGCCACCCGCGAGGGTCGCTTCGACTCAGAGATCGTGCCGATCGGCACCCGGCACGGGACGGTCGCGGCCGACCAGGGCATCCGCCCGTCGACCAACCTCGAGGACCTGGCCGCGCTCAAGACGCCGTTCAAGACGGATGGGCGGATCACCGCCGCCACCTCCTCACAGCTCTCCGACGGCGCTGCCGCGGTGCTCGTCGCCAGCCAGGACGCGGTGGAGCGCCTCGGCCTGCGCCCCCGCGTGCGCGTCGTCGACCAGACAACGGTCGGAGTCGACCCGATCATCATGCTCACCGGTCCGATCCCCGCGACGCGCAAGCTGCTGAAGCGCACCGGGATGACGATCGACGACCTCGAGCTGATCGAGGTCAACGAGGCGTTCGCGTCGGTCGTGCTTGCCTGGCAGCGCGAGTTCGGACCCGATATGGACCGCGTCAACGTCAACGGCGGCGCGATGGCGCTCGGCCACCCCGTCGGCTCCACCGGCGCGCGCCTGTTCGCCACGATCGTCGCCGAGATGGAGCGCCGCGACGCCGAGACCGGCCTGGTCACGATGTGCTGCGGCGGTGGACTGGGGACCGGCGCGGTGATCGAGCGGGTTTAGCGTGCCACGCCAGCGCGCGCCGCTGCGGCCGGTCCTACAGTGCCTGTCCCGCGGTCAGCTGAGGCGGTCAGTGACCCGTCCACACCGGGGCGCGCTTGCCGAAGAAGGCGGCGACACCCTCCTTGGCATCCTGTGTGGAAAGTGTCAGCGACAGCTGTCCCTGGAGGTACTGCAGCGCGTGCTCGAGTCCCATGTCGCGCTGGGTGCGGCTCGCCGACTTACCCATCGCCATCAGCAGCGGGGACTTGGCGGCGAGCCGGGTCGCCCACTCGTCGACCGCCCCGTCGAGTTCGTCGGGGGCGACGACCCGGTTGACGAAGCCCATCTCGTAGCCGCGCCGGGGAGTGATGCGGTCGCCGAGCAACATCATCTCGTCGACCTGCTTGCGCGGGATGTTGCGGTAAAGCAGCGCCATCAGCATGAACGGGAACACGCCGACGTTGATCTCCGGCGTACCGAACGTCGCCGCTTCGGAGGCCACGATCAGGTCGCAGCCGAGCGCCAGGCCGAAGCCCCCGGCCAGGGTGTGGCCGCCGGTCTTGCACAGCGTCGGCTTGGGAAAGCCGGTGAGCAGCGAGAACAGCGCCGGGAAGCGGTCGTTGGCCAGGTGTTTGTCGATCACCGCGGCGTCGTCGCCGAAGGAGCCGAGGTTGCCCCCGGCGCAGAACACGGTCGGGTGTGTCGAAGCAAGTACGAGGCAGCGGGTCGCGCCATCCTCGCGCGCCTCTGAGAGCGCGGCGAGCAGCTGATCGAGCAGCTCCACCGACAGCGCGTTGCGCCGCTCGGGGTCATCGAGCGCGATCGTGCGGACGCCCTCGCGCACGGTGGAGGCGATCAGCGACTGGCTCATCGGGGATCCCCGAGCCCGAGCGAGCGCCCCACGATCTCGAGCATGATCTCGTTGGACCCGCCGTAGATGCGGCTCACGCGCGCGTCGACGTAGGCGCGGGAGATCGGATATTCGAGCATGTAGCCGTAGCCACCGTGCAGCTGCAGGCAGGCGTCGACGATCCGGCCCTGGGACTCGGTCGACCACCACTTGGCCACGGCTGCATCCTCGGCGCTCAGCTCCCCGCGCACGTGTGCGGAGATCGCCGCGTCGATGTGGGCTTGAGTCACCTGTAGCTCGCCGTGGCAGGCGGCGAGCTTGAAGCGCGAATTCTGGAAAGTGCCGACGGGTCGTCCGAAGGCGGTGCGCTGCTTGACGTGCTCCAAGGTTCGCGCGAGCGCGCCGCGCGCGCCCGCGACCGCCGTGAGCGCGATCGCCAATCGCTCCTGGGCGAGGTTGCGCATCAGATAGACGAAGCCCCGGCCCTCCTCACCGAGCAGATTCTCGGCAGGCACGCGGACGTCGTCGAAGAACAGCTCGGCGGTGTCCTGGGAGTGGGTGCCGAGCTTTTCCAGATTGCGTCCTCGTTCGAAGCCCTTCATCCCGCGCTCGATCACCAGCACGCTGATGTCGTCCCGGCGGCCGCTGTCGCCGGTCCGCACTGCGGTGACGACGACGTCGGAGTTCAGCCCGTTGGAGATGAACGTCTTGGCGCCCGACACGACGTAGTCGCCGTTGTGGCGCCGCGCCCGCGTGGTGATTGAGGCGACGTCGGAGCCCGTGCCCGGCTCGGACATCGCGATCGCTGCGATCAGCTCGCCGCTGGCGAGTCCCGGCAGCCAGCGCTGCTTCTGCTCGTCGTCGGTGAGCTCGAGCAGGTAGGGGAGGGCAACGTCTTGATGGACCGAGAGCGCCATCGCCACGCCGGTGAAGCCGCGCGAGGCCGCCTCCTCGTCGAGCACCGCGTTAAAGCGGAAGTCGTCGGCGCCGGCGCCGCCGAAGCGCTCGGGGACCGCAGGCCCCAGGAAGCCCAGTTCACCGATCCGCCGCAGGACATCGCGCGGGATCCGCCGGTCGCGCTCCCAGTCGTCATAGGCGGGGGCGACCTCGCGATCCAGGTAGGCGCCCCAGGCGTCACGCAGGGCTAGGTGCTCGGTCTCGAATAGCGTTCGCTCCATGGGTCGCGAGTGTAAACCATCGTTAACACTGGTGGTGTACGATCGCGATGGCAATGAGGAAGGGAGTTGGCGGACGATGGGCTTGAACCTGACCAGCGTTCACGGGCGGCGCGTCCGGCCCTCTCGCCTCCCCCGGTTCACCTGGAGCTCGCCTGTGCTAACGGCCGTTAACGACACCCGATACGGTTCACGGATGCGGAGAGACGGCGTCGGAGTCCGGGCCCGGCTGCGCGGCATCCACGATCTGTCGTTCGGGTCCGCCCGCCGACGTCGGGACATTCATCCATGAGCGCGGTGGCCCAACGGCGGCCGCGCAGGACCGTGAGCGCGCCGGCGAACGAGCACGACACCGAGCAGCACGAGTACGGCACTGCGCTGTCCGCGCTGTCGCAGCTGACGACGGCCGCGCTCACCGGGGGCGAGCTGCGCGAGACGCTGCGCGGGGTCGCCGCGCGCGCCTGCGAGGTGCTCGCGATCCAGCGCTGCTCGATCTTCGTCCGTGACGAGCCAAGCGAGGTGTTCGTCGGTTGCGCGGCCCATCCCGGGGCCACGCTAGAGAGCGCGGTCCGTCGGCTGGTCCTTGGCGGTCCGGCCGACCGGATCACTCGCGCGATCCTCGACACCCACGCGCCGCTGCTGATCCGCGACGCTCACTCGGACCCGCGCGCGCTGACGACGGCGGTGCGCATGTGGAAGCTGCGCTCGCTGCTCGGGATCCCGATGATGGTCGGCGATCAGGTGCTCGGCTTGCTGATGCTCGACAACGGCTCCGAACTGCATCGCTATGCGCCCGTCGACCTGGAGGTCGCGACCGCGTTCGGAAGACTCGGCGGCTCCGTGCTCACCATCGCCCGGGAGACGAGCGGGCTGCGCTCTGCGCTGGAGACCGCCACCCGACAGAACCGCCTGCTGCGCCGCACTACGATGGCTGAGCATCGGCTCTCGGACGCGATCCTCGCCGGTGGGGGGCTCGGGGCGATCGTCGAGCTCGTGTGCACCCTTAGCGGCAAGCCGGCCGCGCTCTACGACGTCCACGGCCAGGCGGTTGCCGCCTGCACGACGGCCGAGGGCGAGCGGACGGTGACGCTCATGGAGGACGCCCGCGACGACCCGTCGGTCCGCTCGGTTCTGAAGGAGGTCCTGCCCGGCGCCAGCGCGACGATCCAGCCGACGGTCGGAGCCGACGTGCGCCGCCGCCACCTCGCCGCTCCGGTCGACGTCCGCGGAGATCGCTGGGGATGGCTGGTGATGATGGAGCACCCCTCGCGGCTGGCCGCTTTCGACGAATTCCTCCTCCGCCGCGCCGCGACTCACCTCGCCCTGGAGCTCGCGGGCCGGCGGCAGATGACCTCCTCCAGCGCCGACGCCCGTGCGCTACTCGCAAGCCAGCTCGCGCGCGGAACCGCCTCCGAGGACGACCTGCGGCGCAGCGCCGAGTACCTCGGAGTGTCGCTGGACGCCCACCGGGTCGTCGCCTACTTCAACGCGCAGTCCGACGCAGCGCAGATCGCTGACCTCGTCGACGCGCTCCGTGGGCGCACCGGCGCCGACGTGCTCGCCACCAGGGGGCCGAAGGGGACCGCGCTGCTCATCGAGGTCCCGGAGACCGAGATCGGCGCCCGCGCGGTGTGCCGCACGACGCAGTGCCTGCGCGGGGCGCTGGCCGAGGTCTGCAACGAGCGCGTGCTCGCCGGCGTCTCAGCGGTCTGCCGGCTGTCGACCGAGGTTCCCGGCGGTTACCGCGTGGCCCGCCAGGTGGCTCGTTGCCTCGAGACCTTCCCGCACGGCGACGGCCACCGGGTGCTGACTGCCGACGACCTGGGGCCGGGCCGCCTGTTCGTGGCCAACGGCCATCCCGAGGAGATCGAGCGCTTCGTCGAGGACGTGCTCGGCCGCCTGCTGGAGGACGAGGAGGGCTGCCTGGACCTGGTGCGCACGCTCGAGGCGTTCTACGAGAACGGACGCACCGTCCGCCTCGCCGCCGACAAGCTTGGGGTCCACGAGAACACGGTCCGCTATCGGCTCTCCCGGGTGCACGCCATCACCGGGCTCGACGTCGCAGGCGATGCCGACGACCAGCTCAGCGTGTAGGTCGCACTGCTCGTG
>Ga0302325_10036315_pt1 | contig 10047 bp, 8 predicted proteins | sample Palsa_T0_2_FD_201948 | JGI IMG/M metagenome (GOLD analysis project Ga0302325, IMG submission 201948) | Peat permafrost microbial communities from Stordalen Mire near Abisko, Sweden - Palsa_T0_2 | ecosystem: Environmental > Terrestrial > Soil > Palsa > Peat permafrost | place: Sweden: Abisko... | reverse complement strand
CTGCACGACCGGCTGAACGCGCTGCCGCAGAGCAAGGTCGCGGACGTGCGCGGCCGCGGGCTGTGGGCCGGCATCGAGTTCACCGAGCTGGGCGGCCGGGATGCCTGCGAGCAGCTCGCCGAGCGCGGCGTGCTGGCCAAGGACACGCACGGGTCGACCATCCGGCTCGCGCCGCCGCTGGTCATCAGCGAGGACGACCTGGACTGGGCGATCGACCAGGTGGAGGCACTGGTCCGCTGAGCCCCGGTTCGGGACCATGGAGGCGTGGCCGTTCAGATAGTTTTCGAGACGCACTCCACGACCGAGGATAACGAGAACGGCATCGCCACCGGCTGGCTGCCGGGGCGCCTGTCCGTGGCCGGCCGGGAGCAGGCGGCCGCCCTCGGCGGCCGGCGCCGCAGCGACGGCATCGCGGCCGTGTTCAGCTCGGACCTGGACCGGGCCGTGCAGACCGCGGCCATCGCCTTCGGCAGCACCGGCATCCCGGTCCTGCTTGACTGGCGGCTGCGGGAGTGCGACTACGGCCAGCTGAACGGCAGCCCGGCGGCCGGCCTGCACGCCCATCGCGGCGAGCACGTCAGCGTGCCGTATCCGGACGGTGAGAGCTGGCGCCAGGCCGCGGCGCGGGTCGCCAGCTTCGCGGCCGACCTGCCGTCCCGCTGGTCCGGGCAGCGGGTCGTGGTGATCGGTCACGTGGCGACCCGCTGGGGCCTCGACCTGCTCCTGCGCGGGATCTCGCTCCACGAGCTTGCGGCTCGCGACTTCGACTGGCAGCCGGGCTGGGAGTACACCGCGCCCTAGCAGCCCTTGCCTGCGTGTCCGTGTGCGGTTACTACCGCCCTGGCGGTAGTAACCGCGCACGGATCCATTCCGACGGGGCCGGGCCAGGCCGCACCGGCACTGCGGCCGCCTGTCCTGGCCGCTGCTGCGCGGCCCGCCGCACGGGCGGCCCTCCGAACCCGGCTCCGCTGCGCCGCGCGCATCAGGTCGGCCGCTCGCTCTGCCGCGATTGCCTGCTCCAGATACGGATGCACGTTGTCCTCCTCGATGTCAGGACCTGCTCAGGTCCACGTCATCGAGATTCGCGGTAAGGCATGCGGGAGCGGATCGGGAGCACTCCCTATTTCCGGCGGCGGGCCGCCTTAGGACTTGGCCTGGGGGGCGAAATACCCGTTTTGCGGCTAAGACCTTACGGGGCTGGGCGGCGGGCCGCGCGGACGGACCGGCTGTCCGGTCCCTGGCCGCCCGCCCGGCTGGAGGAGCCACCCGCCCGGCTGGAGCCGCCGGCCTGACCGGGCCGACGGGGCCGCGCCGTAACCGGGGCCCGAGCCGAGCCTGACCCGCCAGCCCGGCGGTCCCGGCTTCCCCGTGACCAGAGCGCGTACGAGGCGACGGCACCGGCGACCGCGCAGACAGCACCGCCAAACAGGAACCATTTACCGGCCGTGCTGTCGGTGATGAATACGCTGCCACCCGAGGAGCCGCTGCTCAGCAGCAGCGTCACGATGAACCAGCCGAGCGCGGGCAGGAAGCCGCCGAGCGCCCTGCGCATGCCCCATGAGCCCAGCAGGCAGGTGGCCAGGATGGCGAGGTCGAACAGGACCGCGGCCAGCGGAACCGGGCCCCGGCTGTACTGAAAAGTGCCGATCAGGCCCTGCATCAGTCCGAGCAGGAACAGTGCCGCGTACGCGGCCACGGTGATCGCGGTGCTCTCTCCGGCTCCCGGCCGCGGCCGCGGCTGCGGCGGCTGGCCGCCAGCGGTGCTGCCCCGCGTACTGCTCACCCTCCGAAGGCTAGCGGAGGCCGGCGAATAGATCCGGCTCCCGGTCCGCCGGCAGCGACCCGGTCCAGGCGGGACCGGCCAGCAGGGTGTAGTACTCGGTGCCGAGCGCCCGCTGCCCCACCATGTCCGACAGCGCGAAGAAGGGGCTGTCCACCGCGATCTGGGTCGCGTGCGCGCGCATGGCCGCGAGCTTGGCGTCCAGGTAGCCGCTCGCGTCGATCGCCGTGGTCACGTTCTCGTCGTCGGTGCCAAACGGCAGGTCGTCCAGGGACTCGACCCTGCTGAAGTCCGTGCCGCCGATCTCCCGGCCGCCGCCGCCCTGGCCGTCCTGCAGCAGCGCCATCGCCTCGGCCAGCGCCGACCGGGGGATCGCCGTGGCGTAGAACTTGCTGACCGCCCCCCCGGCCAGCTCGAACGCGCGCCAGGCCACCCGGTGCGCCTGGATGTGATCGGGATGCCCGTAGAAGCCGTTCGCGTCGTAGCTGACCATGACCTGCGGGCGCACCTCCGCCACGATGGCCAGCAGATCGCGGGCCGCCTCCTCGACGTCGGCCTGCCAGAAGCAGCCCGGCCAGTCGTTCGACGGCGTGCCCATCATGCCCGAGTCCCGCCACCGGCCGGGGCCGCCGAGATACCGGTGATCGGTGACGCCCAGCGCGGCGCAGGCCTTATCGAGCTCGCCGATCCGGTACTGGCCGAGGCCGCCCTCGGCGTCGAAGGCCAGATGCGCGAGCTCAGGCGGTATGACCTCGCCGAGCTCGCCCAGCGTGCAGGTGACGAGTGTCACGCCTGCACCCTCGGCGGCGTACTTCGCCATCGTGGCGCCGGTCCCGATGGACTCGTCGTCGGGGTGCGCATGGACGAGAAGCAGGCGCCTGCCGTCCGTTTTGGTCATATCCGCGAGCCTAGCGACCAGCCTCCGCCGGCCAACTGGCAGGATCTGCAGAGTGACTGATTCCTTTCCCCGCCAGGCCGCGCGGACCATCGGGTTCACGCTCGGCGCTCCCCGTTCCTTCCGGCTCTCCCCCGACGGCCAGACCGTCGTCTTCCTCCGCTCGAAGGCCGGCACTGAGCCGGTGACCTGCCTGTGGGCGCTCGACGTCGCCACCGGGACCGAGCGGCTGATCGCCGACCCGGCCGAGATCGGCGCGGCCGGCGCGCAGGACGACCCGGTCGAGAAGGCAAGGCGGGAGCGAGTGCGGGAACGGGCCGCCGGCATCGTCGCATTCGGTACCAGCGCCGACTGCACGCTGGCAGCCTTTGCCCTGGCGGGCACCGTGTACGTGGCCGACCTGCGGCCCGGCGGCAGCGGCGTCCGCGCGCTGGCCACCAGGACACCGGCCGCTGACCCGCGCCCCGACCCGGCCGGCCGGGTCGTCGCCTATGTCAGCGACGGCGCGCTGCGCGTCCACGACATCGCGACGGGCGGGGACCGGGCGCTCGCCGACCCGGACGGCGCCGACGGCATCAGCTTCGGCCTGGCCGAGTTCGTGGCGGCGGAGGAAATGGACCGCAGCCGCGGCTACTGGTGGGCCCCGGACGGCTCGGCGATCCTGACCGCTCGCGTCGACGAGACAGCGGTCCAGTTCTGGCACATCGCCGACCCGGCGAACCCGGACCGCGAGCCGCGGGCCATCAGGTACCCGGCCGCGGGCACGCCCAACGCTGTGGTCTCCGTCTACGTCGCCGCCCTGAGCGGCGGCCGGACGCAGGCCCGGTGGGACTCGGCGGCGTTCCCGTACCTGGTCAATGCCGCGTGGGACGGCGCGGACGGCGGGCAGCCACTCCTCGTCGTGGCCAGCCGTGACCAGAGGGACATGCGCATCCTCGCGGTCGACGCCGCCACCGGGGACACCGCCGTGGTCCGCGCCGACTCCGATCCGTCCTGGGTCGACATCGTGACCGGGGTGCCGGCCGCCACGACGGACGGCCGCATCATCTGGACGGCGGACTCGGGCGGCGCCAAGCGCCTGGTCGCCGGGACCGCCGCCGAGCACGCGGCCGGCTCCGCCGCCGATCTCACCCCCGCGTCGCTGAATGTCCGCGCTGTCCTCGGCGTCGACGGCGACACCGTCCTGTTCGCCGCCTGCGCCGACGACCCGGCCTCGGCGACGCTGTGGACCGCCGGAAAGGACGGGATCGACCAGGTCAGCCCGGCGGAGGGCGTCTACGACGGCCAGCTCGCGGGCGGGACCCTGCTGCTGGTCAGCCGCACCCTGGCAGACCCGGCGGTAGCCGTCGGCGTGCTGCGGGCCGGCCCGGACGGGACCTGGCAGCAGGTGGCCGCCATCGCCTCGCACGCGGAGACGCCGAGCCTGCCCGTCCCGAAGCCGCTGCTGACCTGGTCGTCGGGACCCAGCCGGTGCCGCACGGCGGTCCTGCTGCCGTCCTGGCACCAGCCGGGCTCGGGCAAGCTGCCGGTGCTGTGCGACCCCTATGGCGGCCCGCACGGCAAGCGGGTCCTGGCAGCCGCAGCGGCCTACCTGAGCCCGCAGTGGTTCGCCGAGCAGGGCTTCGCGGTCGTCATCGCGGACGGCCGGGGCACCCCCGGCCGCGGCCCTGAGTGGGACCGCGCGGTCGCCGGTGACCTGGCCGGGCCCGTGCTCGACGATCAGGTCGAGGCGCTCCAGTCAGCCGCCGAGCAGTACGGCGACCTGGACCTGAGCCGGGTCGGCATCCGCGGCTGGTCCTTCGGCGGCTATCTGGCCGCGCTCGCCGTGCTGCGGCGCCCTGATGTCTTTCACGCTGCCGTGGCGGGGGCTCCGCCCACCGACTGGCGGCTGTACGACACCTGCTACACCGAGCGCTATCTCGGCATCCCTGCTGACAGCCCGGAGACCTACGCCCGCAGCTCGCTGCTCGCGGACGCGCCGAAGCTGACCAGGCCGCTGCTTCTCATCCACGGCCTGGCCGACGACAACGTCGCCGTCGCCCACACTCTGCGGCTGTCCTCGGCCCTGCTGGCGGCAGGCAAGCCGCACAGCGTGCTGCCGCTGTCAGGGGTGACCCACATGGCGTCCCAGGAGGAGGTGGCCGAGAACTTGCTGCTGCTCCAGGTTGACTTTCTGCGGACGTCGCTGGGTATCGCGGCCGGACTGGGTACTGAGACCGCATGACCAAGTTCCTGATCGGCGGCTACTCCGGAGACAAAGGCGCAGGCCGCGGCATCACCGTGGTGGACGACGGGCAGGCCAGCGCGACTGTCCCGGCCGACTCGCCGTCCTGGATCGCGCTGCACCCGGATCTGCCGGTGCTGTACGCGGTAGCCGAGACCGACGACGGGCACGTGCGCGCCTGGTCGCTGCGCGACGGAGTGCCCGCCGGAGACCTCGGGCAGGGCGAGACCGGCGGCGCCGAGCCCGCTCATCTCACCGTGGACAGCTCGGGCCGGTTCCTACTCACCGCCAACTACAGCGGCGGCAGCATCAGCGTGCACCAGCTGACCAAGGAGGGCGGCATCGGCCCGCGTACCGACCTGGTCCGTCACCAGGCACACGGTGACCAGCCCCGCCAGGCGTCCGCGCACCCGCACATGATCCGCGCGATCGGCGGCGGCCTGGTGGTCATCGACCTCGGCGGCGACGCGATCTACCGCTACACCCTCAGCGACGCCGGCAAGCTCGCGCTGGACGACGTGATCACCACGCCCGCCGGCTCCGGGCCCCGGCACGTCCTGCCCGTCGGCGACCGCTTCTACCTGACCGCGGAGCTCAGCGGAGAACTGCTCGCCTACGACGCGGACTGGCAGTTCCTCGGAGCCGTCCGGGCCAGCAAAGCCGGGGACGCCAACCAGCCCTCCGAGGTCGTCAGCGACGGCCGCTATCTGTACGTCGGCAACCGCGGGCCGAACACCGTCTCGGTCTTCGCGCTCGGCAGCGAGCTGCCGCGCTACATCACCGAGGTGCCCGTCGGCGACTGGCCGCGGCACATCGCACTCGACGGTGACCAGCTGTACGTCGCCAACGAGAAGTCCCATCAGGTCATGGCGCTGCGCATCGACCCGGCGACCGGCATCCCCGGTCACCTGCTGACGATCACCGTGCCGAGTCCCACTGTCATCCTGCCGCTGACCGCCAGCGGCCGGTAACGCGCGTGCCCGGCATCCGGGTCGGGCACGCCACCGTGGCGCAGGGCGCCGGCATCAGGACCGGCGTCACCGCCATCGTGCACGACAACCTTCTAAGAGCGGGAACGCTGCCTGCGGGCCTGGCCGTCTTCAACGGCTTCGGGAAAATGACCGGCAGCACCCAGATCGCCGAGCTCGGCACGATCGAGACGCCGGTGCTGCTCACGGCCACGCTGTCAGTGTTCCGGGTCGCCGACGCACTGCTGAGCTATCTGTACGAGCGGCTCGCCGGCCAGGGCAGTGCCAGCCAGGGCAGTGCCAGCCAGAGCAGGGGCGAGCCGCCGGGCACGCTGAATCCGGTCGTGGCCGAGACCAACGACGGCTACCTGTCCGATATCTGGGCGCGGCCGGTGACCGCCGGGCACGTCCGGACCGCGCTGGACACGGCCGCGGCCGGTCCGGTCGCCGAGGGCTGCGTCGGGGCGGGAACCGGGACCGGCGCGCTTGGCTTCAAGGCCGGCATCGGAACCTCGTCCAGGATCGCGGACCTGGCCGTCGGCCCGGTCACGCTCGGCGTCCTGGTGCAGGCCAACTTCAGCGGCGAGCTCACCGTTCTCGGCACGCCGGTGCCGGCCGCCCGCAGCGCGGCGCCGCCGGGCAACTCCTGCGTCATCGTGCTGGCAACGGACGCCCCGCTTGATTCCAGGCAGCTTGAGCGGCTGGCGAGCCGCGCGTTTGCCGGAATGGCGCGCACCGGCTCCGACTTCTCGGGGCACAGCGGCGACTATGCGCTCGCCGTCAGCACGGCGGCGGCAGGTCAGGCCGCGGCCGGACGCGAGGCGGCGGGCGCTGGCGGCCTCGTTCCCGCAAATGATCTTGATGTGCTGTTCCAGGCCGCGATCGAGGCGACCGAGGAAGCCATCCTTAACTCGCTGTTCAAGGCGGTGACGACGACCGGCTTCCGCGGCCATATCCGGTATGGCGTGCCGCTCGCCGAGGTTCAGGCGCTGGTCGGCAGCGGGCCGCATCCGGGGGCCGGAAACGGCCGTATGTAGTGAGTGTCACACGATCGGAAGCTCGCCCTGGGGCCGCAGAGTGGTATTCAGTGGAATAGGGTTTCCACGCGACGCGAGCCCGCTGCGTCCCGGCCGTTCGCCCTTCACCCGGCGGCTCCCGGAATCTGCCCAGCGGACCCGGAGCGATCCCAGTGAGTTCCAGGGCGGAGACGTCGACGAATGACGCAAATCTCGGATGCGCCGGCCACCAAGACCAGGGCGCAGATCAGCCAGAAGACCCTGCGCACCGACCGCTGGTGGGAATACCCCGCCGTTGTGGCCACGCTGCTGACCATCTGGGTCTGCTATGCCACGGTGCACGTGTTCATCGGCAAGTGGTACTACGTTCCGCAGTATCACTACCTGACGCCGTTCTACTCACCGTGCATTAGCGGCGAGTGCGTGCCCGGATCATCGACCCTCGGCCAGTGGTTCGGAAGCCTGCCGCCGGTCATCCCGTACGCGCTGGTGTCACTGCCGTTTGTGCTCGGGTTCCGGCTGAGCTGCTACTACTACCGGCGCGCCTACTACCGGGCGTTCTGGCGGGCACCTGCCGCCTGCGCGGTCCGCGAGCCGCATGAGAAGTACACCGGCGAGACCAGGTTCCCGCTCATCATGCAGAACCTGCACCGCTACTTCCTCTACATGGCAGTCCTGATTGGGATACTGCTGACGTACGACGTGGCCCAGGCGTTCCGCGGTCCTAACGGCAACTTCGGGTTCGGCATCGGCACTCTGATCATGCTGGTCAACGTGATCTTCATATGGGCGTACGCGCTGTCCTGCCATTCCTGCCGGCACATCATCGGCGGCCGGCTGAAGCACTTCTCCTCGCATCCGGTCCGGTACTGGCTCTGGACGCAGATCTCGAAGCTGAACAAGCGGCACATGCAGTTGGCGTGGATTTCGCTCGGCACGCTGATGCTGACCGACCTGTACATCTGGCTGGTCGCGGCGCACGTGTTCAGCGATTTCCGGTTCTACAACTGAGGCAGGCAGCACCATGACTGACATCGCGCCCCCCGCCGTCCAGCACAGCGACGGCCAGCACAGTGACATCGAGCGGATCCCCTACGACGTCGTCGTGATCGGGGCCGGCGGCTCGGGCCTGCGGGCGGCGATCGAGGCGCGGCTGGCCGGCAAGCGGACTGCCATCATCTCCAAGTCGCTGTTCGGCAAGGCGCACACGGTCATGGCGGAGGGCGGCTGCGCCGCCGCCATGGGCAACGTGAACCCGAACGACAACTGGATGGTGCATTTCCGCGACACCATGCGCGGCGGCAAGTTCCTGAACAACCCCCGGATGGCCGAGCTGCACGCCAAGGAAGCCCCGGACCGGGTGTACGAGCTCGAGGCCTGGGGCGCGCTGTTCGACCGCACCAAGGACGGCAAGATCAGCCAGCGGAACTTCGGCGGTCACGAGTACCCGCGCCTCGCCCATGTCGGCGACCGGACCGGCCTGGAGATGATCCGGACCCTGCAGCAGAAGGTCGTCGCGCTGCAGCAGGAGGACGCCGTCTCGCACGGCGACCCGGAGGCCATGATCAGGGTCTACGCCGAGACCACGATCACGCGGCTGATCAAGGACGGCGAGGGCCGGATGGCCGGCGCGTTCGGCTACATCCGCGAGACCGGCCGGTTCGTGGTCTTCGAGGCGCCGGCGGTCATCCTGGCCACCGGCGGCATCGGGAAGACCTTCAAGGTCAGCTCCAACTCCTGGGAGTACACCGGCGACGGGCACGCGCTCGCGCTGCTGGCCGGGGCCAAGCTGCTCAACATGGAGTTCGTCCAGTTCCACCCGACGCACATGGTGTGGCCGATCTCGGTCCGCGGCCTGCTGGTCACCGAGTCTGTCCGCGGTGACGGCGGCGTGCTGCGCAACTCCGAGGGCAAGCGCTACATGTTCGGCTACGTTCCGGACGTGTTCCGCGCCCAGTATGCCGAGACCGAGGAAGAGGCCGACCGCTGGTACTCCGACCCGGACAACAACCGGCGGCCGCCGGAGCTGCTGCCGCGCGATGAGGTGGCGCGGGCGAACAACGCCGAGGTCAAGGCCGGGCGCGGGTCACCGCACGGCGGCGTGTTCCTGGACATTGCGTCGCGGCTGCCCGCCGAGGAGATCCTCAGGCGGCTCCCCTCGATGTACCACCAGTTCAAGGAACTGGCCGATGTCGACATCACAAAGGAGCCGATGGAGGTCGGCCCGGCCCAGCACTACGTGATGGGCGGCGTCGAGGTCGACCCGGACACCGGCGAGTCCTGCGTGCCCGGCCTGTTCGCGGCCGGCGAGGTCTCCGGCGGCATGCACGGCTCGAACCGGCTCGGCGGCAACTCGCTGTCCGACCTCCTGGTGTTCGGCCGCCGGTCCGGGCTCGGGGCGGCCGAGTACATCGGGCGGCTGGGCCCGAAGCTGCCGGTCGCCGACGAGGGCGAGATCGAGGCCGCCCGGGCGGAGGCACTCGCCCCGCTCGCGCGGACGGACGGCGAGAACCCGTACACGGTGCACGCCGAGGTCCAGGACACCATGAGCAGCCTGGTCGGCATCATCAGGACCGAGACCGAGATCAAGAAGGCACTGGCCGAGCTGGAGACGCTCGACGGCCGGGCCCAGACGGTGTCCGCGCAGGGCGGCAGCGCCTACAACCCCGGCTGGCACCTGGCGCTCGACATGCGCAACATCATGCTGATGGCCAAGTGCGTGGCGACGGCTGCGCTGGAGCGCCAGGAGAGCCGCGGCGGCCATACCCGCGACGACTATCCGGGCATGCGGCCGGACTGGCGGAAGATCAACCTGGTCTGCGCGCTCGAGGGCGACGAGATCACCATCACCCGCCAGCCCACGCCGAAGATGCGCGATGACCTGATCGCGCTGTTCGATCGCAGCGAGCTGAAGAAGTACCTGAGCGAGGACGAGATGGCGGCACTGCCGCCGGAGGCCGGCGTTGCCGCGTCCGCAGCGAGCGAGGAGAGCCACTGATGAGTTACACGGCAGCGCTGCGGGTGTGGCGCGGCGACCACGGTCAGGGCGACCTCGCCGACTACTCGGTCGAGGTCAACGAGGGCGAGGTCGTCCTCGACGTGCTGCACCGCCTGCAGGCGACCCAGGCCGGCGACCTCGCCATCCGGTGGAACTGCAAGGCCGG
>Ga0302325_10036314_pt1 | contig 10047 bp, 7 predicted proteins | sample Palsa_T0_2_FD_201948 | JGI IMG/M metagenome (GOLD analysis project Ga0302325, IMG submission 201948) | Peat permafrost microbial communities from Stordalen Mire near Abisko, Sweden - Palsa_T0_2 | ecosystem: Environmental > Terrestrial > Soil > Palsa > Peat permafrost | place: Sweden: Abisko... | reverse complement strand
CCCCGAAATGCATGACCGCGCAGCGCAGTGCCGGGATGTTGAAGCTTTTGGTTGCCGAGGTGATGGTGATGGTGCGCGCGGCGATGTCGTCGTTCAGCGAGGCCAGCGGAATATGCGTGTTGCCGGGATAGACGATGTCCGCGTGGATCTCGTCGGATACCACGATCAGGTCGTGCCGGATGGCGAATTCCGCCACCCCCTCCAGTTCCGCCCGGCTGTAGGCGCGCCCTGTGGGGTTTTGCGGGTGGCAGAATAGCAGCACGCGCGTGCGCGGGTCGGGCGCGGCCTCGAACGCGGCGAGGTCGAGCAGCCAGCGCGTGCCGTCGTCGCGCATCGGGTTGGCGATCAGGCGGCGGCCGGTGTCGTCGATGGCGCGCATGAACGGCGGATAGGACGGGAGTTGCAACAGCACCGCGTCGCCCGGCTCGCTGAACGCGATGACCGAGGAGAAGGTGGCCTGCACCAGATCACCGATCGCGAAGGCGTCGTCAGGGTCTGTGTGCCAGCCGAAGTGGCGCTGCATGCGCCGGGTGAAGGCCGCGGCCAGCACACCATCCCGCGCGGCATAGCCATATTCCTGGTTTTGGGTCAGCCGCATGAGCGCCGCGGTGATCGTGGGTGCCACGCCGAAATCCATGTCGGCGACCCATGCGGGCAGCACGTCGGGGGCGAACTTGTGCCACTTGTTGGTGCGGCGCGCCCGTAATGTGGCGATGTCGAAGTCGACTGCCGCGGTCGTTGGCATGCGTTGGGTCTCCTGTGTCGTGCGCGCAATCCCGGGATCGGCGCGATTCGGCTTGCATAGCACCGGGTGTCGCGGTGGGCGACAGGCGCGGTCCTGCGACCGGTTGGCCAACGGGCTTGGGCGAGGCATCTTCACTTTGGGTCGGCAGACGTTATTGGAACTGGCCAGCGGTCCGACGGCCGCTTTGCCGGGTCGGGTGCTGAATCCGTTGTGCCAGCTCGGATTGTTTGGGCCCGGTCCCAGTCGTGCAGCATCAGCTTGTCACGCTGTCCAATGCATCGAAGAACACGTCCGCGATCGCGATGCCGCTCTCTCCGGCGACGGCATAGAGCAGATAAATGCGGCCATGCTCCTCGAAGATCGCGGGATCGCGCAGTTGATTGACCTGCCCATACGCGGTGCTGCGAATCGACGGGGTGAGCGGCGCGTTCGCGCCCTCCCAGCTTCTCTCCGGACGCAGAACCTCGATGGGTGCATCGTCTTGCCACTGACGCCAATCGCCGGACAGATCGATGCGGCTCAACAGGATGCGTTCGGGCGCGTCGCCAACCTGCGTCCAGAACACATGAAGCGCATCGCGGCGCTGCAACACCGCGGCGTGGCGCATGTTGGGGTTGAACAATATCGGGCCCGGTTCGAAGCCCTGGAAGCCATCCGCCGAGCGGTAGAGTTGCCCAGGCATGGCGAGCCCGTAGGTCACGCCGCCATGCTGAAAGACACGAAAGTAGGAACGGCCGAGTACTTCCGGCCGCGTGGTGAAGTCGATGCCGTCGCGCGACGTGGCCACGCGAGTGACCTGATGGCCGACGCCCTCCAGCCCATGAAAATACATGACGATCTGCCGCCCGATCAGATCAACATGCACGTCCGGCGAGGCGATGTGCGGTGTCGTGATCTCCGACAGCACATCGTGCGAGATCGCTGTCCCGCTTTGTTGGTAACGCGCCTCGAACGCCGCCAGTTCGTCCGCCGAGGGCACCGGCGGCGCGGTCAGAAAGCACGACTGGGCCAGATGCAGGCTGCCGGGCGGATGCACGCGCCACGGTCCGGCCAGCGCGTCGGCATGGGCGAGCCGAATGTAGCTACCTTTGTGATCGGCGAAGTACAGGTAGTACCTTCCCAGCCGCCCCTCGACCCACTCCGGCACGCGGATCAGCGACGGGCCCTGGATGTTCACACCGATGCTCGGATGCAGGTCCGACGAGATGATCGGGCGATCGATCAGCCGGGCAACCCGCACGCCGATCGTCCTCACGCCCATCGTCATGACGCATCGCGCCACATCTTGGGCCGCGCGCCCACCGGATCGAGCAGCGTCCAATCGCCCTGTTCCAGCGTGTGCCCCTTGGGGAATGGCGGGCGCGGTTCCAACCCGAGAGACCGCACCACCCGATCGTCGCGATAGTAGCATTGCAGGATCACCCGAGCGAGCGCCGCCACGGCCGCGCCACCGCGCGCCCGCAACGCAGCCAATGCTGCGGCCCGCTGTGCGGAGTCCAGTTCCGCGAAGGCGCCGCCCGCGTGCTCGGCAAGCTCGCCGAGAGCCTGCCGCACGTGGCCGAGGTCACGGCCCAGGGACGCTACGATGTCGGCGAAAATGATCGCGTCGTCGGCCCCGGGCACACCGAACTCCGCGCTCGCCGGGACCATCGTCCCGGCGATACAGCGCAGATCCCGGACTTCTGCGGGGGAAAGATTCGTTTCATATTCGTTCCGCATGTTTGCCTCTGTCGAGCAGGGTGGCGCTATCGAACACGTTCAGCCTGTCGATCAGGGGCGGCCGACTCGATCATGATGGTTCAATCGAACAATGTGGCGAGGCGCTGCTTGATGCTATCGGCGACATAGAGCGCCAGTGCCTGAATGGTCGAGGTCGGGTTCACCCCACCGGACGTCACCCAGATGCTGCCGTCGACGATGAACAGGTTCTTCACATCGTGGCAGCGGCCCCACGCATTCACCACGGAACGTTCCGGATCATTGCCCATGCGGGCAGTGCCGAGCAGGTGCCCAGGACTGTTGAGAGCGGTGCGCGACGTGTAGAGATTGGTGGCACCGGCCGTGGTCAGGATCTCCTCCGACCGCGCAATCCCGTGTTCCATCATGCGCCGCGTGTTCTCGCTGATGGTGTAGTCGATCCTCGGCGCCGGGATGCCGTGACTGTCCTTCAGCACAGGGTCGAGTGTCACCCGGTTGTGCTCTTCCGGCAGGTCCTCGCAGGCGATGCCGATCTGCAGGCGCCGGTAAAGCAGCTTGCGATAGACGCGATGGTGGTCCTCGCCCCAGGGCAAATATCCGGCGGCCTCACTCGTGATGGCCTCGTTGACCACCCCGGTGCCGCGGGCGAACTGCAGCGTGTAGCCACGAACGAAATCGCGAGACGGATCGGTTTCGTAGAATTCCTTGCTCCACAGGCTCAGCATCGGCGCGTGGGCGCCGTCCACCTGCTCTTCGATGTAGCCACGCACCTGCGGCCATGGGTGAAGCATCAGGTTCTTGCCGACCAGGCCGCTGGAGTTGGCCAACCCGTTGGGAAATCGCGAGGACGCCGAGTTCAGCAGTAGCCGCGGGGTGCCGATGCCGTTGCAGGCTACGATCACGACCTCGGCCGGCTGAAACCGCTCGACCCCATCAGCATCGTAATAGATCGCCCCTGCCGCCATGTCGTGCTCGTTGGTGGTGATTTCCCGCACGCGGCAACGCGTGCGCAGTTCGACCCCGGCGCGGATGGCGTGCGGCCAATAGGTGATGTCGGTGCTCGCCTTCGCGCCCTGGGCGCATCCGGGTGTGCAATGACCAAGATTGATGCACGGCGCCCGCCCGTCATACTCGGTTGTCGCGATCGCAGCATCCGACGGCCACCAGTGCCAGCCAAGCTGGTTCATCGCGCGCGCGTAACGGGCGCCGGTCTTGCCGAGCGGCAGCGGCGGCATCGGCGGCTGTTTCGGCGGATACGCAGGATCGCCGGCCAGGCCGGACACGCCCATCATGCGGTCGTTCTCGGCGAAGAACGGCTCCAACGTTGCATAATCGACCGGCCAATCATCGGCGACACCATCCAGCGACTTCACGCGAAAGTCCGATGGATGCATGCGCGGGAAGTGCGCCGTGAACATGATGGTGCCGCCGCCGACCCCGTTGAAGTTGGCGATCTTCATCGGCGAGTTGTCGTCGTTGACCGGGTAATCGGTTGGCCGCGCCCGCCGGTTCGGGCTCATGTCGAAATCGCTGTGGCGCCGCGCCTCCCAATCCCGCCCGTGGCTTGGGTAGTCGGTGGACTTCATCCAATCACCCTGTTCCAGGCAGAGGATGCGCATTTTGGTCTCGGCGAGGCTCCAGGCCACCGCGGCGCCGGAAGCACCGGAGCCGATGATCAACACGTCCACCATTTCGTTCATTCCGTCGCTCCCCGATCCGCGCAGCACCCTGATCCATGCAATACTGGCGATCCGAATCATCACCTGGGAAACTGATACCTTCCCGGCGCTGCTGAAGTCGATCCCGCTCCGGTTGGCGCAATGCGATCTGCCATTGCCCGATGAGGCGCAGGAACCGGCTCTGGTGTGCCGTCTCGCGTGACACCGGCCCGCCTGACTCGATGCGGTGACTGGTAGTATCGCTGCCGCTGGCGCGGCCCTCGCCGTGCCCGGGTGCCGCAGTAACCACTCGCGCCTTGCCCCTACGACCAGCCTAAGCGGTGATGCTCGGTCGCGCAGGTAGACGGCGCGATTGCGCCATTCGCCACCACCTCGCGAGAGTGTGAAGACCCCAGACGGGCGGCGCCGTATTGCCGCCGCAACGCTACGTATCAAGGAGCGAGGCGTGCCGTGCCAGCAGGCTCGGCAGACCAACGATGCTTGAAACCCCTCTCGGCGGGTCAAGATATAAGCCCCTGACACGAGGTCGATCGCGACGATGCAACTCATGCTTGCACTGATGGTGGTCGGGGCGGGGATTTTCGCCTGATGGATGACGTTGCCGCGGAGACCCGCCCCGCCGCCACCCCGGCCACCGCGCGCCACGAGGTCGACGGGCGCGTCTCCACACCCGCTCAGCAGGCCGCCGGACGGCAGGGCCAAACGCCCGACCAGCCACCGGCCCCGCGGCGCTCCCGCGGGGTGCTCCGCTATGTGCTGTTCGCGCTCGGTGCCGCGGTGTTGATCATCGGCGGCCTCTGGTACTACCTGAGCGGCGGGCGTTACGTCTCGACGGACGATGCCTACGTGCAGGCCAATGTGCTTACGGTCTCCACCGATGTCGCCGGGATCGTCGACCAGATCCCGGTGCACGAAGGCGAGGCCGTGACGAAGGGCCAGGTGCTGTTTCGCCTCGACCCGGACAAATTCCAGATCGCGCTCGACAACGCGCGCGCCGATCTGGCGCAGACCGAGCTTACCCTGCGGTCGCTGCAGGCGGATTACCTGGGCACCAGGCGCCAGGTCGCCGCGGAGGCAGCCCTGGTGCAGGCCGATCAAGCCACCTTCGACCGCTACGCCGCCCTGGTGAAACAGCGCGGCGTCACCGAGCAGCAATTCGACGACGCGAAATACAAGCTGGCCGCCGATCAGGCCACCGTTGGCGCCGGCGACGCCCAGGCGACAGCGGCGCTGTCCCGTCTCGGCGGCCGGGCCGACATTCCGATCACGCAGATGCCCGCCTATAAGCAGGCTGCGGCGCGGCTCGCGGAAACCCAGCGCGAGTTCGATCATTCCATCGTCCGCGCCCCATTCAACGGCGTCGTCACCGAGGTCAACAAGCTGCAGCCCGGTCAGTTCCTGGCCGCCGGCACCGCGGCCTTCGGCCTCACTGCGACCGACGACATGTGGGTTGCCGCCGAGCCGAAGGAGACCCAGCTCACCCATGTCCGCGTTGGCCAGTCGGTCACCGTCACGGTCGATGCGTATCCGGGGCACATCTGGCACGGTGCGGTGCAGAGCGTGGCCTCGGCCACCGACCAGGAATTCTCCGTGCTGCCGGCGGAGAATTCGTCCGGCAACTGGGTGAAGGTAGTGCAGCGTGTGCCGGTGCGCATCGACATGCGGCCGGGCGCGAACGATCCGCCGTTGTCCGCCGGAATGAGCGTCGAGGTCTCGATCGACACGCATCACCACCGCACCCTCGCCGAACTATTCTGAACCGCGCGATGTCCGCAAGCGCAAAGTCGGGCAGTGCCGCGGCCGCCAGCGCCGCGTCCGGCAATGCCAAGCCGGGCAACGCCAAGCCGGGCAACGCCGAGTCGAGCGGGCCTGTTGTGCCGCATCGCGCCATCATCACCGTGTGCGCGATGGTGGCCACGCTGATGCAGGCACTGGATTCCACCATCGCCAACGTTGCGCTGCCGTATATGCAGGGCAGTCTGTCGGCCAGCTACGACGAGGCCACCTGGGTGCTGACCTCGTACATCGTTGCCGCGGCGATCATGACCGCGCCGGTTGGCTGGCTCGCCGCGCGCTTCGGCTTCCGGTCCCTCTATCTCGTGTCGGTCATCGGCTTCACCGGCGCCTCGATGCTGTGCGGCCTCGCCGACTCGCTGGCCGAGATGGTGGTGTTCCGCTTCGTCCAGGGCATGTTCGGCGCCGCTCTGGTACCGCTGTCGCAAGGCACCATGCTGAACATGTACCCGGCCGAGCAGCGTGGCCAGGCGATGGCGATCTGGGGCATGGGCGTGATGCTCGGCCCGATCCTGGGTCCCACCCTCGGCGGCTACCTGACCGAGCTGTACAATTGGCGCTACGTGTTCTTCGTCAACCTGCCGTTCGGCATCATTTGCACACTCGGTCTGTGGTTCTTCCTGCCGCGTGCGGATGCGCAGCGTGGCCTGCGCTTCGACTGGTTCGGTTTCATCGCGCTCGCCGTCGGTGTCGCCGGCCTGCAGCTCGTGCTCGACCGCGGCGAGACCCAGGACTGGTTCGGTTCGACCGAGGTCATCCTCGAGGCGGTGGCCGCCGCGAGCGGCTTCTACCTGTTCGTCGTGCACATGCTCACCGGCGAACTGACCTTCGTCAGTCCGCGCCTGTTCCGCGACTGGAACCTTGTGATCGGGTTCCTGGTGATGTTCGTGGTCGGCATGCTGCTGCTGGCGACCACCGCCCTGTTGGCGCCATGGCTGCAGCTTCTCGGCAACGATCCGGTCGAGACCGCCGGCCTGCTGCTGGCGCCGCGCGGCGTCGGCACCATGGCCGCCATGATGATTGCCGGACGCCTCAGCAACAAAATGGATGCGCGGCTCGTCATGGCGTTCGGCGTCGTCCTGCTGAGCTGGAGCCTGTGGCAGCTCTCGCGGTGGACCCCGGCCGTCGATCAATGGACGCTGATCGTGAACACGATGGTGCAGGGGGCAGGGGTGGGTTTCGTCTTCATCCCGCTGAACGTGGTGGCCTTTGCGACGCTCGACGCGAAGCTGCGCTACGAGGCGACGGCCTTCCTGACCCTGGTGCGCAGCATCGGCATGTCGATGGGCATCTCGATCTTCGAGGCGCTGGTGGTGCAAGGCACCCAGGTCGAACACTCGGTGCTGGCGGTGTACGCGTCGCCGCTGAACCGCGCGATCGAGGCGTCGCCGCTGATCACCCACGCGCTGTCGCCGATGACGGCGCATGGCGCGGCCGTGCTCGACGGGATGATCACCTATCAGGCGCAGGTGATTGCCTACAACAACGACTTCTGGCTGATGGCGATCGTCTCGGCACCGATCTTTCTGTTGGTGATGCTGATGCGCAAGCCCCCGAGCAGCAGCGGGTCTGCGCCGGCGGTCATCGACTAGTGCGGTTGGCCCGACAGGCGTTATGATGCGCGGCGATCGGCGTCGGGACAGCAACCTCGCGTGCCGGCTGGCGACCGGCCAACAAGCGACCGCAGGGCGCGCCAACGCCCGCCAAGCCAACGCCGTGCACACAGGAGGGACATCCGGATGGCCTGCACGATCACCAAGCTGACCGAGCACACCGGCGCCGAGGTGCGCGGTGTCGATCTGCGGGAATCCATCGACCCCGACACGCACGCTGCGCTCAACCGCGCCTTCGTCGAACACCACGTGCTGGTGATCCGCGACCAGCAGTATACCCCCGAGCAGTTCAAGACCGCCGCGCAGGTGTTCGGCGAGTTGCAGCAGCACGACAAGAAGGAACACCACGTCCCCGGCCACCCGGATGTCTACTACTTCTCCAACGACGAGATCGTGAACGGCAAGCGCATCATCCCCGGTGAGACGTTCCACACCGACCACTCCAACCATCCGCGCCCGCCCAAGGCCACCATGCTGTACGCCGTGCAGCTGCCGTCGTACGGCGGCGATACGCAGTATGTCAGCATGCACGGCGCCTATGACGATCTGTCCCCGGCGTTGCAGGAGCGGATCAACGACCTGCGCGCCGTGCACGTCTACCAAAGCAAGTACAGCCCCCGCTCGCTCGGCAAGATCGACGCGGCCAGCCTGCGCGACATCCCGCCGCCCGGCGTGCACCCGCTGGTGCAGCGCCACCCGGAAAACCATCGCCCGGCGCTGTATCTCAACCCGGTGCGCATCGAGGCCATCGAGGGCATGGCCGACCGCGATGCCCTGGCGCTGATCGACAAGCTCATGGCGCACGCCACCCAGCCGCGCTACGAATACCGCCACAAGTGGCACGCCGGCGACATGGTGATCTGGGACAACCGTAGCGTGATGCACCAGGCGAACGCGGATTACGACATGTCCGAGCGGCGCTACCTTTACCGATTGATGCTGAAAGGTACCGTTCCGCAGCCGGTGTAGGCCCGTTATCCCACGGCATAGGCCGCACGTAGCGGCTTCAGTGCGATGATCGCCAGCACAGCGGTCAGCACATCGGCGGCGATCGCGACGTAGAACACCGTCACCCATGTGCCGCTCGTCCCGTGCAGCAAGGCCGCCATCGGGCCGCCCAGAAACGACCCGATGCCCTGTGCGATGTAGAGACATCCGTAGTTACGCGTTGCATTGCGCGTGCCGAACGTGTCGGTCAGTGTCGCCGGGAACAACGAGAAGATCTCGCCCCAGCCGAAGAACACGAGGCCCGACAGCAGTGCGAACGCCAACGCGTCGGCGCGCGTCAGCAGCCATGCGGTCATCGCCACGGCCTCCAGCGCGAAGGCCAGGCACATCGTGCGCTCCCGCCCGAGATGGTCCGATACCCAGCCGAAGAATGGCCGCGTCAGACCGTTGGTGAACCGGTCGATGGTCAGTGCCAGCGGCAGCGCCGCCATGCCCCAGACCGTCATCTTGGTCACGCCGAACTCGGTCGCGAACCCGGCCATGTTCGATACCACCATCAGCCCCGAGGTCGACATCAGCGTCATCATCACGAACATCACCCAGAAGATCGGCGTCCGCAGCATCTGCCCGGTCGCCGCCCCGCCACCGCCGTCCGCGGTCACGGCGGCTGGCGGTGGCTTCAGCCCGAGTGCCGCGACCAGCCCGACCACGCCAAAGATCGCGCCGAACCACAGCAGCGTCGCCTGGTAGCCCATGCTGGCCAGCGAATTGGCGATCGGGAAGGTGGTCAGGATCGCACCGATGCCGTAGCCGGCCGCGACGATGCCGGCCGCGAAACCGCGACGGTCGGGGAACCAGCCGACCACCTGGCCGACCACCCCGACATAGACGATGCCGGTGCCGAGTCCGGCGATCACACCGTAGGTCAGGTAGAGCTGCGTCAAGGTCGTCGCGTAGGACGCCAGCACCCACGACAACCCGGTCAGCACGCCGCCCAGGCCGATCAGTTTCCGCGGCCCGAAGCGGTCCACCAGCCAGCCCTGGAACGGCGAGAAAAACGTCTGCAGCACGATCAGGATGGAGAACGTGACCTGCAACGCCGCCGGACCCGCGCCAAGCGCGCCGCCAAGCGGCTTGACGAATAGCGTCCAGACATATTGCGGGCTGGAGATCGCCATCATGCAGATCAGCCCGAGACCAAGCTGACCCCAGCGCGTTGCGCCGGATGTCGTCGGGACGGCGAGGCTGACACTCGATGAGCACATGGCAGGGTATCCCCAGTGCGGCCAGTTGCGGCGCGGTTCGGTCGCGCGAGTCGGTCGCGCGGACCGAAGCAAGCCGTGGGCCAATCCGGACGATGGGTCGCGGGCGGCGGGCCGTGCTGTTGCCGCTGCACGCGCACTCGGCGACACTGCGGTCTGAAGGCCAGGGGTCCGCAGGCCGGAGGGACCGAAGGCTGCCGGGCTGGCAACCCGGCGGGCCGGCAATCCGACGGCGGCCCAGCAAACCAAGGAGCGCATCCGATGCCGATAGAACTCTACACGTGGAACACGCCGAACGGCCGCAAGAT
>Ga0302325_10036312_pt1 | contig 10048 bp, 13 predicted proteins | sample Palsa_T0_2_FD_201948 | JGI IMG/M metagenome (GOLD analysis project Ga0302325, IMG submission 201948) | Peat permafrost microbial communities from Stordalen Mire near Abisko, Sweden - Palsa_T0_2 | ecosystem: Environmental > Terrestrial > Soil > Palsa > Peat permafrost | place: Sweden: Abisko... | reverse complement strand
CTTCGAATGGAAAACTGTTTCAAAGCGAATTCTACGATGCGCGCCCTTCGTGAAGCGACACATACAACGAATATTGGCGTTCCACCGTCTCAGAGCGGTCCCTTCGCTTCTTCCTTAGGCGATATTCCAGAATCTTCGGGTTCGAATGCAACCTCGGCTTTTCAACCAATCTTTAACTGGGGCAAGTCTCAGCCGACATTTTTAAGTCGATTCAATCAACCTACAACGCCAGGGTATTGCACTTTAGTTACAGGAGGCTGATCCTAAGGACGCCGACTATGCATGGCCTCAACTCGGGGCCGAATTTATCAGAGGAAAGTCCGTCAATATCCACGCCCTTGGATCTGATGAAACAACCCCAACGGCCGCCATCGAGATCAATGGTTGACACACTTAAAGGGAAAACTACCTTGCGCTCAGCACGAGAGTCTGTGCAGGTAACTCATTGCCTTACGATTCCTCACATGCTGTTAGAAGAAGCCAATAACCGAACAGTCTGGGTCCCAAAACACTCGACGAAGCACAAGACTTCTATCTACTAATGCGCGTAGCTATGGAAAGTCGACTGCCAGCACGCAGGCACAACCTCGAGAGACCAAGCGAAACGGCCGTACGAGTAGCAGTAATACGAAGAAGTTTGCGACATCTGGTGAATTGTCTGGTTCAAATGAGGTACGTATCCCTGCTAAAGAAACTCATTTTCCCTAGGAAGGGAGGGATCCAATAGCTTCCCAGGCTGTCATGTCATTCGAAGAGCGAGACGAAGCAGAGTCACAGCTATTGAGCCTTTACAGCAAAATAGGAGAAGGTTGTTATGCGCTTAGTAGATATGACTGCACTCAGGCTCTTGCTATCTTTAAGTCGCTGCCGTCTTCGCAGGCGAATACGCCATTCGTGTCAAGCCGTGTAGCGCGTGCTTTGTACGAGAGTCGCAACCTTGCGGCGGTATATTATTCGGTAGTGTTTGCTTGCTAACTATCTTAGGCCTACCAGGAGTTCGTTAATCTACGTCGAATAGATCCTGACCGATTAGAGGACATGGAACTCTTCTCAACGGTATTGTTTCACCTGAATAAGGAGGTAGATCTGGCATTTCTTGCCCATGAAATGGTTGACCTGGACTGGCTTGCACCGCAAACTTGGTGTGTAATCGGAAATTCATATGCCAGCATGCACGAACACGACCAGGCTATTACTTGCTTTCAAAGAGCTATTCAACTCGATCCCCATTTTGCTTACGCCTATTCATTACAGGGGTTGGAACATACAGAAAACGAAGAATATGATAAAGCTAGGCAATGCTTTATGAATGCTCTTCGTGCAAACAGACGCCTCTATAACGCTTGGTAACCATGAATTAGCACAACATTGACAATTAGGTACGGATTAGGGTCGGTGGAGTTCAAGTCCGGTAAAAATCAGGCCGCCATCAAGTGTTTCAAGGCTGCCAGTAACTTGAATCCGTCTAACTCGATCATTATGTGCTGTATTGGAAATGTAAAATATTTTAGAGATGTGGCTAATTCTAGTGCCTCGAAAGGGGAGGGGACTATCTTGGCGCAATGGAGGAATACAAACGTGCTGTGGATTCGACTCCCACTAACATCTCGGCTCGGTATCAGCTTGCCCGTATGTATATCCATCTGAAGTACTTTGACGTAATTCCATGATGGTGAACCGACTTAACATAAGGCGGCGGAACGGGAACTGCTCAGGCTCAAAGATTCGTCTCCTGATAATGCAAAACCTTATTTCATGCTTGGTCGGATATATAAAGCCAAGGGCGATCGCACTAAGGCATTACAAAATTTCACGACAGCGCTGAGTCTCGATCCCAAAGCAAGGTACGTTTTCCCTATTTGTTAACTGACCCGTAGTCATATTATCAAAGATCAAATCGAGACACTAGACCAACCTCTTGAGGATGGGTATGGGGCTGATGGCGAAGTGTATAAAATGGATCAGGAGGACGTATAAACATGGGCCGCTTGTAGATTGTAGCATACTTGATACGCTATTTTGATTTTGTTTGGCGTTGGATAGGAAATGACATAGCATTTGTTTTCCGAAGGGATTTTTGTATGTACAAGTTTCAGCCTTGCTGCCCCAACCTAGGCCACTTCACCAGTTATGTATCGCCGTTTCGTAGGGCCGCCTCTCGCCTCAATTCTCTGATGACTTCCTGATACGCGTTAATTACGCCACGTTCGGCTCTTACCGCCAAAGCTTCTGGATTCACTCCATTCTCGCAAAGCGACACACAGAGTGAGAGCGTGTGTTTATCCAATCCAGTATTCAGGATGGATGAGATTTCGTACAGAACTAAGTATGAGCACCATAGAGAGGGCGGATACTGTCTATAGTTTCTCGAGCGGCAGCTTGTTTCGCAGTCTTTGACGACATGAACGCTTGGGATTGTTTACGCGCGCGGTTGGATGTTGGAATCACTTAATTAGGGTAGGCAAATCAGGGGCCTTTTGCTTGGTTCCGGCGATTTTGATTTAATTTACAGGGCTCTATGTACTACGTGCTAAAAAATGAGGCCAGCTCCACCCACTAAGAAACCCATTCCCATGTAATATCAACCCTGTTGCATTAGCTACTAAATAATGGGGAAATGCACCTTCCTTCAGATGGTAATGCAAGCTGGTCGAAAGCTGAAGGACTAAAATCGAGGTCGTAATAGTTACAGCCCGCACATCTGTCGACGACTGTGACCAGGACACTTTTGCCGTCTGTGGATACTTAGCTCAGATTCATGAATGGGTCCTTACCGCGGAATGCTCTGATTTGTCGGCCACAGAAAGGGGAGTTGTTGGGATTTCCTCCATTGGGAATCGAATCATACAACCCATGGGAAATAGCACAAATGTAATCTGTGTCAACGCTGGTAATACCACAACTTCCGAGTCTGCAAAAGTCAGCTACGTGAAATTAGGTGCTAACCCTGTCGAGTAGAAAGTCCCTTGGCCGGAAAAGAGGCCACTGCTTGAGGTTGGAAGGGCGGAAGCCGCACTTCCGTCGTTTGCGACAGCTGCAGCCGAGGGAGTCGCAGGCGTGGCTGGTGTATCTGAAGTCGAAAGAGTTGATGGCAAGGCTGGACTGGGACTCTCGACCGTAGGACTCTCGACCGCAGGACTCTCGACCGCGGGACTCTCGACCGCAGGACTCTCGACCGTAGTGGATGGTGTTGTAGGGACAATAGTAGGAGTCGTTGGGTCTAGTGCAGGACGCTGCACGGGGGCCACCATGGAAGCGTAAACAGTCACAGTCCTGGTGACTCTGTGTTGGTTGGCTGCGTGAGTTGTCCGAGTAATGGTGTCGGTGTGAGTAACGACCACTACGTTGCCATTGTCTGCACGTTTTTCAAAAGCAACTGGGGACGCAGCAACGAGCGACGACGTGAGGAGAAGAGCAAGGACAGAGTTGAAAACCCGCATATCTGAGAGGAAGCAAAGTACGGACCAGCGTAGAAGCGGAATTCGTCGAGTTGGATCGAGGATAGATTCTGTGAACTGCTGTAGATGTACAGTGAACGATGAATGAATGAATGAACGAATATATCCAAAAGGAATGTGAAGCAACGACGAAAGCGCTGAAGTGGACCTGCCGACCGAAAGAGAGATTGGTGCTGTTGGGGACCGAAGTGCTGCACCGTCGTTCAATGCGGCGAACCCCTTTTTAAATGGCAGGCAAGGGGTCCAAATGCGTTAGGGCACCGTTGATTCTCATTGGCCAGGGGTGATGCGCGTCAGATTAAACAATGCAAGGTTGCCGCATGCGGATCCAAAAGGCGCATGCATCGCGCGGCACCGGCCCCCGCCCTGATTGGGGCACGGGAGCCGCAAACGCCTCGCCCCTTAGGCACCAGCCGCAGAAGCAACACGCTTTCGCGACATTCGAAGCGAGAAGCCAAGAAAGGGGCGCAGCGAGCCAACCGCGCAACGGGTTAATCAAGCATGATGTAGCCAGCATTCAGCAGCATCCTCACTTGGAATTGCCCTTCAATCATATATATGCCTGCATGGCATCCACTTTATCGCCATGACCGTGTTCCTGACTTCCCAGACAGTAACTGGCCCAAGACCGATTCACCACGAGTAGTAATATTGTGACTTGTCGTGAGTCGTGACCAATGGCTCAGGCGAGCGATGAGAACCTGTTCTAACTTCTGCGGAACGCCAGAGCCCCGTGACGTCGATGCACAATTAAGGTTCGAGCTTTCCGCCAATCCGAAATCGGATCCAAACCAAGGCTTCGCGCGCGGCCAGCGCTGGGTCCAGATAGCATGGATCCTCCTTCTGGCGCATTGTTCGCTCGATACACAAAGGAATATCGGCCTCTCCTCGCACTATACACACGATGCGACTGTTTTCAAATCACACGATTCCAGGATCTCCTTTGTATGGTCTGCTTCCTGGAGCATTTACCTTCATTTCGATTGTGTTTGCAATTTTGGTGTTGATAGGTCTGGTTCCAGCACTGGTTCTTCTTTGAACACTAACTAACGTGGATAGGTTGCACCCACAATAAACCAGTGTTGAGGACGACATACTTCTTCGAGGTACAATATCCCAGTACAACGCTGAAAGTCTAGGTTAATGTCACTCGCATTCTCATCGACCCACCGGGCGGCATTCTGAGCGGCCTCTTCTCTGGCGCGGAACACGCTCTTGGAATTCACGATTTCTATCGCTACGGCCTCTGGGGTTTCTGCGAGGGATACAATGACACCGTCGTGGCTTGTAGCAATCCAGAGCCAGGTCAGGATACGAACCCTATCGCCTCGATAAACGGCGAGATCACGGCACACTCGCTCCTCCCAATGCCCAGTATCGTTGAGACAAATGTTCAGCGGTTGCAGAAACTCTCCGTATTCGTTTTCGCTTGTTGGATTGTTGGCATAACCTTGTCTTGCGCAGAATTGATTGTGGGAATCCTCGTTGGTTGTCGTTCTCGACTTACCGCCGCTCTTGTCGGTCTATTGGCGCTCGTACGTCCTGCTGTAAGGTTGTTCTAATCTGGTCACAGCTTGCATTTCTCTTCATCCTTTTGGGTTCTGTCATACCACAAGTCCTTTATTCAGGACTACGTGACGCGATGAATGATGCCGATTTTGTTGTCATTGATCTGGAAACTCATCTCGGAGTGCAAATGTTTGCATTTGTGTGGGTTAGTTGCGCTGCTAGTGGCGTCTCACTTTCATTGTGGATGCTAGACTATTGCTGCTCGCGTCGTCATCGACGACAAACTTTAAAAAGGCCTCGCGAATGATTTATCAGTTCAAGTTTGCTCGATACGTGCAACGGTTTACAAACGCGAAAATGATATCATGAACTCATGAAATGTGAACTGTTTGAATACGAACTTGGCGCCAGTGCAGTGGTAGTAAGCGTTATACTAGTAGATCTCGAGCATATACAACTAGTACTTGTAAACTTGACCTCAAGTTGCCGGGTTTATGGAACTTGGTACATTTGGTTTCCAAGCGGAATACTAGAGTAGTAGAACATTAGTAAGAGGGTGTGAAAATTGATAGAATCTAGACATTTCACTGAGAGTCTAACTAGTGATGTAGTACTATACTGTGTCCCGTATAATAATACCAATGATTTACAGCCTGCCAGTGTAGTACCAACATCAACTTGTGTGCTTGCTTGTGACTTGGTTACCTTTCTACAGGGGGATTTTCTAGTCTGTTATAGTATGATAGACATTCCTTACTATCTTTGCCAAGCGTCTGGGGCTTTCTTGCCAGTATGTCACTTACACAGCCTCCACAATCTTTGATTTCTTTATCTTCAAGTTGTGTGACTACACAGCCTCCACAAACCAAGGTTCTAGTTGGACCTTGTGACTCTAAGTTCAAGATAGGAGGTAATCCAGGCTTGAAACTGGCTTTATGGCCGGAATTTTTCAACTTTGTGCAGTACCACCACACTAGTACTGGTACTAGTACTAGTAGTATGATGTTCAACTTGGAGTTCAAGTTCAAGTACTGGTAGTAGGGAGGAGGGTATTGCAGGATGAGGTCCGAAAGTGAGACAGTGAGAAGATGGTTGATTAACAGGAGATCTACAGTTAATAAAGGAGGGAAACCCTAACCCGGGAATCCCCTGGAGGCTGACACATAACAGAGGGGGGCTCAGGTAACGCTAAAGTGATAGGATCAGACCCAGAGTACTAAACAGACCCTTTGGCACCAGCACATTCAACTTGAAGGCTTATTTCAAGTTGCTGCCCAGGGGCATAGAGATTAGTACTACTAATAGTAGTACTGGTAGTCAGTATTCAACTACCAGTGGATTGAAGTTGGGATCCAACTTGAACACCTTGAACTTGATTTTGAACACTGTGATGTTGCTTGGCGACCCCCATAGAGATCCCAGGGTTAGGGTTTCTTTCTTATTTAGTTCGTAGATCTCTCTTATGAATGGATCATCTTCTTTAGTCAATTATCTTCAGGAGCATTCTCCTTCAACATGTGACCATGGCAGTCTTAAAGAACTTGAACTTCAAGATGTCACAGTGCCAATGTTGAAGTTACACTGCCAGTGGAACCACTGTGTGGGCCAATCTCAGGCTGACCTACTAGTATTTACGACTACTACTAGTAGTAGTACTATTAGTAGTGGTACTCTACTGTGAGGAGTATGGAGCTGGTTCACTACTACTAGTAGGCCTAGGTTTTGGGATAAACAGTAGAGGCTGCACAGTGTTACACATAATAACAAGGATAGGCCTTGTGGTTTTTGATTGGCTGTGGAATCAGAGGCTGCCAGTGTGCAGCCTGAGAGATACTAGTAGGTCAAAAGGTACTACATACTTACTAGTACCAGTAGTACTAAGTAGTAAATACCCACTGCCAGTGGCATATAAACTCCTTTAGGTATTTACTGAAATCTATGTGACTCTACTAGGTTTAAGATAGAAAGAGTAGTATGACTGCTAGTATGCTTGAAACTAGTAGATTTATCAGCCAATGTTTTCACTACAATCCAGTGCCACCACTGCCAGACTACTACCCGTGGGTTTCAAATTTTAAGCCAAACAACGATGTCTTATCATCAAGTTACAGACTTAGACTTGAAGCAACCGTGACAGTACTTGGCACCATGGTGGATGTGAACATGGATTTCACACTACTAACACTACTGAATAGTCCTAGTACTATCTATTGGCAACTAAGTACCCTGCAGTGTATTACTACTGTAGTAGCTGCAAGAGCATACTACTACAACTTCAATATGTGCCTGACCTATCTGATTCAAGTTGTATACTAATTTAACTACCAAGGTCCATTGTACTACTACACTAGTAGTAGTATTAGTAGTAGTGTATTAAATAGTAAGTTCAAACTTGTTTTCTGCCACTGCCAGTGTAAGAGTAACTGCAGTTTACATCACAGCCTCACTGGACCTCAGCGGTCCTCAGGCTTCAAATACTAGTACCCAAACCACTGCATGTTACTTCTGGGACATTATTTCTAGGTGGGGGCATGTATCAGAAATATGTACTGTCCCTGACATGATTTCTGTTACATGTCCACATAATGCCCACAGCTAGTTGAAATAATGTCCCAGAAATATGTTGGTTTCGCTAGCTGGCTTCATCAACTTGAAAGGCGACTATTCATTGGGTCACTAGTAGTACCAGTACCTTGTAAAATGTTTGGCCTGATTGTTTGTGATCTACTTCTACTACTAGTAATTGATTGGTATCCTTCAAGTTGTGCTCCTTCAAGTTGTGCTCCTTCAAGTTGTTCAAGTACGTTCAAGTTGTTATTTAGTAAGTTAGTGTTACTACTAGTAGCACTACACTTTCTGATAGGACCTCCGAAGTACCATCACTGGCACTGGCAGTATTGAAGCAATTAGCAGACTACAAGTGTCTCAGTCAGTCTTACAGTCTCTTACTGTCCCTGGTTTTGGTTCAAACAAACAAACAAATCTTCAAAACCAAACCTGTCCTGTGAGTGATTTTATTTGAGTCTCATCTCAGAAGTAGTAGTAGTGACTTCAATAAGAGTTATTGCTTTTAGAGGCGATATCCTTGCATTTTATACTACTAGTATAAAATGTAGTAGTAGTACTACTACTACACACCACTACTTCACTAGCTAAGTTACTGTTGAGATGGATTACTAGTAGTAGACTTGAACTACAACTTAAAGTAAATTCTAGCAAACTGCTGTAACTGTTGCACTGGCTACTGGCTAAAGTTCATCCAATTTTACTGGTGAGCCTCAGAACTGTACTACTAGTACTACTAGAGTACTATATCCCTGGCAGTAGATGAAAGTATGACACCAGACAAGTGCCAGTGTGTGGGTTTTGCACATCGAGTCAGACAATTAACGTGAGGGTTGACCGACACCGCACCAGCCTTGTCGATCACGGAGCAAAGCCGGGAGTTCGAGCAGTTCCTTCGAGATACATTTTCTGTTTAGTTTCTGGGACTTCTCCCCTCGCGCCTCACCCCGGAACTCACAAGCATACATCATGAGAGCCGTGAGATAAATTTGAGTTCTGGGCCATGCCTCGTATCAAAACAGCGCCTTCAGCCGTCGTAGTGGCTCGCAAACCAACTCATTACCACCTGATATTACGACCCGTATTGCAGAAACGGTTTGCTCGGTCTTCGGTGTGGACACTTGTTGTTTGTTATGTTGTTTCATACTTGATTGGAAATAGTCATGGTCTGAATCCTCCCAGACATCACAAACCAATATTGACACGTGTCTAGCCTTCAGCCTGCTGTTTCCGTGGAGTGCAACTTTCTTGCGGGCCCTTTTTCTATTTGCGACAGTGTTTCCGATACTGATATTGAGAAAGGCTGATTTACATGGTGCGGGCCCATTCCTACCCTTAGGAGCTCATGTATGGTGTAGTCCAGTTTCACCCCCATTCAACCCTGTTCTCTGTTATCTCGAAAGAGATTATTTCGCTCAACATCATTCATACTATGATCATCTACTCACTCTCGGCTCTCGCGTTGACAAGCCTTTACATCCGTAATACAAGCACAGCTGCAAGATTAACGATCACCATTTCACGGTTTGTATGCATACAACACAAGCTGATGTAGGTAGTGGATACGAACTCCCAAGGCTGAACGAGCGTTTCGTGTATCTGTTGTTTTTCTCAGTAGCGACTGCGATACTGTACGGAATCTTTCAGAAGGCAGCTCACCGCACTCTTCTACGTTATAATTCGATTTCGGTTTGTCGTCGTTCAGGACTGTGCTGACTCTCTACGAAGTCCCATTTGAGGACTGAACTTATTCATACACTGGGCAGGCGACTCATCATAATAACGTTAATCGCTTTTTCATGTGCTCTATCTGCGCCTCTCATTTATGCCATTTTCAGACCCGCGATCTGGAAGTATTCCCTGCGGGTGGCAAGGGTTTTCGTGAAGTAGAAACCCACCGGGCTTTACTAATTGGCAGAATGCCTCGATCTCCTCACCTTCCGAAGTTTCCAATTGGAATAGAACTACTATGCCGCTCAACCCTCCTCTCCTTGCTCATGGTTACCGTATGGGAATCTACAAATATGTTCTTTGACGCCTTCATATCCAAAGTTAGTAAGACTTCGGAGTAGTCTGACATTAGCTACCGGCGTCACAAGGCGAAATACTGAGTGAGAAGTCTGACGATCCTAACGGTACTTTGATCACGGGTCTTAGAAACTATGAAAAACCTTTCACACAGGTATGTCGCTGATTATCCCATCTGAAATTAGGCCACTGCATTCGAAGAGCTAGTATTGATTGCCAACGATAAAAAAGAGAGGCGGCAGACTATATATTCTGAGCATGGCAGCGGTACGAGCGTCTGGAATCAGATGCTAAGGACATGCTTGGAAGTCTTAGCAGATGCCAAAAAGAGACACCAGTGGACTGGGCGTATTTTCAATTCCTTCGTCAAGCTAATAAAACAGAAACAAATCCGGCTAGTCAAAGCAAAATGGCTGCTCCCCAATCAGATACTGCACCGCAAGTACCAGTAAAACAAGGAAACATATTCATCTCGAAGGGTGCTCCAA
>Ga0302325_10036310_pt1 | contig 10048 bp, 7 predicted proteins | sample Palsa_T0_2_FD_201948 | JGI IMG/M metagenome (GOLD analysis project Ga0302325, IMG submission 201948) | Peat permafrost microbial communities from Stordalen Mire near Abisko, Sweden - Palsa_T0_2 | ecosystem: Environmental > Terrestrial > Soil > Palsa > Peat permafrost | place: Sweden: Abisko... | reverse complement strand
GCAAACTGAAGGGATCGAGCATGTTGGTGAGCTGCGCCTGGATGCTGGAGCGCGTCTGGTCGGGGAGTTGGGTCCATTCGGCAAAATATTGCAGCGTGTCGTGGACGTGGTCGTTAGAGGGGTCGAGCAAGTCCGTGCGATCGGCGATGGCGCCGAAGCTCGAGCAGAGGGCGGCAATTTGCAGCAACCCCGGCGGTTCGCCCGGCGGATTGGTCATGCGCAGCAGCCGGATCGAATGACGGATGAAGCGTTTGGCCGAATCGATCCAGAACGTGTCCTGTGTGTTCTGCATTCCCAGCGCTTCCAGAACGCCCGAGAACGTGTTGGACAACTCCAACTCGTCGTCGTCGGAATCCAGCGGATTCCAGTGCATGCTCTGGCGGACGTTGGAGGGGTCGATGACGACCAGATCCTGCAGTCGGTTGTGCCGCCGGCATAGGGTGCGAATTTTGGTGTTGAAGTCTCCTTTGGGATCGAGAATCAGCGCCGCGCCGGGAAACGGAGCCCTGGAGATGCACCCAATCATTCCGTCAAGCAAAGCATTGAGCACGCAGATGGTCTTGCCTGAGCCGGGCTGGCCGAAAATGAGGATGTTCTGCGTGAGATTCTCCCAATCCCAGTCGCGTCCCCCAGCTCGGAACCGTTTTGGGCTGACCACCTCGACGGCCGGGGCCTTGGCGACTTTCGCCGCCTTGCCCAGGTCTCTGAGTGGACGCGGCTTGAAGTACCCATTGGCCAGTTCCCGCTTGAGCACGAGCCGATGCTGGCGCGCCTGCGTGAAAAGCGAGCCGGCCATGAACGGCAGCACGAACATTCCCACCAGCCCGAACCACCATCCCAGCGTATAAAACAGCGAGAGCGCGCCGATGCCTGGATACCAAAGCGACATCGTATCCAGCGCGCTGCTGACGAAGAAGATCGCCATAACGCCGCAAGTCGCGGAGAAGATCTGGTCGAGGCTGAAGAGATAGTCCGCATAGATGCGCCGCAGAGTTTCGGGGCAATCTTCATACTGCCATTCGTAGATCAGCCGGAGAAAACGGCTGCGTGACGTCGAAAGGAGTCGGCACAGGCCGATCAGCGCCGCATAGTAGGCCAGGGTATAGATAAACCGCGTCATATCCCGGGGCGCGATCGGCTTGGGGGCCAGGTGAATGAAGGCAAGCGTCGCGACCATCGCGGCCACCCCGAAGAAAAATCGGTTGCGAGCGGCGAGCAGCTGCTTGTCAGTTGGGGCTCTCATCCTTGCTCCTCAATCCCATGCTGGTGCCGCATGATTCAGCCATGTGGATGGAGTTCATTTGGGGTCCAGCCGCCTCTGGCCCGGAGCAACGATGGTTGCCGACGGATCGACGGCAATTTGCGGAGCGGCTTCGGCTTCGTCGGCCTCTGGTTCGGCTGGTAACACCTGCAACACCCCGTCGTCACTGGCGGTCACGCTGATGTGTTTGTGGCCGGCCTCCTTGGCCATCACCAGTGGCCGGCTGAACATGTCATTGACCACGCGCGTCAGCTCTCGAACGCCGAATTTTTTCCGCGCTTCGCTCTTTTCCACTGCCTCGACCACCAGATCGGCGTCGACATATTCGAGTTCCAGTCCGTATTCGTGTGCCAGTTTCGTGACTTTCAGCACGACGATCGTCGCCATCACCTCCCGCGGCAGCGGTTTGAAGACGTAGATTTTGTCGATGCGGGCCACGATCTCCGGACGAAAAGTTCCCGCCTCGGCCAGTTGGTCTTTGATCGCCTGCACGCGCTCGTTGGGATCCTTGATCTCTCGCTCGAGCTTGGCGATCGCCTCGAATTCGGCGTTGGAGGTCAGGATGATCACGCATTGCGTGAAATCCGCCACCTTGCCCGCGGCTTCGGTCACGCGGCCCTTGTCCATCATGGAGAGGAACAGGTCATTCACGCGGCTGAAGGCCTTTTCGATTTCATCGAAGACGACGATGCGCTTGGGGTTGGTGATGACGGGGCGGGTGAGCTGGCCGCCCGCCTTGGTGCCTTCGTAGCCGGCGGGCATACCGATGAGCCGCGTGATCGACTCGGGGCTCTGAAGCTCGCCGCAGTCGAAGCCGAGCAGGTTGGCTTCGTCGTCGTAGAGATAAGCGGCCAGCGCCAGTGCCAGCTCCGTCTTGCCGGTGCCGGTGGGTCCGAGGAAGAGCACGTTGGCAATGGGCTTGGAGCGGTTTTCCTTGCCCCATTGGGTATAGATGTAGTCGCACAGGTCGTCGATGATCTCGTCCTGCCCTTTGACGCGCTCTTTGAGCTTGGCCTTCATGTCCTCCACGTCGATGCGCCGGGCTTTGCCCGTGCCGCTGCCGCCGAGTTTGGCCATAACCTTATTCCAGTCCGTAATGTTCTTTTTCATGGTCGTATAGTCTCTTTCCTACGTGCCGCATTCGAGGCGGCGGTTCGCGCGGGTTTGGGGCGAACGCCGCCCACCTGAACGGTTGTCTTCTTGCGTCTGGCTTCCAGCATGGCGTCGCCCATCATTTCGCGCACACGATTGGGGGTCAGCAGCGCAAAGCCGTGGGCATCGTCCATGTCCTTCACTTGTTCAGCGAGAAAATCGGGGTCGACATAGTCCAGTTCTAGTCCCTGGCTCTGGCATTCGCGCTCCATCAGCAACACGAGCACCTGCGCCTTGGTCATGCCATCGGGCGGTGTGAACGCACATACGTCATTGAGCAGCGTGAGCAGGGGCGCCGGGATAGTCGATTGCTGGACCAGTTCTTTCCGCGCGGCGTTCAGCCACGGCGCCGGACGGTCGAATTTGGCGCGCAGCTCGAGCAGCGGTTTTGCGCACGCCGCGGTGGTAAAAATGAAAAGGCAGTTCTCGAAGCTGACCTTACTTTTGCTGTTCGGTTCGATCACCGCCCCCGCCGCCAGTGCCTTGTGCAGTCGCATCAGCACTTCGGGCGCAACCTGCTCGATGTTCTCGAGAAGAACCGCGTGATACGGCTGCTTCAGCACCGCCGCGAGCATGCTGGCAGCGCCGTTTTGCCCGCCGAACAGCACCTCTCCCGCCGCTGAAGCGCCTGTAAAATCGGCCATATCGCGCCTGAAGAGCGACCCGGAATTGAAGACGGTACGGCTCAGTAGCTTTGCCAGATGAATCTTTCCGACGCCCTCGGGGCCGATGAACAGAAAGATCCCGTGCGGCGGCGGCGTGCGCGCTTCGGTCTCCTTCCCGCTCTTGATCATGTACACGCGGTCCAGGCTTGCCATGACGCTGTCAATCACCGCGTCCTGCCCGCAAACCATTTCCTTCAGTTCGTCGGCTTCGGCGTCGAAATCGAAATCCGGATCATCAAATCGCAACGGAGGAGGCGGCGCTTCCGCCGGGGGCGAGCCGCCGCCGCCTGCGTTTGAGGCACGTCCAACCGCGGCCGGCGGCTGAAGGGCCAACACGTGGTAGAGGGGATCCATCGCTGCCTGAACAGCTTTGTGCGAGTGATAAACCTTGGCGGCAAGCTCTGGCTGATACTTGACCAGCAACGACAGAAGCACGCAAAAAACCGCCACAACCACAATCAGGAGGAGGATCACCCGGCCAACAGAACTCTTGGACAGCAGCGTGAAGGCGCCGACGATCAGCAGCACGAAGCTGAGCAGTTGCACGAGCGGATTGCTCATTAGGTTACGCATGATCGTCCTTCGGGAACACCATGACCGGGATCAGGGCGGCGGCGCCGGGTTCGAGCCGTTGCTGCCACTATTGGCTGAACCCGCCGGGACCTGACCGTTTGTGGAAATGTCCTTGGAGATTTCCCACTGACGCTTGGCGTCCTGGGCGAGTGCCTTGCCCTTATCCAAAACATCATCCGCAGTCGTCCGGGCCTGATCGACATAAGGCTGTGCCTGATGTACGGCGTTGTTCACCTGGTTATTTGTGTCGGGCGGCAATACGTTCTGCACGTTCTGCGCGAGGCTGGGCATTACGGAATTTATCAGGCCCTGGGACGGGGATGGCGCGGCGGTCCGCGCATTGTACAGTGAAACCGCGAACGCCGCCGCGCCTGCCAACAGGATCGCGCCGACGACGGCCTGAAACACGCGCGACGTGCGGAGCATAACGATTAACATTTCCAACATGGCCGGCCTCCAGACAGTGCATTCATTTCATGCCGATGGTCAACTCCTCGGTCTCGCCCACATACATCGCCCGCGAAAAGAAATCACCTTCGCTGGTGCGCGCGCCCACGGTAATCCCTCCGCCCCCATCGTAAATGCCCTTGATGGCGATGGAGGTCGGCGCCTCGGCACTCACGGGAATCAGGATACTGGTTCCGGCTACCGTGAGCGGCACGACAACGTACGGCTCGCCGTCAACCATCACCTGCACCGTGTCCCCGTCCTCAGCACAGGAATCGTACAGGAAAACCCGACAAAACTGCGCCTCCCCCGTTGAAATTTGTCGTGCGATCGCGGGGGTCAGCACCGGCGGCGCCTGCACGAGAGGCTGGCCTTGCTCGTCCTTCACATAGCTTGGTAGCGCCGGAACGTTTTGGACTGCCGATTTCATGGCGGACTGAATTTGCTGCGCATTTCCGCTCTGCACTGCGTCCCGCACTGAGCTGGTGACCGCAGCATCGATATCCCACGAAGAGACACCGATTCCGCCCACCTCCCCCAGTGATTGCCCCCTCTCGACCCGTTCGAGTCCTGCCTGGGCGACCCTGGCGGCTTTGAACTTGGCGTCATTGGCGCGGTTTGCCTGTTCCACATATTGCCAGTTGGGGTAGCTTTCCTCGGTGTTCGGTTGTGGGCCGCGATGGGCGCAATAGCTGGCCACGAATATAACGGCCAGCAGCGCCGCTGCCGGCAAAAAACGAACGCCGGTCGCGGGCCTCTCGTCATCGGCCTTTCGATCGCGCTCCACTTCGGGGCTGATGGTTGGGTCGGCGGCGGCGGGTGCGGCGACCGCCACCGCATCGGCCGAACTTCGCCCGCTTCGCAGTCGGGGCGAGGGAACTTCGATGGTCTCCAGCGGCGTGTACGAGGACCCCACCGGCGCGGTTTTCTCCGGGCGCGCTTCCCGCACGGCCATTTGCGGAGTAGGCGAGAGTTCGACGGCATCGGCATGTCGTTCGGGCTCTTTCATGACGGCCATCTCAATTTGTCTCCATCAACACCCGAAACCCGATCACCGGGGCGGTGGTCCCCGCCGGAACAGCGGCGCGCTGGGCCGATCGGCACTGTACGTCCGGTGACATGAATCCGCCGCCCCTCACCGCGGCCCGATCGTTGTCATTCCGCGGAGCCATGCCGACCAGCCCGCCGCGGGGCGACGGCACAAGCAGAGTTCCGCACCACTCGGCTGCGTTGCCGTGCATGTCGTACAGGCCCCAGTCATTGGGGCGCTTGCCGGCCACGGGGTGAATGGTCTGGTTGCTGTTGTCGGCATACCAGCCCATGTCATCGAGCCGGCCCGTTCCCGAGAATGGGTCGCTCGTCCCGGCCTTGCAGGCATATTCCCATTCGATCTCGCTGGGGAGCCGATAGGTCCGGCCTTCCTTGCTGCTTAATTCCTTGCAAAACTGGTTGGCCTGCGGCCAACTGACGTTGGTGACCGGAAGGTCCGGCCCGCGCGTGAGGCTGGGGTTATAGCCCATGATGGCCTCGAACTGCGCCTGGGTCACTTCGGTAGTTCCCAGATAAAACCCCCGGCTAATCGTGACCGGCATCTGACCTTCAGATGCGCCCCACTGCCCATTGGGAGAACCCATTACATACTTCCCCGGCCCAATCAGCGCCAGCACCATGTCCAGACTATTGTGGTAGAACAAAAACGGTTCGATCGTTTTTTGAATCTGAGCCGCCTCAGCATTCTGTGGGTCCAGTTCCAGAACACGGCGAAGGGCGCTCCGCGCGGCGGCGGCGCCGGTATCATTGGCGTTGCTTCGGGCGATACGAAGCTGTCGATCCACCTCAAACTTGGCCGCCGGCGCAATCCCGGCGCGGTACGACGCGCTCGCCGCCTGCCATTGCGCACTCGCGTCCCTGAAACGACCGGCCTTATAAAGCTTGCCGGCGGCGGCGGCCTTGGCCTGCGCGTCCGCCCACGCCGATGCCTGCGTCTCCGGAACCTTTAACTGCATTCCCTGCAGGTGCAGCCGATCGGCAGTCTGATGGTCGCGGTCCGCGGCCAACACGTCGGGGGCCAGCGCCTGAAGCGCGGCGCACTGCTTCACCACCGAGTCATATGCCTGGTAGGCATCCCCCCATTGCTGCTGCTGCTCGCGCGACATGCCAAACGTCGCCGTGTCGTCGATGCGCGACCTGCGCGCGTCCAGCGCCGGGCTTTGCGGAAGGGCTTGCAGCGAGACCATCGCCTGATGCGCCTCGGCATGTTTGTTGAAAACGTCCTGATCGGTCAAGTTCGCCGGCACCGCAGCCACCGGGGCGGCCATGGACGGCATTGCCGGCGGGGCGGCGTTGGCCTGGCCCATGGGCGAAGGGGCCAGGGGCGGTCCCATGGATGGAGGATTTGAAGACGCCTGCCCGGGCGATGAAGCCAGGTTGTTCGATCCGGATCCCTGCGAAGGCGAATTGGAGGAGTTGCCTCCGTTAAACAACAGCGAGCCCGCGAGGGCCGCGACTGCAATGCACACGATGATGAAACCTGACACACGGTTCATCGGATTTACTGCTGCATGGTGGAGCCAAGGACTTCGGTCTCGCCGACATTCAGGGCCCGCATGAAGAAGTCACCCTGACTTGTGCGCGCGCCGACGGTAACGCCGCCCCCGTCCCCGTCAAACGCGCCGCGGATCGAGATGGTGCCGGCGGTCTGAGTGATCGGAATCGCGACAGTTACGCCGGCGTGCGTCAGCGGAACCGTGCAGTAGGGAACACCGTCAACGATGACGTCGGCGATGTCTCCGTCCTCGGCACAGCAGTCATAGAGGAAGACATGGACGAACTGCGCGTCTCCACTGAGCACCGCGGCGCTCATGCCCGGCGACAACGTCGGAACCGGCTGCACCAGCGGATTTCCCTGCGGATCCTTGGCCGTGACCGGAATGGGCGGGATATTCTTGAGCGCCGACTGCAACGCCGCTTGCACGCCCGCCGGGTCGTTCGACGCCAGCGCCTGTTTCACCGCGCCGGTCGTCTGGGCATCGAGATCGGCGGCAGCGAATCCCAGAGCCGCTACCGACGTCACTGCCCCCGACGCGTCAACGCGCTCGGCCGTTACGTTGGCCTCCTTCGAGGCCTTAAACTTGAAGTCGTTTTCCTCGTTGGCCTTCTCGACATATTTCCAATTGGGCTCGGCGCTTTCGAGCGATGTCTTCGGGCTCGAATGGAATCCAAAATAGAGCCCGGCGCCGATCACCGCTACAGCCGCGGCGCCAATGAGGCCAAGCTTCGACTTATTTGCACCCGCGCCGGACGCCGGTGACTGACCAGCGCCGCCGGATGCGGAAGTTTGGGCAGGCCGATTGCTTTCCCGCACGTCCGGGCGGCGCGGGGTGATCACCCCGTCCTCCATCGCCGCCAACTGCGGCGATGAACTCGCCTCGCGCGGCTCGGGCATTTCCACACTTGGCGTCGCATCGCTCTCCTGCGAGCGGGGGGTAAGCTTGCTCATGCGAACTCCGTGTAAAGCAAAATCGATCTCCAGACAGACGCGCGAACGTCAGTTCGCGCACGTCATCAGACATAATCTAACACTGCAAAGATGTGGGATAAAGATAAATAGCAATCATCCCGACAAGACAAGTCTTACTCTGGTGGCAGAAGCCCGGGGTCCAGAGCCAGAGGTAACGAGCCAGATCCGAGATGGCACTGACATGCCCGCAAACTGGCGGTTTCTGCTCGCCGCTCTTCGGCAACCCCATTTCCCGCCGAATTTCGCACCCGCACGCGGCATTTCTTGGCGCTTTTTGGCGTGTGCTGGCGCGCTTTTCGGCCCCCATCGCGCCCCTATTTTTCCGGCAAGATGTTGTCGCATAAGCAGTTACCCGCATTATGGATTTCCTGCCGAGGGGCGCAAACTGCATCAAATCTGGCATTTTTGAGCGCGCACTGCACAGCAATTCACTACACCCCGCACTGCTTTGATCGTGCTCGTCCCCGCCTCCACTTCACTATTCGAAATTCGCTGTTCACTATTTCCCCGTCCGCGCTGCGCGAGACAGCAGAGCAGGAGAAAAGTTGAGCAGGTGTCTTCGCCTGCTCCTCGCGCAGCATGCGATGAAACTCCCCCGCCGGGCTGATCGACCGGCCCACTGTCGACCGATGCACACCCGCCGCCCGCGCCGCCGACGCCGGATTCGGCCTTGCGAGGGGCGCCTTTGCGGAAGAAAGTGTTACTCCAAAGACCGCCGGGCAAAGCGGTGCGCGAAAGATTCTGGTTTGCGTCATCGCAGTTCGAATCAAGTTCGAATGGTCGGGCGCGCTTGATTCAGGCCGTGTGGAGTTCGATAATCAGGTTATGGACGTTTCCGGTCGAGTTCGCAATGGCTTAGTCGTGCTGGAAGGTGGAGCCTCGCTGCCGGAAGGCGCTGCCGTTCGTGTTTCGTGCCCCGTGGGTCCGACGATACATATCTCTCCGATCCGCAAGCCGGTCCGCCTTCCCTTGATCAGAACGGGTCAGCCTGGCAGTGTGGCGATGACCAACGAACGCGTTGCGGAGATCCTGGGGGGCCAGGATGCATCTCCTTGACGTGAACGTCTGGCTGGCGCTGGCGTTCGACAGCCATCAGCATCACACACGGGCTGCCCGGTGGTTCGAAGCTGCGCAGCCGGAAAGTTGCTGCTTTTGCCGGATGGCGCAGCAGGGGTTTTTGCGGCTGGCGACCACGCCCCAAGTGATGATGAGCAATGCCTTGACCCTGGCGGATGCCTGGCGGGCATACGACGACTTGTATAACGATCCGCGAGTAGTTTTCGCGGATGAGCCCGATGGCATCGAGCGGCTGTGGCGAGTTCACACGCAGGACGATACGTTTTCCCCCAAGGTCTGGAATGACGCCTACCTTGCCGCGTTCGCGCAAGCTGCGGATTTCGAGCTGGTTTCTTTCGACCAGGGTTTAGGTCGGTACAAGAACCTACGCTGCATCATAGTGCCGTAGCGATTCCGTATCTGATTATCTTATTCGGAGGTCGAGCGTCCCCCTTCGCGATTCCCCGCTGGTCGGCCGTGGCGTGGTGTCCGGCCAATCCTGTACAATCGGGGTCACTCGCACCATGAAAGGATGACGCCATGAGCGATGAAAAAATGATGACGCAAATCTCCGGGAAACCGGGCTTCCTGGCGGCGCTGGACCAAAGCGGCGGATCGACGCCCGGCGCCCTGCGGCAATACGGCATTCCCGACACTGCCTACAGCGGCGATGCCGAGATGTTCCAACGCATACATGAAATGCGAGTCCGCGTCATGACCGCGCCCTCCTTTCGCGGAGACAAAATCATCGGCGCGATTCTCTTCGAAGGAACGATGGACGGCCTGGCCAACGGGAAGCCGGTCCCGACCTATCTCTGGAAGGATCGCGGCGTCGTTCCATTCCTCAAAGTCGACAAGGGCTTGGACGTGGAAAAGGACGGCGTGCGGCTCATGAAGCCAATGCCGACGCTCGACGCCCTGCTGGCGCGGGCCGTCGGGCTGGGAATCTTCGGCACCAAGATGCGCTCCATCATCAATCTCCCGTCGAAACCCGGAATTGCCGCAATCGTCGGGCAACAGTTTGCCGCCGGCATACAAATCATGAAGCACGGGCTGGTGCCGATCCTCGAGCCGGAAGTCCTGATCAATAGTCCGGGTAAGGCGGCCGCGGAAGCCATCCTGTTGGAAGAGTTGCACAAGGGGCTCGACGCTCTGCCGGCGGGACAGTCGGTGATGCTCAAACTGACGATCCCCGAGATCCCCGATTTCTACGCGCCGCTGATCAACCACGAGCGCGTGATCAGAGTCGTGGCCCTATCCGGCGGCTATACGCTCGACGTTGCCTGCGAACGCCTCGCGGAAAATCACAACATGATCGCCAGCTTTTCGCGCGCGCTTCTGGACGGCCTGCGACACTCGATGAGCGATGCCGAC
>Ga0302325_10036309_pt1 | contig 10048 bp, 8 predicted proteins | sample Palsa_T0_2_FD_201948 | JGI IMG/M metagenome (GOLD analysis project Ga0302325, IMG submission 201948) | Peat permafrost microbial communities from Stordalen Mire near Abisko, Sweden - Palsa_T0_2 | ecosystem: Environmental > Terrestrial > Soil > Palsa > Peat permafrost | place: Sweden: Abisko... | reverse complement strand
GTCGGCCCGAGCTCGGCGGTGCCCGAGAGCCCGCTCGTCATCGGGCTCCCGCTCGTTGCACTGCTCCTTGGTGGAGCAGCGTTCTGGGTGAACCGCCGGCGCCGGCGCCCTGCGCTTGCGGGACAAGGGTAAGTTCCGCAAAAAAGCAAGAGCCCAGCCGGGTCGTTCGGTCCGGCTGGGCGAGTTCTCCTCCAGGTATGACGAAGGCCCCGCCGCCCGGGCGGGGCCTTTCGTCATCACTGCCGGATCCCACCGGAGACCTGGAACGACCCGACCTTAGAAAACCTTAGAAAGGGCAGCGGGCGAGGCCGTTAGGAGCTGGCCTCCTGCTCGGCGCGAAGCTCAAGCCGCATGGCGCGGATGTGTGCGAGGAAAGAAGTCGCAGCGACACTGCGTTTGATGTCTCTCGCAGTAAAGCCGCAAATACGGCACCTCGCCGACCAGACTCCTCGCTCGAGGATGTAAGACGCCCGGTGCTGGGGGAAAACTACAACCTGATGGTCCACGGTTCTTCCTAAGTCGGTTTTGTTGTACCGACAATTCCTCAGTCCTTTAACATCAGGGTGGCGGGGAAGTGAACCGCCAGTGAACATTCGACGCCTTCCTTGCAAACCTTTTGAGGCGATGTGCGCGAGGGGCGGCAGAGCATTGTAACTAAGGTTCCCGGCTTCCATTGGCGGCATGGGTCGACTTGGATGGAGATGGATGCAGACAGCGAACCTAACTTTCGGCCGCTCGCTGAGAGCGTGGCGGGAACAGCTGCGCGCCGGCTGGGAAGGGCTCGACCCCACCGCGAGGACTGCGGTGCAGCTATCTTTGGTCCTCGGTGGGACGCTCGTGGCGTACCCCTACTCCCTGCTGACGCTCGTGGAGCAGCTCGACGTTCAGTCGCCGCTGGCTTACGTCGGCTTGGTGCCGGTATTCGCCCTTGCCCTGGCGGGCGCGTACGTGAGGCCCAAACCGAACGAGCCGGACATCTACGACCGCCAGCTCGACTACATAGTTGGGCTACCGCTCCTGATAGTCGCCGCTGCCATCACGATGTTGCTGCCGCACCACATGTCGGCCACCTACTGGCAATGGAGGGTCGACCTCTTGGCTGTACCCCTGTTCGTGGCCGGTCTGCTCGCGATTGTTTTTGGTGTCCGGGTCCTCTGGCGACAGCGCCTATCTGTGCTCTACCTGCTCCTCGCACTCCCGGCCTTGTACACCGTGGTGCTCAACTCCGTTCTGTTGTGGTACACCAACGTCACGGTGAGCGCGCTCGGCGACCTCGTCCGTTACATCCCTGTGGCCTCGGCGAGCGCTGGCTCGGCAAATGCTGTTTTCCTTGTCACCCACCACGGTCGAGCCTTTGCTTTGCAGGTGGTCACGGCCTGCTCAGGTGTGGACGGCCTTGTCGGGTTCCTGCTCATAGGCCTGCTGTTCGCTGCGATGGTCAGCGGCCCACTGCCGCGAAAGTTGGCCTGGCTGCTGGCCGGCCTCCCGCTGCTATGGGTGATCAACCTCGGGCGGATGATGTTTATTTTCTGGGCAGGCAAGGAGTGGGGCGAAAGGGTCGCTCTGGACGTGTTCCACCCTTTCATCGGGCTGGTCACGTTCAGTGTTGGAGTGACCCTATGGGCGTTGGCGCACCGCTGGTTCCACCTCCGCATCAGGGCCATTTCTCATAGTACTCTTCCTCAAAATGCCGCCGCCGCCAGGCCTGGGCCCGCTTCCCACGCAAGGTCCGCCGCAGTACCTGCCATCACCGCCACCGCGCTCCTGGTGGTGATCGCATCTGTTGTCGTTGGGCTGGGCGACGCCTCGCTCAAGGACTACAACCTGATTGAGAACGCGGTCGGCCAGCCAAAGTTGGTATCTTTCTTGCTCGCGCCGGCCCGCGTGCCAGGCTGGGCCTCCACCTTCGAGCAGGAGTTCACAAACGGCGAGCCGGAGTTCGGTCCGAGCTCACTTTGGTACCGGTACCTCTACCGTGAGTCCGCCGAAAGTGGGGCTCTGCGGTCTTCGGTGCCCGTCTTTGCGGACGTCATCAATGCCCCAGGGCTCTCCGGTTTCGCCGCTTTTACCGTGCAGGACTGCTACACGTTCCACGGTTGGGCCGAGCGCGGGACTGTCGACGAGGACCTGGGTGGTGGGATCGTCGGCCAGGCTCTGTCCTATGACTCCGCTCAGTACGGCGACTGGTCGCTCATATATTGGCTTTGGCCGGTCAACGGCACCCTGGGTGACCCCACCGCTAGCCGTTACGAGCGGGTGGTGCTTTACTTGCAGGATGGTCCTGGTGCGTCGGTCAAGGACCCTGTGTCCGATCTGACGACCACCCCGGCAATGAGCCTGGACCAGCGCTTGACGATTAACCGCGACTTCCTAACCAGCTTCGCCCGCGACATCATCAAGGAGCAGAAGGCGGCAACCGTTGCAAGTGCCTGACCGAGGACGCTGGGTGAGCAACATGAACGACAGCCCCCACACCGACGACGAAATGGCGGGTCGTCATCGCGACGACCTTGGCCGCGACCTCGAGGTCCTGCTAGAGCGCCTGGCCGAGAGCCGGGAGGCCATAGTGCGGCTACTGGCCGCCCGGAGCGGGGACGAGGAGACGGTCACGGAGGAGGCATGGGGGGACGACGAGACCGCCGTGGGGGAGGCGCGGGGTGACGTCGAGGCCGAATACGTGGAGCCGCGCCCCGTCGAGCCCCGCCCCGTCGAGCCCCGCCCCGTCGAGCCCCGCCCCTTCGAGCCCATCAGAGCACTGCGTAGCGCTGTCGCTGCAGCGGAGCCGTCGGCAACCGGGCCGGTGGAGCCGGAGGCAAGCTCAGTACCGGTAGGCGGAGGTGAACCGCTGGGGCCGAAGCTTGACAGCGATGTGACGCCCGGTCAGCTCCCCAGCTCGCTCCGCAGGCCCGGGCCGCCGGCGCTGGAGGTTGCCCTCATCTATCGGCGTATAGCCGAGAACGGTGCCGAGCTTCTCCATGAGACCCGGCCGGGCGAGGTGTCAGAGGGACCAGCGCCCATCGCCGGTCCTAACCCGACGCCGGTGGCTCGTGCGGTCAAGGCCCCTCGTAGAGTTAGTGCGGCTACTGACGGCCCGAGGGCGGCGCGCCGCCGGCTGCTGGCGGTGGTACTGGTGGCCGTCGGATCGGTTGTCCTCCTCACCACGATCGTTAGTCTGCTGCCAACTCTCGTGAATTTGTTATAAGCCAAGAATTCAGTGTCCGTTCACCGGCTCTCCACTGGGGCGCAAGATCCGTAGGTAATACTTACGGAGTGCCAACCCCAATGGAGATGCTCGAAGTGCGCGCTACTGCTCGCCCGAGTCGTCCGGCGCTGCCAAAGGGCACGTTGAGCGCTTTGGCAAGGCGAGACCTATGGAGTGGTGGGTCGTCCGCTCTGGGTGAACCCGGGTATCTCCACTGTTTCCATGGATTACAGTTGCCAGATCGTCCTCGTTGATCTAGAGTCATCGGAGCCCGAATTGAACGCACATCAAATCGCTCAGGACAACGAGAAACCATGACGGCCCTAGACATCGCAGATACGGGCACCCCGCCCGAGCCACCTTGGGAATCCTCCGCGGCGGACGAGCTCGACGTCTCAGTGGTCATGCCCTGTCTCAACGAGGCCGCGAGCGTCGGGACCTGTGTCGCCAAAGCCTTCGAGGGGATCCACCTTGCGGGGTTGGTCGGTGAGGTCGTCGTTGTCGACAATGGCTCCCGGGACGGCTCGGCCGACATCGCTCGCAAGGCTGGCGCGCGAGTCGTCGAGCAACCGCTGCGAGGCTACGGGAACGCTTATAGGAAGGGTTTTGCCGAGGCTCGGGGGCGCATCGTCGTGATGGGCGACTCGGACGATAGTTACGATTTCACCAAGATCCCGGACCTCATCGCCCCGATCCGGGCCGGTGGTGCCGATTACGTCCTAGGGTCCCGTTTCAGCGGCGAAATCCAGCCGGGTGCGATGACCTGGAGCCACCGTTACATTGGGAACCCGGTGCTTACAGGCATGCTCAACGTGCTCTTCGGCCTGAAGTCGAGCGATGCCCATAGCGGGCTGCGTGCGTTCCGGCGGGAGGCTCTCGAACAGATGAGCCTGCGGTGCCATGGGATGGAGCTCGCCTCCGAAATTGTTGTCAAGGCGGCACGCACCGGGCTTAAAGCCGCAGAAGTGCCGATTGTTTACCACCCGAGGACCGGGGATTCCAAGCTCAACACCTTCCGCGACGGTTGGAGGCACGTGCGCTTTCTGTTGCTGCTTTCGCCGCTTCACGTGTTCGTTTGGCCTGGTTTAGGGCTTTTTGGGGCCGGGATCCTGAGCGAGGGCCTTCTGCTCGGCCTGACTCGTTCGGTACTTGGCCTGCGATTGAGTACCCTCGCTTTGTGCATCATGCTGTTGGGCATGCAGTTGCTGTTCATGGGCCTGTTTGCCAAGACCTACGCCCACCGTGCCGGCTTCGAGGCAGAGTCTTCCGCGAGCCGGTTCGTCGAGCGGACCTTCACTTTGGAGCGCGGGTTGGTTGCAAGCGGCCTGCTCGGGCTCGTCGGCGCCCTGATCGCGCTAGGGGCGGCAGTCGGCGATATTGGCGGCAACCTGCTCGACCAGCAACTGTTGGCGCTCGGCTCAGGCGTGATAGTCCTGGGCGCCCAGTGCGCTTTCTGTTCCTTTTTCCTTGCGATCTTCCGGGCCCCGTTCGAGCGTATACCAACGTCTGGGGCGATCGTCCTGTCGTGAACGCCCTCCCGAGGCGGCCCCCATGGGCGGTCCTCCGGTGAAAACGGTGATCCTCCTGACGGCCGGGGTACTTTGCCTTGTCACGGGTTTCGTGTTGCGCTCTGGCGCACAGTCGTTACCGGGCACCATCCGCACCGGCCGGGTAGCGCGCCGCTGGCGAACTGAGCGGGACCGGGCCCGCTTCAGCACTGATGGCCTTTTCGTAGCAATGCCTGAACTTTCCGCGCGAAACACACTAAGCACCCGGCAGCGAGACGCGTTCATCGCCGGAGGCGTCGCCCTGCTTATCAGCGTGGTGATTGCCCCGCACTTGACCGTCGTTTTCATTGTCTCGGTGTGCACCCTCGGCTACGCGGCGTCTATGGTTGTCCGGCTCTGGTTGTACGTGGCATCGCTCGGCGGCCCTGAACTTGTTAGGTTGTCCGACACAGAAGCCCGCAGTGCGCCTGACGAAGTCCTCCGAACGTACACGGTGTTGGTGCCTGTGTTCCGCGAACCTGAGGTCATGTCATCCCTGGTTGCCAACCTCCGGCGCCTCGACTATCCCGCCGATCGGTTGCAGATCCTCCTCCTTGTCGAAACCGACGACTCCGCAACGATCACCTCCGCACGTTGGGCCATAGGGCCCGCCAACGACATCCGCATCCTTCTTGTCCCTCCGGGAGGCCCTCGCACCAAACCCAAGGCACTCAATTATGGCCTGACGCACGCCACCGGGACTTATATAACCATCTTCGACGCTGAGGACCGTCCCGACCCGCTGCAGTTGCGCAAGGCCGCTCTCGCCTTCTCCACGCAACCGGCCTCGGTTGCGTGCCTTCAGGCCCGTCTCGGGTTCTTCAACGGTCGGCAAAATCTCATAACGCGCTGGTTCCAAGTGGAGTACAGCATGTGGTTCCGCCAGATGCTCCCTGGGCTTTCGAAGCTCGGTGCGCCGATCCCTCTTGGAGGTACCTCCAACCATTTTCGCACCGACGTCCTTCTTGACCTGGGAGCCTGGGACCCGAACAACGTGACCGAAGACGCCGACCTCGGGGCCAGGCTGAGCCGTGCCGGTTACCGCAGTGAGGTACTCGACTCGGTAACCCTCGAAGAAGCGAACAGCGACTTCGTAAACTGGGCTAAGCAGCGTTCCCGGTGGTACAAGGGTTACCTGCAGACTTTCCTTGTCCACATCCGCGATATTCGCTCTACGCGGCGCGCCATGGGCACGCGCGAGTTGCTGTTCTTTACGTTCCTGGTGGGTGGCACCCCCTTGATGGCAATGGCCAATCCGGTCTTTTGGATCCTGACTGTCCTTTGGTTCAGTGTGAAGCCGGCATGGATCATGACGATGTACCCCGCGCTTGTCTATTACGTGGGCCTCGCAGTGTGGCTGGCCGGCAACTTCCTGTTCACTTTCATCTCCATGCTCGAAGCCGTCGAAGTCGACGATTCCCTCTTTGTGGCGGCGCTCCTCACCCCCCTCTATTGGGTCATGATGTCCGTCGCCGCTTTCAAGGCGCTTATCCAGGTTGTCTTTGCTCCCACCTATTGGGAGAAGACGCGCCATGGGCTCGCCGGGCCGGCCCGGGTGGCCGCAACGCCAGTGAGGCCGGCGTCGTGACTGCCGTCCTCGCCCCGCCGGTCGGGCCCGTCCGCCCCGAACCGTTTAATCCCCCCTCCTTGCCACCGCCGGAGCCAACCTCGGCCGGCCCGGCTCGTCCTGGTTGGCGTTCCGCGTTAGCGGCGAAATGGCCGGCCGTACTCGCGATCGTCGCGTTCGGCGTCTATGTTGCAGCTGGCTGTTACATGCTCTATTCGGTCCACTACGCCATCGGCGACGCGCTGTCCCGCTCGGAGGACGCCCGGGCCGTGCTATTCAGCCGCGACCCGCATTTGGCAGCTTGGGGATTTGTTTGGTTCCCCGGTCCAGTGGTGCTCGAACTGCCCTTCATGTTGGTCGTCGGCCCGCTCAACCACGCCGCTCTCGCCGGTCCCCTCAGCACGGCAATGTGCGGCGCGATCACGGTCCTGGTCATGGTCAAGGTCTTTCGCCGCCTCGGCCTGAGCGAGCCCATGGTGGCGGGCCTGACGGTGGCGTACTGCCTCAACCCGGTCATCATCTTTTACTGCGCCAACGGGATGAGCGAGGCGTCGTTCTACTTGGCCGCCTCCGTCTTCTTCCTTGGGCTCATCCGCTGGTACCAGGAGGGCGGGCCAGTTTCTCTCATCCTGATGTCGCTGGCCCTCGCGGCCGCGATGACGATTCGCGAGGAGGCCCTCGTCCTGGTACCGCTGGCCTCGGTGGTCGTCGCGTTCCACGAACAGGGCTGGGCGAGGCGAGCCAAGGTCGCGGTGCTTGTAGCGCTCCCCGGGCTGTTTGTGTTCGCGTTGTGGACATTTGCGAACTGGATCATCATGGGCAACCCTCTTTTCTGGTACCAGGGACTCGCACTGGAATCCAAGCCGCCGGCTAACGCGTGGTGGCTCCCGGCCCACAAGACGCTCATCTCCGGGATCCTTTACGCTGCCAGGTACACCTGGGCTTTTGTGCCCGCCCTGTTCATCGTCCTGCCTGTCCTTTTGATCGTTGTGGCCGGGCGGCGACGCAAGTTCTGGCAACTGGCGGCGATTGTGCTGCCCGCCGCAGTCTTCCCGAGCCAGGTGGCCTTTCTCATTTCGAAGGACAGCACCTGGGGCGACCCGCGCTATTTCGCCTCGCTTACGATTTTCAGCATTGTCGTATTGGGCTTCGCTGCCCGCGAGGTCGCAACCTCACGGAGGTTCGGCGTTAGGGGCAAGCGAGCGCTGTCGGTGTTACTGGTTTGCCTGGGCGGGTTCAACGCCGTGAACGGGACCCTCAACGACATCAACCCCAAGACGAGCCACGTCGAATCCGAATCCATCGCGTTCCGTGCCGCATTGGGCCTTTCGCGGCCCAGTAACTCCTACCAACCCGCGATAGTCTCGTGGGAGTTGTTCGATAGTTACCTCGACACCTACCTCGCCAAGGGCCAGCTGATTATCGTCGACACAGGTACCGCCTTTCCTGGCCCTCTGTTTTCGCGGTACCCCAGGCAATGGGTGATCCCCAGCGACCAGGACTTCCAACGGGTCGCAGACAACTTCAACGGCCAAGCCCAGTGGCTGCTGTCCCTGCCGAGCGCAATAACGTTTTCCTCCACGATCGAGATCGACCAGGCGCTTGCGTCGACCGACGGCGGTCACTTCGAGAAGTGGAAGACCTTTACTGTGGGCGATCTTTATCGCTGGGTGCCCAGCAAGGGGGGATGAGTGCGCTCAGCATTGATAATCGGCTCCGGCCCGGCGGCTGCGGGTGCTGCGCTGGCCCTGGCGGCGCGCCCGGCTGTGAAGGTTACGGTCCTTGATGTCGGCGCCGAGCTGGATCCTGAGCACGGAGCAGCCTTCGACCGGCTTGCAGCGATGGCTCCGCCGGAGCTCGAGGCCCTGGCTCACGAGGTGCCGAACAACGAGCCTGCCGCCCGGTCCCGGCGCCAACTCCCCGAGAAGAAGGTATACGGCTCTGGCTTCCCTTTCGCCGATAATGGTCAACTGCGCGGCGTCCACTCGTCTGAGGCGACCAGTTCGGCGCTGATCTCAGGCGCCTACGGAGGGTTCAGCAATGTCTGGGGCGCCCAGCTGATGCCTTTCATCGACGCCTCGTTTGATATGTGGCCGATAAGCGCCGCCGAAATGCGCTGTCATTACAGGGCGATTTGCGAGCAGGTCCCGATATCGGGCGAAGAAGACGATCTCAGTGAGCTTTTCCCGCACCCGAAAGACCCATCGCCGTTGCCGCCCCTGTCGCCGCGCACCGTGATGGTGCTCAGCAACTACGCGCGCCACCGGGAACGGATCCGCAAGCTCGGCGTGACCGTTGGGCACGCGACACTGGCTTTTCGAGCGGCTTCCTGCGTCCGCTGCGGGCTCTGTATGACGGGCTGCCCCTATTCGCTCATCTATTCGTCTTCACAAACATTCGATGAGCTCAGATTGGCCAAGAAGCTGGATTACCACGGGGGCCTTGTCGTTTATCGTGTTGAGGAAACCGCCGAGTCCGCGGTCGTTCATGCCGTCGAAGCCCGCTCAGGCAACCACGTCGAGTTTGCAGCCGACCGGGTTTACGTGGCATGCGGCGCAATCGGGACTACGAGACTTGTGCTCGGGTCGTTAGGGCTGGTCGACCGTGAGGTCACGTTGGGCGAGTCCGTCCAGTTCTTCTTCCCGTCACTGTCGGTACGCGCGGCACCAGACCCTCGCAACTTGCACGACTTCACCCTGGGACAGTTCAACGTCGTCATCGATTACGGCTCGCCCGGCGCGGGACTTGGTGCGGACCACTCGCAGGTGCAGTTCTACCCGTACAACCCGTCGGTCTCCCAGGCATTGCCAAGGTTCATGTCGGCCAAACTGGCGGCGCCCGTGAATGCTCAACTTCTTTCCCGGTTGACGATCGGTCTTGGCTATTTGCCGTCTTGGGCGTCTCCACGACTTCGCGCAAAAGTCACTTCGCTGCTACCCGGTGGGCTCCCTTCCCTGGAGCTTGGACAGGGTGAGTGGCCGCCGGGCCGGCCCGTTCTGAACAAGGTCCTCTCGAAGCTCCTGCGCTCCGCCGGCTCACTTGACCTTTGGCCAATCATCCCGCAGTTGACACTGGCGCGTGGTGGCTTGAGCTACCACTTCGGAGGGAGCTTCCCGCACCGTGCTCGTTCGGCGGCGCCTTCGGCTCTTACGACCGATCGCGTGGGCCGCCTTCCGGCCTGGAGCCGTGTCCATCTCGTTGACGGTTCAGTGTTCCCGACCGTGCCGGCGACAACTTTCGTTCTGACACTTATGGCGAACGCCCACCGCATCGCGTCCGAATCGCTCGCCCTAAGCGACGAGCACGTAGCTGCTCCAAGATGAGCCCATCTTTGACCGTGGGGGTCACAGGGGCGCAGGGTTACGTCGGCTCGGTGATAGGGCGGGCCTTGTCGGCGGTCGGGATCGGCGTGGTCCCGCTCGTGCGCACTGCGCCGCCGAACGGGGCAGGGACGGGAGGCGACGGGCCCGCGAGCCGGCACTACGACCTTAGCGAGGCGCCGGGCACCGGACTGCTCGAGGGCCTTGACGTGTTGGTGCATTGTGCGTGGGACATGCGGCTGACCCGCTACGCGGATATCTGGAGGGTCAACGTCGAAGGCACGAACCGGCTTGTTGCTATGGCAAAGCAGGCGGGCACGGCCCGGGTTGTCTTTATATCGTCTATGTCCGCTTACGGCGGGACCTCGCAGATTTATGGGCTCACGAAACTAGCCTGCGAGCGCGTGGTGCT
>Ga0302325_10036308_pt1 | contig 10048 bp, 9 predicted proteins | sample Palsa_T0_2_FD_201948 | JGI IMG/M metagenome (GOLD analysis project Ga0302325, IMG submission 201948) | Peat permafrost microbial communities from Stordalen Mire near Abisko, Sweden - Palsa_T0_2 | ecosystem: Environmental > Terrestrial > Soil > Palsa > Peat permafrost | place: Sweden: Abisko... | reverse complement strand
TCGCCGGACGCGCGAGCTTCCTCGAGCAGCTCTGCCGCACGAGGGTTGTAAGCGGCGTGAACGATCTCGCACAACCGTTGCGCGTCGACCGGCGCAGCGACCCCTGCCCCGGTCGCGTGCAACCGTTGCGTGACACCGCCGAGCCGGGTCGCGAGGTCGTGCGCGGTCTCGGTCGCGGTCCGTCGCTGCCCGGCCACGATCATGTTGAACGTCAGCGCGACCCTGGCTTTCAGATCGGCCGCGCCGGCCGGGTAGCAGCGGACGATCTCCGCGAGCGTCTCGCGGGCGAGTTCGGGCGCGTTCGGGTCTTGGCGGCCGTGGATCGCGTGACGCAGCCGGGTGCCCGGGTCAGGCGCGGTCTCGACCGATACCTGGCAGGCGACCAGGCCGGGCTCCTGCGAGAGGGCGGCGAGCCAGTGCCCGTAGTGCGCGACCCACTGATCGACCTGCGGCTGGTCAACGAGCGCGGCGCCGTCCGGCTCGGTCTCGAGCACAACGGTCAGCTGCTGACACCACGGGTGGCACAGCACTGCGAACGGCCGGTCATACGTATCCCGCGCCTCGGAGAGCTGGCTTGAGGCCAATAGCCCGGGGAGCTGGAAGGTGCCGTATGGCGTTCGGCCGAGCGGCCCTGAGCGGTACAGGTGCGAGCGGCTCGCGCGAGCGCGCCGCCACCCGAGCCGCATCCCCGCACGCTGCATCGGCGTCTGCCCGTGCGGATCGGGGCGCAGCGTGACCAGGAACAGCGGCAGCATCAACGCCAGCAGCACCAGCCCCGGGATCAGCCCGACCAAGGCGATCACCATGATCGCGGCGATCAGCCCCACGATCAAAAGCACGCTCGAGATCAGCCCGAGATGCCACAGGCCCGGCGGTCGCGGCCGCCGCCAGTTCCCATACGTGCGCTCCACCTGAGCCTCTGCTGCCGCCATCACGCTCCTCCCTCTAGCCAGGGTTTCCCGACGCGCCGGACGGCCCGCCGTCGTCACCGTTGTTGGACTCCACCGCGCCGCTCGCCGCGCTCTTCCCAGCCCCGTATGCCTGAACGACCGCGCCAGCGGCACCCCCCGCGGCACCGCCCGCGGCGCCACCGCCCGCCGCGCCGCCGGCTGCTCCCGCACCACCGCTCGCCGCGCCACCTCCAGCCATGCCAGTGCCGCCCGCAGCGCCAGCGCCACCGGCTGGGGCTGCCGCACCGGTGCCGCCCGACGCGCCGGACTGCCCGTTCTGACCGGACGCGCCCGACTGGCCACCACCGCCGTTCATCCCGGCTGCGGGGCCGCCGCCCGCGAGCGCGGCACCCGGCGGGCCCCCGGACCGTTCTTGCCCATACGCGCTCGCTGGCGTCGACGCGACCGAAGCGGCCCCGGTCGGCATCCGCATCGCGATCGCGCCACCGGCCGCCCCGGCGAGCATCCCGCCAGCCCCGCCGCCGCCCGCGAGTGCGCTCGTGGCGGGCACCACGAACCGCAGCAGCGCCGGCAGCGCGAGGATCGCGAGCACGAGCATCATCACCCCATCCAGCAGCGCCAGCGCGCCCGGCTGGCCGGCGAGATCAAACGCGACTGCGTACACGATCGCCGCCGCCGGCTTGTACAGCGCGAACGCGACCAGCCACGCGCCGGCTTTGCGGAACCACTGCATGCCCATCTCGGTGTTCGAGAACGCCGCGACCAACGGCAGCGTCCCCACCAACAGCACCAGCATCCCGCCGCGGACCAGCATCAGCATGATCTGGATGACCGTCGCCAGGAACGCGATGATCCCCAGCACGATCGCGATAAACGCCGTCGTGACCGTCCCCGCTAGCCCGACGGTGAACCCGACCGGAGCGCCGGCCACGTGACTCGTTCCTACGGTCGCGAGCCCGAGCAGGTTCGCGAGATGATCAGCGAAGTTGCTGTTAGCGCTCGCCTGGTTGATGAACCAGGACGCCATCTGATCAGAGCCGCCGATCAGCACGCTCGCGGCGCCCGCTGCCGCGCCCGAGATCAGCACGTAGGTGGCGAGGTAGCGGCCGAGCTCGCGCAGCTGCGTCGCCTTGTGCTCGTGGTAGACGATCCGCCCAGCGCCGAGCAGCGTGCACAGCACCGCCAGCCCGGTCGTGAACACCAGCAGGTTCTGCTGCAGAAACGCGACCGTCCCCGTCGCCTGCCCCCCACCATCCGCGACCGGTGGCGTGCCGATTCCGACCCACAGCGTCGAGCACCACTCAACCGCGTGGCCCAGCGCGCCGAGCACCGCCTTCGCCAACGCGGTGATCGCATCACCGGCCACCGAGGACACGGCTCCGCCTACGCCCTTGCCGATGATGCACAGCGGATCGATCCCGCATCCGAACAGCGCCCCGGCCGGAGCGGCCGTCAGGAGCAGCAGACCGACAGCCAGCGGAGGCGCGCACAGCGCGCAGCGGCGGGTCGCGCTTCTCATCAGAAGCTGCTCCACTGCACGTAGCCCGTGAGATCGGGGATCACCTGCATCGCGGGAGTCCCGTTAGTCGGGAACAGGTACTTCCAGTCGCCGTCCCGCCAGGCCATTGAGGTGACGACGGCGAGGAGCTTCCCCTCGGGCCCCTGAAAGACAATCGCGACCTGAGCGGCAGGCGGCGTGTAGGAGTCATAGCGGTAGCCGGCGAACTGAACCGGCCCGCTGCTGTCGAGCTGAGCGTTGCTACCGAGATTCTTCGGCGCGCCGATCGCGAGTCGCGCGAACAGCTCGCTTGGTGGGACGGCCGTTCCCTCGGCCCACAAGTTCATCGCGGCCAGCAGCGCCCCGGACGGACTATGCGCGAAGCACGTCTCCCATGGCCCGTCCGAGCGCGCCGGCCCGTAAACGGCCGGGCTCTGCGGCACCTGCATCGACCCGACGGTCCCCCACTGGGCGGGCGGCGGGCTGCTCGACGGGACCATCTGGCTGCCGGGCGGCAAGCTGCAGCCGCCCGCGCTCACCGGCGCTGAAGGCGCGGCCGGGCGAGTGGCCGCCGCCGTCGTGTTCGCTGGGCGGCCGGCACCGCCGCTGCCGATGACGGAGACGACGATCCCGAGCAGCACAAGCGTGAGCAGAAGCGCGCCGGAGAGCAGCACGCTCGGCCGGCTCCAAGGCGAGCGATCCTCTGAGGCTGAGGTCTCCTTGCTGGGCGATTGAGCGCTCATCACGGAGCCTGTCAGCTGAGCGCGCCGACGATCGCCGCTGAGGACCCGGCGATCACGCACGCGACGAGCGTCCAGACGAGGCTGGTGGTGTGCTGGCTCGCGCCGCCGTGCCCCTGGTTGTGGGAGTGCGCGAGCTTCGCCGCGCTGATCAGCACGCCCCCGACGCATAGGGCGAACACGCCCCAGGCGGTCCACTGCAGGATCGTCGTGAGCTTCGCTGCGCCGGGCGGTGCGACACCCTGCCCCGGGTTGATGATGGCAAGGGTCAGCAGCTGAGTCATCTCTAGTCCTCTCGATTGACGTTTGTGCGCGACATCACCGGTCGCCCGTGCTCGCCGAGGCTCCGGCCTCGGTCATCACCCGGAGGTCCTCCAGCAGCCGGCGGACCACCTTCGGCGCGTTATGAGGCGCGGGCGGCTCTCCGACCCTCCAAGCCTCGATCCACGGAAGCGACCACACGGTCGGGACACCACCCGCGATCAGGTCCGCGAGCTGCCGCAGGCTGTGCGGCAGCCGCCCGGGCGCGTCGGCGATCAGCACCAGGCCAAGCAGCAGCACCTGCACGTCTCCGGCCGCCCATTCCCGGATCGCGCTCTGCGCGGCCCTGAGCCCTTGCGCGTGGGTGCGCGCCACCAGCACCACTCGAGCGGGCGGACGATCAGCGTCGGTCAGCGGCCAGCTGTGATCAGCCGCCCGCGAGCCGGAGAACAGCTCCTCAAGCGTGGTCTCCCCCGCGCCGCCGTGAGCGCCGAGCCACCACACCGCGGCCCGCTCGTCGTCCGCCAGCAGCCGGCGTGGCAGCCGATCCAGCGGCTCTGGGAGAACAACTCCGCCCTGTCCCCCGGCCTCGGCCAGCCGCATCCGGCCGATCGCCCCGAACTTCTCGTTACCGCTGTTATTGACGTAAACCAATGTCATTGACGAATCAGCGTTATCATACATGCATGCCTGTCGTTAGCGCGCAGAAGTTCAGGCCTCGCGCCGGTCGACCTGATCAGGAGAGGCACGTGCTTGGGCGATTCACCCCCCTGTGGACCTGGGCGGTTTGCCTGCGACCCGATCGTGCGCCCGCGGTGGCCAGCCGCTCCAAGGTCGCTGCGCTCCCTTCCCCTTGCCCTACGGGCTGCGGTTCCGCTCGGCCGTCACGCGGGCGCTACCGGGCTCTTGTCAACCACCCCGATCCCCTCAAAAGGAGGAATCGAACATGCAGCGCCTCACCCTCACAGGACGACTGACCCGCGACCCGGAGCTCCGCGAGCTGCCCGACGGCGGGTCGGTGTGCAAGCTGCGCCTGGCCGTCGATGACATGGCGCGCGGTCGCGAGACCGGCTACATCAACGTCTCGACGTTCGGCAAGCCCGGCGAAGCCGCCGCCAGGGTCCTCAGCACCGGCTGGCTGGTCGCCGTGGACGGCCGCCTGGAGTACCACGAGTGGGAGCAGGACGGCAAGACCCGCCACGACTACGAGGTGATCGGCAGCGTCGAGTTCCTCGCCGCGCCGCGCAACGCCGAGCGCGAGCAGCCGGTCGAGGCGACCTTCTGAACGCCAGCGGGCGAGACGCCGGTACATCCGGCGTCTCGCCCCGTCGCCCCCCATGCACGCCCCGCCCAGCCATCAACCCCCCGCGACCGGCCGATACCGCGTGCTCGTCAGCGACCACATCACGCCCGGCCTGGTCAACAGCGACGGGCACCAATACGAAAGCCCCCCGCAGACCGAGCAGCAAGCCCGATCACTCCTCGCCGTGCTCGTCGGCGCCGAGCACCCCGATCACCGCGGCCCGTGGCGCCACGCGATCGCCGGCGGCCAGCGGATCATCGAACTTCGCCCCGAACCATGACCCGCCACACCAGCGACCTGGACCGCTACCTACGGGTCCTCGCCGGCGCCACCCCCGCCAGACGGCTGATCGAGATCCGCTCCGCGACCCCGCACCGCGGGATGCGCCAGACCTTCATACCCGCCGTGCGCCCCGACCTCGCCGCTCAGACGATCACGACGTTCGCTACGCACAGCGACGTGTACGTCGGCGTCCTGCTGCGCCGTCGCCGCGCCGGCGGCCGCCACGCCTGCGAGCGCTCACACCTCGCGTTCATTGAGATCGACAGCACCGACGCTCTAAAGCAGCTCGAGCAGTACCGCTGCCCCCCGAGTCTCGTAATTGCCTCGGGTACCCCGGGACACGCCCACGCCTACTGGCAGCTACAGGATCCCATCGACCTCGACGAGCTCGAGCAAGCCAACCGCCGACTCGCGATCCGGCTCGGTGGCGACCTCGCCTCCGTCGACGCGGCGCGCATCCTCAGACCACCGAACTCATGGAATAGAAAGCGCACCCCGCCGACGCCCGTCCAGCTGCTCGTCCTAGAGCCCGCCCGGCGCTACCAGCTCAAGGAGCTCATCGCCGGACTCAGCGACCCTTCTCCCCGCCGCCGGTTGCTGTCCCCGTCAAGCCGCGCGGCGATCAGCGAGCTCGATCAGCAGCTGCTCGCCATCCCCGCCGCCACCTACGTGCCAGCGCTCACCGGCCGCCAGCCCAACCGTGCCGGCAAAATCTCCTGCCCATTTCACAACGACGCCAACCCCAGCCTCCAGCTCTACGACCATGGCTGGTACTGCTTCGGCGCGTGTCACACCGGCGGGTCCATCTACGATTTCGGGGCGCTCCTCTTCGGGCTCGACACCCGCGGCCACCAGTTCCTCGCGCTTCGCCAACGCCTCGCCACAGAGCTACAGGTCGCTCCGGCCAGCGAACGCGTCGGCGCGACGCCTGCTGCCTGGACGGCTTCATAGACCCGGCCGACGCGACATGCCGGCCGGCGTTCGCCGGTCCCTTGCACGCCGACGCGACGTGTCGCCCGGCGCTGCTCAAGCACTACCGCGCTGGGCTCTGTAGCAGGCCGGGCAGCCGGAGCCGTCGGTGCGCGTCGAGACGGCGGTCTTCCACTCATTCCCGCAGCTTCGACATTGCCACCAGAGCTTGAGGCTCGAGCGGGCGCCGAGCCGGGTTGGCTCGATCCCGGGGTTGCGCTGCGGGTGCAGCTCGGCGGCGATGTCGGGATGGTTGACCGCCAAGGACCGCGCCGGCTCGACCTCGCTCTGAGTCCTGGCACGACGCTTGAGCCCGCAGACCGGGCAGCCGGTGCCTCCTTCGGTGCGGTTCGAGACCGCGGCCTTCCAATCATGCCCGCAGCTCCCACATTGCCACCAGAGCTTGAGGCCCGACCGTGCCGCGAGCCGGGTCGGCTCGATCCCGGGGTTGCGCTCCGGGTGCAGCTCGGCGGCGAGCTCCGGATGCTTGACCGCCAGGGACCGCGCCGGCTCGACCTCGCTCTGAGTCCTGGCACGACGCTCGAGCCCGCAGACCGGGCAGCCGCTCCCATGAACTCGGGTCCGGTTATGTACCGTCGCTTGCCATTCGTGACCGCACGCCACACAACGCCACCAGACCTTCTGCTTGGAGCCCGGGCTGACCCTCGCCGGGTCAAGGCCACTGTTGCGGATCGGGTGCCATTCGGCAAGCAGGCCCGGGTGAAGAGCCTGAAGTGATCGCTCCCCAGCTACCGACCTGGGCCCACGCAGCCGTTCACGAGCGCAATCCGGACAGCCCGACCCCGCGCTGCGAGCTCCCACACTTGACTCCCACTCGTGACCGCACCGCTCACAGCGCCACCACAGCTTGCGGCTCGACTTCGCCGCGATCCCAGAAAGGTCGACGGCGGGATTGCGCGCGGGGTGCAGCTCGGCGGCGAGATCGGCGCGCGCGGCCAGCGAGCGCCAGCGTGGCACTCGGACGGGCGCACGCAGCGCGACGGGCACCCCCACCCCCTCGCCGAACCCGCTGCCTCGTTTGATCTGGCTCGTCGCGTAGGTGCTGTACAGCAGGCTGAGATCGCGTGAGCAGGTGGCCAGTTTGGCGGGCAGGTGAAACGTTTCGCGGTACTCCGCGAGCGTCCATCCGTGGGTTCGGCGTAGGTGCGAGCTGCCGAGCAAGCGAAACCACTCGCCGCACAGGTGGCACTGCACACGGTCCTCGTCGGGATCGTAGGCCAGCTCGGCGAGCTGTCCGAAATACGGCGTTCCGTCCGGCAGCCGCCGCAGCTCGCTGGCGTGAGCGCTCAAGAGGTGCTCTTGACCGACGGGATCAGCGCTCTCAATCATCGAGCCGAGGTCCACTCAGCGCGCCAGGTTGCCCGTCAGCAGGTCCACCGCCTGCCACCCGTCACGCCGCCGACTCAGCACTACGGACCAGTCTCGCGGATGGACGGTCTGGCGCAGCTCGAGCACCGCGGTGTCGCCGTCCTGCAGCACCCGCCGGACCACCACCGAGAAGCTCGTGATCCGCTGGAAGTAGCTGCTGCAACTGCTGTGCACCGCGTTCCCGTAAGCCTGGGCGAGCTGCGGCGCGAAGAGCTCTGAGCAGACCCGCCCTGGGTTGTCGATCGCCGCGGCCTCATAGGCATCCAGCCACGCCCGCGGCGTCGCCGGCAGCCGCGGCAGCGCCAGCCCCGGCGAGAGCTCCGCCGCCGACCAGCTCACCGCGAGATAGCCGGCGATTATGGCCACGGCCAGCCCCACCAGCCAGCGGCCAACTCGTCGCTGGCGCGATCGCGTGCCTCCCGGCCGGCTACCAGCTTCCCTAGCCGCCAGCTCATCTTTAGCGGCCGCCACCCTCTGCCGGCCTGGCGCGGTGTTCTCACGGCTGGCGCTGGGGCGCCAGCGTCCCCAGTGCGACGCGTTGTGCTCGCCACGGATTCGGGCGATCATCGCTTGCGCCGGTGCTTCGCGTGTCGCTTGTGCCGGTGGGCCTTCGTCCGATGCTTATGCCGTGGCCCCTTATGGCGCCTATGCCGCCGGTGATGCGCGGGTGTCGGGCGGCCGAACGTGACCGAGATCCGCCGCGCTGCTGACGCCGCGAATGGATAGTCGCTCTCGGTCGCGGTCGTCGCGATCCACAGCGGATACGTCGCTACCCCGCGGCCTGAGTAGAAGCTCCATTTGATCCTGAACGCCCCGCGGGCATTCGTACGTAGCGCAAGCAACGGCGAACCGCGCCGGCTGCCCGGGTAGCGGACCAGCAGCCGCAACGCGACACCGTCAGGCGGGACATACCCGCCCTGCAGTTGGCCGCGGATCGTGACCGTGGCGCTCCACGGCAGCACGCGCGGGCTGATCGACATCGCGATCCGCGCCGGCACGATCAGCTTCACGATCGCTGAGGTCACCGGCTCGGTGGTGGCGTCGCCGCCATAGGCGGCCTCGATCAGCCTCGACGAGCCCGACGGCACCTCGGCCGTCCATGTCCCGTCGGGCCCCGTGATCACGCTCGCCATCGGCGTGAACTGCCCGAGCCCGTTATCCGGCGCCGAGAGGACCTCCACCTGGTGGCCGCCAAGCGCAGTTCCGTTGGCGAGTCCGAGGTAGCCGCTGACGGTGGTCGGCTTGCCGTGTCCCACCCTTTGGATCGTCTTCTGAACAACATGGGGCAGCAGCGCGACCCGCCTGACCTTCGTGACCTTGACCGGCTTACCATGCCGCTTGACGATCACAGTCACCTTCCGACGGACCGTCCTTGCATGACAGCGCCGCACCCGCCGCTTCACGACCCGCGCGCGTCCCGGGACCCGAACCTTTTTGCCGTGGCGGGTGATGGTCCGCGGCTTGCGCTTTACGTGCACCTTGATGGTGGTGCTGTGACAGCGCAGCGCGTCCGCGATCCTCGAGAAAGAAATCGCCGACGCCGTCGGCTGTCGGATCAACATCTCAAAGGTCTCGGCCGGCGAGCTCGCAGGCCGACCACTGGTGTCGATCGCATTGTTCTGCGCATAGCAGGACACCTGGTGGGAGCCGATCCCCGACACCGGAATCTGAGCACTCCCGCCGGAATACGAGGCGTAGACGCCACTGTCGACCGAGCAGTAAATCGCTGCGACGCCACTCGGCCCCGCCGTCGCTGTCGCCGACACGTACTGCGTGCCCGCTGTAGACAGGGCGTCCGATGGCCCGGTCAGGCTCAAGGCGACCCCGGTGTTGTCCACCTGCAGCGTCGTGGAAGGCGAGGAAACGTTGGCCGGGCTCGCCGCGTCGCTGGCCGACAGGGTCAGCGACAGCGGCCCATTGGCGTAGCTGGTGGTGTCGATCGTCTGCCCCATCGTCTGCGGGCTGGGGCACTGCGTCCAGCTGTGCGTGTTCGGAGCGGGGTCGTACGGACCCTGCACCGAGACCCCGTTGACGATCTCCCGCATGCTGCAGATCCCGTCATCCGCGCTGGCTTGGAAAGAGGCTGGCCAACCCGATCCCCGGATCCACCGCCCGCTCTGATACCAGATGTTGTTCGAACCCAGCGCAAGCAGGGCGGGCAGCGTGTTGTCCACCGCGACCAGGTCCACTCCGCGTACATCAAGCGCTTGAAATGGAGCCCCGCAGGAGTTGATGTTGCAGCTCACTTGCCAGCCGAAGTAGCGGCTTGGTCCGAGCCAGCGGTTGATTCCCGAGCCGTAGTACATGCCCCCGCAACAGTTGTTCTGCGGGGTGATCGCCTGCGTCCCGCCATTCCAGAAGAAGCTCGCGCCGAACCCATCGCCGCTTAGCGGATCGATCAGCACCTCGTTGACCGGGGTTACGGCATGAACGATCTCGATCGCTGGCGGCGTGACGGTGTGCCATTGGACGTTCTCGCCGTTCTTTGCGGTGCCGGACGGAAGGATCTGAAACGAGCCGCCCTGGGGGCAGTGATTAGACGTGCTGAGGTGGGTGCTGTCTACCCCGTTCCACACTGGCCCGTCAACATCGGTGTCCGCGCCGCTGTCGCCGAACCCCGAGCATGAGGTCATCTCGACAGTGCCGGCACGCGCCGTCGCGGTGGCAATGGTCAGCGCGCGACTCGACGTCGCGG
>Ga0302325_10036307_pt1 | contig 10049 bp, 6 predicted proteins | sample Palsa_T0_2_FD_201948 | JGI IMG/M metagenome (GOLD analysis project Ga0302325, IMG submission 201948) | Peat permafrost microbial communities from Stordalen Mire near Abisko, Sweden - Palsa_T0_2 | ecosystem: Environmental > Terrestrial > Soil > Palsa > Peat permafrost | place: Sweden: Abisko... | reverse complement strand
GCCCAGGATGTTCATGGGGCTGAAGTTGGAAGACCGCAAGCCCATCACTGAAATCTTGCAGCAGACCCCGGAAATCCCATCCTCATGCCAGTGGTGCCTATTCCTGCGCAACCATGACGAGCTGACTCTCGAAATGGTAACCGACGTGGAACGCGACTACATGTACGACACCTACGCGGAAAGCAAGACGATGCGGCTGAACCTCGGGATTCGGAGGCGACTGGCTCCTTTACTGGAGAACGACCGCCGGCGCATCGAGTTAATGAATGGGATGCTGATGTCGTTGCCGGGCACTCCCGTCATTTATTACGGCGATGAAATCGGAATGGGCGATAACATCAATCTAGGCGATCGCAACGGAGTAAGGACTCCGATGCAGTGGAACGGGGGAACGAACAGCGGCTTTTCTACCGCGGAACCAGAGCGGCTATATGCCCCCCTTATCCAGGATCCGGTCTATGGTTTCCCCGCCGTGAACGCGTTGAGGCAAGAAGCGAGTGAACATTCGCTCCTCTGTTGGATGCGACGCATCATAGCGGTCCGCAGATCGACCGGGGTGTTTGGCAGGGGATCGATTGAGTTTCTCTATCCAGCCAATCACAGAATACTCGCCTATGTGCGGCAACTGGAAAACGAGACGGTCCTGATCGTCAACAATCTATCGAGCACCGCGCAAGCAGTCGAACTGGATCTGCGGCGCTACAAGGGAAATATTCTGATCGAGATGTTTGGCAGGAATATTTTTCCACGTGTGGGGGACCTGCCCTATCTGCTAACGATGGGGCCCTACCAGTTTTTCTGGTTTCGGCTGCGACGAATCTAAGCGAATTTGGATCGTGAACACGAGACATGGACGCGCGTCGAGGCCGAAGGGGTCTTCTTGCGCAGATTTCTTAAGGTTGACTCATTTGCAAACACCCACCACGATACTAATGAGCGTAAGGTAAGGTAGAGTTTTATGCGTAAAAAGGTAATCCGAGTTCCGCAGACTGCCCCAACTCGGGACGAGGGTTGGCTGGACGTGAACCAAGCCGCTTCGGTCGAGGTCTCATCGGAAGACGAGAATTTTCCGATTGAATCTGCGCTGATAGGAGACGAGAAGCGAGGCTGGCGTGCGGCCGAGCCGGGAAGTCAGACGATACGGCTCATTTTCGACAGCCCGCAGAGGCTCAGTCGTATTTGGCTGGCATTTCAGGATAGCGAAGTCTCCCGCACCCAGGAGTTCGTTTTGAGATGGTCTTCCCGGGTGGGACAACCTTTTCGGGAAATCGTGCGCCAGCAGTGGAATTTCAGCTCGCCCGCAGGGGTCCGCGAGATCGAGGACTATGCTGTGGACCTGGTCGATGTCGGAGTGCTCGAATTGACCATCGTGCCCGACAAGAGCGGTGGTGCGGCTCACGCGTCCCTTGCCAAGATGCGTTTGCGCTGACAAACCCAGGGCCTGTTCTTAAGAAGCGGGCGGAGGTACCGCACGCTGAGGCAGGTGACATGGTTAGGCCGATGGCACCGGCAGGTAATTCAACAGGTCTAGAAAAGGCGGCGCGATGCCCTGCGTTCGCAAGAGTACGCTAATCTGCGCCACAGTGTCGCGCCTCATGAATCACGATGTTCCACAACCGCCCATCCACCGTACCGCTTTCCCGGCCTGTCGTGCACCGTCACGATCCGTTTCAACTCGTCATCCGTCAGCGTGGCGAGGTATGTAAGGATGCTATACGACCCGCCAGTAGTCCAGCAGCGTCTTAAGCGCGAAGCCCTCATAAACAGGGCTGCCCGGGGTATCCTTGAAGGCAGGAACGGTCTGCCACACCGGTATCAAACTGGCCTGAAAAGGGAATCGGATTTTATCGTCAAGGTATAGTAATACCACCCCGTGACCTGCTCCTCCGGTCCATTCGCATCCGCGATGGCTTCGTTCTGAATACGGTCTTCCCGGTCGGGATCCTTCTTGGGTTTCTTCATCGGGGGATGATCCCCTCCAAGGTTCCGCGATAATTCCACGGCATCCACTCCGCGGGCCTGGCCGTCAGGTTGGGCCTGGCGCTGCACTCGATCAGGTGGTCGAAGAAATTGTCGGATTTTGGCAGACTTGGCAGACCGAACATTAAGGAATCACCGGCTAGTTCCGCAGAACTTCGTTACAGGTTTCCCGGCTGATCGGACCGTCCTTCAAATAATAACGCCACGGGAAACTCTGAAAAGATCTTTGCAGCGTCGATCGTTGTCTTACCGGCGGTGAAGTGCCGACTCAGATCCTCCCCCGTAAGGGCGTTCCTATACACCTCGGCGGAGTTGCCGGGTGGGAGCACAATGCGGGTGTCTGCCCAGATTTCGGGACCAAGCGGCGGGAGATCGAGGTCGTCCAATAGTCGGGCGACAAGACGCGGGACAATCACGAGCGCGTTTGTGTCCTTGAGCTTTCTCGCAAAGGCGAAAACGTGATCGGCTTTCGCACCCTCGATTGTCAGAGGGACATAGGCCCCTTCCCGGAAGAGATCTTCTTGCTGTTGACGAAGGCAAAGGGTCTTCCAGATGAGATACAGCTTGACTCGCCCGTCTTCAGGGGTTTCCAGCAAGCTTCGAAGGTCTGCGACGGAAGGCTGTTGACCCCACCTGCGAATACTCTCGAACATTTTCCCCCGGTATGCGTAGTCGACGGAACGACGGTTGTCGGGATCAACAAGACTGAAGTCCCAAATCTCATTGCCCTGATAGGTGTCGGGCACGCCTGGACACGTGAGTCTGAGAAGAGTCTGGGAGAGGCTATTCCACATGCCGATGCGAGCCACCCGGTGTTGGAACGGCACAAAGTCTTGGAGAAACCGGTTTTGAGCATCCGGCTTCAGCACCGTCTCGACGAACGATGAAACAGCAGCCTCGTATTCAGTATTGTGATTGATCCAACTGGTGTTCTCTTTAGCCTCGCGCAGCGCCTTCCGCATGTAATCCTCAATTCGCTGGCTGAAACTCTTACATTCGTCTGTATCGTCCCGAAGTTCTGCGGGCCAAGCTCCGACCAATGTCTGATATAGCAGATATTCATCCCCCGCCGAGGGGGCGGGTTTGTCGTTGACCATGCGCTTGTGGTTGCGATTGAAACGCCTCCAGTCGCGCGCCCGAAGCCGCCATAGCCCGGGTATCTCCGAGAGGACATTGATCCGCGCCCGGACGTCTTCGGAGTGCTTGGAGTCATGGGTGCTCGTGGTCAGCATGGTGTACGGCCAATCCTGCGCGCGCTCCTGGTTGGCAAGATGAAACTCCGCCGAGGTGGTCCCAAACCGCCCGAGGTAGGCTCCTACTTCATTCAGAGAGACGAGTCGGTTGTAGCGATAGAAGGCCGTGTCCTCGATTCCCTTAGCCGTAACCGGACTGGTGAACTGCTGAAATCTCATCGCGAAGGTTGTGACCGCATACCGGTAAGCGGGATCCTGCCCCTCGGCAATGCGAGTCAACAGCACTTCCGTTACAAAGTCAAAGATGCTGGGGTCGCCGGCTAGACTTCGCCACTTGGCCCGATTGACCGCACTCTCGATATATTCTGCGTCTTTGTCGGATACGCCTGAGGGACTGACGTAGGTGCGGTACACCGGAAAGCTGGCAACCACCTCCGTCAGCGCATCGCGCAAGCCGTTGAGAGTGAAGTCGCAGGTGTGGCGTTTGGACAAAGCGATGCGAGCGAGTCGATTGGCAAGCACATTGAGTTCGCTGGCCAGCGCAACCCGGATGATCAGCTTGCGGCAGCTGTAGGCAAGGTCCTCAAGAGCGACTTTGTCCCCGACAAAGTTTCGATAAATGCGCTCCAGTCGCATGCCGGCGGTATGGTCGACAAACACGCCGTTAACCAGATTCGCGAAGTCATAGCCCGTCGTACCGCATACAGGCCACTGGGCGGGCAGTTGTTCCGGACCAGTAAGGATTTTCTCGATGACCACATAGTGTGGCCCGCTCTGGGTGCTCTCGGAATGGTTTGCTGCGATGGCGATGCTGCGTTGCAGACGTTCGAAATATTGAGCGGGATCGTGCAGACCATCGGGATGGTCGACGCGCAAGCCATCCACCTTCCCGGCTGCGATCAGACTTAGGACGAGACGGTGGGTTGCCTCAAACACCGCTTCGTTCTCCACGCAAATACCCGCCAGATCGTTGGTATCGAAAAAACGGCGGTAGTTGATGTCATCAGCGCCGACCCTCCAGTGGGCAAGGCGGAAGGCTTGACCTTTGATGAGCTCATGGAGTTGTTCGAAGCTTGCGGGGTCGGAAGGAGTCCCATTGATCACGTCGACCGCTGCGATGATGCCGACAGAGATTTCCGGGGATCGCGCCCACAACTCAGCCAGCCGCCTTTTCGCGATCTCTTTGTCGCGATTGCGCTCGGCGACGCGAGCGCTGCTGATTTCCTGCCTTCCGGGCAAGTGGGCAAGGGTGGCGATCACGCTCTGAAACTCAAGCAGATCTGGATTCTGCTCGTCGAGTATCGCCGGCAGCGCGTCCGCGCAGAGCCCCAGGATGCGGGGGTACTCCTTGGGGTCCACAGGAAAGCAATGATTGCGGTAGGCTATATCGAACGCACCGCGATCTTGCTGAAAAACGAGTTTCAGCTCGCCACTTTCGAGCACCGCGCCGTAATGATCGTGCAGGACGGGCACCAGCACTTTTCCATGGAGTTCATCTTTCAGCGGCTGCCAGTCGATGTCGAAAAAGCTGGCGTAAGTCGAAGATTCGCCGTTTTCGAGAACGTCCGCCCACCACGCATTATCGCTGCCCATCACGCCCATGTGATTCGGGACAATGTCTAAAATCAATCCCATACCGTTCTCGTGGAGAACGGACACAAAGTGGTCGAAATCTTCGGCGCTGCCGATCTCGGGGTTGAAGGAGTTGTGGTCCACGATATCGTATCCGTGCATGCTGCCGGCGCGAGCCTTTAGGCAGGGAGAAATATAGCAATGGCTAATACCGAGTGCGGAAAGGTAGGGAACGAGCGCCATTGCTTGGGCGAAAGTGAAATCGCGATTGAGTTGCAGGCGATAGGTTGCGAGCGGTATGTGCGAGCGTCGCTTCATGATTCCAAAAACCACACCACAGACCAAGGCAGTAATGTGCCTCGCTTCAAAGCATCGGCGTTCACTTGTTCGCTGGCATAGATAACCGGCGAAACAGGGAGAATCAGGCCAGAGAGGGAATCGGTTCCAAGATTTGCCACCAGAATGAGTTCCGACTGGTCTGAAAACTTCCAATGCGCGGTCAGGCCCCAATCGCCGTGGACTTCGTAATCCGCGCTGACCGCACATCCAGTGGAAAGATGGGAGACAATGTGCTCACGCCGTAGTCCCAGCAATTTGCGATAGAAGCGCAGCCAGTCTCGATGGCCCGGTTGCTTAAGGACGCTCCAGTTGAGCTGTGAGGTCTTGAACGTTTTGGCATCGTTGGGATCGGGAATCCGCTCGCGTTCGGCGGGGTCGTGGAATCTGGCAAAACGAGCGAACTCATTTCGCCGACCCGTGGTAACAGCAGCCGCCAGATCCTGCTCAAAATCACAGAAAAAGAGAAATGGTGTTTCAGTCCCGAGCTCTTCCCCCATGAAGAGCAACGGTGGAGAAGGGGCGAGCAGGAGGATCGCCGCCGCCGCGCGTACCGCACGGTGATCGGCAATCTGAACCATCCGCTCGCCGAATGGCCGGTTCCCGATTTGGTCATGATTCTGAAGGAAGGAGACAAAGGCAGTAGGCGGCAGGCCCTCGGTGGGTTCACCGCGCGTTTCACCATTCCGGTAGAGGGAAACCTCGCCCTGGTACGCGAATCCAGCGACCAGGCAACGGCCCAATTGATCGATTGAACGTTGCGAATAGTCCGCATAATAACCGTCCCGTTCACGAGTGACCAGCACGTGCAAGGCGTGGTGGACGTCGTCGTTCCATTGGGCGGCGTAGGCCTGCGGCTGGCAGCGCTCCCTACGTTGAAGGTAACGGGTCTGGTTTCGGTCGTTTTCGAGGATGAGGTGGACGTGACGATCCGGCTCAACCGAACTCCGGACGGCATCGGCCAATTCTGTGAGGAAGTGGGGTGCAGAGTCGTCGATGATGGCGTGAACCGCGTCCAGACGCAGTCCGTCGAAATGGTATTCAGTCAGCCAGTAGAGCGCGTTGTGGATGAAGAATTCTCGCACGACTTGGCTGTCGAGGCCATCGAAGTTGATGCCATCTCCCCACGGAGTCGCGTGCCGATCAGTAAAGAATTGTGGCGCGTAGGACCTGAGATAATTTCCCTCCGGACCAAAGTGGTTGTAGACAACATCCAGCAAAACCATGAGTCCGCGGTTATGGGCACTTTGAACTAGTTCTTTGAGATCTTCGGGTCGGCCGTAACTGCTATCGGGAGCGAAGGGGAAGACGCCGTCATAACCCCAGTTGCGCTGGCCGGGAAAGTCGGCAACTGGCATCAACTCGACGGCGGTGATTCCCAGATCCGCGAGATAGTCGAGCCGCTCGCCCACGGCGGAGAACGTTCCGGACGGGGTGAAGGCGCCGACGTGCAATTCATAGAGAACCGCCTCTTCCCATCGGCGGCCATGCCAGTCGCGATCCCGCCAGTCGAAGGCGCCGGGGTCGATCACTTCGCTGGGTCCATGCACGTCCCGAGGTTGAAACCGGGATGCGGGGTCGGGGACTTCCTGCGCATCATCGATCCGGAAATGGTATTGAGTCCCAGGCCGCGCCGCATCGGTGGCTAACTCAAACCAACCCTTATCGCAGGGGTTCAGAGGAAGCCGCATAGACCGGTTCCGACCGGCAAGGGAGAGCTCAACCTGACGTGCGGCCGGAGCCCACAAACGAAAGCGCACGCTTCCGTCGTCGCGGCACTCGGCGCCGAACGGCATGTTATAGCGGCGCTTCATTCGGCTCTTCCTTCTTGCCGTTTCCGCGTCGTTCGAGCAACACGACCAGGGACCGCGCCTGCAGGGGATAGGGTGTACCGGCGTCGTAGGTTTCGACGGAACGCAACCCACATTCTCGTTCGGTGTCCATCCATGCGTTCCAGCGAGCACCGGCACGGAACGCCGGCAACGTGAATCCGACATGTTCGTGGTGAGCGTTGAAAAGCACGAGAAAGTTCTCGTCCCGGAGTTTCCGGCCGCGTTCATCGGTCTCATCCACTCCCTCTCCGGAGAGAAACATTCCCAGGCAGTGCATCGAAGGATCGCGCCACTCGTCCTCGCTTATCTCTTTGCCGTCAGGATTGAGCCACAACACATCTTTCACAGTCGCACCTTTGATGGGGCGGCCCTGGAAAAAATGCCGACGGTGGAATACGGGATGCCTCTTGCGCAGGCTGATCATGCGCTGCACGAACGCCAATAAGTCGCGATCTTGAGGTTGCAAATTCCAGTTCAGCCAGCTCGTCGCATTGTCCTGGCAGTAGGCGTTGTTGTTTCCCAGTTGCGTATGGCCGATGGCATCCCCCGCATACAGCATCGGTACCCCTTGGGACAGCAGCAGCATGGCCAGCAGATTCCGCTTTTGCTTGGCGCGCAGAGCCAGGATATTGGAATCGTCGGTGGGACCCTCTGCTCCGCAATTCCAGCTGAGATTATTGTTGTTGCCGTCCCGATTGTCTTCGCCGTTGGCTTCATTGTGTTTTTCGTTGTAACTGACTAGATCCTGCAAGGTGAAGCCGTCGTGCGCGGTGACAAAATTGATGCTGGCATAGGGACGCCGGCCGCTGTGTGCGTAAAGATCGCTCGAACCGGTGACGCGATAAGCCAGGTCTCCCAGCAGTCCACCGTCGCCCCTCCAATAACCACGCACCGTATCCCGGTAGCGATCGTTCCATTCCGTCCACCCCACCGGGAAGTTTCCGACCTGATAGCCGCCTTCGCCGACGTCCCAGGGTTCGGCGATCAGCTTTACCTGCGAGAGCACGGGATCCTGATGGATGATGTCGAGGAACGCGCCCAGGCGATCCACCTCATGCAATTCGCGGGCGAGGGTGGCAGCCAGGTCGAAACGAAAGCCGTCCACGTGCATCTCGAGAGCCCAGTAGCGCAGACTGTCCATGACCAGCTGCAGCACCCGTGGATGCTGCATGTTCAGTGTGTTTCCCGTGCCTGTGTAGTCCTTGTAATAACGGGGATTATCAGGCACAAGGCGGTAATAGGTGCTGTTGTCGATGCCCCTGAGCGAGAGCGTGGGGCCAAGTTGATTGCCCTCCGCAGTATGGTTGTAGACGACATCAAGAATCACTTCCAGCCCCGCGGAGTGCAGGGTCTTAACCATCGTCTTGAATTCGTAGATTGAGTTGGTTGCCAGGTATCGAGGCTCGAGCGCAAGAAATCCGATGGAGTTATAACCCCAGTAGTTGCGGAGGCCGCGTTCCGTGAGTCGGCGATCGTCCAGGAAGCAGTGCACGGGCATGAGTTCGATCGCTGTCACTCCCAGGCGCGTGAGGTATTCGATAACCGGAGCTGTCGCCAGACCCGCGTACGTCCCCCGCAAGTGGGCCGGAACGTCAGGGTGCAACATGGTGAATCCCTTGACGTGGAGCTCATAGATCAAGGTGTCGTGCCAAGGGATCTTGGGCGGTGCATCAGTTTCCCAGGTGAAAGCGGAGTCGATCACTCGGTTCTTGGGCATTCCAACGGCATCATCGCGCCGGTCAAAGGACAGATCCTCCTGCTTGTGTCCGATCCTGTATCCGAAGTTGGCGTCGCTCCACCGGACGGTTCCGTGAACTTGCTTGCCATAGGGGTCGAGCAACAGCTTGTGGTGATTAAAACGATGGCCTTTCTCCGGGGCGTATGGGCCATACACCCGGTAGCCATACAATTGGCCCGGACGTAGTTCCGGCAGATAGCCGTGCCAGACCATGTCAGTTTGCTCGTGGATCTGGACCCGAAGCGTCTCACGTTTCCCAGCACTGTCGAACAGGCAAAGTTCCACTTTCTCGGCGTGCTCTGAATAGAGCGCGAAGTTGACGCCCTCGCCATCCCAGGTTGATCCCAAGGGATAAGGTTGGCCAGGCCAAACGATGGGCTGAGTTTCATTGGACATTTATCTTGAACCCCTTCGACGTACCAGAAAGAAGCTTGTCGGAGCTTTAGGATACATCGGTAACGCCGCGGCTTGGCTCGCATTTGTTATTTCGCCCCATCACTCAGGGCGACATCGACGCTGAGGAGCGCAAAACGGTGAGTGAAGCGGACGAGCCTCGGAGACCAGCGATGCGCGAGCTTCCGTATCGCAAGGATCGCTAATCGCTGTCCCGGCTATGCCCATTCAGCAGATAGAATCAATGTCGTTGACCATTGATCATACACGGCCTGCGAGGACAGCGCTCTTCTTTGAGGAGTGGCGAGGCTTCCAAAACCGGCCCAAGTTCCTCTAACCACGTCCTTGCGGAGGGAGTTCCTGTCCATACCCATTGAAGATTACGCGATGATCGGCGACTGCCATACCGCTGGCCTAGTCTCGAGACAGGGTTCGATCGATTGGCTCTGTCTTCCGCACTTCGATTCGGGTGCCTGTTTCGCGGCGCTGCTCGGAACTGCTGAACACGGGCATTGGTCGATCTCACCGGCAGAACCGATCCGAAGCATTCGCCGCCAGTATAGGGACGGAACTCTGATTCTGGAGACTGAGTTTGAGACCGAAAGCGGTTCGGCCAAGCTCATCGACTGCATGATGTCGCGCCAGGAGATGCCTGAGCTTCTGCGGGTTGTCGTCGGCACCCGAGGGCAGGTGCAGATGAAGTTGGAACTGGTGATTCGATTCGATTACGGGTCTGTGGTGCCCTGGGTTCGGCGGATCGGAAACGGGATTTCCGCCATTGCCGGTCCAGACATGATCCGGCTGCAGGCGGATGTGCCGCTTCACAGTGAAAATATGAAGAGTGAGGCGAAGTTCACCGTTGCGGAAGGACAAAAGGTTGCGTTTAATCTGACCTGGTATCCCTCACACCTGCCTGAGCCTGTGCCGGTCAATGTCGACGAGGCGATTCAGAACACGGAAAAGTGGTGGCGGGAGTGGTCGGATCGCTGTGCCTATCAGGGCCAA
>Ga0302325_10036306_pt1 | contig 10049 bp, 10 predicted proteins | sample Palsa_T0_2_FD_201948 | JGI IMG/M metagenome (GOLD analysis project Ga0302325, IMG submission 201948) | Peat permafrost microbial communities from Stordalen Mire near Abisko, Sweden - Palsa_T0_2 | ecosystem: Environmental > Terrestrial > Soil > Palsa > Peat permafrost | place: Sweden: Abisko... | reverse complement strand
GGAGTACAGCGTGGGCAGATAGCCGACTTGTAATCCGATCACGACCAGCCCGGTGAATGCGGCCAAATACTCCAGTGTCGTGCTGTCGCCGCTGGCCGGTACCGCATACCCGAGCGTGAACACCGATGAGCCCGCTTCGGACACCGCTTGTCCGAGATGACCATTCATGCTCGGCAGCAAGAGCAGCGCAAAACCGACGATCAGCAGCCCGAGCCAAACGGCAAGCCGGACAAGCAACGACATGGGGGCCTGCCACGCGAGAACGCGGTCCCGGCGCTCATAGGTGCGGACCGGCCTCGTGACGATCAAGAACGTGGCGTCGAGGACCCACTCGACCGTCAGTGACACCGGGGAGTTGACCGCCCGCGGAACGACCAGAGTGCCCGCGACGCTCATCAACGTCCCCAACACCAGAAGCAGACCGGCACCGAACCCGACCCATGCACCGACCATGGGAGCATTCAATCGAATCGCAGCGGCGCTCCGCGGCGTTTCGCCCTCGGTTCAGCGCTTCTGTTTGGGACGGATGCGTGCCTCGGACTGAGTGTGCTGCACGCTATGACCCTCGGTGCACTGCACGTGAGTGACCAGAGGTGCACCGCAGCCGTCGCCGTGCACCAGGTCGAGCCGCCTCGCGTCGCCCTGCAGCAGCATCCCGAACTCGACCAGGCTGACCAACACGGGAAAGAGCTGTCGGCCGCGACCGGTGAGGACGTACTCGTAGCGCGTCCGCTGTCCCGGCGACTTGTACGGCTGCTTGGTGAGAACTCCGGCGTCCACCAATTGCTTGAGGCGCGTTGCCGCGATCTGCTCGGTGAAACCTGCGCGTTGCGCGAAATCCTCGAAACGCTTGGTCCCCCAGAATGCTTCACGGAGCAGCACCAGGGCTGACCGTGTTCCAATGGTGTCCAGGGCGCGTTCGATGGGACAGACTTCTCGGTAGCCGGTCCTGTCGCCGTCGGCCAGACGACCCGTCAGGGTCATCGCGTCAGTCGCTGCGCTCATGGCGCCACCCTACTCGCTGACCACACCTTTACAGAGCCAGATCGTTGATTCGGGTTCTCCCGTCGATCGTCGACTGAACAGGTGAAACACCGACATTCGACAGCAGCGCGGCACGGACCACAGCCGCGGGCGACGGTGACACCGGAGCGTCGGCCCCGTGAAATAGACCGTCGATAAACCCTTTCACCGATCGGTCTGTTTGGGACCTCTGCGTTGGCGGCATCCGATTAGAGTGTGCCCTCGCGCCCGCTCAGGATCAGGCAGTTGCTTGTCGCCGTCGCCAACAGCTTGCCGCCTATCGTCTCCAAAGTCGCTTCAGCCAGCGCGGTACGCCGACCCAGGTGGCGGACGGTGCCTGTGCATCGCACCGGTCCGGTATCCACCCGAATCGCACCGAGGAAGCGCACCGAGAGGTCCTGGCTCGTATAACCCGTTCCGGCGGGCAGCAGAGAATGGACCGCGCAGCCAGCGGCGGAGTCGAGAAGTGTGCTGTACACCCCGCCGTGTACCGAACCGATTGGGTTGTAATGGAATTCCGCCGGCGTCATGCCGAACACCACGACCCCGGGCTCCGCTGACTCCAACCGCATGTTCAAGGTGTGCAGCAATGGTGGCGCCGGCAGAGTGCCGGCCTGCATCGCGCGAAGGTACTCCAGACCGGCCAATTCGATGGCCGCCCGCGCCCCGGTCAGCGGATCCTGCCAGCTGAAGGTTCGCGTGCGCACGACGCGATCGTGATCGCTGTCCGGTTGCAGCACTGTGGTGTCCGTCATCGTGCTACCTCCAGTTCGGCACGGTTGGCGCGGACGAAATCTCGCAGCGACAGCGGCTTTCGGTCGATCAATTTCGTCAACGCGGTGAATTCGACCGACGGCGCGCCGCGAGCTGCGACCGCGGCACCCACATTGGCGATATGTCCGGCCATCGCGTGGTTGACCACTCCGCCGGGATGATTCTCCGAAACGCGGATGAGTTCCTCACGCCACCGGTCGGGTGAGATCGGCTCGAAGCTGATCGCACGATCCAGCTCCTGACTCAGGATCTCGGCGACCTCGTGGTGATTGAGCAGCTCTGATCCCGAGGGGTAACAGACCGGCCCGTCGAACAGCTCGGGCCTCAGCAAGCCGACAACGGCGAGCTCGCCGGCGTCGCTGCCATTGATCCATCCGACCGGCTTATCACTGAAACTGTTGCGCAGCAGATTGTCTCGCCTGATCGAGTCGCCATGCAGCGCGACGATGTTCTCGTGGAAGGTCGCGGCAACTCGCAGAATCAGCACGTCGAGGCCACCCCAGGTCATCACCTCTTCGGCCAGCCACTGGGCGCGGCCGAGCTCGCTGGGATGTTGCGGATGTGCCGGCGCCATCGACATCACGACGGTTCGCACTGCCCGGCCCGTCTCACGGACCGCGGCCGTGTAATTGGCGGCAGCAGGGACGACGCCGGTGTCAACCGGGTAGGTGAAGTAGGCCAGGTCGACATCGGCGAGCGCGGTGACCAGACTGCGGCGATCGTGCAGGTCTCCGATGACCACTTCCGCGCCGAGAGCGGCCAGCGCGTCGGTGCGCTCGCTGAGCGCGCGGGCCAGAATGCGCACCGGCCTGCCTTCTTCACGCAGCCTGCGCGCAGCGTGGGCACCCGTGCACCCGTGGCGCCCGGTTGCACCGGTGACCAGGATCGGTGCGACTGATTCGCTCATTCGGACCTTCCCTCACGTGTTCGTGGCGCCGCTGCGTCGAAGACACCGACAACGATCGCTGCTGTCTTGACTCTTGTCAAGCCAACCTTGGAACGTCAAGCGCACGATTAACGCTGTCGCGGTGTGCTTTCAGGGATTTCGTCTGATACCGCCCCGCCGCGCGTGATAGGGCCGCGCTCGCGGGATACCCGGTCGCCGTTGCCGCTAGCGGCACCTTTGCCAGCCCAAAGGGATTTCATTCCGGGAGAAGTGGTTTGGAAAGCCTTGAGTCAACCCACACACTTGGCTTGACTCAAGCAGAGCTAGATGTGACAGTGAACTTGGTGACCGCGGACGCCAAATAACTCTGACTCCGGCGTGGCGGACGCCGGGCGATGCCAGAGCCCGCGCGCTATCGCCTGCTCCCACCGGCGTGTAGCTGGCTTTAACATGTTATAGTTAGGCGATTCAGACACGAGGTGTTCACGTTCTTAATTGTTGCCAGCCAGCCGACTACAGGCTGCTAAATAGTCGCTTTACGACAGCGCGGAGACGCGACGTCATCGACCCATCGGTTTATCGTTGAGAAACGTGACCACAGCAGAGCAACCGCCGGAGTCGCTGTTCGCGGCGATGTCGAGGGCACGTATCCCGGTCGAAGACCACCAATTCATCCGCCGAGTCACCGCCGCGATCGGCATCGCTGAATACAAAGCGATAGTCAGTCCCGACAAGCCCTACATCGTGGCCAAAAGACGCGACGGTCTGCCCGATCTTCATATTTATGACGGCTACACGACCGGCTTCAATACCGAACAAGAAATCGCAGGCGTCGCGGACAGCGGCACCGGCCGCGGGCCCGGTGAGCGCAAGGGAACGTGGTACGTCGAGCACCCGAAGACTCGGGTGCGCTTGAGCACCAAGCGTTCCGCCGACGTCCGGCGTGAGGGAAACTTTTGCAGCTGCGGAATGCAGCTGTCGCTGACCGGCGTCTGCGTGAACTGCGACTAGCGATTGGCCGCGGCAGCTTCTCGCGCCAGTTCTGCTGTAGCTGCACGTAACTGGCCGGGAGCATCGAGCCGTTCCCGGAAACCGACCCGCGTATAAGCGATTCCGCGTGGCGTATTCACCCGAATGTCCATGCCGTAGCGGTCTATAGCGGTGCATACGGCGGTGTCGGTGTCGAGGTAGCCGCCGAACGCCCGGGCGATCGCCGCCAGCGCATCGGCATGATCGGCGTTGAGGTGGGCGATCGCGCCGTCGGCACCCGGGGTGACTGGATCCGGTGCCGCAACGTCGTATTCCGCGCCGGCTGCCGAATCCATCCGGCCGTAGCCGCCCACCCAGCGCACTCGGTGCACCTTCAGCAGCCAGAAGGTGAAGTCGCTGAAGTCGGCGAAAAACCGCCCGGCCGGAACCGCGCTCAGATAGGCGGCCCGGACCGCGTCCCGCTCGGTCGATGAGGGCTCAGAGGCGATGCCGCTCAGAGTGATTCGGCTGCTGGACAATGGGTCGGCGTCGTCACTGGCAGCCACGATCGACAGGCTGGCCCGCGGGTCACCGGCAAGGTTGCGACCATGCTCGGCCAGATTCGACACACACAGGACCGGCCGACCGTCCAGCAATCCGTAGGCCACGAACGACGCCCACGGGTCACCGTCAGCGGTCAAGGTCGCCAGGGTGGCGGCATTAGTCGACGCCGCGATCGTGCGGGCCTGCTCGGCTGCGGACGGACGGACCGACTGCACCGGTGGCCGCAGCGGCGGAGGCGTCGACGGCGCGTCGCCAGGGTCACCATGATCGCGGGGCGTCACACCGCGACGCTACCGCGTCGATGCGCCCTAGTTGAGTCCGTAGAAACGCAGGGCGTTGAGCCCGCCGATCTTCTCACGAGATTTTTCGCCGATGTCCGGGCGGGCGCGCAGGTGCTTCGTGCTCTCCGGCCATTCGCCGTCCCAGTGTGGATAGTCGCTGGCGAACATGATGAAGTCGTCGCCGAGCACGTCGATGACCCCGGGCAGGATCGGCTCCTCCGGCTCGCACGTCGTCCAGATGTTGCCGGCCCGAAGGTACTCCTGCGGATCGCGTTGCCACCCGCGCTCGATCCAAGCGCCGCGCTTCTCAAAGTGCTCGTGCAATCGGTCGATGAAGAACGGAACCCAGCCGACGCCCGCCTCGAGGAAGGCGACCCGCAGCTCCGGATGCCTGTCGAAGACACCACCGGAGACCAGCGCGGTCATCGCCGTCATCTGGTCGAACGGGAAGCTGACGCAGTGCACCTGAATGTAGTTCGTGAAGCGTTCGACGCCCAGCTTCGGAAGATGCATGCCGGGCGCGCCGTGAACGCCGAGCGGCATATCGAGTTCGACCGCGGCCGAGTAGAACGGGTCCAGGTCGGGGTGGTCCAGGTTACGGGTCTTCAGCACCGGCGGGATGTGGACCGCCACCAGGCCGAGGTCCTTCGCCTCACGCATCACGTCGATGGCGACGTCCACCTGCTCGATCGGCGTCACCGCGATACCGCGCAACCGGCCAGCGGTCGGGCGGCAGTAGTCGGCAATCCACCGGTTGTACAGCCGCGCGAACCCGGCGGCGAACTCATGATCTTCGAGGCTGGGCACACAGAGACCGAGGCTCGGATAAAGCACCATTGTGTCGATCTGATCGCGATCGGCATCACCAAGCACGCCCTCGGCGGACGAGTAGTTGATGCCGTCCGCCGTGCTGAGCCCGTGCTCACGGGGACAGCCCGCACCTGGGCCGTCGGCCTCGGGATAGTTGCGGCCCTCGATGACCAAGGCCCGCCCGTCGGCGCGCGGCGTGATGTGTTGTGGCCAACGCTGCATCGCCTCGATCGCCAGCGAGGCTCCCTCCGCGACATGTCCGTCCGCATCGATAATTAACATTCGTCCCCTCACTGACTGTTTGCCAAAAATAACAAAATGGCAAGCGAGGCGATCCGAAGTTGCTTCACGAACACGCCCGACGACAACCCCCGCACACTTCGGCCAGGGCCAGTTCCTCGCGGTGGCAGGATGAGGGAATGAACACCGGCAAACTTCCCGATTTCGACCCGCAGGATCCGCTGAGCCTGGACGCGTCGCTGTCCGACGACGAGATCGCGGTGCGTGACACGGTCCGCCAATTCTGCGCCGAGCATGTCCTCCCGCACGTCGCGGAATGGTTCGAGATCGGTGATCTTCCGGTTCGCGACCTGGCCAAGCACTTCGGCAAGCTCGGACTGCTCGGCATGCACCTGGAGGGCTACGGCTGTGGCGGAGCGTCGGCCGTGCACTACGGGCTGGCGTGTACCGAGCTGGAGGCCGCCGACTCCGGCATCCGGTCCATGGTGTCGGTCCAGGGCTCGCTGGCGATGTTCGCGATTTGGCGATTCGGATCCGAGGAGCAGAAGCAACAGTGGTTGCCCGGCATGGCCGCCGGTGAGCTGCTCGGGTGCTTCGGGCTGACCGAACCGGATGCCGGCTCCGATCCCGCGTCGATGAGCACCCGGGCGCGACGGGACGGGTCGGACTGGATCCTCAACGGCCGCAAGATGTGGATCACCAACGGATCGGTCGCCGACGTCGCCGTCGTATGGGCCGTGACCGACAACGGCGTGCGCGGCTTTGTCGTGCCCACCGACACACCGGGCTTCACCGCAAACACCATTCACCACAAGCTCTCGCTTCGGGCATCGATCACCAGCGAGCTGGTATTGGACGACGTGCGCCTGCCGGACGACGCCATGCTGCCTGAGGTCAAGGGGCTCAAGGGGCCGCTGTCGTGCCTGTCGGAAGCGCGCTACGGCATCATCTGGGGCTCGATGGGCGCCGCGCGTTCCGCGTGGCAGGCAGCGCTGGACTACGCCAGCCAGCGCACCCAGTTCGGTAAGCCGATCGCCGGATTCCAATTGACGCAAGCCAAACTCGTCGACATGGCTGTCGAATTGCACAAGGGTCTGCTGCTCGCTCTGCAGCTGGGACGGCTCAAAGACGGCAGCGGCCTAAGACCCGAGCAGGTCAGCTTCGGCAAGCTCAACAACACCCGGGAAGCGATCGAGATCTGCCGTACCGCGCGAACAATTCTGGGCGGCAACGGGATATCGCTGGAGTACCCGGTGATCCGGCACATGGTCAACCTGGAATCGGTGCTCACGTACGAGGGCACTCCCGAGATGCATCAGCTGATCCTTGGCCAGGCCTTCACCGGCATGGACGCCTTCCGCTGACAGGAGCATCGCAGTGAACGCACGTCTGGAGTACACCTCCGAGCATCGTCAGTTCCGGGAGATGGTCCGCGACTTCGTACAGCAGAACGTTGTCCCGGCCCACGAGCAGTGGGAGCAAGCCGGCTGCCTGGATCGCGCATTGTTCACCGAGGCGGGAAAGCTTGGGTTGCTGGCATTTTCGGTCCCGGAAGAGTTCGGCGGAGCGGGTGTCGACGACTTTCGGTACAACGCGATCGTGGTGGAGGAACTGCAGCGGGCCGGCGCGGCGGCTGAGGCGATCGCGTTGTCACTGCAGAACGACATCGTGCTGCCCTATCTGACCGAATTGACGAATGCCGAGCAGAGACAACGCTGGTTGCCGGGAGTCGTCACCGGGGAAACGGTGATCGGCATCGCGATGACCGAACCCGGCGCCGGCAGTGACCTGGCGGGGATCCGCACCACCGCGGTACGCGATGGCGACCACTACGTCGTCAACGGGACGAAGACTTTCATATCCAACGGTCAGACCGGGGACTTGTTCGTCGTCGCCGTGCGCACCGCTCCCGACCGGCACAAGGGCTTGTCGCTGTTGGTCGTTGAGCCCGATACACCGGGTTTCAGCCGCGGCCGGAATCTGGAGAAAATCGGCCTGCACGCTCAGGACACCAGCGAGCTCAGCTTCACCGATATGCGAGTTCCTGTCGAGAACCTGCTTGGCGAGGAAAACCGAGGTTTCTATCAACTGATGAACAACCTGCCGCAGGAACGTCTGTCGCTGGCAGTCGGCGCGGTGGCCGCTGCCGAGGGCGTGCTGGCCGAGACTCTTGACTACGTCAAGCAGCGAAAAGCGTTCGGATCGCCCATTTCCGGCTTACAGAACACCCAATTCGTGCTGGCCGAGCTGGCTACCGAAATCGACGTCGCGCGAACATATCTCGACGACTGCCTCGCCGAACACCTCGACGCCTGCCTGACCCCCGCCCGTGCGGCCCGGCTGAAATGGTGGACCACCGAACTCCAGGTGCGTACTGCCGACCGCTGCCTGCAGTTGCATGGAGGCTACGGCTACATGCGGGAGTACCCGGTATCGCGCGCGTTCGTCGACGCCCGCATCCAGACGATCTACGGTGGGACGACCGAGATCATGAAGACCATCGTCGCAAAGGATCTCGGGATCTAGCATTCGCGCAGGGTTCAGGCGCTCTGGGACGCAGGCATCGACATTCCGCCAACGCCGGGCACAGGTAGAGCGTCCATGGCGGACGGCATCTTGACCGCCGCCCCGACCAGGATCATTGCCGCGGCGGTGGAGGGGTCGACTTCCCACCGAGACCCGTTACCGAACTTAAGCATCTTGTCGCGGGTTTCGGTATCGGTGATGAACATGATCCACACCGGTTCGCCGTTGTCGGCCATTGCTTACCTCTTCAAATTTTCGATTGCGATTGTCATTGACGTCGTCGAGATACGAGGGCGCGGCTGTCAGGCCACCTCGAAGTCGTGTATCCGGAAGCCTTTTGCCTGTGTGATCGGAATCAGGCTGGAGAGGCCGGTGTCGATCTGGCCTCGGCGGAATTGCTCGTGCAGCAAATCCTTTGTCTCGCGGACGATCTTGGCGAGCTGCTTGGGCTGAGCGTGGTTGAAGAAGTCCCGCCGGTTCCACCACAGCATCTTGGTTCGATAGCGTTCGTCGGGGTATGGCGTCGCCGGGATGGCGGCCACCACTGGACCGGAGGAACGCCAGGTGTTCAGGATCGCCGTCGCGGCCGTGCACATGCCGAACTGAAAATCGAGCAAGACCATCATGTAGAAGCAGCTGCGCGCCAAGGCGCTGGTGAGAAACGGATTTCGATCCGGGGCATCGGTGACCCAGCCTGCTTTCATCTCCAGAACGCCGTAAGGCACCCGCTCGTTGAGCATCTGCCGGACAGCCTGCTGGCCGGGTTGCCCGGCCCACTCGTCGACCGCGTGTGAATCGTCGGCTGATCGAAGCGCCTTGGCCCGAAGACCGGCCACCACCTCCCCGGCATCGTCGACGACCGAGCAGAACATGATGGTGTCCGCACCGTCGCGCAGCGCCTCGATGTCGAGGGCAGCCTCCACGCCGCGCTTGCGGTAGCTCCGAACCGCGCCTGCGGCATACTCGGCCCACAAGTCTGGGTCAGCCGATGGCTGCGAAACAATGAGCGTGCCCTCGATGTCGGGGTCGTGCCAGCTGAAGCCCTGGCGAAGGGAGAACCCACCGACCGCAGAGCCCAGAGCTGGGGCTTTCATTGACTCCCCCTTGGTGTCAAACTGATGTTGCTTGAATCTGACTTGTTTCATTCTTTTAGTATCTTTTACACCCCTAGAGATACCAGACGATTTTCGCCAACACAATAGGTAGTCCGTTTGACTTAAAGGATGCGGACCCGGCTTACGACGCGGTATGCGTTGATCGCCGAGCGCGTTCGCGCCGCTCAACAGCGTTGACCGACTCTCGTCGAGGTGCCACGAGGTTCGCGCTCGACTGCCTTCCGCGGGTCGCGAAACATGGTTCCGCACTGGACTTGACACCTGTAAAGTCCGTCCGCATGGACAAGATCAGGGACAAAACCATCGTGATCACCGGGGCAGCCCGTGGCATCGGGTTCGCCACGGCGCAGGCACTGCTGGCGCGGGGCGCGCGGGTGGTCATCGGTGACCGCGACATCGATGCGCTGGAGAGCGCGGTCGCCGGTATCACCAGCCTCGGTCAGGTGAGTGGCCATCCCCTGGACGTGACCGACAAGGAGTCCTTCGCGGCTTTCCTCGACAAAGCGCGAGCCGATGGTGGCGGCCACATCGACGTGCTGATCAACAACGCCGGCGTCATGCCGGTAGGTCCGTTTCTCGAGCAGTCGGCGCAGGCGATCCGCTCGTCGATCGAGGTGAACTTCTACGGCGTGCTGACCGGCTGCCAGCTGGTACTGCCGGACATGGTCAAACGGCGCACTGGGCACATCATCAACATCGCGTCGCTGGCCGGAATGGTCGCGATTCCCGGCCAAGTCGTCTACGCCGGAACCAAATTCGCGGTCGTCGGGATCTCCACCGCGCTGGCTGATGAGTTCGCCCCACACGGCGTCAAGGTCACCGCGGTGCTGCCGACGTTCACCAACACTGAACTGATCTCGG
>Ga0302325_10036305_pt1 | contig 10049 bp, 7 predicted proteins | sample Palsa_T0_2_FD_201948 | JGI IMG/M metagenome (GOLD analysis project Ga0302325, IMG submission 201948) | Peat permafrost microbial communities from Stordalen Mire near Abisko, Sweden - Palsa_T0_2 | ecosystem: Environmental > Terrestrial > Soil > Palsa > Peat permafrost | place: Sweden: Abisko... | reverse complement strand
TCGTTGCATTTGTCGGCCGCTGGACATGAAGTCCTAATCGTTGATAATCTCGCTCGTCGTCGCGCAGATGTAGAAATGCAGGTGTCATCGCTGACGCCTATTGCCTCGATATCGACCCGTGTGGAAGCGTGGAAAGAAATCGCCGGTCGCGAGATTGGCCTTCGCGATTTCGACGTTGCCCGGGATTACTATCAATTAGCGACACTTTTTGAGGATTTTCGGCCCAACGCCGTTGTTCATCTGGCCGAACAGCGTGCCGTGCCGTATTCGATGAAATCAGAACGACACAAGCGCTACACCGTCGATAACAACGTAACTGCCACACATAATATTCTTTGTGCGATTGTTGAAAGTGGACGCGACGTACACGTCGTGCACATCGGCACGATGGGTGTCTACGGTTATGCGACCGGCGGGACATTCCCGGAGGGGTATCTGAAGGTGGAAGTCGCCGACAATAGCGGCGATCGGGTTGCGCGCGAAATCCTCCATCCGGCAAACCCGGAGAGCATCTATCACATGACCAAATCACTCGATCAGCAGCTATTTCAGTACTACAATAGATATGAGCAAGTGCGCATTACGGATCTGCATCAAGGGGTGGTTTGGGGAACCAATACACGGGAAACGAAACTGGACCCTCGGCTAGTTAATAGATTCGACTATGACGGTGACTACGGCACCGTGCTGAACCGGTTTTTGATGCAGTCGGCGGTCGGCTATCCGCTTACTGTATACGGCACCGGCGGGCAGACTCGTGCCTTCATACACGTACAAGATACGGTTCGGTGCATTGAGCTCGCGTTGAAAAATCCACCAGCGCGAGGCGAGCGCGTTCGCATCTTTAACCAAATGACCGAAACGTATCGCGTCATCGAGTTGGCCAATATTGTCTCGAAGCTTACGGGCGCTACAGTTCAATATTTACCTAATCCCCGCAAGGAGTCGCCGCAGAACGACCTTGTCGCTGAGGCGAGCAGTTTAATTGATCTCGGGCTCACGCCGATACTTTTGCAAAAAGTACTGCTCGAAGAAGTGGTGGATGTCGCTCGCAAATATGCCCACCGCTGCGATAGTCGGCGCATTCAAAATGCTTCAATGGCCGACGCTTCCGCACCGCGGCGCGCTGTTTCATAGTCAGTAGTCGCCGGCGAAATAGTGATGTTCGAGATTTCAAATGCGGACGGCGAATTGGCGCGCAAGCTAGGCCATTTAATTTCATCACGACAAACCGCGCATCGTCGCGCCGCCGCTCTACGGACGGAGCCAGCGCGGGATCTATGCAGCATTCAGGTAGGCACTTTTTGAAAATACCGTCAGAACGATGATCTTCAAATCGAACATGAAAGACCAATTATCGATGTAGTAAAGGTCATAGTCCACCCGACGCCGCATCTTTTCGATCGTGTCTGTCTCGCCGCGAAAACCGTTTACCTGAGCCCAACCGGTCAGACCCGGCTTGACGTTGTGGCGCCGCGAAAGGGCTGCGATGCGCTCCTGAAACATCGCGTTTAGAGCGATAGGGTGCGGTCTCGGACCGACTATGGACATTTCGCCGCGCAACACATTGATGAGCTGAGGTAGTTCGTCAATGTTAGATCGACGAAGAATGCGACCCAGCGGGGTTAGGCGCGGATCATTTGCCGTCGCTTGAGTAAAGGTCTGCGCAGTTTCACCGTCCTCAACTGCCGTCATCGTGCGAAGTTTGATGACTGGAATTATTTCATTGTTGTAGCCATGGCGATTTTGGCGAAATAGCACGGGTCCAGGGGAATCTATCTTGATCGCCAACGCAATGATGCAAAGGAGCGGCGACAGCAAAAGTAGGCCTAGGCCGGCGACGCACAGATCAAAACCGCGCTTAAGCAGCTTATCAAATAACGAAAGCGGCGGATGCAGGACTTGTACGGTTACTGTACCACCAAAATTAGTGACCTTTGCCGATCCCCAAAGCTCATTTAAGCCAGTGGGAATGATATGAACGTTGGTTGGTAGTTCCGACAAAGCCGCTACGAGCTGCGTGACTTTTGGTAAATCCAAAGGTGCGGTCAGAAGCAAAATGTCATCCGGCCTAAAGCTCCTACAGCGTTCTACGAGTTCTCGAATGTCCTTCGAAGACCCTTCCACTGCCTCAACCGCCTGATCTTGCAGGACTGGGAGTGGAAGAGCGCCAACCCAATGAACCCCGGAGCGCCTTAACTTTTCCAGGATGCTAGCAGGGGCGCTTGCATCGCCTACGAGGACAGCGCGACGCGCTTCAATCGCACCGGACTGTATGGCGCTACGAATATGGCTATGCATTGCGCCACGGGCCACGAGCATGGCCACAATGGCGCCAACGAATTGAAAGAAGAAGGTACCGCGGGAGTACCAATCAGCGATCTTGAACAAAAACAAAAACGATAGGAACAGCGAGAACGCTAGCAGAACCGCTCCGATGCCGCTCCACATGTAACGGTCGCGGGACTGGGCTTGAATGGCGACATACTGTTTGAAGCCGAGCGCTACCAACAGTACCAAAATCGCAATCGCTACGGCAGATCCGATGTATTGCCCGGTTGAAGGCCACTGCGTAAGAACCACTTCGAAATATATGACACTCGTCAGGAAGCAAGTTCCGGCAATGGCCAAGAGCTCAATGATCAGAACTTGCGAGACTAGGTGTTCTATTCGACGGCTGACCCGCGGATAACACTCGTTCAGGGAGTGCGACCCCTGTACGGACATTTGTCCATTCGGGTCGGACAGGAACAAATTTGTCATCGGTTCACGCTTACCGTGGTGTTGTTGCGTATGCTCCCGCCCCCGATGAGCTATCCCCGACAGCCATAGCTGCTATGAATGATGCTATTGGAATTCGCCGAAAGCGCAACAATTTATTGCCAATTTTAGCGAATGTTAGTCCGTTTAGGTTATTACGTTAAGGTTTCGCCGCGGGCGCTTGGGAGAAGGATGTGGATATCTTGGCTGGCCCGGATCCAATCCCTTGGATCAGTGAGAGATCTCGCCCTGAAGGGGTCGCGAAGACGGCCGTCGCCATTAATTCCGCGCCGTGCGCCCCGGATTGCAGGCTCAACCGCCCCGAAAATGAACGGCCGTTAACCCGCCGGCATCGGTGTGGTATTCAACCGTCATTTCGGTTGTACGGTGGCGTGTTCCTTCGCCAAGAATTCTTCAAAAAAGGTGATTGTTTTCGCGAGCCCTTGGCGCAACGGCAGCGCCGGCCGCCAGTCGAGCAACTCGTTCGCTTTGCTGATGTCAGGCTTTCGCTGTCTCGGATCATCCATAGGCAGGGGACGATGAACGATCTTCGAGGCCGAACCAGTTAGGTCAATAACCATCTCGGCCAGCTGTCGAATCGTAAACTCGCTGGGATTGCCGAGGTTGATGGGACCAGTGATTTCGTCTGAGCTCTCCATCAAGCGGATCAAGCCATCGACAAGATCTTCCACGTAGCAAAAAGCGCGTGTTTGCGATCCATCACCATAGATCGTGATGTCCTCGTTCTTTAGTGCCTGAATGACGAAATTTGAAACGACGCGACCATCGTTGGGGTGCATCCGCGGGCCGTAGGTGTTAAAAATGCGCGCCACTTTGATCAGCAATCTGTGCTGCCGAAAATAGTCGAAGAACAATGTTTCCGCGCAGCGCTTTCCTTCATCATAGCACGATCGCGGGCCGATTGGATTGACGTTGCCCCAATAGTCTTCGGTCTGCGGGTGGATTACGGGGTCGCCATAAATTTCGGAGGTTGACGCCTGCAGGATTTTTGCCTTGACCCGCTTGGCAAGGCCGAGCATGTTGATGGCGCCGTGCACGCTAGTCTTAGTCGTTTGCACCGGGTCGAATTGATAGTGAATCGGGGATGCCGGGCAAGCAAGATTGTAGATTTGATCGACTTCGACGTAGAGCGGAAAACATACGTCGTGACGCATCAGTTCGAAGCGCGAATCTGAAAGAAGATGGTGCACATTGAGACGAGTGCCGGTGTAGAAGTTGTCGACGCACAGGACGTCATATCCTCGCGTCAGTAGTCGCTCACATAGATGCGATCCGATGAAGCCTGCTCCGCCCGTAATCAAAACGCGTCGTCCGTTTCGCATGATAGGCTGCTTCTTTCTGTGGCACGACGGCACTGACCGCATAACGGCCCGCCGCCAGTCTTTACTACAGTCAAGACAATATACCATTAATATTGACCGCGAATCGGTAACATGCACGAAGCTGGAGCGGGAACCTTGCGTGCTTTATTGATCTGGTTCATGCTTCTCATCCCCTGTTGCGGGCCGGCATTTGGGCAAAGCGCTGCCCCACTTTCCGACAGAATTTTTCCCAGTCCAAACGACTTGAATCGTCAGCACATGGGCCCGACGGGCAAGCCTTGCTTGGCTCTCCAAGGGCACGCGCAGGCCCAGGCGATCAACAAGAATATCTTCGAACACATGGTGACCGCGACGAACCACTGCGGGCGAAATATCAAAGTCAAGGTTTGCTATCATAACAGCCAGGATTGCATCCTTGTGGATGTCCCGCCTTGGGGTACAAGGGATTCGGTGCTGGGCATTTATCCCGCTCTGAAGGATTTTAGATATGACACCAAGGAACAGTTCTGAGTGCCCATCGTGCTAAATGGTCTAGTGCCCGGTTTGGCAACTTCTGCTGTCACACTCGAACTCGTTGTAAACCGCTCGAGCAATTGCACGGACTAGGACGCGGTGACGGATTCATTGGCTGCGGTTTGCACGGGTCGGACTGTCGCGGAAAGTCCGACTTGAATTGCGGATTGCCGGATTTCGCTTCCCACCTTCATGTTCCGGCAGATCCACAGCCGGGGTTGCGTTTATCGTACTCCGTCTTCGCCTGCGCCGACGAGTAATCGCAACGCCGGCGGGTTTATTGGAAAAGGCTGGTGTTTAAGTTGAGCTTCGAGCCGGCCCCGATGTCGATGATCCACTAATCTTCACCGTAAGCTGGGGCGAAATTTTTTCGCCGTCGGCCGGGCGAGATAGTTAGTTGGCAATTTGGATCAAGGATGCCCAGATTGTTGATTTCGCGGCTGGTTTCATCGTCGGTCCAACTGTCTACTGCGACGAGCCAAATCGGGTGGGGTACCATTGACCACCACGCATATCACCGGGTCCAATGGCAACCCGATTTCAAGCGTACCGGAGCAGTCAGGAGGTTGGTATGCGTGTTGTGATGATTGGTGCGGGCTACGTCGGTCTTGTCTCCGGCGCCTGTATTGCTGACTTTGGCCATCAGGTAATTTGTATTGATAAGGACGTTGCAAGGGTTGAAGCGCTAAAGCGCGGAGAAATCCCGATATTTGAGCCGGGATTGCACGATCTTGTGCGCTCGAATGTCAAGGCCGGTAGACTTTCGTTCTCAATCGAAGTTGAAGAGGCCGTCCGTGCCGCCGAGGCGATATTCATCGCAGTCGGCACACCCTCGCGGCGTGGAGATGGACACGCGGATCTGTCTTACGTCTTCGAGGCAGCACGACAGATTGCTCCCGCGTTGAACGGGTTCACCGTCGTCATCACCAAGTCGACTGTCCCAATCGGCACTGGCGATGAAGTCGAACGCATCATCCGCGAGGCTCGGCCTGATGCCGATTTTGTCGTCGTGTCGAATCCAGAATTTTTGCGCGAAGGGGCGGCGATACATGACTTTAAGCATCCCGACCGTATCGTGGTCGGAACCCGTGAAGAGCGCGCGAAAAAGGTCGTGTCCGAAATCTATCGGCCATTAAGCCTCAATCAGGCTCCGATCCTTTTTACGTCCCGACGGACCGCGGAACTTATCAAATACGCCGCCAATGCGTTTTTGGCCACAAAGGTTACCTTTATCAACGAAATGGCAGACTTGTGCGAAAAAGTCGGCGCTGACGTACAGGAGGTCGCTCGCGGCATCGGCCTCGACAATCGCATCGGCGCCAAATTCCTGCATCCAGGCCCAGGTTTTGGTGGCTCCTGCTTTCCGAAGGACTTGCGCGCGTTGATCAAGACCGGGCAAGACAATGATGTGCCGCTGCGTATCCTCGAAGCGGTCGCTGCGGTCAACGACACCAGGAAACGGGCTATGGCCCGCAAGGTGTCTGCGATGTTTCCAGGTGCGTTCCGGGGCAAGACAATTGCCGTTCTGGGCCTTACCTTTAAACCCAATACCGATGACATGCGCGAAGCACCTTCACTAGCGCTCATCACGGCCCTTCAGGATATGGGTGCGCGGGTACGCGTATTCGACCCTGCTGGCATGGGGCAGGCGCAAGCTCTGTTGACGGACGTCGTTTACTGCGAAAATGCCTACGATTGCGCCGAAGCGGCAGATGCGCTCGTCATTGCCACAGAATGGGAACAGTTTCGGGCGCTGGACCTCGAGCGGTTGCGCGACCTAATGGCCTGCCCGGTCATTGTCGATCTCCGCAACATATATCGGCCAGAAGAAGTGCATCGGCATGGGTTCGCATACGCCTGCGTCGGCAGGCCACACTCCACATTGGGCTTGGCCGATGATGGGTCACCAGAGCAACTACTGTCGCTTGCGAGAGTGCGAGCAAACTCACCGACCTTGTAGCGTGGCTTGGTGATTGGCTGGGATACAAAACCTGGCAAAGCTGCTCTGGCTAAGCTAGGCGAACCCTCACTCTTTCGGAGCCTCCTGAACGGCGGGAGGCGGGGCCTGTTGCGTGTCGTTGGTCGGCATCTCACCATTCTTTGAGACGCACTCCCGAAAGTAGTCCCGCTCAGCTTGAGCGTAGGGCTTCGTCCCCGGGAGAGTGCGCGGATGAGCTTTTACAGCCATTTCACGACATTTTTTTGCCACATCAACACTAAGCGCATCAGCAGGGCTGACAGATAATACAACGATCTGTGCGAAAACCAAAAAAGTCGCCAAGTAGCCAAAAATGCCACCCATAGTCGCATCTCCTGTTCGCAACATGAAGCCGAGAAGCGTGAGGGAGAACCCGGCGCACCATTGCTTCCGAAACGATGCAGCTCACCTCTGCCCCCTAAAACGACGCAGAAGGCCGTCGAAGCAACTCACACTGCCTTTGCCAGAAATCTCGGTCACGAACAATCCGGCCGTAGCAACCCTCGCGCTATTGCTCAAACACCGGCAACAACGAGGTCCGAGTGCGCTTGACGAGGGGAACCCGATCACGGGATGTTTTACTAATCACAGGAAATTCCACCAATGCAAGCCTACGGCGGCGGTGATAGGTGCCTCAGAACATCGAGGCTTTCAGCGGGATGCCACGTAAGCGGGGGTTGGCCTGACCAGGGGCTCGTAGAGCGGTGGGTCGACGCCTCCGTCATCACCGCAACACATGCGCCTTGAATCCAGATCTTCCAGGTTTACCGCGCATGGTCGATCTTCGCGTGCAGACTTCATAGCTTTCGGTGGATCACGTCCTGCAGCATCTCGCGGTCAAGGGAGAGATCGTTCTTGAGCTTGCCGTTCTCGTGCTCGATCTGGGCGAGGCCAGCGTACGCCTTTGCGGGTTATGAAATAAAAGTTTGCGGGTTACGAAATAAAAGCCCCGCTTTGTGACGCATCTCGGAAGTCCCGCTGCCATCCTCCGCCTGCTTCAACACAACGGAGATCTGCGATTCCGAAAACCCCGGCCGCTTCATCCATCAATCTGCCAAACTCGAATTCCCGTCTAACCCGCCAAAAATCGAGAGGCAGGAGCCGGGGGTATAACCGGAACAAACTCTCTTACTAACGAAGGCCAGCCACCATTATTGCGCGGCGACGCTCTCTTTTCGCCACAATCCCTAACGACTCTAGCCGCGGGGACTCTCGAGGCTAAATTTACTCGAAGGGAGAGTTGGTCCTTTATGGAAGGGGGCGGCAGATGGCGATTCTGCTGATTGTTATCACAGCGATCGGAGCGGCACTGGGAGCACGTTTCAAGGTATTTGCTCTCGCGCCAGCCACGTTGTTTGTCATCACCGCGATGATAGCGACCGGTTTGGCGAACGGTTATGATGTGCAGTTTACTTTATTTCGTATTCTTGGATGCTGTGCTGCGCTCCAGATCGGATATTTTACCGTATGCTTAGTTCGTGCACGCGTGCCGGCACGAACAACCGTGCATTATCGACGTCCCGACTGGAACACCGACCCCATATTGAAAACCTCACCACCTTCGAACAAAAACCGTTTGCACGACTGGTAAGCGGCCACCTTTAACCCTAATCGCTAGTACTGACGTCAAAAATTATTCGTTTTTGGCGTCTTAGTGCATGGCTCACGCCGCTTTGGCGAGGCTATGGGAAAGGTCACTAATAAATTGTAGGCGACCTACTGGGACCTGCTTCCTGTCAAAAATGAACGTAATGATGTCCGCGGTTAAGCATAGAGGCGGCTCGCCCAGCAAATTCCAACTCGTTGTAAAGCGACTAATCGACATCTTGAGCTCGGTGATCGCGCTAATTGTTCTCTCGCCTCTGCTTTTGTTGGTGTCGCTTGCCATAAAGATTGACTCACGCGGCCCCGTCTTGGCTAACAAAGTTGAGCGTCGCTACTCAGAGCAGAAAATCCAGATTTTGAAATTCCGCTGTGGCTCTTTATCCCACCCCGTGACTCGAACCGGACGTCTATTGGTTCGGAACGGCCTCGACCGGCTACCAATGCTGGTCAATGTCCTGCGTGGTGACATGTCGATCGTTGGGCCTCGCTGCCGTACGGTGCTGCCGTCGTTGTTGCTATCTGAGCATGAACTGCTTCTTTTGAAAAACAGCCCTATAAAGCCAGGCCTTTTTAACCCTCGCGCATCGGGTGATGAATACGTTGGTGACGCCGATCGGCGACAAATTGAGAGCGACATCTTCTACATCACGAACTGGTCGCTCTTTCTCGATGCAAAGGTATTTGTCGATGCCGTTTTTTCAGCACGATCTTACAAGCTCGACTAGCCTGAGCAACACCGGGATGGTCACGAATGACAAATCGGAGCCGCCTAGAGTGTCGGGTCGTTTTGTGCGAGCCCTCTCTGCGGCTCTTACGGTTTCCGCCTTTGTGTCGATTGTGTAGATAAGCTGGCGCGGGCGCGGCGCAGCAGAAATATTTGATTTCTTTGTGCGAACTTTGATAAATTATTCTAGTTTGGAGGTCTTACTAGAGAGCCGGTGATAAGTCGGAAGGGGCTCCCGATGATACTTACAGCGCTTCTGAATGGCCTGCTTGGCGTTATCTGTGGTCTACGATTTTAGGGTATTAATTCTTGTTCCTCTCACCGCCAAAGTTTTGATTGAGATATGCTTTCTAAAGGCGACACATGAAAAATGGACATCGATTTGTCTTGCTGTCATTGCTTTGATGTTCTCGCCCGAAATTGGATATATATCGTTGGCTCCGTCGTCCGAAATTCGCGTTTCCTTTCGAACCGTGAGCTGCTCGGTCGCAAATGCGATAAGTTGTCGTTGATCGGAGTTTTTTTGAGGAGTTAAATCTAGACGGGAATTACCCGTGATGCGGCGGCGATCGATTTTTTGGCGATAGTAAATGCAATCCGGCGGCCAGTACAAATACCAGGCAGCGGCGGCGATAACGGGCGAACCCCGGTATTCGCCCACGACTTCCCTGCATGGCACTTACGGCTTCCGGCACTCTGTGTAGATGGGTGCCGTTGCCTCATCGTTGCGTTCAACGCACTGAGCCGAATCCGTGATGGGCCCGTCGACACTGAAATCGTACGCCGTGGATTTCAGTGCTAAGGCGTACCGGCCGGCTGGAAATGAAAAGTCAACATCAGCCGGATGAATGAGGATCATCGCAGGATTGCCACGAACGGGAGCGATTTTCATTTGGTAGGAAATCCCGCGAACGGCCCACGACATCCTGCCGCTTTTTGCCGCCTCTTCACTGTTGCCGATTGCCGACGGGTGCATGACTTGAGCTACCACCCGCACGACGAGTTTTTCGGGAGCGTTGTTCACGAGATCGCGACTGAAGACAATAAATTGAACCCGGCCGTTCGGCAGCTTTGTGGTGCTAGGGGACGACAAGTTGCCGGAGATCGCGACCTTCGCATCCGGGAC